>Ga0315285_10004538_pt1 | contig 14399 bp, 12 predicted proteins | sample YL17G09_36_MG_FD_203698 | JGI IMG/M metagenome (GOLD analysis project Ga0315285, IMG submission 203698) | Sediment microbial communities from Yellowstone Lake, YNP, Wyoming, USA - YL17G09_36 | ecosystem: Environmental > Aquatic > Freshwater > Lake > Sediment | place: USA: Wyoming | collected...
AAAACGTTCAGGGCATCCAGATAAAGCTCGTTTCGTAAGATCATTCGTCCCGAATTTCTTGTCCTGAAAAAGTGATTTTTGTGAAGCCCTATTAAGTGCCTAAAGTTTACAGAAAATCTTTACAAAGATTCTGAACGTTAGTAGTACGGAGCGTTTCTCTTCAACCCCTGTGGTTTCATATTTTCTGTTTTTCATAGTGGGGTGGCCTTATCTTTTCAGGCAGAGGCAACTCTGCGGGTTCACTGTTACGAGAACCCGGTCATGGACTTTCCAATCTTCTCCGACCGCCACCTGGGCCCGAATCTCTTTGGCTCCGGCCTGAATCCGGCAATCGATATAGTTGCCCAGGTACACCAATGTGGTAATTTCTCCGGGAAAGGAATTCAGGGTCTCGTTCGCCGCCGTTTCATTCGTCAAGCTCGCCTTTTCCGGCCGGAAGAAAAGAAGGACGGGATCTCCTTCCCGCAGGTCATCGGCCATCAGGCTTTTCGCTACGTAGTGATGGATCCCGTCGGATACTTTGACGATCCCATACTTTCCTCCCTCCGTCTCCCTTTGGGTAACCTCTCCGTCCAAAAAATTGGCGAGGCCGATAAAATCCGCGACAAATCTATTTTTCGGCTGATTATAAATGTTTTGCGCATCTCCGATTTGTTCAATGACCCCGTTATGCATCACGATAATCTCATCGGATATGACCATGGCTTCGGCCTGGTCATGGGTGACGTAAATGGAAGTAACCCCGATTTCGCGTTGTAATTTGATTAATTCCAGTCTCATCCTCTCCCGCAATTTGGCGTCGAGATTGCTGAGCGGCTCATCAAACAGAAGCACTTTGGGGTTATACGCCAGCGCCCGGGCCACCGCCACTCTTTGCTGCTGGCCGCCGCTCAGCTTCGTCACACCTCTTTCGGCCAGTCCCTGCAATCCCACCAGATCGATGGCCCAGCCGACTTTCTCCCTCACCTTCTTTTCCTCGGCTTTCTTCATCCGCAAACCATAGGCGACATTGTCAAAAACATTCATATGGGGCCAGACGGCATAGGATTGAAAGACCATCCCGATATTTCTTCGGTCCGGGGAAATGTTCACCTTTTTCCCGGCGGAATAGTAGACCTCCCCATCAATCTCGATTTCTCCTTCTTCGGGTTTCTCCAGCCCGGCAATACATCTCAAGGTGGTAGTTTTCCCACATCCACTGGGCCCCAACAAGGTCAAAAACTCCCCCTTCTTGACCCGGAAGCTCACATCGTTAACCGCCTGGACTCCCCCGGAAAACATTTTCTTCAGGTTTTTCACGACCACATAATCATCCATAGCTTCTCCTTTGGGGAAGCGATGATTCTCGGAAAAAATCAGATAAATTTAATAGGACGCAGATTTTCGCAGATGAACACAGATAATCATTTTCTTTCGCCTATCCTGATAATCCGAATTCATCCGGCCCAAAAAGCAATTTCCTATACAATCAACTTACTTTTTCCAAGCCGACAAAACTGCGGATGCCCCACACCGCGGCCAGGAGAATTCCCGTCAGGATCACCGCATAGGCCGCGATCACGGTGGCATCGTATTCTTCCAGTAACTGGAAAAGCACGACCGACATGACTTCGTTTCCGGAGCTGAACAATAAAATGGAAGAATTCACTTCTTTGACGAAGATCAGGAACAAGATCAGCCATCCCCCAATCAGGCCGGAGCGCATCAGGGGGATGGAGATATTTTTCAGGGTGGAAAACCAGGAGGCCCCGCAGGTCCGCGAACTCTCTTCCAACTCCGGGCTGATGGCCATGAATATGGCACTCGTGTTGCGCATGCCGATGGGTAGGAAAATGGTGAGATAGGCCAGGCCCATCAACGCCAGAGTTCCGTAAAGCGGGGTTCTGATGTAGGCCAGGAGAACCCCCATGGCCATGACGATTCCCGGAATGCCGATCGGCAAGGAAGTGACAAAATCGAGAACTCCCCGGCCTCTGATTTTCGTGCGGATCAGGATAAAAACCAATATCATGCAAACGGCGATGGACACCGTAGCCCCCACAAAACCTAAGATAAGGCTGTTCCAGACCGCCGTCTTGGCGACCTCATATTGCGTTAAGATAAAACTGAAATTATTCAAGGTCAGGCTGTGCAGCTCAAACTTTCCTTTCCATAGCTTGTGAATCGACACGATCACCAAAACCACCAGGGGCAAAAGAACGCCGATGAGGAGATATAATAAATTGAAGGCCAACGTGGCATATTTCCATTTGCCCAAATCAATCAAGCTGGGACGATATCCTTTCCCGGTGACGGTAATGAATTCCCGGGGCAGAATAATTTTTCGTTGAACAAAAATCAGAATCAGGCATATGCCAAAGGTGATCATGCTGATGGCCGAGGCCAGGTTATAATCTCCAGGATAGCGATTGACCACTTCCCAGATTTCCGTTCCCAGTACATTGATTCCGACGGGAAGGCCCAGGGTTGCCGGCACCGCAAAAGCCCCCATGGAGATCACAAAAACGATTACCAGGGCGAAAAGGATTCCGGGCAGGGCCAGGGGAAGGGTTACGGCCTTCAAGGTTTGCAGCATAGTCGCCCCACTGGTCCGGGAAGCCTCTTCCAGGGCGGGATCCATTTTTTGGAATAACCCGATCATAAAGAGATAGACATAAGGAGCCCAGAAGATCCCCAAAACCCAGATGATTCCGGCGGGCGAATAGATATTGAAAGGGGGGCGATCTAAGTGCAAATTCTCCATTAAGAGGATATTTAAGAAACCAATTTTCGGAGAAAGGATATAGATCCAACAGATCGCTCCCACGAAGGGGGAAAGAAAATAGGGAATGATGTTCAGCGGCTCCAATTTTCCCCTCAGGGGCGTGTTAGTCCGGGCGGTAACCCAGGCTAAGGTAATCCCCAGCAATCCGGCAAGGACGGTGGTTCCGAAGGAAATGATCAAGGAATTCTTTAAAGCAACCAGGTAACGGGTCGTCTGAAAAATTCTGGCATAATTCTTCAGGGTATAAGAAACGGGCTTGCCCCACTCCCCGATGATGAAGCTGTTATAAACCAATACGCCGATCGGGTAAAGCACCATAACCGATATAGCAATGGTGGTGATGAACATCACCGCTTTTTCGCCCGTAAGCGCAAGGCGCATTCTATTTCTCCTTGGTCCGGCTACGGCGCAGCGTCGTGTCTCATAAACATTCCGCTGACTCATGTATAATGCCTTTACACGATGGTGACCACCGTGACGGGGCTCGGGGGCCAGGGCGATGAGCGCCGGCAGCCTCGGCTGGGTGGATGCGATCAAGAAGATACAAGTTTTTTCCGCCGCCAGGAGGCGGTGTGCTTCTTCCCGCCCCATCTACGGAGATCCCAGCGCCTCAGGATGCCAAGCTCAGCGCCCTGGCCCCCGAGCCCTCTGAGCAGCTATCAATTGTGACACCAACTTCCGGGACACGACCCTTCTTAAAAACGAAGGGAATGGGGCCCGCCCGATAGGGCCCCCGGTTATTCCCCGATCACCAGCTTTCTGAATTCTTCCCGGGCTTCGTCACGATCTTTATCCGTCACCTTCCTCCAGTCCATCTCGATCATCCCTTTCAAGTCGTAGATCGGTTGAGGAAACCCTTCATATTTTGATTTCAACCCCAATCGGCCCACCACATCTCCAGCGAAATTCAAGAAAAGGTCCTGACAGGCTTTCCCGTGGATAAAATCCATAAAAAGCTTGGAGGCATTCGGATGGGGAGCGCGGGCTAAAATCACCGTCGGAAAACCCACCCCGACCCACCCTTCCGGGGGCAAAACGATCTTTAACCCGGCCTCCTTCTGATTGGCCCGGAAAACGACATTTTCCGAAGCCATGAAAACAATGGGGTATTCGCCGGAGATACATTTATTTACCAAATCACTGGCGGAGACCATCACGAACGGCTTCAGCTTTCCCAGGTCTTCAAAAAATTCCTTTCCGGTCACCTTGCGTAAGGCCAGATAGGCATCGGTGTAAGAAAAGGATTTGCTCACATCCGCCCCGCAGATCTTCCCCTTATACTCGGGTCGCAACACGTCCTTCCAATGGACGATCTCTCCCTTAACATGTTTGGGATTATAGGCAATCCCGTACGGGGTGATCTTAGTGGCGATGAAAAAAGGAGGGTTCGCGGCGGCAACTTTGGGGTCGGACACCAGGGGGCTGAAGGATTTGTATTCCGGGCTATCATAAGCCATTAATTCTTTCTTTTCAATTAAATCATTGAACCAGCCTACGGTTCCATTGTTGATCAGGTCCGTCTTATATACCTTCGCCCGCAGCTCCTCGGTAATTTTCGTGACGATGGCTCCCGTTCGGGTGGAGATGATTTTGAACTTCAGCTCCCCATCGGAAATCCCGTATTCCTCCCGGAACAAGGGGATCATTTTGGCCTGGACATCCGGACGCCAGGAACCGGAATAGGCCACCAATTCCCCCTCTTTTTTCGCTCCGGCGATCAATTTGGCCACCCGTTCCTTCTCCGGGCCGCTTAACCGGGCCAGCGCGGGAGGTTCTGCCGCCCTGCCGAATTCTCCCACGGCGCTGACTCCGAGAATGGCCAGTGCAAGTAGGATCCTTCCACAAACTTTCAGCCCGCTCATTTTTCTCCCCCCCTTGCCCAAGAAAAGGCATTCACCCCCAGCCCGGGGTGAATGCCTTTTTTGTTAATTTAAGGTCAGCCGCTTGCAGAAAAACCTCATGGGTAACGCTCTTTTTGAAAGACCATGGGGTCATGACCGGCGATTACCCTGGAGAGATCGTGACCGACGATTTCATCAATCCTCTCAAAACTCTTCCACATGGCCAGCATATCCGTATAAATCCCGGTCATCAGATACGGCTGGCGCTCTTTGGGGTCTCCTTTTAAATTTCCGTACTTGGAAACGGCATCCCCCGTGATGACGTGAGGCCCCTTTTCCGTTTCCACCACCACTCCGATCGAACCCGGGGTATGACCCGGGAGGGGAATTACCGTTACCCCCTCCACAATCTCCTTTTCTTTCATTTCCACCGTCTTGATCCTCTCGATCACCTTCAAGAAGATCGGCTCCATGCCCAGCTGAAGCGCTTCATAGGCAACATAGAGGCAGGCCGGCGGATCCAGAGCGAACCTCAATTCTTCCTGGGAGCAAATAAACTGGGCCTTGGGGAATTTGAGTACATCCCCCACGTGGTCCCAATGGAGATGCGTCAAAATCACTAAGTCAATATCTTCCGGTTTTACGCCGCATTTGGCCAACTGGGCCTCCATCTCCTGTTCCGGTTTGCGGGGGTCGGACTTTGAATAGGGATGATATTTCAAGGACCGCTCCAGATCCGGGGGGCCGGTATCGACCACAATTTTTTTCTGGGCGCCACCAATATAGGCCGCGACCCTCTTCCCATGCTCTTTTTCCCCGACACCCCTCCGTAAATACGACAGACTCCGGTCGCCAACAGAGTCTCCTAGATCGAGGGGGATGATATAACGACCACCCATCAAACGTTCTCCTTTCTCCGCTTTTTTCAAATCCCGGTCAGCCGAATCTATTCCAATATCGGCTACTTTTTCCCCTTTTTTTCCTCCTCCTCAATCATCATTAAAGCCTTCAACCCTGTGCCAAAGGTGGGGGCCCCGCCGGGGACGATAGTGGTTTCGATCGCCTCCATCAGTTCCTGCTTGGTGGCCCCATGCCGGAGAGCCCTTTTGCAGTGTTCATACACGGCATCGCTAAGACCCCGGTAGGCCAGAATCGCAATGGCGACGAGCTCTCGGGTCTTGATCGGGAGAGCCTTGCCATCGGTCAACCCGCGGGTGTACAGGTTATTGTAAGCTTCGATAAAGTCGAGATCCTTTTCGGCCATGTACGCCCACGGAGGGGGCATATAACCCCTTTCTTTGCTCATCGCTTCGACGAGATCTTTTCTCCTTTTTTCCACGTTTTGATCGGCCATTTCATTTCCTCCTTTGGGAATTTTAGGTTCTACCTTTGCTGCCCCTGCCCCCCGTCGAGAATGCCGCCGGAGGAAACTCAGGGATACCTTTCTTTCTTAAAGACCAAGGCGTCATGGCCCGGAATAACCCGGGAATAATCCTGTTTCACAATTTCATCAATTAACTGAAAACTTTTCCACATGGCCAGCATGTCCGTGTAAATCCCGCTCATCAAAAACGGTTGACGCTCCTGCGGCGCTCCTTCTAGATTGCCGTACTTGGGAACCGCATCTCCGGCAATCACGTACGGACCCTTCTCTGTTTCCACCACCACCCCCAGTGAACCGGGTGTGTGCCCGGGGAGGGGAATAACTCTGATTCCTTCGACCATCTCTCTTTCTTCCATCTCCACGGTTTTCAACCGCTCAATGATCTTCAAATACTCGGGTTGCATGCCCAGCTGAAGAGCCTCATAGGCCACATAGAGGCAGGCCGGCGGATCGAGCGCGAATCGCAATTCCACCTGGGAACAGATAAATTGGGCCTTGGGAAACTTGGCCACATCGCCCACATGATCCCAATGGAGATGGGTCAAAATCACGAGGTCAATTTCTTCGGGTTTCACCCCCGCCTTGCCCAGCTGAGTAATGATATTCTGATCGGGACGATTGGGCGCAGACTTGGCATACGGGTGATATTTCAGAGTTCTTTCCATATCCGGCGGCCCGGTATCGACTACGATCTTTTTCTTCGCGCCTCCGATATAGGCCGATACGATCTTTCCCTCATCCTTCTGCCCCACATATCTCCGCAAATAGGACAGGCTTTTGTCAGCCGTGGAGTCCCCCAGGTCCAGAGGGACTATATATCTTCCTCCCATTCTTCATCCTCCCTTCTCTCTTTTTGAAGATTCAAGCCAGTCTTTCCTCTAACGCCCTTTGCCAAACCTTGAGCTAGATGGGTTCACCCCCCTTCATCCCTGGTTTTAATCGGCTACTCTCCGATCACCAGTTTTCTAAATTCATCTCGGGCGGCATCCCGATCCTGGATCGTTAATTTGTTCCAATTCATCGGTATTGCGCCCTTTATTTCAGACACCGGCTTTGGGAAAAAATCATAGTTTGACTTTATCCCTAACCTTCCGATCACATCCCCCCCAAAGTTCAGACAAAGGCTTTGACCGGGCTCACCATGTAAATAATCCATAAAAAGCTTGGCGGCATTCGGGTGAGGAGCATGCCCCAGAATGGCCGCTGGATAGCCGATGGCGGCCCACCCCTCTGGAGGAAAGATATTTTTGAGGCCCGCCCCTTTCTCATTGGCTCGGAAAACCACATTCTGTGATGAAATGACAATAATCGGATATTCCCCGGAGACACATTTATTTACTAAATCAGTTGCCGCGACCAAGACAAAGGGCTTTAGCTTTCCCAGTTGTTCAAAAAACTCTCGACCCACCACCGAACGAATGGCCAGGTAAGCCTCGGTATAGGAAAAAGATTTACTCACGTCGCCGCAGGAGATCTTGCCCTTATATTCTGGCCGCAAAACATCTTTCCAGTGTAAAATCTCTTCTTTAATATATTGGGGATTGTAGGCCAATCCATAGGGAGAAAGAATACCGGAAATATAATAGGGAGGATTCGCCGCTCCTATTTTCGGATCTGCGGCCAGGGGGCTGAAATGCTTATATTCCGGGCTGTTGTAAGGCATAACCTCTTTTTTCGCAATTAATTCGTCAAACCAGTATGTCGGCGCCGTATTCACAACGTCGGTCTTGTAAACCTTCGCCCGCAGTTCCTCAGTAATTTTCGTGACAATCGCGCCGGTCCGGGTAGAAATAATCTTGACCTTTAATTCCGCATCCGAAAGGCCATACTCCTGCAAAAACTGGGGAATCATTTTGGCTTGGACGTCCGGACGCCAGGATGCAGAATAGGCCACTATTTCCCCTTCTTTTTTTGCTCCCGCAATCAGTTTTTGAACTCTCTCTTTCTCCGCTCCGCTTACCCTTGCGAGCGCTGGAGGTTCCGCATTGCTGTTGCCCGCGAACCCATTTCCCAGTAAGATCCCCAGGGCACTAACGAAAACGAAAATACGTTGCGCGAGTTTTCCCATATCCCTTCCTCCTTCATGGCCCTTAAGTTTTTTCGTGCTTTCCCCGGCCAGCCATTCTACCATTCGCTATATGCTTCAGCAAGGATTGAATCTTTTTTCGGTTCTCCTCCATCTCCGCAAAGGAGGCCGTTTTCAGGCTGAGCGCCCCCGTAGGGCACCATTTCACGCATAATGGGTCCCCGCCGCAGAAATGGCATTTACCGACCTGATCTTTCAAGGAGCGGATCGCGCCATAGGGGCATTCTTCCAAACAGGCTCGGCAGCCGGAACAAAGGGCGGGGTCAATCCTTACGATTCCTGAGGGATCTCTCTCTATCGCTCCCGCGGCGCAGGCCGGCGCACAAGCAGGATCCGGACAATGGAAGCATAAAATGGGCAGGTCAATGCCCTCTTCTTCATTTTTTACAACCCTCACCCTGGATTCCGCCGGATTGAAAGTTGCATCACGAAAGGAGCAGGTCATCTCACAGATTCGGCAGCCGGTACATTTTCCGGGCTCCACCCATATCATCTTTTCCACTTCTCTTCCCCCCTGCTTGAGCAAACCCAAGGCTATCCTCCTGACACCGGAATGAATAGAGTCACTTCATCCCCCCCTTTTAGCCCTTCATCGAGATCGCCAACGATCTTCCCGTTTAACAAAGTGCAGATAAAGGAATTGATTTGGTTCGTTTCCGGATCCAGGGCGATTTCTTGAAAGGGCTTACCATATCTCTTCATGAGGAGACTTAAAAGTTGCGAGACGGAGCTCCCTTTCTCCAAAGAGATACACGGTTCAGTGACCAGGGCCTTCAGAATTCCCAACGCCCTCACTTGGATATCTACCCGTTCAGCGTTTCCCGTATTTTCCCAGGCGCTCAAGCTCTTCTCCGACGAATTTCAAATTCAGAGATTCCAGGGTTTCCGGAGTGGGAATCCCCTCCTCATTCCAGCCATGTAACTCATAGTATTGCTTCAAGGCCTGCTCGAATAGCTCCTTCTCGAGTTTAAATCCCTTCTTCGGCCCGCCGGCCACGGGTTCCCACATCCGCGGGGGAAGGGTATCCTCCTTCCTGGACAACCCTTCGCGGACATTGAAGGCCCTTTCCAGCGCTAAGATCCGCTCCGTAGCCCATTCAAAATCGTTCTCGGTAAAAGAAAGACCGCTGGCTTGAGATAATAAATCGGCCAGATCTTTCATCGTGATCAATTTCTGGCCGGCATAAGGGCTTAAGACAAATTTGCAGACTCCCAGACAATCCGCCATAGTGGTAATTCGCTCATACCAGCGAACGGTCCGGTCTTTGGCGATGGGGCTATGGGGATTCTTGGCTTCCTTGCTGCCAAACATCTCTTCAGCCACCTGATCGGGAATCGCCCGGGCCACCCAGCCTTCCTCCGCCAGTACGGCCCCCCGCACATGGTGCGCGCCCACGCTGGAGACGGCCTCTCCCAGGGCAAATCCATAACCCTTCCTCACGTCTCCCATAATGGTCAGCTTCTTTATATGGTTGGCGAAGGGGAGAGATTTCGGGCCGATTTTCGCCGCCGCCTCCACGATATTGTCCGCGAGAACGTTCCCGAACCCCTCTCTGCGGGCAATCTTTTCAATGAGAAGGAGGAGTGCCTCATAATTGCCAAAGTGCAGGGGGAGCCCATCCGTTTCTCTTTCGGTTAATAGCCCCTTCTCAAAACACTCCATGGCCCAGGAGATCATATCCCCCAGGGAACAGCAATCAAAGCCCAGGCGGTTGGCCAATTCGTAGGCCTTCAGCACAGCCGGGTAATAGTCCACTCCGGGTTTAATCCCCAAGCAGAGGATCCCGCCCCATTCCAGTCCCTCTCCTTTGATGCCAGCAAAAGGCCCCTCTTTTACCTCGTAGAAATGGCTGCAATGAACCGGACAGTTGAAACACGCTTTACTTTTGGTCGAATAATATTTCAAAAATTTTTCCGCGGAGAGCTTCTCGGCAATGTCGTCATGGGTGGCGAATTGCATATTCTTATAGCCGATGAACCCTCCCGCATTCATGACCACGACGAGAGATGGAGTTCCTTCCACCGAACGCTGCTTCGGCCCGGGGTCGTTGTATATGCGCCGGAAACATTCTTCCACGCTGCGCATAAAATCCCGGGGCCGGGCCACACTCAGTCCCCGGGTGCCGCGCACGGCAATGGCCTTCAGGCCCTTGGACCCAAAAACGGCTCCCGCGCCGCCCCGCCCGGCTGCCCGGGATAAATTCGTAATGACTGCGGAATATTTTACGAGGTTCTCACCCGCAGGACCGATCGTCAATACCTGGATATCGGGGTTTCCCAGATCCTCCTGAATGGCTGAAGCCGTTGCCCACGTGTCCAACCCCCAAAGGGGGCCTCCATCGCGCAATTCGATTTTTTCATCCTCAATCCAAAGATAGGCGGGCTTTTCCGACTTCCCGGAAATGATGATGTGATCATACCCCGCAAACTTCAATTCCGCTCCGAAATGGCCCCCCACGTTGCTGTCCCCCAATATCCCGGTTAGGGCAGATTTCGTGGTGCACTGGCATCTTCCCGCAGTAGGTGCCATGGTGCCGGAGAGAGGCCCGGCACCGATCACAATCCGATTTTCCGGGCTGAGCGGATGGGTTCGAGGGGCAACCTCATCATAAAGCAGTCGGGCGTTCATTCCTCTGCCGCCAATAAAGTCCTGGATGAAACTTTCCGGCAAATCTTCGGTTGAAATTTTTTTCCGGGACAAATCAATTTTGGCAATTTTTCGGGTATAGGCATTCGCTTTCATATTTACCCCTTGCGGGGAAAAAGCCCCGCGAGGATTGGCCAACCCCCCGGCTCTTCTAAGAGGGAGTCAGTTTCTTTCGCTTCCGCAAAAAAATGGAAGATAAAAGAAGCAATACGGCAATCACCAGGCAGGATGCTGAGATGGGTCGCGTAAAGAAAATGGAGAAGCTGCCCCCCGTTACCAGAAGGGATTGACGCAAGGAGTTCTCTAGCATGGGCCCCAAAATAAACGCCAGCACCAGGGGTGAAAACTCGTATTGGAACTTCCTCAAAACGTAACCCATCGTCCCAAAGAGGAGCATCACGAAAATATCAAATACACTGTTATCGATGCTGTAGGATCCAATGATGCTAAAGAAAAGGATAAAAGGAAAAAGAATCCGGTACGGCACCTTCAACAGTTTGACCCAAAGGCCGATCAGGGGAAGATTCAAAATGAGGAGCATAAAATTCCCGATGTACATGGACATGATCGTCCCCCAAAAAATGTCGGGATGCTGTCTATGCAAAAGGGGCCCGGGAATCACCCCGTGGACCATAAGCGCCCCCAGTAGCAAAGCCATGACGGCGTTGGAAGGGATGCCGAGAGAAAAGAGGGGAATGAAAGCACTGGAACTCGCCGAGTTATTGGCCGATTCCGGCCCGGCCACTCCTTCGATAACCCCGGTGCCGAACTTTTCCGGGTATTTGGAAACCCTTTTCTCGACGGCATAGGAGACGAAGGAAGAGATGATGACGCCCCCTCCGGGCAATATGCCCAAGAAGAAGCCCAGGAGCGTTCCCCGTAAGATCGCCCCGATCGAATCCATCCAGTCCTTGAGGTTGGGGAGGAGGCCCTTGATCTTCCCCTGCAGGATGGTGCGGTCCACGGATTCTTCCAGATTGGTTAGCACTTCGCTGATCCCAAAAAGGCCCATGACCAGTGGCACCAGCTTGATTCCATCTTCGAGGTTTTGCAGGCCAAAAGTAAATCGGGAATGTCCCGTAACGATATCAATGCCGATCTGACTCAAGGCTACGCCCAGAACGGCCATAATGATCGCCTGGATCATCGAGCGCTGGGCCAGGAAGGTAACAATCGTCATGGCCAGGATCATGAGGGAAAAGTACTCCGGGGGGCCGAAGCGAACGGCAATCTCGGAAAGAGGCTGGGCCAGGAACATGAGGAATATGATCCCGATGGTTCCGGCGATAAAGGAACCGAAAGCCGCAATCCCCAGAGCCGCACCCGCGCGGCCCTGGCGGGCCATCTTATACCCATCCAAACAAGTCACCACGGATGCGGCTTCTCCCGGGATGTTCACCAGGATGGAAGTCGTGGAACCTCCGTATTGAGATCCATAGTATATTCCCGCCAACATGATAATGGCGGCAACGGGACTGATCCCATAACTGACCGGGAGGAGCAGGGAGATGGTTCCCGCAGGGCCAATGCCCGGAAGGACCCCGACCAGGGTCCCGATAAAAACCCCGATAAAACAATACAGCAAATTGGCCGCTGAGAAGGCTACCTGGTAGCCGAGCGAAAGATTTCCTAAGAATTCCACGTTTAGATCATCTCGTCAAAAAAGCGAGCATTCCTTTGGGAAATGGGCATCGGAGCCATACGGAAAAAATGAAGTAGGTCAAAACGACCGTAGCGCCGGAAAACAGGAATGGCTCCAGCCAGCTCTCGGGCTTGGTGAGCTTAAATAATAGGAATAGGAAGAGAAAGCTGGTGGGAAGAAACCCGAGAGGCTGCAACAATAAAAGGTAGCCAAAGAGCGATAACCAGGGGATAAGAACGTTCTTCCAATTCTTTTCCCGCCAGAATCTTTTCACCCCGAATCCTTCCTCCACCTTTGATCCATTTGAACCCGAGAACATGAGAATGAACCCCAGCAGGACCAGGATGGCTCCCGTTAAAAAAGGCATAAAGCCCGGCCCCGGTTTATGGAATCCCCCCAAATTTAACTGGATCGATCCGATGCAGAGCAAGGCGCCCAGAAGGAGCCAGATGAATCCACTCACTTGGTTTTGTTTTGTCATGAACCTTCAGAGAGAAAACCTGTTAATTTTTTGCTTCCCTTCATCCGGGGGTCGATTCTCGCCCGGAAAGTGCTTCCTATGTAAGGCTACTTTTTCTCGGAGAGTCCCAGGGCTTTGATCACCTTGCCCATCTCCTCATATTTCAACCGCCAGAGTTTTGAATATTCTTCTCCGTTCAAATCCCCGGCCTCTACGTGAAATTTCTTCAACGACTCGATAAAGGAAGGATCCTTCTTGGCCTTATTAAAAACCGCCCCGAGTTTTCTTACAATCGGCTCGGGTATGCCCTTAGGCGCAGCGAGGCCCATATAGCTCATGGCAAAGAAATTGAATCCTTTTTCCATGATCGTGGGAACATTCGGGAGATCGGGCCACCTCTTATCCTCCAGCGTCAACAGTACTCTTAATTTCCCCACGCTTACATGGGGCAACTCATCAACACTACCTTGTACGACGGCGTCGGTATTTCCTCCCAGGCAGGCGACCACCGCTTCGCTCCCGGATTTAAAGGGTACCTGCGTCCATTTGATTCCCAGCTTCATAGCCATTTGTTCCATGGTAATATGCTGCGTCACCCCCACGCCGGCAGTGGCGTAGGTAAATTTACCCGGATTTTTCCGGGCATAGTCAATTACATCTTCAAAAGTCTTCCAGGGGGCATCGGCTCTTACCGCCAATCCAAAATTGTATTTAAAAATGGTGGTGATATCGACGGCATCGGTGAGGGGATTATACTGAAGATTGCGGATGTGCGGGAGAACTACGTAGGCGCTGGTCATGGGAACCCCCAACGTATACCCATCCGGCTTCGCTTTGAGGGCATAATTGGCCCCAATGGCTCCGCCCGCTCCGGGTTTATTTTCAACAATAACCGGCTGACCTAAATCCTTCTCGGCAATCCTGCAGATGATCCGGGCAACCGTATCGGACATCCCTGCCCCCCAGGTATTGATCACGGTAATCGGGCGGTCGGGGTATACCTCTTCGGCAAACCCGATCCCAGCCGCAGGACCTGCGAAGAAAAGACCCAAAACGAAAAATGGAAGAACGAAAGTCCTCACGAAACGAAACATCGCTTTTCTCCTTTCATCTGCATTCTTTTAGGCTCTCAGAAATGAAGGGGTATGCCAATGGGCACAAAATTTCAGAAATCCCCCCACTTCCCCCTTTGAGACTGTGTCGTAATTCGTCATGCCCGCGAAGGCGGGCATCCAGGAGGATGGAATTATTCAATAAAACTGCAACTGGATTCCGGCTTTCGCCGGAATGACGGCTTCTTTTCCCAATTACGACACAGTCTCTTTAGAAAAGGGGGTTAATGGGGAATTCATCCATACCGCAATATACCTTTTTGGTTCCGGCTCGGCCGGGTTAGGTTTTTTTATTTGGGCCTTTTCCCCTGAATGATTTTTAAAAGCATATCCGTCGCCTCTTGCCCCATCCTCTGGATGGGTTAAACGTTTAAGCGAAACGGTTAACGAAACCTTGCCAGATTTCCAAAAATCTATCAAGTCTTTTTTAGAATTTTTTTGTAAATTATTTCTTGTCCGGGTA
>Ga0315285_10004539_pt1 | contig 14397 bp, 14 predicted proteins | sample YL17G09_36_MG_FD_203698 | JGI IMG/M metagenome (GOLD analysis project Ga0315285, IMG submission 203698) | Sediment microbial communities from Yellowstone Lake, YNP, Wyoming, USA - YL17G09_36 | ecosystem: Environmental > Aquatic > Freshwater > Lake > Sediment | place: USA: Wyoming | collected...
AGCCTGCCTTCGGGGGCGTCAGATACCCAGTTCGGCCATTGCTTTCTTCACAGAAGGAAAGTCAGCCAGGTCAATGGGGGTCAACATCTGGGTGTGGCTGTCGAGTTTGGAACCCTTGATCAGGATGTAGCGTTGCCCGGCTTCCTCGGCGACGATCCACGTGCGTCCGTATTGGTTGAGCGGCGCGGTCACTCTGACTTCACCCAGCCGCAATGTGACAGTCCGCCTGGTCGCTTCGCCGACCGTCCCGTCGTTCAGCCGCTGGACATCGGCGGTGGACAGGCGGAATGTGCGGTCAATCAAGCGCCTGTCATCGGCCAGCGGCCGCACGGGGGGCAGTTCCTCAAAGTCGTGCCTGTACTTTTCCACGATCGGAGCGGGCAGTTGGCCCACGATCGCGTCCTGGAGCGAGACGGCCTCAGGGGCGTGTTCTCCCAGGCCCAGAAACTCCAGCCAGTATTGGGTTTGCCCCAGCGCGTCAAAGATGCGAACGGTCGTGGGATCGAATTTCTGCTGGTGGAAGTAGGGATAGAGGGCTCCCTTCTTGGTCTGTTCGACGATAGCGTTCTTGACCTGGCGGAACAATTCGTGGGAGGTGATCTGCGAAACGGCCTCGAAATCGCACTTGAAGATAAACACGCAGTCTTCCGCCACGCCGTCGCCCAGCGCACCCCGGGAGATCAGGAAGATCAGCACCCCCTCACGGACGTTCGGAATCTGGCCATAGCGGCCGGCCAGCGCTTGGGCCTGGGCGCGCACCTCCTCCACGTTCCCGGCCTGCAGGAGTGCGTTCAGGCGCACCTGGCCCTCGTTCTCATGCCCGTCAGAGGGGGATTGAAAGGTCAACAGGCGGGAGGTCGGGTTGTCGGCGTAGCGATAGATGCGCTTGCTGATCAGGTCGTGCTGCAGCACCCCCAGCACACGCCGCAGGTCGGGGTCGTTTTCGATCTCGCTATCCTGGGCCACCCTGAGTCCTTCGACCGCGTATTTCTTCTCTTCGCGGAAGCAGCGAAAGATCGCGACGTAGCGGTTGGTCCATTGCAGATCCAGTATAGACATGCTGGCACCTCCTGGATCGGTTTGTTCCCTCAGTCCTGCAGGTCAAATAAGAGATCCAGTAACTCCTCTGACAGTTCCTCCAAACGAGAAACGTCCCCTGCATTTTGAGCCGATTGGACGTCGACCACCAATCCTTCCAACTCGGCTCGATCTTCCGGCTCAAGTGCGTTGCCATCCAGGAGCCGCCTGGCCCGCTCGACCAGCACCGTCGTCTCACCCGAAAGTGCGGCCGCCGGGAGGGCCGTTGTTTCAGCCACCCGTTCCCGGGCTTCCATGATCTCGGCTTCGCTCAGCCGGGCGCGGGTTGCCTCCACGGTGATGTCCTTCTGCTGACCCGTGTGACGGTCCCGTGCCGTCACCTTGAGGATGCCATTCACGTCAAAGTCGAACCGCACGGTGACCTTGGCCAATTCGCCGGGGTGCTCCGGCTTCAGGCCGCTGACCTTGAACTTGCCCAGCAGCGTGTTCTCCGACGCGATGGACTTTTCCCCCTGGTACACCTTGATTTCGACCGTATCCTGGTCCGGGTGCAGGGTAGAGTAGACCTCCTCCCTGGTCACCGGGATGGTCGTGTTGCGGCGGATGAGGACGTTGTAGCAGTCGGGGACAATCAAGCCCATGTGAATTTCGGCCACCTCGATCCCCAACGAGTGAGGCGTCACGTCTACCAGGATTGCACCGATCGGCTCGCCGGCGATGATGCCGGCCTGCACGCCGGCTCCCAGCGCCACCACCTCCTCCGGGTTGATGGACATGTGCGGCTCGGTGTGCAGATAGTTGGCCACCAGTTCCCATACCGCCGGGATGTACGTGGAGCCGCCGACCAGCAGCACCTGATTGAGTTCCTCTGAGGTCATCTGGGCATCCTTCAGCACGTGGTCCACGGAACCCAACGTCTGTTGGAGCAGGTCGCTGATCGCTTCGATAAATTCGTGGCGGCTGACCTCGTACTCCAGGTGGAGTGGCACGCCGTGCTTTTCCGCAATGTACTCTTCCTTGATCCACGCAAAGGGATGCGACGAGAGAGCGATCTTGGCCATCTCTGCCGCCCGCATCAGGCGCGCCCAGGCGCGACGGTCCTCCCGCAGGTTGACGCCGTGCTCTTCCGCAAACCGATCCGCCACCAACTCCGCCAACCGCTGGTCGAAATCGTCTCCTCCCAGGCGGGTGTTGCCGTGGCTGGCGCGGACCTCGACGATGCCCCCCATCAACTCGACCAGCGACACGTCGAAGGTGCCGCCGCCCAGGTCGTAGATCAGCACCGTTTGGTCCTCGGCCATGTTCAGCCCGTACGCCAGGGCCGCCGCCGTCGGCTCGTTGATGATGCGGCGCACGTTGAACCCGGCGATCTGCCCGGCGTCGTGGGTGGCCTGGCGTGCGGCGTCGGAAAAGTAGGCCGGCACGGTGATGACCGCGTCCGTGATTTCTTCCTCCAGGTTCCGCTCGGCGATCCCCTTCAGTTCGCGCAGGATGAAGGCCGAGATCTCCTGGGGGGTGAACTGTCGTCCGCCCAGTTGCACCCGCTTGTCGGTGCCCATCTCGCGCTTGATGGAACGCACGGTGTTCTCGGGGCTAAAGACGTACTGATTGCGAGCGGGAGTACCGACTATCCACTGGCCCGCACTCGAGTAGCCCACCACCGAGGGGATGATGCGTTCTTCCCCGTTGGGGAGCATGCGGGGCGCGCCCTCCCGCACGATGGCGACGCCCGAATTGGTCGTCCCCAGGTCAATACCAACAATTGTGCTCATTCACACTCCTCACTCAAAAATTCGACCCTGCGAGGGTTCGCACCCCCCGCAAGGTTCGGTCAGTTGCCCGCCTCCGGACAGTAGACGCCCGTTGCCTACGGCCGATAGACGATGACCTCGGCGTAGCGCAGCACGCCGCCGGCACTGCGGTACCCGCGCCGCTCCTCGGCCACGATGGTGCCTGCCACGCCCTGCCCCTCGCTGGTGGTGCCGACTGCCACGTGCAGGTAGGGATCGAAGGGATGGCCGACGGTCGGAATGGACGTCACACCCCCCGCTGCGAGGATCGCCAGCATCCGCTCGCGCACCAGCCGCAGGCCATCCAGCCAACCCGCCAGCACCGCCCGGTCGGCCGGTGAGACCAGGACGGCCTGCGCCGGGTTGATATTGGACGCACCGGCCGCCCGCTCCCGGATGGCCAGATACCGCCTGCCGCTGGCGATGGCTTTCTCCAACCCGTCCAACGCGGGCAGGAATGCCTCCAGCAGCTCGCGCTCCCGCGCCGCCACGCGCTCCTGGGCCACCTGCGCCACGAGTTGAGCCTGCTGCTCGCGGGCCGCCCGAGCCTCCGCGATCATCCCGTCCCAGCGGGCGCTCTGATCCTCGACCATCGCGCTGGCCTTGAACTGGGCCTTGCCCAGCCTGCGGACCTCGTCCTTCAGGTCCGCCAGCGCGGCGCCCAATTGGGCATCCTGGTCCAGTGCCGCGTCCGCTTCCTGCTCAAGTTGGGCCAGGAAGGTGGCCAGCGTTTCCCAAACCTGGCGACGTTCGCTCATAGGCTGACCGGCCTGTAGTCCGACTCAAAGTCCGTCCGCCCCAGGTCGCCGTGCTGCTGCTGCAGCAGCAGCCAGATGTCTTCCGCGTGAAAGTCGAGATCAATCTTGCCCTTCCGCTTGCGCGGCTCCCACGGGGACGGCGGCTGGAACAGGAAGAGGTCGGTTTCCGCCTTGACATCCACCGTGCGCAGTTTCTCGTAGGCGGCCCGGATCAGTTTGAAGGTGTCGGGCTGCTGCTCGGGCGGATACTGGCGCACCAGGTCGAAGTAGGCACGCTTGATCTCGCGCGGAGAAGACCCACGCATCAACCCCAGCACGGCGTAGGGGTCGCTGCTGGTCAGGTTGGGCGTTCGGCCGCCTGTTGGCCCATATTCCATCTCAACTTCAGAAGTCATCGTCTTCCCAGCCTCATCAACAGACTTGCCAGCCCTGGCGGCCCGCCGAACATGAGGCGCGCATTCTGTACCCGCTCCAACAGTCCCCGGTCGTGCTCCTGGCGGGCGATTTGCTCTGCTTCATCCCAATGCTTGTCGGCAGTTCTATAATCTCCTTCCTGGACCGCCACGACACCCAGCATCAGATGTGCCTGTCCCACCAGTTGCCCGGTCGCTACCGCCCGCTCCAGGTACTCTCGCGCGATGTCCCATACGTGGGCGGCTATCGCCATCTCGCCGATCATGACGAGGACAGGCTCGCCGGACGGGGCCTTCTCGACGGCGCGCTCCAACCACGAATGGGCCAGGTCCCTGTTGCGCTGGATGCAATGGTATGCCTGGGCGATGTAAAACGCGCAGGGGATCGCCTCGATGGCGGCCTCTGCTCGTTCCATCACCTCCCACGCCTGCCTGGCGTTGCCCACGTCCAGCCAGGCGTGGATGATCTGGTCGTACACGCTCAAGTCACCCGGAGCCGTGGCCAGGGCCTGCTCGACGTAGTATTGGGCGACGGCCTTCTCGTTCATCCTCAGATGACAACCACCCAGCGCCGCCAGGATCCGGCCGTTCTTGGGTTGGTACTCGAGTGCTTTTTGATACATCTTGGCCGCGTCCGCATAATTTCTCCAGGAGAGGTTGTAATCTGCCTGGTCCTGGTAAAAGTCGGCCAGCAACTGGCGCGCGGTGGGGTTTTCCGGCTCTAACTTTAGCACGCGCTCCCAGTAAGAGGTGGGGCTGTTCCAGCGCCACCAACTTCCGCTCGCGGCGATCGCTTCTCCCTGGCGCAGCAGCGCCGGGACGTTGTCGGGGTCGTGCTCCAGGATGTGTCCCAGTTCGTTCTGGGCCGCCTGTAACCGGCCGTTGGCCAACAATACCTCCGCCAACGCCATGCGCGTCTCGAGGTTCTCCGGGGCCCACTTGATCGCCTGTTGGTAGACGTGCACCGCTTCGTCGTACTCGCCAGCCTTGCCGTAGGCCTCGGCGGCCCGCCGCCACAGTTGAGCCACCTGCCCGTCGTTGATGGCGTCGGGGTGGTCGTCACGGCGCGGGCGGCGGCGCAACGCCTCGCGCCATTTTCCCCCGGCGGTGAAGAACTCCTCGGCGCGCTCGTAGGCCAGCGCCAGGTTGTAGGCCAGCCGGAAGCGCCCACTTTCCGCCCGGTCGGCGGCCTCCCAGTGCTCCAGCGCGACCGACCATTGGCCGGCAGACGCCGCTCTATCGGCCAGCCGTTGATGAGCCTGGGAGAGGAGTTCTTTGAGCCTCTTGTCGTCCGGCTTGTGGCGCAGCGCCTCGCTCGCCGCAGCCAATGCGCCTTCCACGTCCTCCGCTACCAGCCGTTCTTCGGCCATCCGGTGGTAGAGTTCGCCCATGTTGCCTTCGAGGCGCGGCACCGCCAGGCCCGCTGCGCGTGCGGCGTTCCAGTGGTGGCGGGCCGTGTCCCACTTCTCGTCCCGCGCCGCCAGGACGCCCAGGTAGTAGTGCGCCATGCCCAACTCCGCAGGGCTGGATGGGCTTTCCACGGTGCGGTTGAGGGCGGCCAGGGCTTGCTCGCGCTCGCCAGCGTCCAGAGCCGCCAATCCCTGCCAGAGCAAGGGCGCGCCGGGCGAGAGAGTATATGGGCGGCGGCGGAACGCGCTTGCCTGGCTCAACGTGGCCCGCTCCGTCTCCGCCAGCGCCGGCCACACCGGGGCGGAGGTAGGATCCCCTCCCCGCTGCAACAACGCCAGCGCCAGAGGATACGCCGCCCGCTTCGCAAACTCACCCTCACCCCTACGGGCAACCTGGTAGGCATGAACGGCCCGGTTCAGATCGCCCAGGCGATGGGCCGCCAGGCCGAGGTGATAGGCGTAGCAGGGATCGCCAGGCTGCAACCTCGCCGCCTGTTCCAGGTCGCTCAGGCCGGCCTGTAGATCAGGGGAGGAGCCATACGTGTGCTTCAGTCCCCGCCGAAAGTACACCTGGGCCAGGGCCGACACGGGCTGCATGCTGGGAGTTTGTCGCCCCACCCGCTCCCACGCCTCAATGGCCTGATCGTAGTCTCCACGTCTGAAAGCCTGCAGCCCATTCTGCAGCAAGACGGCCCCGCTTTGTCTGGGGTGCCTACGAGATTTGCGCTTACGCTTTGCCACTGTATCTGCCCTATACGTCTTCTTGGAGCGGTATTATAAGGCTCAACCGGCAAACTGGCAACCACTATCTCTTCGAAAGTGTGTGTCACCCGTCCAGCGTGAACACCCAGGCGTGCTCCTCGTTTTCCGACAGGTGGATGCGATAGGTCGGATATCGCCGGCCGGGCTGCCTGACGACCACTTCGTACTGGCCAAAGAACCCGCGGAAGGACACTTGCCCGTCCTCGTCTGTCCTCATCGTGGTCGGCGGCGTCATCCATTCTTCCTTGACCAGCCTCTTCAGCGCATTGAACACCGGCTTGGGGCGGTATTCCTCGTCCACCAGCCCGCCGCCTGCGATCCAGATCTGCCGGTCAGAAAGCCCCCAGTAGTTGATGGAGGCGACGGCCGGGTGCCCGAAGAACAGGCGGTACAGTTGCTCCACGTACCCGGCCTGTGCTTCCTCGCTCCAGGTCCCCTGGCGCCAGCCTCCTTCAATCTCGTGCTCCCAGGCCGGTTGGTGGAGTTCGGTGACGTGAAGCGGGCAGTTCAACTCGGCGTACATCTCCAGTGTGTCCCACACTTCCTGTGGCCACAGCCAGTGATCTACGGGATGTGCCTGAAGTCCCAGGCCTGAGACAGGCGTACCGCGGGCCTGGAGCGCTTTTACCAGGTCATAGAAACGCTGCCGCGTCCCCTCGTCCACGATTTGATTGTAATCGTTGACGATCAGGGTTGCCCTGGGATTGGCGGCGTAGGCCCAGCGGAAGGACTTGTCCACCCAGTCGGCGGCTTCCTGGATGGGGATCTCCCGCTTGAAACTCCCGGCGACCGGGATCCCTCGCCAGAGCGAGACGTCGTGATACTTTTCCCTGAAACCCGGCTGTGTCGCCTCAGCCCAGGAGATGTGGTTCACCGCCTCGTTAGTCACGTCCCAGATTTGGATGTACTTGTCGAAACCCTTGACAATGTTCGTCACACGGGCCTCGATCAACGCCTCGACGGACCCCTCCGGCACGTCGTAGAGCCATTCAGGCACGCCGGCCGTGTATGGCCAGACCAACGGGTGGCCCTTGGGCGTGATGCCGTTCGAGCGGCACCATTCCAGAGCCGGCAAAGACAAGTGCCACTCCGTCATGCCGGGCGTTTTCTCATACCCGGCCCAGTAGAAGGGAAAGATGGCAAAGTTGAAGAGTTCGAGAAAGCGCTCTTTGAACAGTTCCGGCTTGTACGGCGCTGCGGTCCAGACCAGGTCGAAGATCAGGTTCCCGAAGAGGAAATCCTGGGTCTTTTGCACGATCCCGATTTCCGCGCCCTGGACAGGTTCACCGGCCGGCGTGCGGAACTGGATGCGTGCCTCGCCCTTCCGGTATTTCTCGACGTTGTCGCCGGCTTTCTGCAAGAGTGCTGTCTCGATGGCCGCCTTGCCGCTATCTCTCGGCGGCACGCCAACGGTAACTTTAGTTTGCCCTTGTTTCGACATTCATTTCCTCCTTTAGCGTGCCCTGCGTTGCCACGTGCCCCCGGCGCTTCTTGGGATCTGTTACTACCCGATCAATTGAGTCAGCGTGTTGTCCAACCAGGCTAGTTCTGCGGTGGCTGCAGCCAGCCCATAGTCGAGCGCCAAACGCTTTCCCAAGTCCATGCTTGCGTCCATGGTCTGAGCAGTCTGCTCAATAGCAAGCCGATGCATCGCGACCTGTGCGCGCCGCTGCTGCAGATGAGCGATCAGGGCAGTTTGCGGAAGATTGCCAGCCACGATCAAGCGCATCAAGAAAGGTTTCAAGGAAGTACCCGGTACGGCCGGTTGGTCTACCCACTCTTGTAATGCTTGCCTGCCTGTCTCTGTGACGCTATAGATCTTGCGGGGGGGCTTATTCTGGCGGGAGATCACCTCCACCGTTACCAGGCAGTCCTTCAGCAAAGTATGCAGAGCAGGGTATAGACTCCCGAAACTCGGGCTATCAATCAGCCAACTGAGACTCTTAAGAACACGCTTAATGTCGTAACCGGACATTGGCTGCTGGTTCAGCAAGCCCAGGATAAAGTGGCGAATGCTCACAGTGCTGGCCATACACAATCAATACCCGCAATTCCCGCCACGATTCTATCTCCCTGCTTCCGCTATGTTGCCATTACGTTGGACACTGGCGACATCAGGGTCACGTTGTGGTGGTCGGGCGACAGACCTCGCTCAATCTTGCCTTGACCTGAGTCTCGGCATTGGCCAGGTCAATCCCCTGTGCGGCGGCAATCTCTCCTGCAAGAAGTGCAAGCCCTTTCTCGTACATTTGTTTCCCCACTGTGGTCAGATGGCCCCTTTGTCGTTGGCGCCAGGCCATATCTCTCACCGCCTCTGCAACCTGAAAGACACTCCCGGCATGCAGTTTGCCTTCCAGTAATTCGTAGCGTTGCTTGTGATCGGCGGGCAGCGTCCCGGGATCGGCACACAACACACGCCACACCTGGTTCAATTCGGACTGCGGAATTGCCGGTCGCAGACCGAGTGTTTCTGCAAGATGGATCGGGATCATCAGGCTGATACCTTGCTGGCCCAGCAACTTGATTCTATAGTACAGGTCGGTGCTTCCGTGCCATTGTCGCTTCTCGATACGTATCACGATACCAGCGCCACGAGCGGGATGGACAACCGGATCCCCTGGTTTGAACATCATCACTTCCTCCCACTTTTATGTTTATTGCGTCGGCTTACCAGTCCTTGCGCAGTGGATACACGTCCTGGCGTCCGGCAAGACCGCCAGGCGGTCAGGGTGGATCAGCTAGCGTTGTTCATAGTTATTCCATTATATGACGTAGATATATATATAGCGATTCGATATATTATAGCATGAGTCGCCAGTACTGGCAACCACACCGCGGAAACCAGGAATCAGATGGGGAACTGTGTCTACCTTGGTCTGCAGCGGATAGGGGGTGGGGGCTTCACCGTGGACCGATCAACCCTGCACCACTGTCTACCACCACTCCGGTTACACGGGCAACGGTTCCGCTTCTTTCCAACGCGTCACTCCACTTATGTAAACGAAACCCGTCAGCCATTTGACGCTGGCGGGCAAATACTTACCTTCACCAGGGGCGTCTTCATTGTCCTGGTTTTCAGCTTGGACTCAGCCGCAGCGATGAAGCATCTCTGCTGGGCATAACATAGTATAACCCAGTCTGGACAAAAGTCAGAAGGAGCGGTAGTGATTTTCAGATCAGGGTATTTGTGCTATGATATGAGATGGAACATTGGCCAGATCATACTCTTGGAGGCTTGACGATGACCAAGGAAGAGGTGTTTGCTAAATTGACGGAGAGCCGCCAGGCGCTCCACCAGGCCATCCAGGGCCTGAGCGAGAAGGATATGACCCAGGTGCAGGTCGAGGGCGTGTGGACCATCAAGGACGTGTTGGGGCACATCACGTCCTGGGAGGAGGTCTGCCTGGAGCCGCTGCGCCACTACGCGGACGGCGGCCCCTTTGACGCCGAAGACCTCTCCAATATGCTGACGTGGAACGACGAACAGGCTGCCCGCAAGCGGGACGTCCCACTGAACGTCATCCTTGATGAACTGGCGACCATCCGTCAGGAATTGGTGGCGACCGCCAGTCGGCTGTCTGCTACACAGTGGGAGCAGAGCGTGCCCTGCCCGTGGGGAGGCGCAGGGCCGGTATCGGAGATCCTGGATGGCTTGTCCCAGCACGAATGGATGCACGTGCGCACCATCCAGAAGTGGCGCGGCGGTTGAGGCCCATCAGTTACCCGGCACACCGCGCGTTTGCATCGGCTGGCCTGCGGGAGTATACTTCCTGGCGTTCGATGGAGCTGACGTGACTCACAACGTATACCGGCGCACCGCTCCCAATCGCTAATCAGTTCGTACTCCTCGTACACAGAGAGATGATCTGATCTGGAGGCAGGCGCGAGAGCGCCAGCGAGTTGCGCCACCAAATCCGACACCGGTGCCTGTGGTTGAGGTTGAGATTGAGACCTGGGCTGAAATTGAGGCTGAGTCACAACCAACTCCCGTAGTTCCTGCAACTCGCGCATAATCGCGTCAATGCGCCATAGCAGCGTTTCTGTGGATACCTGGACTGTCGCCAACGTGTTCATCGCACGCTCTCCTAGCCGGTTCTTATGGTCTATTATACCTCAAACCGCTGCAAAGGTTAAGGCGATATACGCAACTGCGTCCCCGTGCTTCCTGGCAGCGGGGGCACGTGGGGTACCTGTCAATGGCCGCTGCCGATAGTTGTGAGTGAGGAGGAATACCCATGGCACACATCAAGAAGAGTATCCTGATCCACGCGCCCGTCGAGAAAGTGTATGCGCTGGCGCGGGATCCCAACCGCTGGCCCACCTGGTTCGTCGGAATGGGCGAGATCGAGAAACTGACCGGCACAGGCGAGGCCGGCACCGTGGCCGAGTTCAGTTACGTGATGGCCGGCATGCACTTCCCGGTCACCACCAAAGTATTGGAGGATCACATCGGCCCACAGGGAGCCCGCTGGAAGGGCACGATCGAAGGGCCTCTGGCTGGCGAACAAACCTGGACCTACACGCCCAAAGGTGGCGATACCGAGGTAGCAGTAGACCTGGAGTACACCGTGCCCGGTAAGGCGCTGGGCAAGATCGCCGACCGCCTGATCATCGAGCGCACCCAGGATCGCTCGGCCGACCAGACAATAGAGAATCTCAAGAAGCTATGTGAGGCCGGGTAGAGAGTACACATGCCATCTGGCAGTCAGGATTTGATTGCACGCCTCGTAGAAAAGTACGGGAACTGGTTCGAGGACGAGCAGGCGCTGGTAGATGGGCGGATGACCCGCCACCTGGTCCCCTACGAGCGCCTCTTTTCCCCCATCCAGGTGAACAGCCTCAAGCTCAAGAACCGCATCGTGATGGGCCCGATGGGCAACGTCTCAATGGCCGACGAGACGGGACGCCCCAGCGCCAAGATGATCCACTACTTCGCCGAGCGGGCCAAAGGCGGCGTGGGCCTGATCGCCTCGGGGCTGGTGCCCGTCACCTTTGCGGTGGACCCCTCTGTTCTGGAGCCGGGCAATCTCACCTACTTCCCCAGGATTGACGGCTCCAGGACCGTCTTTGCCGGCTGGCGGGACCTGGCAGAGAGCGTCCACGCCTTCGGCGCGCGTTTCTTCATCCAACTCACTCCCGGCCTGGGGCGGGTCGGCTCCCCCGAATGCCTCGTCAAACGGCACAAATGGCCCGTCTCGTCTTCCTGGAATCCCAATTTCTACATGCCTGCCGTCCCCTGCCGCCCCTTGACCGATCGTGAGTGCTGGAAGATCGTCCGGGCCGCGGGCCAGGCCGCCGCCGATGCCAAAGCCTGCCTGATTGATGGGGTCTACCTGCACGGGCACGAGGGCTACCTGCTGGAGCAGTTTGCGAACACGGCCTTCAACCGGCGCAAACTGGGCCGCTTCGCCGATTGGGAAGCCTTTGGCCTGGAACTGGTGAAAGAGATGCGCCGCAGGTGCGGCGACGAGTACCCGATCTGGTACCGCATTGACCTCGCGCTGGCGCTGCAGGAGTGCTACGGCGAGCGGATGGAGCGCGTCCCGTCGCTCAGGCGCTTCAGGCGTGAGCGTACGGTGGACATGACGCTGGACACCATGCGCCACCTGGTCGAGGCCGGCGTGGACATGTTCGACGTGGACCTGGGGTGCTACGACAACTGGTGGCTCCCCCATCCGCCCGGGCCGATGCCGCCCGGCCCTTACCTGGCCGTGGCCAAACTGGTCAAGGACTACTTTGCCGCACAGAACGTCCGCTCCAACGCCGGGTTGGAGGTGCCGGTGGTGGCCGTCGGGAAGTTGGGATATCCCGACCTGGCGGAGCGGGCGCTGCGCGAGGGGCTGTGCGACATGGTGATGCTGGCCCGGCCACTGTTGGCCGACCCGTACTGGCCGCAGAAAGCGTTCGCGGGGCGGGTGGACGAGATCGTGCCGTGCATCGGCGACCACGAGGCGTGCATCAACGAATTCATCCACGGCGGCCACCCGCAGTGTGCCGTCAACCCGCGCGCCGGCTTTGAAGAGCAACTACCGGCCACGGTGGTGCCTGCGCCCAGGCCCAGGAAGATCGCCGTGGTGGGGGCTGGGCCCGCAGGTGTCTTGTGCGCCTGCGCAGCAGCGGAGCGTGGCCATCACGTGACGCTCTTTGAGCGCCGTGACCGCGCTGGCGGCATGCTGATCCCCGGCTCCCGCCCCCGGTTCAAGTTTGACGTGGCCAACTACAGGGAGTACCTGGAAGAACTGCTCCGGCAGCACAGCCGCGAGTACCCGCTCGAGGTCAGGTTCAACGTCGCCGCCACCGTGGACACCTTGCGGGCAGACAAGTTTGACGCGCTTGTGCTATGCACGGGGGCCAGGCCGAAAAAGCCCCTGGTGGAAGGGATTGACCTACCGCACGTGGTGCAGGCGGTGGAGCTCCTGCAGAACCCGGCGCTGGCCGACAGGGTTGAGCGCGTCGTCGTGGTCGGCGGGGGCGACGTAGGCTGCGAGACGGCCTACTTCCTGGCCGGCGAGCGCGGCAAGGCGGTCACTGTAATCGAGATGTTGCCTTATTTTATGCAGGACAGTTGTACGGCCAACCGCGGCTACCTCATCCATTACCTGGAAAAGAAGGGCGTACTGCTCTGGAATTGCACGCGGCTCGGGCGCATCCACGGGCAAGGCGTCACCGTCGTGCGGAACGTTTCCCCGACCGTCCCATCCCCCTACGTCACCTGGGCTCCGACCTTGCCCGAAAACGTGGTCAACCCGCTGGCGCGTCCCATCCGTGTGCAGGAAGAGGAAGTCACTATCGCGGCGGACCTGGTCGTGCTCGCGGTGGATATGGAACCCGACGACACGTTGTACGAGGCCTGTGTGAAAGAGCACGTGGCCCCCGAGATTCACAACGTCGGCGATTCCTTTGCCCCTGGCCAGGTCTTCGCCGCCACCAAGGCAGGATATACTTTGGGAAGGACACTATGAAACATGGATGCCGAAACCCGGCCTGCTCACACTCCAGCCGACTTCACCGACCGCCGGGCCGCCCTGGCCGCGCTGGCCCAGGCCATCGCCACCGGTGACCTGGCTGCGGCCCGCCGGGAACATCAGCGTGCGGTAGCCGTCCTGGAGAATCTGGGAGACCGCGCGGGAGTGGCTGCCGCCTGCGGTGAGTTGGGGCGGCTGGCCCATAGCGTGGGGGAGATTGCCGAAGCGCGACAGTTATACCAGCGCAGCATGACAATCGCAGAGGAATTGGAGGACCCGCCGGCCACCGCCATTGCGCTGCACAACCTGGGCAACCTGGCCTGCCTGACCGGAGACTATGCCGAGGCGCAGCGCCTGTACCGGCGAAGCCTGGACGTGGCAGAGGAACTGGACGACCGGGTCGGCATCGCCAGCACGCTGCACCAGTTGGGGATGCTGGCCCAGAACGCCGGGGGCGTGGCCGAAGCGCGGCGCCTGTACCAGCAAAGCCTGGACATCGAGGAAGAACTGGGGAACCAGGCCGGGATCGCCAAATCGCTGCACGAGTTAGGGAGCCTGGCCTCCCTGACGGGAGATATCGCCGAGGCGCATCGCTTGTACCGGCAGAGCATGACAATCGCGGAAGCACTGGGCGACCGGACCGATGTTGCCAACACGTTAGGCGAGCTGGGGAACCTGGCCGCCGAGGCGGGGGACGTGGCCGAAGCGCAGCGCTTATACCGGCGCAGCATGACAATTGCGCAGGAAGTGGGGGACCGCTCGGTCGTCGCCATCGCGCTGCACCAGATGGGGAACCTGGCCTTTCTGGCGGGGGATCATGCTGGAGCGCGCCGCCTGTACCGGCAGAGCATGGCAATCGCGCAGGAATTGGGCGACCGACCTGGTATCGCCAGCACACTGGGACAGTTGGCGCTCCTGGCCGCAGCCACAGGCGACCTGGCGGAGGCGGAACGACTCTACCGGCAGAATCTCGCGCTGTGCCGGGAGTTGGGCGACGTCGTCACCGGGCGCGTGACGCTGTCCAACCTGGCCTGGCTGTGCGAGAGCCAGGGGCGCCTGCCCGAGGCCTCATCCCTGTTAGAGCGAGCAGTGGAGATTGGCGAGCGCGTGGGACTCCCCGACCTGGCGCAAGACCGCTATTTCCTGGAGCGGGTGCGCCTCCAGATGCGGCCGGGTTGTATGGGCTGGGCCATGCGCCGTGCAGTGGCCTTTAGCCGCGCCTTGATGCGTCAAGGCTAGACTTTGGATCCGTAGTAACGACT
>Ga0315285_10004542_pt1 | contig 14393 bp, 12 predicted proteins | sample YL17G09_36_MG_FD_203698 | JGI IMG/M metagenome (GOLD analysis project Ga0315285, IMG submission 203698) | Sediment microbial communities from Yellowstone Lake, YNP, Wyoming, USA - YL17G09_36 | ecosystem: Environmental > Aquatic > Freshwater > Lake > Sediment | place: USA: Wyoming | collected...
CGCACGGGGGACCGCATCGCGTCCGGGCGCGCCGTGCTCGCCCAGACCGAGGTGAGGGCGGGGTGGTGCGGGCGGGAGGGTGGGGCGGGCGCGGGCGGGCGCGCGCGGGGAGGGCGCGCGCGCGGCTCGAGCCGTTCCCGCGCCTCGCCGACGCGCGCGCCCTCCCCACCCCCGCCCCGCCCCGCAAGCAAACCGGGGCCGCTATCCTGGAGGCGCTCGCCGCGCAGCGGGAGGCCATCCAGCGCTCCCGCGACAGGCTCGCCGCCACGGACGCCGACCTGTCGGCCTCCCAGCGCGCGCTGGCGCGCATGGCGTCCTGGATGCCGTGGGCGCGGCGACAGGATTGAGGCCGAGGGCGCGGAGGAGCCTTGCCCCGAAATTCACGCCTTTTGTTTTCCTTGTCCGCCCCCCCTCCCCACCCGTGCAGGAGCTCGGCGCGTCCATCCTCACCGACCTGCACCGCCAGCGCGAGGTCATCACCCACGCCCGGGACGCGCTGCACGGCGCGGACGACTCGCTGGCGACCGCGCGGAGGACGCTCGCCACCATGTCGCGCCGCGTGACCGCCAACAAGGCCATCGCGTACGGCGTCGGGGGCTGCCTGGCGGCCAGCATCCTGCTCGTGCTGTGGGCCAAGATATTCAGGTGACGGGAGAGGGGTGGGGGTCGCGGGGGTCGTCAGGCGGCGACTGTGACACCCCGCCCGCCGCGGCGACGCCCCCCCCCCCCTTCACTCGCCCCCATCCCCCGCGCGCGGTCGCAGCACGAGGTAGAGCGCGGGCCCGAGCAGGGGCAGGAAGCCGAGGGCGGGGAGCCAGGCCGGGGTCGCGCCGCGGCGGCCCGCGTCGTTCGCCACCCAAAAGGGCGCGAGCGCGGAGAGCGTGAGGAAGTCGAGCGTGGTGACGTGCACGAAGCGCGACTCGTCAAACAGGCGGCCGTAGTCGACCCAGGCGGCGGGGCCGGCGGACGCGGCGAGGCCGAGTTGGAGCGCGGCGACCGCGGCGAGGCCGCCCGCTGTCCACCGCGACTCGAGCGCGCGCACGCAGAGGGACCCGATCCCGCCTTTGCCGAGCTCGTCCCGGGTGGGGGGGGCCACGGCGGCGGGGTCGGGCGTCCACAGGGCGAGGTAGGGGCCGAGCGCAAAAAACCCCAGGAAGAACGAGGCCGACACAAACGGCCACGCCGGCAGCCCGGTCCGCGACCGTGCGGCGGGAATCAGCAGGGCGGCGTAGACGGCGGGCCAGACGCCCATGGCGTTGAAGAGGGAGGTGAACACAGTGTTGATGGCGACGCCGTCTGCTTCTCCCAGGCCGACCAGCTTCCGCACAAAGTACTCGTCCCGGAAGGGGGTGCCGTTGGGGCTGAACGCGAGGGCGTAGGTGAGGAGGCCGCCCCAGAGGAGGAGGCCGCCGGCGGAGAGCGCGGCGGTCGCCGCAGGCGGCGGCGGCGGCGGCGGCGGCGGCGGCGCGCGCGCCTTGCGCCACGCCGCGCGCGCGGGGACGGGGCGGGACCGCGACGCGGCGGGTCGCGGCGCGCGGACGGGGGTCCGCGGGCGCAGCATTGGAGGGGCGGCGCCGAGTGCGGGGGTTGTGGCGCGTGGACGATGTCGCTTCAGTTGCGATGGCGGTCGCCGCCGTCGTCTCCTCCCTCACCGCGCCCGACGCCCCGATCGCGCTCCCAGCTGGCGCGTCCGGCCGGGCAGCGCTGGCCGCGGCGGCGGCCGCGCTCGGGCTCCCGCCCGTGCGCGCGGCGCGGCTCACTCTGGTCCTCGCGCGCACCGGCGCCCGCGTCGCCGACACCGGGGAGGACGCCGGCATCGCGGACGGAGGTGTGTACGAAGGAAAGGGTGGCGGGCGTGGGCGCGGGTTATGCGCGCGCGGACTGACCTCCGCCCTTCCTCCTCTTCCCAGACACGCTGCTTGCCGTCGTCGCGCCGCCGGCCGCGCCGCCGCCGGTCGCGGATGATGGGGGAGGGGACGGGATGCGCGCGCGGAGGGGAGGAGGAACCGCGCGCGGCGGCGGCCGCGGCCGCGATGGCAACGACCCCGACGCCGACGCCGACTCGGACGTCGACGACGTGTTTGTCTACCGCGAACCTACGAATCAGTGGGCCGCCCGCCTGTGCCGGGCCGCGATCGCGGCCGGCGTTCCCACCTCCGCGCTCGCGGTCGCCGCGCGCGTCCCCCGCGCGTTCTGGGCCGCCCTCCTCCTCTGGCCCGCGGGCGCCAAACTGGCGTCGACCTTTGATCTGGGCCCGTTGTTCATCATCGGGACCGTCGTGGCGGGCGTGTACCTCAACCTGGGGCGGCGGCGGGAAGGGGACGCGTCCGCCTACACCATTTTCAACGGGTTTCGCGCCCTCGCCGGCCAGTTTACGGGGGACGACGTGGACCACGGGCTGCGGCGGGGGCAGATGTAGGTCGAGTGCGGGCGGGCGGGTCGTTTCGGGGTCGCCGCGGCCGTCGTCGCCGCTCGTCAGTCCCGCATGCGGCCTCCCGCGCCGCCCGCCGACCCCGCCGCCGCCGCGGTCGCCGCCCGCGCCGCCCGGCGCGCCGGCGCCACGCTCTCGGTCGCGGTGGCGGCCGCTGGCGCGGTTGCGGGCGCGGCCGTGGGCGTGCTCGACCCGCGCGCGCTGCTTGCGGCGGCCGCCGCGCCCGCCGCCGCGGCCGCGGTCGCGCGGGCGGTCTACGGGGATCGCCTCTCGGCCTGCGTGGACCTGGACGGCGTGCACGTGTCCCTGGCGCCGCCCTGGCGCGGCCCCGGGCCCCGCCCCGACGGCCGCCCGGCCCTCGCCGTCACGCCCGCGCCCTCCCGCCGCGGGCGCGGCGTCGTGGCCACCAGTCCCGTGCCGGCGGGCGCGTTTTTGGGGACGTACGAAGGGGATTTGCTCGACACGCGTTCCTTTTGGGCGCGGCACCCGTCGGGCGTCGCCGATTATACGATCGCCGTCGGCCCCGCGTGGGCCATCGACGGCGAGAGGCTGGCACAGGGCGACAGCCCTCCCTACTCGCCGTGCCTCGTGAACCATTCGGCGCGGCGTCCCAACGCGGCCCGCGTCGTCCGCGTCGCGGACCGCGCCGTCGACCTCTACGCGTCCCGCGACATCGAGCCCGGAGAAGAAGTCCTGTTCGACTATGGGGACACGTACTGGACCGGGCGCGAGGGCGCGGTGGTGGACTGACCTGCAACCGAGCGGCGCCGCGGTCCGACACTCCTTCTTGCACCCCGGCAGAGCCCCGCTCTCGCCCCCCACACCCCCATCTCTCTTTTCTCCCTCTCACGCGCGCCGCGCCAGGCTGGAGGCCAGGTGGGCGAGCGTCACGGTGGCCGCGCGCGACGGCGCGCGCAGCGGGGGGACGCCCGCGGGCGCGGAGGGGTCGGCCGCGCCGGCGGCCACTTCGGCGTCGTAGTCGGAGACCGCGAAGTTGGTCTTGGCGGTGCGGCCTGATGGAGAAGAGGGGGTGGGGCGGTCGGGCGGCGTGCCCGCGCGCGCGCCCCGCGGCGCGCCCTCTGCGCCCCTGTCTCCCCCTCCCCTACTCGCCCTTTTCCACGATCAGGGCCCGGTCGTACGCGCGCGCGGCGTCCTCCTCGGTGCGGTGCACGCCGAGCGAGACCTGGTGGGGAGGGTGGGAGGGGGGCGGCGGGTGGAGGGTCGGCCGCGCGGGCGCCGCCCGCCCCCCTCCACCCTCTCCTCTCTGCCCCCACGTTTTTGCGCCTAAACAGCTCCCCGATGCGCGCCTCCCACTTGCCCGCCTCGCCCGACACGCCCCGGAACGGGGACCGGCCGCGCGCGAAGGCGGCCGACCGGCGGCGCAGGTGCGCGACGACGTCGTCCTAGGGGAGGATAGGGGAGGAGAGCGGTGAGTGTGGGTCGGAGGTGTGTGAGCGGCAAGCCTCTCCCCGCGCCGACCCCACCACCCCTCCTCCTCTCTCTCTCCCACCGGCGTCGCCCCCTCCAGGTCGGCCAGGTCGGCCGCGTAGTCGCCCGCCGGGAAATTGGTCTGGGCGGCCGGCCCGCGCGTCGCCAGGACGGTGACGTCGTACGCGCGCGCCGCGTCGGCCTCTGCCTCAAACCCCCCCAGGTACACCTGCTTGCCGGACAGCCAAATCGATGCCTCCCAGCGCCGGGTGGAGCGGTGGCGGGAGACGCCGCGGTAGCGGGAGGTGGCGGGGGCCGGCGGGCCGGCGCGGTGCGCGCGGGGGGGGGGTCTGGCCCGCGTTTTTTTGGGTGCGCGGGGGGCGGGGGCGCGCGGCGAGGTCGAGGGCGGCTCGGGCGTGGGGTCCGAGAACGAAGAGGCTGGGGGGAGGGCAAGGGCGGTGGAATGGGTTCTTGGCGTCGGGGGAGCAACTTGGTCCTTGACTCATGGCACCCCCAAACAACCGGCACCCGAGCGCCTGCACGCCCCCCCCCTCCTTCCCCACCCATCCACGCACCACCACCCCTCCCGTCGCCGCTTCGCCGGGGCCGCCCCGCCCGGCGGCCGCCGGCGGCCGCGGGCGCGAGCCGCGGCGGCTGCAGCGACCGCGGCCGCTTGCGCGCGGCGGGCGCCAGCGCGCCCGCCACCAGTCCCACGGGCAGCGGGTGCAGGCCCACGAGAGGCGGCGGCGGCACGGCGTATGCCGGCGACGGCGGGCGCGGCGCGAGCCCCTCCCACCCCGCGAGCGACGCCGACCGCCGCGGCGCGAGGCCGTCGCCGAAAGGGGACGGGCCGCCGCCCACCAGGTCGGCCAGCAACGAGTCCAGGGAGCCGTCGGCCGACCCGAGGATCGGGGGGAGGGGGTCGGCGGGCGTCTCCCACGGCTCGCTGCCGCGCGGTCTGCGGCCGCGCGCGGCGGCGTCGCCCCACGGGGGGGGCGCCGCGTCCGTCGACGGCCGGTGCCCAGGCCGGGGCGGCGGGGGAGGCGGGGGGGGGGGGGGGGGGGCGGCGGCCGCGCGCGGCCGCGGGCCTGCCCGCGGCGCGGGCGGACCGCCGCCCCAAAAAAGGGTCGCCCGGCGGTTGACCGCCGCCCGCGCCCCCCCGCCGCCCACAAGGCGGCGGGAGACGCACCATGGGGCGCGTGCCGGGTCGCCATGGCCGCGCGGCGCGGAAGCGTGCCGGGCGGCGGCTGTGAAAGAGGGAGGAGCGGCGCGCGCGAAGGGCGCGTGCCACTGTTTTCCCCCCTCCCTTATCCCCACCATGCTCGACGTGCGCGCCATGTCGGCCACCCCCCACGGCGCGTGCGTCGCGTCCATGCTGGCCGTCGTCGGCGCGGTCGCCGCGCTGCGGGCGCTCTGGCGCCTCGTCGCGGGCGTGTGGACCCACTTCCTGCGCCCGGGCAAAGAACTGAAGAAGCTCGGTAAGTGGAGAGGAGGTGGGAGAGGGTTGAGGGAAGGCGAGGGCGGCATCGCGCGCGCGCGCGCCGGCGCGATGGTGCCGACCCCGCTCCCTCTCTCTCTCCCACCCCCAGGCAAATGGGCGGTCGTCACCGGCGCCACTGATGGCATCGGGCGTGCGTACGCGGACGCGCTGGCGGCCAAAGGTGGGCGCGCGATGGGCGCGGGCGGCGTGCGGGTGGGCGGTTGGGCGGCGGGGCGATGCGCGCGATCGCCGCCGCGGTCGGAGGCGTCTCGTCCGCGCCCTTGGCGCGGGTCCGAGGCCGGGACGCGGCGCGTGCGGCGCGATCGCCGCCGCTCCCTGCCGACCCCCTCCCCACCCCTCCCCTCTTCTCCAGGCCTCAACGTCTTCCTCCTCTCCCGCACCCAGGCCAAGCTGGACGCCGCCGCGGCCGCCATCGAGGCCGCGGCCGGCGTGGAAACGGCGACGCTGGCGGTCGATTTCGGGAAAGCGACCGCGGCGGACTACGCGCGCATCGGCGCCGCCCTCGCCCCCCTCGACGTCGGCGTCCTCGTCAACAATGTGGGCCTCTCCTACGACCACGCCGAGTATTACGACGAGATCAGCGACGCGCTGGTGGACGACCTCGTCAACGTCAACATCCAGGCGACGAACAAGATGACCAAGCTCGTCCTCCCCGGCATGAAGGCCCGCCGCCGCGGGGCGGTCGTGTGCATCGGGTCGGCGGCCGCCACTGTGGCGCCGTCGGGGCCCCTGTATGCCGTGTACGCGGGGACCAAGGCGTACGTCGACATGTTTGCGAAATCCCTTCACCTGGAATGCGCCAAATGGGGCGTCACCGCCCAGAATCAAGCCCCCGCCTACGTGGCCACCAAGATGTCGAAGATCCGCAAGCCGACGCTGGACGCGCCGTCGCCGGCGAAATGGGTGGCGGCGGCGATCAAGGCCATTGGCCACGCGGAACCGACGACGACGCCCTACTGGTACCACGGCGCGATGTGGGGCGTGGTCAACGATGTGCCCCTCGCCGTCACCAACGCGTACCTGCTCTCGTTCCATGAATGGCTGCGGGCGCGGTACTACAAGAAAGTGGCGCGCGAGGCGGCCGGGGGTTCCTCCAAAAAGGCCAAGTGAGGATGAGAATGGGGGCGGCGTGTGGGTGGGCGGCTGTCGCTCGATGGCGCGCTGCAAAGTGGCACGGACACCGGGTGAGAAGGGGCTCCCTCACGCCCCTCCATCCCCCCCTGCCCACGCCGCGCGGCACCGCGCCGCCGCCCCGCGCACCGCCCGCCGCGCGTCGTCCAGGCCGGCGGTGGCTGCTGCCACCGCCCCTCGCTTGTGGGGGTGCAGGTCGGGCCAGGGCAGGGCGCGGGCGAGGGCGGCGAGGGCGTCGAGCGCGGCGGCGCGCGCGGCCGCCGCGTGCGCGCTCGCCGCCACCGCCGCCAAGCCGGCGATCGCAGCCCCCGCGTGCGGCGCGAGCGCGGCCGCGCCAGATGGTTGGCCGGCCAGGAGGGCCAGAGCGACGGCGGCGCAGGCGGGCGCGGGGTCGGCAGCGGGTGCGGACGCGGTCGCGGCGGGCGCGGCCGCCAGGTGGCGCGCCAGGCCCGCGCCCGCGGCGGCGAGGGCTGGGGGTGGCGTGGCCGCCGCGGCGCGGGCGAGGGCGGCCAGGGCGGCGGGCGGCGGCGGCACCCGCTCGAGTGCGGGCGCGAGCACCGCCGCCACCGCCCCGAGCGCCCTCTGCGGCCACAGCACGCGCCCCGGCGCGTACGGCGACGACAAGTCGGCGCCACCGTACGCCGAGCCACCGCCGAGCGCGACACCAAACGAGGCGGCGGCGGCGGCGGTGGTGGCCGCGGCGGCGCCCGAGTCACCGGCCGCCGCCGCCGCGGGCGCCAGCAGCGGCCCCGGGTCGCCACCCGCCCGCGCGACGCCGTGTGCGAGCCAGCCCAGGATGGCGAGGGCGCACGGAGAGCCAGACGAGGCGGTCGCCAGGGCGGGCGCCGCGGCGGACGCCGCGTCGCCGCCCGCGCGCGACGCGGCGAGCGCGGCGGCGGCCGACCCAGCAGCGGGGGCGCAGGATTCGTCCGCCATGGCGACCGTCACGCAGTGTGAAAGCAGAGAGGGATCGCACGCGGCCATCGCGCCGGGCCGCAGGCCGCGCACGGCTGCGGCTGCGGCGAGCGCGCGCGCGGCGAGCGCAGGCGTGAGCCGCCCGCCGGCCGCGGCCGCGGCCATGCCCTCGGCCGCTACCGTGGCGAGTGCCCCCTGTTCGCCCTCGGCGGCGGCCGCCGACGCGGCGGCGGTCAAGCGCGCGACCGCCGCTGCAACACCGACCTCTGCACCCGCCCCCGCCCCGCTCGCGCCCACCAGCGCCAGCGCCAACGACGCCGGGTCCTCCATCGCGGTCGCGGCCGGCAGGACGGCGTCCAGGGCGGCGGCGGCCGCGGCGGCGACGCCGGCCGCGGCGGCAGCCGCGGCGGCGGCCGCGGGCGCGCCGCGCGCGCCCGCCAGCGCCGCGAGCGCGGCGCACGCGCGGGAGTTGCCGGCGCAGGCAGTACCCCACAGCTTCGGCACGACGGCCGCGGCGCGGTCGCCGCCGCCGCCGCGCGCGGCGGCGACGAGCGCGGCGACCGCGGCGGACGCCACCGCCCCGTCCGCGCCCTCGTCGCACGCCGCGGCCGCCAGCGCGGTGGCTGCATGGACCGCTTCCCCGTCGTCCAGGGCGGGCGCGGCGGGGGGAAAGGCGAGGAGGGCGCCGAGGGCGGACGCGCCCGTGGCGGCAGCGGGCGGGTCGCCGCCCGCCAGCCGGGCGCACGCCGCCGCGAGCAGGGTGGGGGCTGAACCGGCCAACAACTCGTCCGTCGACGCGCTGGGGCCCGCGACCGCGGCCGCGCCGGCGACGAGCACCGCCGAGGCGCGCAGGGCGACCGCCGCCGCGTCGGCGCCCGGCGCGGCACCCGCCGCAGCCGCCAGCGGCTCCAGCACAGCGGAACAGATCTTGGAAGCCGCTTCAGGCGCGCCCGCCGCGACGGCGGCCAGGACGGTCGCCCCCGCGGCGGCGCGCGCGCCAACGCCGGCAGCGAGCGGCGCCGCCGCGCGCGCCGCCGCGAGCAGGGCGGCAGTGCCCGGGTCGGCGATGACGCGCTCGGTCAGCGGCTCGGTCAGGCCGGGCGCGGCGGCGAGGGCGGTCAGCGTGGCGGCGGGCGTCGGCGCGTCGGCGGCGTCGGCGGAAGCGACAGCCTCGCCCCCAACCTCGGCCACCAGCGCCCGCCACAGGTCGCCCACGTGCTCTATTAGCGGTTCACCACCCCAGGCGCTTGCTATCCCAACCAGCAGAGCCCTCGCGTCGCCCGCGGCGCCCGCGCCCCCCCCCCCCCCAACCCTCTCCACCGCCAGCGGCACCACCCGCCCCGCAAACGCGGGCGCCGCCGTCAGCGCGCCCACAACGGCGGCGACGAGGGCGCGGCGGGTGACGGGCGCGGGCGGGGCGCCGGGAGGGGGGGGGGAGAATTGGACGGGAAAATAGCACCCAACGACGTCGACCGCCTCCTCCCCCGACGCGGCGAGGGAGGCAGCACCGGGCGCACCACCGGCCGCCGCGAGGGCGGCGGCTGCCGCGACCGCGCGGAGCCCCGACAGCAGGCAGCGCGGGTCGCGCTCGCCGTCGGCGGCGGCCGCGGCGCCGCCCAGGGCGTCGACGCCGGCGGCGGTGATGGCGGCGCCGTGTGGGGGGGCCAAGAGGGCTTCGAGGCACGCGAGGGACGCTTGGCGGGCGGGGCGGGGGAGGGACCGCGCGTCGACGAGGCGCCGCACGCACAGCGCCGACGCCGCCGCCGCCGCGGCGGCGGGGGTCAAGGTGGCGGGGCTGGTGCGGGACGCGAGGGTGGTGAGGCCGTCGCACGCAGCGTCGGCGGCGGGGCTGAGAGAGGAGGGGGCGGTCGGCGCCGGCTGCGGTCGCGCCGGCCAACCTCTCCTCCCTCCCGCCTCTCCCGCACCCATCCTCCAGGCGGGCCGTGAAAAATTCGGCCAGCATGTCGACCGCGGGCGGCGCGGCGACGAGGGCGTCATCCGCGGCGGCCTGCCGCCGAGCGGGGAGGGGGGGGTCGGCCGAGGGCGGGCGCACGCTTCCTTGAGCCCCCTGCCCACCCCCCCTTTTGGCCTCCTCTCACCAACGCCAGCACCCTCGTCGCTCCCGCGCGCGCCGCGTCGTCGCTCCCCGCGAGCGCCGGCCCGAGCGCTGCGGCGAGCGCCGCGACGCCGCCCGGGTCGGCTCGCGCGGCCACCAGGGCGGCGCCGATGGCGGCCGCGTCCGCGACGGCCGCGGCCGCCAGGGCGTCCATGGTCTCGCGGGTAGTGGAGAGGGCGAATTGGGCGGCGCACACTCTCCGCCGCCGTATCCCGGGCGCCTCCCGCACCCGCCGGCCGCCCCGTCCGGCGCGCCCACCATGGCGTGCGTCAAGGGGTGGTGGATGGATGAGTGAGGGCGCCGATGCCGGCGCGGGCGACGCGGACGCCGCGCCGACGCGTCCCTCCCTCCCTCCCCCTTCCCAGGACCAAGGAGGAGAAGCCGACCCTCGCGTGAGTGCCGATCCCCCGCCGCGGCCGCCGCCGACGCGCGCGCGTGATGGGCGCGGCGGCCCGCCGTGCGCGCTGCCGCCGGGGCCCGCCCGACGCCCTTCCTCCCCCTCCCCCTCTCCAGCGGCGTCAACATCAAGACGCGCAAGCGCAACATCGCGGTCGCGCTCGACCCCGGCTCCTTTGCTGACGCGGTCGTCTCCATCTTCGCCGACGCGCGGGCGGAAGGGGACGCCGAGGGCGAGAAATGGTTGGAGGCCGGGCTGCCCGGGCTGCAGGTAAGAAAAGAATGGGGATTGGGCCGCCGCGCGCCGCGCGACGACGGCGCCGCCCACCACGCCCCGCCCCTCCACCCTCCCCCTCTCCAGTCCTCCGACCTGGACTTCAACCGCTACGGCGACACCCTGTTCGAAGTCCTGCTCGCCGGCGGCCGCATGTCGGCCGGCGGGCAGACGGTCGACGACGGCAAAACGCTCGACCGCGCGTACCTGTCCCCCGCGGTCGACGAGGGCGCGGTCGGCCCGTTTGTGCTCGCGTTCCAGGCGCTGCTGCGGTGGGTGGGGGGTGGGGGGTGGGGGGTGGCGGGTGGGCGGTCGGCGTTCACCCCGCGCTGACCCCCCTCTTTCTTTTCCCGCCCCCGCCCCCCCCCAGCCGCCGCCCGTTCCTCGTCAAGAACTTGGAGAACACGCTGGCCAAGCTCGTCAAATCGCTGGAATGCTTCGAGGCGCCCGCGCGCGCCAAGATCGCGGCCGCCGCCGCGGCCGCGCTCGCCGCGCGGCTCGGGCCGCAACCGGAAGCGGTCCTCGCGGGGCTGGCAAACGACCGCGCCGTTCAAAAGGGCATGGTGCTGGAGTGGGCGACCCACTTTTTCCGCGCGTTCCTGGCGACCGAGCCGCCGGACGAGCTTTTGGCGCTGCTGCGCAAAGCGAAACTCGACGGCCGCCTCGCCGACCTCTTTCCCGCCGCCGCCGCCACCCCGTCCTCGATCGCCGCCCACTTCACCGCGGCCGGCCTCCAACCCCTCGTCGACTTCCAGGCGCGCAACGCGGCCGCGCTGCACGTGGCGGACTTGAAGGCGGCGGTGGATGAATTGGTGCAGGCAGACCCCCCCCACGATGCGTCCGACGTCCTTCGAGCCGTGACCACCCGCCAAGCGGAAACCGGCCTCGCCGACGCGGACGTCGTGCGCGTCCTGTGGTCGGCCATTGCCGGCGCGGTCCCCACGCACGGGCGCGCGGCGGCGCAGGTGTTCGCCGCGCTCGCGCGGCAGGTGCGCGCGTACAAGCCCGTGCTCGCGCGCTACACCGAGACGGCGCGCGGGGAGGGGGCGCTGCTCGTGCATGTCCAGGTGTGCTGCTACGAGAATCCCAAGATGTTGAAGCTGTTTGCGGGCCTGGTGAGAAACAAGAAAGAGGGAGGGAACGAGAGATGGCCTCATCCGTCACCCGTCGCCCACCCCCCCCCCACCCCCCCCCTCCCCACAGATCCGGCTGCTCTACGACGAGGAGCTGGTGCACGAGGACGGCGTGCGGTGGTGGGCGCGCCGCGGCGCGCACCCCAAGGGGAAGCACGTCTTCATGGATGACGTGGAGCCCTTCCTGCGGTGGCTTGACGAGGCGGAGGAGGAGGAGGAGGGCGCGGTGGCGGCGGCGTGAGAAGGGCGGGGGCGTGGGGTCGAGTGGAAGGGGTCCGCGCGCGCGCGTGTGAGCGAGGGGGGCGCAGTCTGAGGAAGAGGCAGGCAGTGCGACTCTCACACAGGCACCCAAATCAGGCAAACAGCAAATCACTCCCCCTCGCGCGCGGCACGCTCGAGGAGCGCGGGCGCGTGCAGCGCGGCGAGCGCGGCGGCCGCCGCGCCCGGCGCGTCTGGCGTCCCGCGCGGCGCCGCTTTAAGCATGAGCCGCCACCGGCGCCGCGCCGCGGCCCCGGTGCGCCCGCGCACGGCGGCGTCCCAATCGATGTCGGCCTCAATCGCGGCGGGGCCAGCGGCGATCAGCGCGCGCAGCAGCCGCCGGTCGTCCCCCGCCCCCCACTCGCCCCGGGCCGCCATCGACGGCGACACCTGGTCGTACCATTTCTCCATGCACTGGGCGGGGGACCGGGTGGCGACGGAGGCGGAGACGGCCGACCAGTCGACGCCGTCGAGCGGCGCGCGCGCGGCGCTCGCGCCGGACGATCCCGCCGGCGGCAGCGCTCCCGGCTCCGCGGGCGCGGCAGCCCCAGCGCGCGCGCGCAGGTGGGCGCGCACCGCGGCGTCGAGCGCGGCGGCCTCGGCGTCCGACCAGCGGCCGGCCGCTTTCGCGTCCCCGAGCCGCGCCTCGCGCCACCGGTCGCGGCACGCCTCGGGCAGGCGGCCGAGGGCGGCGCCGACCGAGGTCCACACGGTGCCGCGCGCCGCGACGAGGGCGAGGAGGCGCGCGGTGTCGTCCGCCGACCACGCGCCCCTGTAATTCCCCCCGTGCAGCATGCGCGTCCCCGCCGCGTACACCGACTTGGCGGTGCGCCGCGGCAGCGCCGCAGCAATGGACTGCCACGCGCCCCGGGACGCGTCCTTGGCCGCGCCGGTGCGCGTCTCGAACAGCCAGCCGGGGTCTGCCGTGTCGAGCCCTTTGGCGGCTGCATAGGCCGCCACAGCAGCCAGCAGGGTCGTCTTCTCCTCGTCCGAGAAGCGCCCTTTTTTGACGTCGGGGCGCGCGGCGTCGGCGCGCCAGCGCGGGCGCGAAGCGGGGTCGAGCGCGGCGGTCGCGGTGGCGGCGGCCGCGGCCGCGGCCGCGGGCGTCGGTTGAGGGAGTGAGCGTGCTTGTGGCCGCGGCGGAGCCTGCTGCGGCTGCGCCTGCGGCGGCGAGGGCGGCGACGGCCGCGCGTCGGCCGCCCTCGCCCGCGCTGGCGTCGCGGGCGGCGCCCGCGCCGAGCCGCCCGCGCCGCCCCTGCTCTTCGTCTTCTTCTTGACGTAGCGCACGCCACCGCCGCCACCTCCCTCCTCCAGCCGCCCCCCCGCGAGCGCGGCCGCGACCCAGCGCCGCACGGACGACGCGCGGTCGCGCTTGGGCGTGCCCGGCAGGGCGGACTTTGACGCGGCGGTCAGCGCCTTGGCGAGCTGGGGAGGGGGGGAGGGGAGGTGGGGGGCGTGAGCCGGCGCGCCAGGTCGCGCCCATTCGCGCCCGCCCGCATAGTCCCGCGCCCGCCCACCTTGGCCTGGGGCAGGGCGCCGCCGGCGAGCGCGTCGCGCGCCAGGCGGCGCCAGTCCACGGGCGTGGGCCGCGGCGCGGACATGCCGCCGGAAGAGGGTGGGCCGGCGGCCGGCGCGGCGGTGGCCGTGGGCGCCGCGAGCGTGCGTCACCCGCGGCGGCGGGAGCCGCGCGTGGCGCGGCGACTGAAAAGTGTGTCGCCGTCGGCACCGGCGCGCCGGGGAACGCTACCCAGACTGCCGCCGCTCGCCCGGGGGCGGCGCGCAAAGGCGGGCGACCGTTGGCGCGGGCGACCGGGGTGGGCGCCTCCCCGGGCGCCCCCGCGCGCGCGGGCGGCGCCCGCGCGTCGCGGGGGGAAAGGGGGGTAGGCAGGACGGAGCGTCCCTTGGCCCTGGCCCACCAGGCCCCGGGTCGGGCGCGCCCGCCCGAGCCCGACTCACTGCCCGCAGGCGCCGCGCGGAGGGACGGACGGCGGGGCCCACGCTCACAACTTTTGGCTCGCCCCGAGCCGACACCCCCGCCGCCCGCTGCTCCGTCGCCCGCCCCACTCCCCGCGCGCCAAGGTGGGTGTGACGCGGGTGCCCGCGCCCGACGGCCCGGGCGCGAGGGCGCGGCGGTGGGCGCCGCCGGCGGCGCCGGGCGGGGGGCCCGCCTCCCGCCTTTGGGCGCCTCGGCGGGCCCCGATCGCCCCCCCGGCAATCGCGCCCGCCGGGCCGATGAAGGTGGATGGGCCAGGCGTGCGCTTCAGGGGCGCGTGGGGGCCGCGAGAGGGCCGCGGCGCGCGGCAGTCGCGCCGCGCGCGCGCGCCGCCGCCGCTCGCGCCCAGCCCCCATCCGCCCCCCCCACCCCCCCCACCCCACCCACAGATGCGCGCCGCCCTGGCCCTGGCCCTGGCCCTGGCCCCGCTGGCGGCCGCGGTGACCCCGCTCTCGGGGTGGACGAGCGGCATCCTCACAAACTACGGCGGCCCGTATGACGGCAAGAACCCGCACGAGCCGTCGTGGGGGACGAGCGTGGTGAGGGGGAGGGGGGGTGGGGGTGGTTGGTGGGGGGGTGGGGGGGCGGTGGGGCCGCCCGCACGCCGGTCGCGGGCGATCTGCGCGCGCGGCTGGCCGCGCGCGCGGGGGCGCGCCGCGCCCGCCGCCGACCCCAGCCCGCCCCCGGGCGGCGTGGCGACGATGCGGCCGCCCCATTGGGCGCGAGTCTGGCATCGGGCGAGCGGCAGAGAGGCGGCGCGCGCGCCGCGGCGGCCGCGCCGCCGCGTGGCCGCCGCGCCTCCCCAAAAACCCGGGCC
>Ga0315285_10004543_pt1 | contig 14389 bp, 15 predicted proteins | sample YL17G09_36_MG_FD_203698 | JGI IMG/M metagenome (GOLD analysis project Ga0315285, IMG submission 203698) | Sediment microbial communities from Yellowstone Lake, YNP, Wyoming, USA - YL17G09_36 | ecosystem: Environmental > Aquatic > Freshwater > Lake > Sediment | place: USA: Wyoming | collected...
ATGCAACTGACGCGAGTCTTGGACGACAAGTCCCGCACGGCAGGCGAGCCCGCCGCGCCGGCTGCCCCGGCCCCGGCGCCGATGCCGCCTGAGGGGCCCACGCCCGTCGAGCAGGCGCTGGAGCTTTCGCAGAAGCTCAAGCAAGCCACCGATGATCTCGACCGCGCCCGCAAGGAGAACAGGGATCTGATCGACCGCAACGCCCCGCTGACCATGCAGGCCGCCCAGGCGACGGTGGAACTGAAACAGGCCCGCAAGGAGCTCGACGAAGCCAACGCCATGCTCCGGGAGATGCAGACGGAACTGGCCAAGTGGAAGGCCGACGTGCTGGGCTACCGCGACGAGATGCGCACTGCCCAGACGGCCCAGATCGAGGCCCTGCGACGCGTGCTTAGGCTGCTTGGTGCGGAAGAGATCCCGCCTGCCGCGGCCGCAAAGCCGCCTGAGCCGATAGCTACACCCGCCGCACCAGCCCCCGCCGCCACGCCCGCAAGCCGGCCGGCCACCCCGGCCACCGCGCCCGCAACCCAGCCCGCCGCCCCGGCGGCGACGAAAACCGCTTCGGCCCCGACGGGGCAGGCCCCGGCGGCGCCCGCCGGAGTACAAAAATGAACTGCTCAGGCGGTTCGGAATTGACAGATATTCATGAGAAGATTCGGATTTATCCATGATAAACCACGACATATTCAATACACCACGCTGCCAGGCCTTAGTGGCACTGCCGACCATCGGATTCTTCCTTCTGGTCCTGGCTGGCTGCAGCCAGGAGAAGGTCGTGATAGAGACGATCCCCGCCTATATGCCGTCGGCCGAGGCCCTGTGGCGGCTCAAGCGCGTCGTGCTTGTCGAACTGGACCGCAGGGACGCCTCGCCCCAGGTCGCCAGGGAGCTGAGCGAGTCGGTATTCCTGGCCGTTCAGAAGCGCCGCGTGTTCCCCGTGGACTTCGCGACCTCAGCCTCGCCGGTCGAGGTGTCCCTGCCCGCGGGCCTGAGTCCACGGTTCACGCTCGAGCAGCTCAACGACATGCGGTCCGCCTTGCGATGCGACGCCGTGATGGTCGGGGCCATCACCAGCTTTGGGCCTTACCCGGGCGCATGGATGGCGGTCCAGCTCTGGCTGGTAGACCTCCGCACCGGGCGCGTGCTGTGGGGCGTCGACCACGCCTGGCGGACCACGGACGAGGCGACCTCAAAGAGGATGCAGCGGTATTTCGCCTCCGCCGGCGGCGAGGATGGGTCCGACCCGCTTCGGCTGGCGGAGATGAGCCCGCGCATGCTCAGCGACTTTGTCGCCTGGGAGTTGGCCAAGGCCCTGCCCCAGCCGCCCGGCGCAGCCAGTGGCGAGCCGCAACGAAGCCCCGTTGCCAAGGCTTTAGCAGAAACCAAAAAAATCTTCACCAATTGAGGCCAACGGCCTTAAGATTGCCGGAGATCAACCGAGAATATACCGGCAACGAAGATTGCGAGGACCGACATGAGAATCGATGGCACATACAGACCGCAGGCGCCCGGGACAAACCCGCTGAGCGATGCGCTTGACGCAGCCAAGACGCTGCCGCAGGCTTCGGCCTCGCAGGGCAACCCCGACGATGGCTTGAGTGTCGCCGCGAATTCGCTGGCCTCGTATGTGGAAAAAGTTAATCTCACGCCGGAAATAAACGCCCAGGCCGTCGCCGAGGCCCGGCGGCTGATGGAGGCCGGCGAACTGGACACCCCCGAGGCAATCCGGCGGGCAGCCCAGGCGATGGTGGACGGCGGCATATGAGGCTCTTCTGCCGTAAGGCCTGGTTATAAAATCTTATAAAATCTGAAATCTGAAATCTGAAATCTAAAATCTAAAAATCCTACAAGCATTCCTGCCGGGTCCCTGTGGCCCGGCTTTTTTTTGTGGTTTCTTCCCGTTGACGTGTGCGAGTGTTTTTCCTGGCAGTTCGCAAGTCTTGGCAAGGGCTGTTCTTAGTCCCGTAGCAGGGCCAACGGCCCGTTTTCAATGAGCGCCAAAGGCGCGGCCCCATATCAGCCTGGGGCAACGCCCCAGGAAAACGCCCCGAAGAATGCGAAAGGGCTGAAGGCCCGCCCCATCTCCCGCGCCGATGATGGATCGGGCCTTCAGCCCTCCGACGTGTCGCGGAACCGCGAACTGGGGCGTTGCCCCAGGCTACAATGGTGCGCGCCGTTGGCGCTGAAATGACGAATGGGGCTAAATACTGTCGGCCCTATCGGGCCTGAAACCCCGGTCAGTTTGTGTAAACTCCAAAAATCTTGTTCCAAGCCCTCAAGTATTCGCCGGACCCTTCGATAATGGCGATTAGATGCATGGTGCCGTCAGGCCACTTAAAGCGGTCCGGCGGAAGGGACCTTGGCGCAAATGGGCGCCGAGGACCAGTTGGGCGAGCTAGACCGTTAACAGTCCTTGGCTGGGCCGGGACGAACCTTTGAGGAGAAAAAGATGCTAGCGATTAAGAACAACCTTATGGCGGACAATGCTGCACGTAACCTGGGTACAAGCTACAACGCGTTGGCCAAGTCGGTGGAGAGGCTCTCCTCCGGCCTGCGCATCAACAGCGCGAAGGACGACGCCGCCGGCCTGGCCGTCCGCGAGTTGATTCGTGCCGACGTCGCCGCCCTGCGTCAGGGCTCGCGTAACGCGGGCGACGCGGTGTCCATGCTTCAGTCTGCTGAAGGCGGCATGGCGGTCATCGACAACATCCTGGTCCGCATGCGTGAACTGGGCGAGCAGGCTGCCACCGGTTCGTATTCCTCCGCCCAGAAGACGATCATGAACAATGAATTCACGCAGTTGTCGGCCGAAATAGATCGTATTGCCAACAATACCGGCTTCAACAGCAACAAGCTGCTTGACTCCACCGGTGCAGCCGCCTTCTCCATCAGCCTGGGGTCCGGCACGGCCATTTCCCTCAACAAGGCCGACATGACCACGACGGGTCTGGGCCTTGGCGGCGCCAAGGCGGGCGGCGCCTGGCAGACGTGGGTTGCCGACGCCAATGCGGCGGCTTGGACTACCTTCAGCACTGGCGGCACCCTGAACTTTGCCTTTACCGGCGGTACTGCTGCAGCCTATACTCTGAACGCCGTTGTGGGCGCCCAGGCCTACAGCATGCAGGGCATTGCCGATGTCATCAACGCCGAGAGCCGCGCTGATAAGAACTACAATGCGGCCAGCATCGTCACCGACGCGTCGACCGGCTTGAAGAGCATCCAGGTCCAGCACATAACTGGCGGTACGAGCACCTTGGCCGTGACCATGACCGACGCGGTGATAAGTGGTGGCGCTGCCGTCGATACCGACGCGAGCTGGCTCAAGGCCACCGGTAGTGGCACGGCCGTGAATATCGCCACCAATGCGGCTGCCGCGATCACCAAGATCGGGGCCGCCATCGTCGCCAAGGACACGTTCCGTGCCGAACTCGGTTACATGATGAACCGCCTCGAGGCGGCCCAGTCGGTTAACGACATCCAGGCCGAGAACCTCTCCACTGCCGAGTCGCGCATCAGCGACGTGGACGTTGCCACCGAGATGGCGGCCATGACCCGCAACCAGGTGCTGGCACAGGCGGGCATCAGCATGTTGGCCCAGGCCAACCAGATGCCGCAGATGGCCATGCAGTTGCTCCGCGGCTAAGCCTGAAACGGCAACACCGGGCGATAGACCTGGCTGAAATGCACCTAGCACCGTCCGCCAGGCCTTAGGCCCCCGAGGGGGGCGTCCGGGTGACAATAAAGGTGTGGGTCGGGCCCGATCCTTCTGAAACAGGGAGGCGGGCCCGACCTCGTTTTTTTTGTCGGATTCGCGCAACTCCGCTCAAGTTCCGCCTCACGGCCTCGATAAGGAAGGTGATGGAACATGACACAGCGGAGTTGACCCGCAGATTAGAGGCTTCTTAAAAGCATCCGCGAAATCTGCGGAATCTGCGGATGAACGTGTTTGCGTTAAACAAAAGGATCCCCCAAATGGCGGTAACCGGAACCACAAGCCTCAGCGGAGTACTCTCGGGAATCGACTCCGAGGTATTCGTCACGCAGGCCCTGGCGGTTGCCCGCAAGCCGCTGGACAAGCTCCTGGCCCAGAAAGCCCTGACCCAGAACAAGCAGGTTACGTTTGAAAACCTCCAGACCCTCTTCACCAGCCTGAAATCACAGGCCGACTCCCTGCGCAGCATGGCCGCCATTCGCGGAGTAACCTCCTCCACGTCGGACCAGGACATAGTCGGGCTAAGGGCCTCGACCGGGGCCATCGAGGGCAGCTACGAAATCGTGATCAACCAGTTGGCGGCCGCGGAACGAAGGGTTCACGCCGGCGTCGCATCGAAGACTGCCGCGCTTGGCAGTGCGGCCCAGTTCGTCTACAGCTACGATGGGACCACCCGCACAATCCAGACCTCCGACACGACGACGCTGGAGGGCCTGAGGGACCTGATAAACGCGGACACTGGCAACCCCGGCGTCTCTGCCAGCATCCTCCAGTACGACTCCGGCGACGGCATGGCCTATCACCTGGTGCTAGGCGGCAGGAATACCGGCGTCGAATACACCATCACTGTCGAGGTCGCGACCACCCTGGCGGGTTTCGAGGCCGGCGGCAACTGGACCGTAAGCCAGGCCGCTCGAAACTCCCAGGTCCGGCTGGACGGCTACCCGGTCGGGGGATGGATCGAGAGCGAATCGAATTCCGTGGCCGGGATAATCCCGAACGTGACGCTGGAGCTCAAGCAGATCGGCACAGCCACCGTGACCCTCAGCCGGGACAGCAGCCAGGTCGTGACCGGGCTGTCGAACCTGGCGAGCACTTACAACGCGATCGTGGACAACCTGGACAACATTGCCGGCTACGACGACCAGACCAAGAAGGGCGGCATATTCCAGGGCGACTCAACAGTCACCGGCCTGATCTCCGGGGCCAGGAACCTGATGATCCAGGTCGCGTCGGGATTTGTCAACGGGACGGACCCATACACGACTCCGGCCTCGATAGGCCTGGAGCTGGATAAGGACGGGCATCTCGCGCTGGACAGCACCAAGCTCAACGAGGCCCTGGGCGCCGATTACAACGCGGTCCTGTCGCTGATAGCCGCCTCCGGCAGCGGGACCGTCAGCAGCAGCGACATACAGTTCACCAGCGCCCTTAGCTCCACGACGCCAGGCTCATACCAGATAAAGCTCATCTACGACGGCGCCGGCATCATTACCGAGGCCTACTTCCGGAAGAACGACGCATCGGACGAATGGCGGGCGGCTGAGGTGGATGGCAACGCGATTACCGGCGCCTCTGGCTCACCCGAGCAGGGACTTAACATTTTGGTAGTCGCGCCCAAGCCGGGCGAGACCAAAATCTACGACATTGAGGTCAAGCAGGGTTTCGCCGGCGCGCTCTACGACACGGCGGCCGCGCAGCTCGACCCTGTGTCCGGGCCGTTCGAGGTAAAGACCAGCCAGTTCGACCTGGCGATTTCCAACCTCGACACGCAGATCGAGCTTCAGCAGGCCCGTTTGACCGCGAAGGAAGATCGGCTTCGCGCCCAGTACATACGGATGGAGACGGCCCTGGCCAAGCTCGAAGGGTACAAGGGCGCCTTTACCGCCCTGATGAGCTCAATTGAGAGCAGCATGAACAACTCGAATAACTAGCGGGAACAGACATGAGAGAGATACTTGCCTATCAGGAAAACCGCGTGATGACGCAGACCCCCGGCCGCGTCGTGGTCATGCTCTACGAGGGAGCCGTCAAGTTCCTCAAGCAGGCCATCCGCGAGATGGAGGCCGGGAAGTACATCGAGAAGGGCAAGTCCATAAGCCGGGCAGTTGACATCATCCAGGAACTCAACGTTACGCTGAACATGGAAGCCGGCGGCGAGATCGCCAAGAACCTGCGCCAGCTCTACGCGTTCATGCTGGACCGCCTTTTCCAGGCGAACATCCGCAAGGACGCCGGCATGATCCGCGAGACGATCAAGCTTCTGGAGGAACTCGCTGAAGGCTGGAAAGCAGTCGCTTCCGGCAAGGCGGCGGTGTAGCGTCGCGGCAGGGGCGACCGGGGGGGTGGCTGTTCTAGGTTCCCATGTCGAACGAGGCGAGGTATTTCTCCTGCTCGGCCGTGAGCTTGTCGATCTTCAGGCCCATGCTCTTGAGTTTGAGCGTGGCGACCCAATCGTCGATGCTCTTGGGCACCTCGTGGACGGCGACGCCGAGCTTGCCGGCCGCCGCCGCCTTGATGCCGTACTCGGTTGCCAGGGCCTGCGTGGCGAAGGACATGTCCATCACGCACGCCGGATGGCCCTCGGCGCAGGCGAGGTTCACCAGCCTGCCCTCGGCGAGGATGAATACCCGGCTGCCGTTGGGCATGACGTAGCGCTGGACGCCCTTTCGCACCACGGTTGGCTCGGACTTGGCCATCTTGGCCAGGGCGTCGAGGTTCAGCTCGACGTTGAAGTGCCCGCTGTTGCAGACGATCGCGCCATCCTTCATCAGGCCCCAGTGCGGCGCGTCGATGACGTGGATGTCGCCGGTTACGGTGATGAACAAATCGCCGATCTTCGCGGCTTCCTTGATGGGCATAACGCGGAAGCCGTCCATCGCCGCCTCGAGCGCCCGAACGGGGTTCACTTCGCATACGATCACGTTTGACCCGGCCCCGCGGGCACGCGTCGAAACGCCCCGCCCGCACCATCCGTAGCCGACGACTACCACGTTCTTGCCCGCCAGCAGGATGTCCGTCGCGCGGACAATGCCGTCAAGCGTGCTCTGGCCCGTGCCGTAGCGGTTGTCGAACAGGTGCTTGGTGGCCGCGTCGTTCACGGCGATTACCGGGAACTTCAGCACGCCGTGCTGGGCCATTGACCGCAGGCGGATGACGCCGGTGGTGGTCTCTTCCATGGACGCCACAACGCAGCCGGCATACGGGGCGAACTCGCCGTGCAGGGCGTTGACTAGGTCCGCCCCGTCGTCCATCGTCACCGAGGGCGAGTGCTTGCACGCCGCGGCGATGTGGCCGTAGTAGGTCTCGCGGTCCTCGGCGTTGATCGCGTAAACGCGGATGCCGAAGTCCGCCACCAGGCTGGCGGCCACGTCGTCCTGCGTGCTCAGCGGGTTTGACGCGCACAGCACCAGGTCGGCCCCGCCGGCCTTGAGGGCGCGGCAGAGGTTGGCCGTCTCGGCCGTAACGTGCAGGCAGGCGCTCATCCGCATGCCCTTGAGGGGCTTTTCCTTCTCGAACCGCGCGCGGACCTGCTGAAGAACGGGCATGTCATTGTCCGCCCAAAGGATCCGACGCTTGCCCTCGCCCGCGAGCTTAAGGTTGCGGACGTCAAATTGCTTGCTCATGGCCATGTCTCTCCTCGCTAAGTTGTAATCCCAATCCGTCAAGCCGTCGTAAGGAGGGTATTTTACGGATACGCGGAGGGAATGCAATGGCCAATGGGCGGGGGAATGCTCAATGTTCAATGCTCAAGGCAATGCTCAATGGTCAACTGAAGAGCACTGGCGCCTGTCATCCCCGGTCTTGCATTGAGCATTGGAAATTTAGCATTGAACATTTGCCGCCGCCAGGCGGCGGCGCTACAGCCAGAACTCGCTTTCGAGCACGTTTCCTTCGCGGGTGGCGGTGATGAACTCGGCGACCTTTGCCAGGTCCTTCACGCCGGGGGCTTTTTCGACCCCGCTGGCGACGTCCACCGCCCAGGGCTTTACCGTGTCGATGGCCCGGCTGACGCACGAGGCGTCGAGTCCGCCGGCCAGGATTATCGGATCGACCCCGGCCAGGGCGCCGGCGGCGCGGGCGTCGGCTACCAGGTCCCAGTTGAACTGCTTGCCGGTGCCGCCCTGGGCGGACTTGTCGTAGGCGTCCAGCAGCACGGCCGCGAGATTGCGTTTGGCCCCGCCGGCGTCGATCCAGCTTCGCACCTCGGCCAGCCAGCCGTCGTCGCGGACGCGGAAAGCCTTGATGACGGGCGCCTCGATGAGGCCGATGATCTCCGGCGGCTCATCGCCGTGGAGTTGGACGTAGCCGATGCCCGTGCGCCGGATGACGCGGTTGATGGTCTCGGCGTCGGAGTTGACGAACACGCCGACGGAGGCGACCCACGGCGGCAGGATGTCGACGATGGCCCGCGCCTGCTCGGGGCTGACCCATCGCGGCGATTCGGCGAAAACCATGCCGATCGCGTCGGCGCCCATCTGGGCGATCTTCATCGCCTCCCGCGCGTCGCGGAGGCCTTCGATCTTTATTCGCACTCGCTGGAGCATTGACGCACTATATCCGCTCCGGGGGATTTCGGGGACAGATATCAAAATAGGACTCGTGCTGCCCAGCCGACAACGCCCACAGGATTTCGGGGACAGATACCAAAATAGGACTCGTGCTGCTCAGCCGACAACGCCCACACAATCCCTATTTTGGTATCTGTCCGAAATCCCTAGCCGCCGTCGGCGCCCTGGGAGTCCTGGCCGGTGGCGAGGATCTCATTTATCCGCACCCCAAGGTGGTCGTCCACCACGACAAGGTGGCCGGTGGCGAAGCGAATGCCGCGAAGGTACAGGTCGATTGGCTCGCCCACCTGACGGTCCAGCCGAAGCACCGAGCCGGGGCCCATCTCCAGCAGTTCCCGCACGGCCGGGCGGGCATTGCCCAGGCACACGGAGACTGACATTGGGCTGTCCAGCAGGATGTCGATCTGTCCGCCGCCGGGGCCTTGGCGGGCCTCCTCCACTTCGAGCAGGTCCGCTTCCTGCACCTGTGTGCCGGGCGTGGCGGGTTTGGTCTGCTCGGCCTGCGCGGTCTGCTCGGTTTGCTCGGCGGGATCCACGGCGTTTTCGGCGGCGGGCTGTTGTTCAATCTGGCTCATCGATATCGTCCTTGATGTCGAATGGTTGGTGTCGTTACTGCTTTTTCTTCCGCGTGCAGTCCTACACTGCTTCAAGTCCCAGGGATTGTTATCCCTGGGCTTCTGATGCCTCTCTTCCTACTACCTGCTTCCTACTTCCTAACTACCATCTTCTTCTGTCCCCTACTCCCTACTACCTACTTCTGACTATCTACTACCTTCTTTTCCGTGCAGAGCTCGGCGAATTGGAGGGCGAATTGCTCCTGCTGCCTGGCCAGAAGGCCTCGAAACACAGCCCGGCCGTTCACTTCCAGTTCGATCGGCTCGTCTATGCGCTGGTCCAGCACGACCACGTCGCCGGGTGCAAGTGACATTACATCGCGAACGGTCAGCGAGGCCGAGAGCATCGCCCGGACTTCGACGGGCATCTGCTCGACGTGGCCCAGCATGGGCGGCTTTGCGCCCTTGGCTGCCTTGCCGGGCGGGGCGGGCGGGGCCTCGCCGGCCAGAAGGGCCACTGCCTGGCCGGTCAGCAGGATCGCCAGTTGGCCGGGGCCGCCGGGGGCGGTATCGAACTCGAGCAGGCAGTACTCCGCGGCGTCCTCGGCTTTCAGCGCCTCCGGCCAGGAGCCCAACTGACGGGTTGCCTGAAACGCCTGCCCGCCGAACGCGCCGGCCGCTTTCCGCACGGCCTCGATCACGCCCGCGGCGATGTCCAGCAGCAGGTCGCGCTCAAGGTCCGATAGCTGCCGAGCGTCGTCTTGGCCGGCCTCGGCCGACTGGCAGCCGCCGAGCAGCCGGGCCAGCCACTGGCAAGCCGTCGCCGCCGACAGGCCGATGAGTCCGACGGCCGGGCCGCCATCGAGCGATATTCCCGCGACGTGCATCAGGCTTCGGCGCTGCATCTGCCGCAGCGACCGGGCATAGTGCTGCTGCCACCGCGCGGGCGTGAATGTTACGGGCGTCTGGAGCATCTGTCGAGCGAGTTGGCCCACGGCCTGGGCGGCGCCGGCGGCGAACTCATCCAGCCTGGCAAGCTGGGCACGGGTGAAACGGTTGGGGTGGTCGAAGGGGTAGTCCACGGCCTTTGGCGTCTCGGCGCGCGGCACACGGCTTCTGGCGACCTTCATTAGCTGCCCGACCAGCCCAGCCATCATGTCATCCCGCGGGGATATCATTGCACCGCGAACTCCTTAAGCAGCACGTGGTGGATGCGCGGGGGCTGCTGGGGCCAGATCTGCTCGTTGAACGCCTCGCCGATTTCGCGGCGAACGCGGTTGAGGCTCTGTGCGCCGCGGACCTCGTCGAGCGTCCGCCCGGCGAGGTACACCGCCAGCCAGTTCTTGAGTTCCGGCAGGCGCTTGTCAACCTGGCTGCGCACCTCCGCCTCGTTCTTGGCTTCGAATGCCAGCGTGATGGCCGCCCGGACGTACCGTGCCAGCCGGGGCTCGTCCAGGTTGATGGTTATCGGTTCGATGTCGAGGTAGCGGTACTCGCCCGAGGCGTCCGGCGCGGTCGGCGGCGCCGCGGCAGCGGCAGCGGCGGCGCCGGAGGCCCCTTGCGGCTCGGATGCATCCGCGGACTTGATGGCGTGTCCCATATATAAGCCGCCGGCGACGCATATGGCCGCCACCGCGACCAGTATCGCAAGCCAGATGATACCGCCCAAACCCGAGGGCATCTTTGCGACCGACTTCGACGATCCGATGATTGCCTCTGCCGCCTGGTTGTCTTCTTTGTCAGCCACGTTTTGCCCCAATTCCTGTAATGGCGAGAATGATCGAGTCGGCCGGCCTGTCCAGTCCGACTCTCATGCACCATTCCTTTCCTTCTCCGGCGCCCCAGCTCATCAGTTCCAGTTTGCCCGCCAGAATGTCCGGGGCCAGTTCCGCCCGAAGATACAGCTCGGCCTGTTTGGCTCGCCTGGCCGAAAGCACCCATCGCTGGCTGTCGGTGCCGCCCTGGGCGACGACGCCAATGACGCACAACCTTGCCTTTCGCCCGGCCAGGCCCTGTCGCAGCTCGGCCGTGAGCTGGCTGACGGCGCCGCGGCCGGCGGCATCAAGCTCAACCCCGCCTGGAGGGTACTTGACATCCAGCCGCCGCAGTCCCAGAAGCTTGTCATCCACCTCCTGGCCGCTGGTCTCCAGGGCCTGGGTTATCTGCGCGAAAGCCTGGCGGATCTGACCCTCCTGCATGTCGATGATTCGCGAGCGATTCGCGTCGTCATTGGTATCGTCATTGGGTGTCGGGTACTTGATCTTGCGGAAGTCGAACTCGGGCCAGGCCTTTTTTCCGAGAAGCCAGTCCGGCAGGCCGCACTGCGCGACTGCCCGGCGGTAGGAGCCCATTCCGGCGTTGAACAGCGTCTTGTCCCGGGTTGTCGCGAACGACTGCATCATCACGAAGCAGGCCATGAGGTTGGTTACCATGTCGCCGAACGAGACCACCCAACTCGCCACGCTGCCGGGCTCGGCCTCGGGCTTCATACTGCGGCTGCTCATCGGATCACCTCCTTGCGAAGCAGGAGGATCTCCACGAACGGCTCGCCGGTGGAATCGCCGGCATTGCCGGCAATGCAGAAGCGGTCGCGGGAGACCTGGGATTCCTCGCTGATGCACGATACGACCGACCAGGCTCGGCGCATGTCCGATTCGGCCCCCGCCCCGCCGGCCTGGCCCCGGGGCCGCACTACCGCACGAACCGGCAGCAGCCGCATGTACGAGCCGATCAGTTTGAGGCTGGACCGCCCCGCCGGGGTGAGCAGGTCGCCGGAGCCCCAGAAGAGCTTGCCGGCCTGGACGCGAATGGTCACATGGTCGTGGAAAGCCTTGATGTCCGGGACCACCTGTGATTGGGGCTTGCGGACAGGCTCGGGGGGCAGGTCGGTGGGCTTTTCGGCGCCCTCGGGAGTCACGTCGACCGGGGGCTGCGGCGGCGGCGGGACGATGGCGTCGGTCGGCTCGGTCTTGCGATCCGAGAACGCCGGGTTCGTCATCGACACGAACGCCCCCCCGATCCGGCTCTGGGCGGCGGTATCGAAGGACGAGAAGCTAACCAGCAGCACGAAGAAGCACAGCAGGTTCGTCATGCAGTCCGAAAAGCTCAGTATCCACCCGTTGAGGGGCGGGCCCTCTTCAGGCGGCGGGCTGTTGTCTTTCTTTGCCATAATCTACACGTTCGGGCGGATTTCCTCGCGGTGCTTGACCGAGATGAACGACTGGAGCCTCTCGCGGATGGCTGTGGGGCTCTCGCCCCGGGAGATTCCCATTGCGCCTTCGACCATCATCTGACGGATGATGGCTTCCTTCTTCGAGCGGATTCCCAGCTTGCCGGCAAGCGGCAGGAAGACCAGGTTGGCCAGGAACGCGCCGTAGAACGTCGTGATAAGGGCGACGGCCATGCCGCTGCCGATCTTGCTTGGATCCTCCAGCGCCCCGAGCATCTGGATCAGGCCGATGAGCGTGCCGATCATCCCCCACGCCGGGGCCGAGGAGCCCATGAACTCAAGCAGCTTCTTGCCGTCGGAGTGGCGCTCCTGGAGGTACTGTATCTCGATTCCCAACTGGTCCTCGATAGCCTCGGGGGTCTGCCCGTCGATCACCAGGCGCATCGCCTTTACCAGGAACGAGTCGCCCGCGTCCGCCAGGTGCTTTTCCAGCGACAGCGCCCCGTCGCGCCGGCAGATGGCGCTGAAGTTGACCATCTTCTGGATCAGGTCCTGCTCGCCCGTCATGCGATAAAACAGCGTCTTCTTAATCACGGAAAAGATGGGCGAAACCTGCTTGAGCGGGAAGTGAATGAGCGTGGCCGCGATCATCCCGCCGATGGTGATGGCCATGGACGGAAAGTTGATGAACACCAGCCCGCCCGGCGTGGACATGATCGACCAGACCACGCAAGTCAGCCCGAACAGCATCCCGAATGCAGTTGCTACGTCCATGGCTCCGCCTTTTCTACTGCACCGTCTGCACCTGCTCGCGCACGCGTTTGATCTTGTCGCACAGCCGGGCCGCCAGCTTCTTGTCCTCGAACGACTCGATCGTCTTGGCCGCGCCGCGCTCGGACATGTAGTAAATGATACGCACCACGGCGTCCTCGTTGTTCTGGCCGCACATGTCCGAAAGAATCTTCCCGCCCGCGACGGGGTCCATCTTCTCGTAGATGGAGGCCGTCTTCTTGAGGTTGGTCCGGTCCTCCACCTCGATCTTCACCCTCTCGGCCTCCATGGCGGCCTTTTCCTGCCGAAGCGCCGCAAGGGCCGTCGCCGCCTTGATCCGCATGTCCTCCAGCTCCTGGGCCTGGCGCGTGAGCTGGTCCTGCACGATGCGGATCTGCTTTTCCCGCTCGTTGAGCTGCTGGGTCTGGGCCCGGCAGTCGGCTATGCGCTGGCGAAGGTTGCGGACCAACTCGTCGAGGTCCCGCTCCTGGAGGCTCAGCTTGACCGGCGGGACTTCGTTGGCGTCCGGGCCGCCGGCCTGCCGGCTCGGCGCCTTTTTTGGAGGACCAGCCGACAGCAGAAACGACGAGCCCATGGCAATGGCGAAACTCACGACCGCCAGCGCCGCCACAATGATGATCTTTTTCTTGCTCATGCCGTAATGCTCCTGCAATCCGCCGGCCCGCGGGCGGCATTGCGAACGAAGGCTATCCGCGAGGTCTCGTCATGTTGTTTCTGCTCGGCCGCGGCCGCCTGGCGAAGATATTGGTCCAGCGCCTCTTGGCGAAGCTTCTCCAGTGTCTCGCGCCGGGCGCGGATGTCCCTCAGCCGGCCAAGCAGTTCCTGCCGCCGGGCCTCCAGCCGGGAAAGCTCCGCTTCCAGCGCCTCCATCGCGCGGCGTTCGGCGGCAGAGCAGCCCACCACGAGCTGCTGGTCCGGCAGACGGGCCTCGGCCGGCTCGGCCGAGATCCCGCAGAGCATCGCAGCGAGGGCCTCTAGCCGCCGGGCGATCGCGCGGCGCTGTGCGGCGACTTGCCTGCCCGCGGCGAGCACCTCGGCACGAAGCACGCTCTCGCGCTGCCGGACAACATCCAGGTACCGCTGCAATGACCAGACGAACCGCTTCATAAGGCCACCTCGTCAGACTCGCACCGGGAGGGGTTCTCGCCAAGGAAGTCCCACGGTTTTGCCACCTCGACGAGTTGTTTGCAGGTCTGCTCGAAGCTCGACCTGCTGCCGACCGGCTGGATCAGGAAGGCGTTGATCTTGTCGATCATCGCGATGGCTTTATCGATCTTCGAGTTGCTGCCCGCGGCGTACGCGCCGATGTTGATCAGGTCCTCGGCCATGCGGTGCGTGGAGTATGCCGCCCGCATCCGTCTGGCCGCCAGGGCTTGGGCTGGGCTGACGATGGACTCCATGAGCCTGCTGACACTCTGGAGAATGTCCACCGCCGGGTAATGCCCCATCTCCGCCAGCCTGCGCGAGAGCACGACGTGCCCGTCCAGCAGGCTCCGCACGCTGTCGGCGACGGGGTCGGACATGTCGTCGCCCTCGACGAGTATCGTGTAGATGCCCGTGATGCTGCCCCGCTCGCTACAGCCGAGGCGTT
>Ga0315285_10004547_pt1 | contig 14382 bp, 12 predicted proteins | sample YL17G09_36_MG_FD_203698 | JGI IMG/M metagenome (GOLD analysis project Ga0315285, IMG submission 203698) | Sediment microbial communities from Yellowstone Lake, YNP, Wyoming, USA - YL17G09_36 | ecosystem: Environmental > Aquatic > Freshwater > Lake > Sediment | place: USA: Wyoming | collected...
AGCCCGACGACTGCGTCTGCCCGTTGCTTCGTCGCCGGTGCTGGCTTCAGCCAATCTGGGAGCCTGGCCACTCTCGCTGAGCGTAACGAGGCCGAATCGGGTTCGCTTGCGCTACGGCTCACGCCTTCGCCGCGCGAGGCCTCACCCGCCGGATTACTCCGGCGCATGCTCGCGGGGCTACATGGCAACGGGCAATTCACATGGTGACCTCCTTTCAGGCCACTAGATCGGCCAGGCTTGGCCTGGCGCACCAGATCACGCAGATTATTCTCGCGGGATCTCCCCCATGAAATCTGCGAAATCTGCGTAATCCGTCGCGCCATAGGCGGACCCGCCCAGATCGCAAGCTATACGACCTGGCAAGACCCGCCAAGGGCGGGCGAAATCTGCGGTTAAGTTGGTTCCTGGCCCTTCCTCTTCGCGGTCCGCGCGTATTCAGCCAGGAATGCAATGGAGGAGTAAATCGACAGCAACCCCGTCCGTGGATTCGTGGCCGAAGGGACGTTGTCCACCTCGACGGTCAGACGGCCGAACTCCCCCCGGACCTCGATCCGCTGCTCGTTGAACCTGCCGCCTGGCACCGCAATGATCCGCACGCGGGTCCGGTCGGGGCCGATGCCCGCAAGGCTCAAGGCGGCGGAGACGTTCACGTTCATCGGGAATCCCTTGCAGGCCTCCCGGGCCGTGCCCTCGAAAACGAGCGTCTCCTGCGTCAGCCCGTCCAGACTCATTCCTCGTTCGACCAGGTAGGGCGCCCCTGCCAATCCCCTAGGTGGCTTCCGGGTCGTCAGCGTCACGGAGTCCACGCGCCCTACGGCTGCCCCCCGTACGCCATCCAGCCCCGCGATGGCCCCGGTCGCGATCAGGATGCGGCATCCCTGGGCTTCCGCCTCGCGGAACAATTCATCGTGATCCAGCAGACCTCCGATGCTGAGCACGAAGACGTCTTTCCCGTGTTGCAGACAGGCCGGAACGATCTCCTCCAGAGCCCTCCCTGTGGCCGCCTCCACCACCAGATCCGAGGCCCGGACGAGTTCCTGAACGTCCAGCACGGGCGGCACGGTACCGAGCGACTTGGCCAGCGCTTCTGCCCGCGCCCGGGTCCGATTGGCCAGGCCGGTGAGGCGCGCCGGGATCTTCCCCTCGTCGATGGCCCGGGCCACCGCCGAGCCGATCGTCCCGCATCCCACGATCCCAATCGTCACCATGACGATTTCCCTCGCCTCTCCAGGCCCCATCCTCAGGCGGCCGGAGACCGCCCGGGCCCATGCTCCCAAGTCCCTTTCACCGTGCCATCCTCTGGAGTCATTGCGGGGGCATCAGCGCGGCGCCCTGCGAGGAGACCCGCGAGTCCCGCCCGATCCCCTGGTGGGTTTCAGTCTGCGGAGACCCGGGAGGCGCGCAATCGCCGGGGACGGGTGGTCTCGGGTGCCACGCCGTAGCGGGTCTGAAACACCCACGCTTCTAGCCGCAGCCGGCTGGCCATGCTGGCCATCTGCCAGAGGGCGGCGTTCTTCTCTTTCTCTCCCTTGTGCGTGGCCGTGTGATACGCGCCCGCCGCCCGCCGGTAGGCCGCCGCCAGGTGGCCCAGGTGAGTGTCCAGCGTCTCCTGGGTGGGGTGCAGCACCAGGTCGTCGGCGATCTGGATGAGGAGGTGTTGTTGATATCCCAGTTGCGCTGCGGGTCCATCCCGGAAGGTCCCGGCATGGATGGTCTCGAGCAGTTCCAGGTTGTTCGGGATGACCGGATCCCGTTCCAGCATCCACGCGAGGAGCGTCGGAGTGTCGTCCACAGAATGGGTGGGAGGCGGCAGCGGCGGATCGAACGTCAGGAGCGAATAGGCCCCCTTCCAGGCGCGCACCCCAGGGCCGGTGTCGGTATCGCTGCGAGGCGATTCGACGGTCTCGACCGCGGAAGCCTGCGCGGCGGTAGGAGGCGCGGACGGAGAAGGCACGGACGCGGCCGCGAGGTCCGGAATCTGGGGGGCGACGGGTTCGGAAGGTGAAGGCACTGCGGGCGCCGAAACAACAGGCTCGGCAGCCGGCGGTGTGCTTGGAACGACGGCGGACTCGCGGACGACGGGTCCGGTGTTGGGATCCTCAACCTGCATCTTGCGAAGCAGGTACACGTCCGTGGGAATCCGGCCGCCTTGGAGATACTCCCGAAGATCAGCGGCGCCTTCAGGGCGGAAGACCATGTAGCAGGAAGGACAGAACGTCGCCTGGGCTGCGATCTCGCGTTCGCACGCCGGACATGCCCGAACCCTGCCGCCACCCTGCCCGCCGAAGAGCCGCAACGGCATGCGTGCCTCGATAGACCTCCTGCTGTGGATTGTCCGCCGGGAAAGATAGCACCGAAGCCCGGCCGCGTCAAATCAGGAATCGCCCCGGGGAGTGGTCTGCTCCAGGCGGAACCAGCAGTCCAAGGCACGGCTGCGGGAGGCCTGAAGGAAGTAGGATGCCGGGACTTGGCCGCGAACAAGTAAGGCCCCCCTGTCGTGGGTCAGTGAAAATGTCCGCCCCTGGTCACCGTTTCCGGGCGCGAAGCTGCCCCGGGTCGGGCGGGGCGGGCAGCGTGGCGACGAGCCGGTCGCCGACGTACACGCGCCACGACCCGTCGAGGCACTGGACGACGTCGGCTTGGGCCTGCGCGTAGCTGCGCCGCCCGGGCCCCGGCAGGAGCTGGAGGCGGACCTCCTCCACGCGGACCGTGTGGTCTGCGGCCACCTGCCGCGCGTAGTGGAACGCGCAGAGCCGATCGAGATCGCAGCCGCGGGAGACCGGCCGGTACGCCGCCACGGCCGGGGGCACCGCGAACTGGGCGCTGAGGGCGGGGAGGAACGTCGTCGCGAGGAACACGTTGCCCTCCGCCAGGGTGGTGATTCCCGCGAGCCGGAGCTCGGCCACCAAGCGGTCCTGGAAGGTATTCCACAGCCGTTCGATCCGGCCCTTGGCCTGCGGACTCTCGGCGAGGAGGTGGATGATCCCGAGGGCCTGGAAGGCCCGCCCGACCTGGGTCGGGTCCTGATAGCCCTGGAGTTCCTCGGCTTGCGTCCAGTGAGCATCGTTCCGGACGAAGATCCCATGCGAGTCCGTGTACACGGCCGCCGGGAGCCCCACCGTCTGGCCAAGGGTGCGCAGGATCGTGAGGGGGACCCCGCCGCATCCTCCTGGATGCGGAAGCAGGCCGCGAGGACGGCGCGGGTGGCATCGTCGATGGCGCCGAGGAGGCTGCAGACCGGCTGCGTCGGCCCGAACCACGCAACGGGGCTTCCATCGAGCTGGCAGAGCAGCCCCGCCTGGGCCCGCCGCGGCCGGCGGCTCCGGTGCCGGGGCGGCCGGCGGCGGCGCGGCGAGACCACCCCGGCGGCCCGCAGGATCCGTCGCACCGTCGCCCGGCTGACCGGGAGGCCCTCCACCGTGGTGAGCTTCTCGCTGAGGTGGTGGTCATTGAGCCCCGCGTACCGCCCCTGCGCGAGGGCCACGATCTGGGCTCGGAGGGTGTCGGGGAGCCGCTGGGGCGACCGGCCCCCGCGATTCCCATGCGCGAGGCCCTCCGGCCCGTGCCGCTGGAGCGCCCTCCGGAGCCGGCGCACTTGTCGGGGGGTAAGCCCCAGCCCTTCGGCAGCTTGAGCGGTCGTGATCCGGCCCCGCTCGAGCAGGCTGAGTACGTGCAAGCGGCGACCTTCCTCTGGGGTCAGTGTCATCTGGCCTCCCCTTCGTGTGTGAGAGAGAGGACAGAATCACTGAACCGTTAGGGGAGAACAAGTTCACTGAGCTAAAACAGAACAAGTAAGGCCCCCTTGACAGACCTTTCAGGTCTGTTGTATTTTTGAAACAACAGGAGGTGAGGGGTTATGTCCAAGACGGCGTTCGGAACCTTTTTCAAGGAATTGCGGATTGCCCAGAAGGTGACTCTCCGCCAGTTCTGCGAGACGCATGGGTACGATCCAGGCAACGTCAGCAAGCTAGAACGGGGACTGCTCGCCCCGCCGGAGTCCGACGCGAAGCTCACTGAGTACGCCAAGGCTCTGAAGATTCGCCGGGGGAGCGATACCTGGTATCAGTTCTTTGACTTGGCCCGGGCCGCCCGAGGGAAGCTGCCCCCGGAGATCCTTCGCAAGCGGGATGTGGTCGCCCGGTTGCCGCTTCTCTTCCGAACCCTACGCGGTCAGAAGGTGTCTGAGCGGAAGCTGAACGAACTGATCGAGATGATCCGGCGGGCGTAAGCATGCCCCAGCGCCTTCAGCGGCCGTTCCTGTCTTATGAGGACCTCCGCCGCCGGGCCGGCGATTTCCTCCGGACGCATCACCCGGCAGGCACCATCCCGGTTCCCATTGAGGAGATCGTCGAGTTTCGATACCGCATTGACATCATCCCGGTCCCCGGGCTCCAGGAGGCCTTCGAGGTGGATGGGTTCATCTCCAGCGACCTGAAGACCATCACGGTAGACGCCTTGGTGTACGAGCGCCGGCCGGGACGATGCCGTTTTACGCTGGCTCACGAGCTGGCCCATGTAGTGCTCCATCGGCGGATCTTCCAAGCGCACCGATTCCGTAGTGTTGAGGACTGGAAGCGCTTCCAGCGGGAGATGGACGAGGAGGATCGCCGATGGCTGGAGTGGCAGGCGTATGCCTTCGCGGGGCTCGTCCTTGTGCCCGCGGAGCCACTCCGCACGGAGTACCAGAAGGCGGTCCGGGTGGCGGGGCGTGCTGGACTGTCGCTGCAAAAGGCGGGGGAGGTGGCGCGGTCCTACGTTGCGGACTGGCTGGCTCGACGGTTCGAGGTCTCAGCCCAGGTGATCGAAAGGCGATTGGACAAGGATGAACTCTGGCCACGAACTGGGCCCCCTGAGGAGGAGTCTGGGGGCTGGCGTAAAGTGCGCTGAGGGAGGAAGCGGTCGTTGATCGACGATATCTTGGGGCGAGCTTTTGCACCTGTGTGTTCTGCGCCGGCCTTGTAGTGGAATTCGGACAGGCGGTCTTCTTCGACTCCTCGGATTGCGTGAAGTACAGGCCAACTGGAATGTGTCGGGAACAACAGCGTGGGGCTACCTTGCCCGACCATCCTCCCCACGCAGAGGTTGGAATTCCCGCCCGTAGTACCACGGGGATGGTTACGCTGACCTCGACCGGAACCGTGTACACGTTTCGGTAGGAAATTCTGGTCACAGGAAGATTTCCGATTGGCCCATTCTTGACCTACCGTTCGGGACGGGACAAGGCCGTATCGGCGTCATTGGTGAGGCTGCCCAGCGTATGCTCGTGTTCTCGGTCTCCAGATGAGGCACCAAGCTTGTCTGATAGTCTCTCTCGCTCTCAGTTAATGATTTGACTATGGAATTCATCGCATGGCTCAGAATCCAACTAACGGCGCCTGTCATATCTGCGGAGTGATGGGGAAGCTCTCCTTTGAGCGTGTACCCCTGCGGTCTGCCTACAATGACCGGCCGCTCGTCCTGCAGCGCATCGATGAGCTGCTGGCGGTGGGTCCTGATAGCAGGAGAGGAAGGGTTTGCCAGCGGGGAGCGGGTGCGTAGACGCTTTGCCCTCGGTGCAATAACCTCACGGGTGCGTGGTGCGGGAGCGCTTACGCTGATTGGGCGTTCCAAGGGATGCGCATCCTGCACTTGGCCAAGTATGCCCCCTCTCTTTATTACACGTTCCGCATCTTTCCACTGCGTGTGATCAAACAGATCGTCTGCATGTTCTTCAGTGTTAACAGCCCGGTCTTCCGACTGGCTCAGCCTGCTCTCGTTCAGTTTGTCCTGAACCGCGATCTGAATGGACTTGATCCGAAAATCAAGATCTTCGCCTACTACAGTACAGGTCCAGCCGCTAGGCACATGGGCGTTGCAGCTTCCTTGAATATCTTCACACGCACAATTCGAGTGCTGAGCGAGATTGCATTCCCACCGTTTGGGTATCTTATGGCGCTTGGTTCAACCCCACCGGACGAAAGGCTCGTCGATATCAGCTTCTTGGCGAAATATAGGTACAATGACTGGAAAGATGTCGCGCTTCGCCTTCCGGTTCTCCCGGTTTACACGATGTACCCCGGCGATTATAGGAACCGCGAGGCAGTGCTCAAAGAGGCAGCGGAAGATCGGCGGGCATCCTCAGACTGAAGGTGGCTGCTGGGGAGGGACAAGTTTCGTTCGCTGGGTTAATAGGGAAAGATCGAGATCAAATACGAGAAGGGTGCATACCGTGGAATCCTCGCTCCGCTCGACCGGCCCCCTCGCATCACCTATGACGACCCCAATCGTGAGCTCGCCCCATTCGAGGCAGAGAGGACGTCATCCTTGAGCGGGCCGTGGCGCTAGAGGGGTACAAGCCTGGATACTACTGGTGTCGCGACATCACTCCAGGGGAGGCGCATAAGAAGCTCGGGAAGCAGTCCCGGCATAGCCTCGTCCATCCAGGATCCAGGGTCGCTCCCGAAGAGGCAGGTCCCGGCCGCCTTGGGCGCTGGTCCCCTTCGGGGCTCCTGCGGGAGGAGCAATCCCACGCCATCCCGGCCGTTTGGTTCCGACCCTTCACGATTTGGGCCGAGCGGCGGCCTGCTCCAACTCGGCGACCCGCTTCCGCAGCGCCTTCTCGGTCTCCCACCGCTCGGTGTCATCGCGCATGATGGCAAAGATCCCTTCCATGGAACCGGCGGCGTCTCTCAGGAGGCCCACCGTGAAGCCGATGGAGAACCGGCTACTCCGCCCCGGATCATCCCATGGACGACACGCGCTCCGGGCGGATGCGGTAGATGACCCGTACTTCCCCCGGCTGGCGGTACGGGTACCGATCCTGGCCAAGATATTTCTTGGCCAGGAAATCAATATGCGCGTCGGCGCCCGCCTCGGTGATCTCTTCCACCCGGCCACGCAGCGCAAGGTAGCGGTACGGGTTTTCCGGATCCTGGATCGCCAAGGCGACTTGCCCATTGCGCCGCATATTCTTGTCCTTGACGCGCCCTTTGGCGGAGTTGATCCGGACATGACCCCCGTCGAAGTCGAACCACACAGGCGTGACCTGGGGGCTGCCATCCGGCATGATGGTCGCCAGGTGGGCAAAGGCCTTCTTGGTCAGCAGGTCCCGGAATTTCTCAGGGATGGTCGCGGTCATGGGTGCCTCCTTCTCTTCGCATGAAAGGGGCAGGGCCGTATGGACGCGCGCAAGCGCTTCGAGTATGGCAGGCTATGCAACGGAGGGCGAGCCACCCACGTCAGAGGACTTGCACGATAAGCCCGGTCTCTCCCAGCACCCTGGCGACGCGATCGCACTCCGACGCACTCCCCCGGTAGACCTCGGCCAATCCTTGCGTGTGGGCGCGCCAGGCCAGCTCCTCTGCCAGGGGGCGGGTCATGCCGGGCACCGCCTTCAGGAGTTGGGCAATGACCTCCGCAAAACTGTGACAGTCGCAGTTGAACAAGAAGACCTTGCTCCCCTCGCCGCCTCCCGTCTCGAGGTCTGTAACCTCTTCGGGAGCAGTCTGTCCCGGCAGTGCAGGAGGCGCCTGGCCCAGCATAGGCAATCGCTGGCTCGCGTCCGAGCGCATGTGAGGATGACCCGTCGAGGAGACTCGTCCGGCTGGATGCGTCAGCCGGAGACCGTGGTCAGGCAGCCGAGGTGGGTCCAACCCTTGGTCCCTCCAAAGCCACGCGGCCCGCGGCCGGCCGCGGGCCGCTCCCCAGGAATGTAATGCCTTCGACCGGGATGTGCAAGTCTTCCGGGCTTCAGCCGCTCCGGCAGCAAGGCCGGCGTCGGCGTCGGCGCGCGGCGATATGGTATGATGGGAGCCCCTTTTGGGGTGGACCGTACCGTCACGGGAAGAAAACACGCGACTAGAGAACTGCATGTCGAAGAACAGCCAACCTTGGCCGCGGCGGGAAGGGGCCGTCCGAGTGGGCGGACTCCGCCTGCACTACGCGGCCTGGGGACCGAGGGGTGCCCCTCCGCTTATCCTACTCCACGGAGGAGCTGCCAACTCTCACTGGTGGGACTGGGTAGCACCAGAGTTGGCCGGAGCCTTCCGCGTGCTGGCGCTGGATTTTCCCGGTCATGGCAAGAGTGAGTGGCCGCGTCCGCCTCGGTATCGGATGCACGATTTCGTTCGGGCCGTGGTGGGCTTCGCGGATGGGCTGGGCATTGGCCACCTGGATCTCGTGGGCCATTCCATGGGCGGCAAGGTCGCCATGCTCACAGGGGCATGGCATCCGCGCCGCGCGCGGAGCCTAGTCGTCGTTGACGGGGCGCCGGATGTCTCGGCCGACGGGCTGGCCGAGATGCGCCAGATCGGCGCCCGACCACTGCGGCGCTTCCTGTCCCGGCAGGCAGCAGCCCGGGCTTTTCGTCTGATCCCGCCGGAGACGGTGGCCCGGCCGGCTCGCCTCCGGACGCTCGCCACCCGCTCCACGCGGCACCGCGGCCACGGCCGGTGGAGCATCGGGCCCGACCGGGAGTTCTTCGCTCGCGTAATCCCGCAGGTGGCCTGGCCCCTCCTGCCCCGGATCGCCTGCCCGACCCTCATCCTGCGGGCGGAGCGGAGCAGTATCCTTGGCCGCCAGACGGCACAGGCGATGCGACGGGCGATCCCGCACGCCACGCTCTGCGAGATCCCAGGACACCTGCCATCACCTCACCCTGGAGCGGCCGGACGATGTCGCCAGGGTGATCCGCGACTTCGTAATGGGGCATGCCCTCGGAGAGCGCAGGCCACCCGCCAACCAGTGAGAGGAATCCCCGGCGCGAATGGGGTGGCTTCTCAGCCGGCGCGCGAAGTTCCGGCGGGAGGACCCGTCCGCGTCAGCGCGCTGGAAGGAATCGGAGCAGCCAGAATGCAACCCAGTTCCTTCTCGTAGGGCGCGCGAGGTCCGGAAGGGAGGCCGGGCGGACGAGGTGCATGGGTGCTGAGGACTAAGGCTTGGCCCAGATGTCGACGGCGGCTCCTTCGCGTGCCAGCTCAGAGGCAATGGAGGAGCCGGATTCGGCGATCCGCTTCTGGAGCGCGCCGCCGACGGCGTCCAGGAAGCTGTCGGAATGGTCCGGGTCGTGATGGAACAGGATGAGCTGTTTCACTCCGGCGGCGATGGCGAGATCCAGGACATCCGTCCAGGCGGAGTGCCCCCAGCCCCGGCGGTGCTCCAATTCCTCGGGCGTATACTGGGCATCGTGGATGAGCAGGTCGGCATCGGCGAAGAACCGGATGAACCGCTCCACCGCGTGCGCGGGGGACCCGCCGGCCCGCTTCCACCCCGAGGGTAACTCGTTATCCGTGGCGTAGACCACCCGCTTGCCTTCGTGGACCAGGCGGTAGATCAGGGCTCGGCCCGGGTGGAGCGAGGAGAGGGTGTCGAACTGCACCCCGCCCAGCATGATCGTTCCCTCATCGATCTCCTGAAAGGCCAGGTGGGCTCCGAACTGCTCCAGGCCCACGGGGAAATAGACGGAGGCCATCTGTCCCCCAAGGATCTGGACCAGGCCGGCCGTCGGCTGGGCCGGGCCGACGAGCGTGAACGCGTTCGCCGACGCGTACGCCGGTTCGAAGAACGGCAGGCCTTGGATGTGGTCCCAGTGAAAATGAGAGAAGCAGAGGAATCCGTGAACCGGCGCTTCGGCGCCTCGCAGGGTGCGGCCCAGTTCCCGCAGGCCGGTCCCCCCGTCCCAGATGTAGATGTCCTCGACGCCGGAGACGCGGACCTCCACGCAGGGCGTGTTGCCTCCGTAGCCGACGGCCTCCCGCGACGCGGTGGGAATCGAGCCGCGGACGCCCCAGAACCGGACCGAGATCTTGCGCGCCAGAAGGTCCTGCACGGTCCTGAGCAGCCGTTCCGGCGAAAAGGGCTTCTCCACGAATGCGCTGGCGCCGACCTCGCGGGCGATCCGCTTGTCGGTCTCGTAGTGCTTGGCGGAGACGATCACGATCGGGCCGCGGAAGGCGTCGGGGCCACTCCGCAGTTGACGGCACAGGCTCAGGCCGTCGGCCCCGGGCATCATGATGTCGAGGAAGATCAGGGAAGGGCGGGCCGAGGCGACGGCCGCGTTGAGCGCCCGACCCTCTTGCAGGCACACCGTTCGGTAGCCTGCTGCCTCCAGCACGTCTTGGGCCATCTGGAGGATGAGCTGGTCATCATCCACCAGCAAGATGGTCTCGGTCATCACGCCCCCCAGCGCTGGGGCCGCATTGCCGGTGTGATCCGTGTTCGCAGCTAGAGCCCATGCCCCCGTGGGCTACGGGCGCCCAAGCCGTTCGGGCCCGGCGCCCGCCAGGGTGGATGCCCATGCCACCCCCTGCCCGGCCATGAATTAGGCCCTTTCATAGCTCGGCACGCTCCCGGTGTCAAGCAAAGCTTCGTCTATGCTCTGGGCGGACCTAGCCCTGATCCGAGAAAAACTTTGAACCGCCATGACGCCAAGGTCGCCAAGGATGCGATGTTCCGATCTCACCAGCGAAAAACGCGAGGCCGTGCTTATGGGGTCTTCAGAGGTGTCGTCCGTTTTTTCCGAATGAGCCATTTCAGCTTGGCGTTCTTGGCGCCTTGGCGGTTGAGAATTTCGGATTGGGGCTAGCTCTGGCTGCATCACGAGGCGGACGCAATGGTAGGGGGCCGCGAGGCAACTCTGCCGAAAGGGCGATGGCCGCCAGTGGCGAAAGGGATCATGGTTCGGAGCGGCCTTCCAGGCCGTACTTTTTCATCTTGTAGCGCAGGACACGCTCGCTGATGCCCAACTCGGCCGCGGCCTGGGTCTGGACTCCACCGTGCCGTTCCAGCGCGGCACGGATGGCCTGCCACTCGATGCTGGCCAGAAGGTCCGGGAGGCGGCGGGCCTCGGACTCGACCGGGCCCCGCTCGCCTGGTCGCAGAGCCACCGGCAGATCCTCGAGGTCGATCACCTGGCTCCGGCAGAGGAGGACCGCTCGCTCCACGATGTTCTCCAGCTCGCGCACATTCCCCGGATAATCGTAGCGCAGGAGCGCATCTCGCGCCGCGGCCGTGAGGCCGGTCACCTCGCGCCGGTTCTTCTGGACGAACTTCCGGAGGAAATGATCCAGGAAGACCGGGATGTCCTCCCGTCGTTCCCGTAGCGGCGGGATCTGGATGGTCACGACGTTCAGCCGGTAATACAGGTCCTCGCGGAATGTGCCATCCCGCATGGCCTGCTCCAGGTCGCGATGGGTCGCCGCCAGGATGCGCACGTCCACTTTCAGCGTCCGGGTGCCGCCCAGCCGCTCGAACTGCCGCTCCTGGAGCACCCGGAGCAGCTTCACCTGAAGGGCGGGGGACAGGTCCCCGATCTCGTCCAGGAAGATCGAACCGCCGTCCGCTAGCTCGAACCGGCCCTTGCGCTGGGCCACGGCGCCGGTGAAGGCCCCCTTCTCGTGGCCAAAGAGCTCGCTCTCCAGCAACTGCTCGGGCAGGGCGGCGCAGTTCAGAGTCACCAGCGGGCCGGCGGCCCGCGCCGAATTGAAGTGGATCGCCCGCGCGATCAGCTCCTTGCCGGTGCCGCTCTCGCCCCGGATGAGCACCGTCGCGTCCGAGGGCGCAACCTGCTTCACCAGCCCCAGGACCTCTTGCATCCTTCCGCTCTCGCCGATGATCCCTTCCAGGCGGTGCCGTTCCACCAGGTGGGCCTGGAGGTCGCGCACCGCGCTCTGGAGGCGGACCTGCTCGCTCACCCGCCCGATGCGCAGCAGGAGTTCCTCCAGGTCCAGCGGCTTGGTGATGTAGTCCGCGGCCCCTTCCTTCATGGTCTGGACCGCCGTCTCCACCGTCCCGTAGGCGGTCACCAGGATGAAGGGGATCTCGGGATTCACGGCCTTGACGCCGCGCAGGAGCTCGAGCCCCGACATGCCCGGCATCTTGAAGTCGCTGATGACCAGGTCCACCCGCGTGTCTTTCAGGCGGCCGAGGGCCTCGGCCCCGCTGCCGGCCAGGAAGACCTCGTGCCCTTGCTTCTTCAGGAAGCCGCCGATCAGCTCGCGCTGGGACGTCTCGTCATCCACGATCAGGATGCGGAGGGAATCCATCGGCAAAGGCACCTCACTCACAACACGGTCGCCATTCGCCAACACGCAAAGGACACCCGGTCTGGCCTGAGGTTCTCATGAATGACCAATGACGCAATGACCAATTACCAATGAGATGCGAGGGTCGCAAAGGATCAGCCCCAGGTGCTTCATGGCGTACCGGGTACCCAGCGCTAGCGCTGGGTGTCCTTGGCGGTTGATGCCGGCTCGACGACAGGGAGCACGACCACGAACGTGGCCCCCGACCCGGGGCGGCTCTCCGCCTCGATGCTGCCGCCGTGCTCCTGGATGATCTTGTGGGCCAAGGCCAGCCCCAATCCCGTCCCGCCCTCCTTGGTGGTGAAATACGGCTCGAAGATCCGGTCGAGATGCTCCGGGGGGATGCCCGGCCCGCTGTCGGATACGGTGATCCTCGCGGCGGGTCGTGGCGGGGTCGGCCCCGTTCCCTGTCCCGCGATTGTGGCCGCGCGCTCAGGCGGCAGCACCGCAGCACGGATCGTCAGGGTCCCGCCGTCCGGCATGGCCTGGATCGCATTCAGGAGAAGGTTCATGAAGGCGTGGGTGAGTTGCTGGCGGTTCATGCGGACCCGCGCCTCCTCGAGCGTGAGGTCGGTCACGATCCGGATCTTTTGCGCCGACGCCTGCGGGGACAAGAGCGTCAGCAGCTCCTCCAGGACGGGCGCCAACGGCTCCTCGGTCAGGATCAGCCGTGATGGCCGTGCCAGGGTCAGGAACCGGTCCACGATGGCGTTGAGCCGACCCACCTCGGTCTGCATGATCTCGGTGAATCGAACGTACTCGGCTCGGGCCTCCGTCTCCGGGGGGGCGAACTCCATGCGCAGCCGTTGCAGGCCGATAGAGATGGCGTTGAGAGGGTTCCTGATCTCGTGCGCCACGCCTGCCGCCAGGTTGCCCACGGCGGACAGCCGCTGTTCACGCGCCACAACTGCCTCAAGAGCACGGCGCTCTGACAGGTGCCGCGCCTGGATCCAGAAGATGGCTACGGCCCCCGCGGTGCCGACGACGAGCAGGCCGAGGCTGTAGGACAGGATGCCTCGCTGGGCCTGCCGCGCCACCCCGGCCAGGCCCTCCGTGCCGAGGTCGAGACGCACCAGGCCTGCCTGCTTGTTTTCGAGGGTGAAGGGCTTCACGACCTCGTACACCTCGCGGCCATCGGCCAGCCGTTGCCGGCGCCCTTTCACCGTGCCCGCCTGCCACGCCTCGCGCAGGAAGCTGTCTTCCTCCCGTCGGCCCACCTCGGCCACATCGCTGCTCGCCAGGACGGTGAGGTCCCGGTCCAGGAGGGCCACCGCCGCCACCCCGGATTGTCGCCCGAGGTCTTCGACCAGGTGCTCCACACCGATCTCACGCCGGAAGTTTAGCAGGTACTCGGCGTCGGCGTGGACGGCGATGATGCCGGAGAAGCTCTGGGCCGGGACGGCGACGCCGAAACCGCTCCCCTCCCAGAAGCGCCGAACCTTGGCGCCCTTGGGCAATGAGGGGAAGAGCTGGGCCGGATCCCCCCGAGGACCTCCCCACCAGCGATGCCCCCACATGAACGGCATGCCCGGGGCAGGCTGGCCTTCTGACGAACCGCCTTCCGCTTCGCTTGGCGGGCGCATCATCCCGCCCATCATCATCCTAGGGCCCCGCCCCGGACCGGGAGACTCCTGTGGTTGCCCTGGTTCCTCAGGCGCGCCAAGGCCGCGTTGGGCGAGTCCGCCCGGACCCCGGCCGCCGCCCCAGGGGCCTGGTGACGCTTCGACGCGGGGCAGGGAGATCGGGTGGCCCTGGGGATCGAGCAACTCCACCTTGGCCAGCCTGTTCTCGGCGACCACGCGCTGAATCAATTCCTGGGCCCGGGGGCTCCGTGCGAGCAGGAAGTCAACGAACCGCGCGTTGTCCAGCAGCCGCTGGGCCACCGCCTCTTCCAGGAGGGCGTTACTGGCGATGGCATTCTTGCTGCTCGCCTCTAGGATGCCGATCAGGGCCAGCGCCCGGTCCTCCAGTTCGCGCCTCAGGTTCCGCTCAAGACGGCGCGACTCGATCAGCGTGTACGCACCCAGGAGGACGATCAACAGCAGGACCGTAGCCAGGAGGGCCGGCCAGGCGAGGTGAAGTCGGGTGGATCGGCGTAGCAGATTCGGCATACAGACTCCGCGGCAAGGTCAGGGGGATGCCATGACTCTGGATTAGCCTATCACAACACCTGGAGACTCACCACACGAGGAATCACGAGGGCAAGGATTTCGCACGGCGCCTCTCAGCCCGATCGAGATGAACGGGACAGAGTGATTTTGGCGCGCCTCATGGTCACGATAGTGGTGAAGCCCGCGAATTTATGCGGATTGGAGCGGGGCGA
>Ga0315285_10004550_pt1 | contig 14377 bp, 15 predicted proteins | sample YL17G09_36_MG_FD_203698 | JGI IMG/M metagenome (GOLD analysis project Ga0315285, IMG submission 203698) | Sediment microbial communities from Yellowstone Lake, YNP, Wyoming, USA - YL17G09_36 | ecosystem: Environmental > Aquatic > Freshwater > Lake > Sediment | place: USA: Wyoming | collected...
ACTCCGGGATGCACCCGGCCCTGCGCCCCTGGCCGCACCTGCCCCGTCCCCCGCCTGATGATCTCCTCCAGGTCCCCGGAGGCCGTCCCGGTGAACTGACTGGTCCCTGCCAGCTCGTGAACGACCTCCCCGATGACTGTGGCATCGCCCGAGACGGTGCCTGTGAAGTCGGACTCGCCGGCCAGCGCCCAGAGGGCATCGGTCAGGCTCGCGTCGCCAGCGACCGTTCCGGTGAAGTTGGACTGGCCGGCCAACGTCCAGAGCGCATCGGTGACAGTCGCGTCCCCGCTCGCAATCCCCGTGAACTGGCTCGTTCCAGCGAGCGCGAACAGCGCATCCGTAACCGTTGCGTCGCCGGCAGCGGTCCCTGTGAACTGACTCGCCCCTGTCAGCGCCCAGAGCGCGTCCGTGACCGTCGCGTCACCCGACGCCGTGCCCGTGAATTGGCTGGTGCCAGCCAGCACCCACTCAACAGGCGGCGCCTGCAGGGGGATGGACAGGCCGGGATTGAGGACGTCCGAGAACGGCAGCCCGACGTACAACCCCGGCCAGTCCGAGGCCCCGAAGTTCGTCGAGACTCTACCTGCGGCGGAGTACATAGGCCCCTACCCGTATGCGATGTCGAGGAGCCCCTGAAAGGTGAACGCTGAAGAGGTGCTCAGGAATGCCGCCAGCCCGAGGCAGGCGCCATCGTAGACCCTGGCCAGGCCGAGGCTCTGCACCACCGAAAGCACCTCGGTCGCCTGCAGGTTGGCGAACACCGGGATCACCATGAGCGGCTTGACGAGCAGCGCGTTAACGACCAACGCGGTCGCGGCCGTCCCGACGTTCAGCGTCGTCACCGAGCGGCACCCCATGTCGCCCGTCAGCAACGGCAGGAACTGCCACTGCCCCGCGCCCGGCGCGACAGTCTGGAACGTGAACGAGTTCGTCCCCGTGATCGTGTCTCCATCCTGGTTGACGTAGCTCGTCAGCGTGACCACAGCCGCCGTGGTCGTCCCGGCGGTCGTCACCTCCATGACGGGGATCACCCCGGCCCCATCGGCGTAGCGAGGGAGGCTGACCGTCCCGTCGTTGAGGGCTTTGTCGCCGGTGCTCGCCAGCGAGATACCGCTGACGCCGTAGAGCCGGTCGTACACCATGACGGCGCCGTACAGCGAGGCGGTGGTCGGACACGCCGCCACCCGCAACACATGCTTGGTCTTGGGGCTCTTGTTGGGCAATGGGATCGACCCGGTGACCGGCGACAACTGCGTACTCGTGTAGGCGGTCCCCGGCGTAGTGGCGGGGTCAACCCCGGCAACCGGCCAGCCGGCCGCTTTCCACCCGGACATCCACCCGTATTCGCCCGTGCCGCCCGGATCGGCGAAAGCCTTCTGCCACGCATACTGCCAGAGCTTCCCATCATCGAGCGCGGTCCGCAGAGCGGCGAGCGTTGCGAAGCCCATCGGGTCCTCCCCCTATCCGTATGCGAGCCGGAGCATCCCGTGGACGGTCATCGCGGTCGTCGTGGATGCGAACCACGCCAACGCCAGGCAGGCCCCATCGAAGACCCGTGGCAGCGACGGCAACTGCGCCACGAAGTCGCGCTCGTTCGCGAGCAGGCCAGAGATCGGCAGGAACGCCAGGGGCTTGATCAGGCACACATTGCAGGTCGACGAGTTCGCACCGGACGTGCCCACGTTCAAGGTTGTGACATTCCGACAGCCATAGTCCCCTGCGGCCAGCGGAAGGAACACCATCGTCCCCACATCGGTCGCCGCCGCCGGATAGGTCACCGAGGGCGCGGTCACCACGGTGTCGCCGTCCTGGTTGACGTAACTGGAGAGTGTGACCACAGCAGCCGACGTGGTCGCCACCGTCACCTCGAGCATCGGGATCACACCGTTGCCGTTCGTATAGCGCGGGATCCCGATGGTCCCGTTATCGAGTGCCTTGTCCCCGGTGCTACCCGTCGCGACCGCCCCGACCCCGAACAATCGATCGTAGACGAGCAGTGTCCCCGTCACCGTGGTCAGCCCGGTCAACCCGATGATATGCTTCTGATCCGGCGTCTCGTCGGGGAAACACATCGCGCCGTTCACTGGCGATGCCTGGGTCCCGCTGTACTGCATCCCCGGTGTGCTCGAGGGCGCCGCCCCCGCCCCGGTGATCCCGATCCTCGGCCAGAACGTCTCCCAGCACCCGGCGGCCTCGGCGGCGATGCCGATTTTGAGGAAGAAATAGTCGAGCACCTTCCCGCCGACGGTCATCTCGTTGATCAGATCGTCGTAGCTGGTGAATCCGGCCATCCAGTCTCACCTCCTAATCCAACCCGACCACGACCTTGTCGTCGGCGAACGACATCGTCTTGCCCGTCGTGATGATCCGGTCCGTGATATTCCAGTAGAAGAGCATGTTCCCCGCGGCCTCCACATCGAACAGCCCCGCGTAGACCACCGTGCCCCACGCGGCAGTCGCCGTTGGGAACGCCACCGCCCCATCCTGCCGCGCTGCCTCGGACGCCGCCCCGTGGAATGCCATCACCTTCCGGATGTAGGCGGTCCCGCTCGTGGAGACCTCAGTCCCGCCGCCGGCCTGCGTCGGCGCCACCGTGTAGAGCCCGGCGAACGTCGCCACCCGCGCCCATGCCGTGTTGCGGAACATGAGATCGAGCAGCTTGTTCGCGGCGAACATGCTGATCTGATCGGTCCCGAGCGATGCGAAAGCCAGGTCGAGCGCGCCTGCGGCGTACTCCGCACTGTCCCCAACCGCCACCGTCCGCACATCGTCCAGGGCGCCCCATGCCAACATGTTCCCGGCCGTATCCGCGTCGAACACGCCGTAGTGCGTCGCCGGCGCCCAGTCCGCCCCCGTCGCGGGCCCGAACGTGATAACCCCCGTGTTCGCGGTCGCCCCGGCATCCGCCGCGTCGAACGCCATAGCCTGCCGCGCGTACCCGCCCGCTCCCGTCAACTGTGTGCCGCCCCCGGCATCCGACGGCGCCGCGCTATAGAGCCCGGCATAGACCGTCGCGGCTGGCGTGTATGCGCCCGTCGCGAGCAGGTGATCCAGGAGCTCATGGGATGCGTAGGTCGAAAGTGCTGCTGGAGTTGCCATGTCTCCACCTCACTCGATATGGATGCTCAGCGTCCCGTTCGTCAGCAGCTCCAACGTCACGTCCGTCGTCTCGCCCGGCCGCACAACCACCCCGCCCAGCGAGTCCCTGCCGAGCAGGTGCCCACTCACGTCGAACGCCTCGGCGGTTACGGTCCTGTCACCGCCCGCCGGCACCTCGATGCTCACCCGCTGATCGCCCGGCAGCGCCGGCCGCGGGATGTCCACCACAATCGGTGCCGCGAGGTCCGCGGCCGTCACCGTGATCCGCACCGCCGCCGTGTTGCTCGGCAGCAGCGAATTCACCGCCGGCCAGTGGATGAACACCGTCAACCCTTCGTCGACGGTGATCCCGAACTCCGGCGCGCACCCCTGCAGTGTCGCGCACACCACCGCCCACGCCGCGATCACCAGGCAGATCAGCAGCGTCCAACCCGCCGCCTCCGCCGCGATCCGGCGATGCTCCCGCCGCTCGACCCGTCGCTTCCATTGCCTTCGAAACCTCATCGTCGTCTCCTCCACGATCCAGCACTGAGCACACCAGCGAACAACGTGCCGCAGACGAACCCGATCCAGAACCCGGCGACGGCTGTCACAGCGCACCCAGCTCCCGCAGCACATCGTCGAGCTGGCCGAGCTCCGTCCCGTTCGGCTTCCGCCCGAGCCTACGCTCCAGCATCACGACGCCCATCCCCTTCGCGCCTTTCCCGGTGAACCGCATCCGAGCCACAGCCCGCGCGACCTCATCGACGTGCTGCAGCACCGGCACCGCCCGCTCGAGGACCGCCACCTCCGGATGATGCTCCGGCTGCCGCACGACCCATCGCGCCGTCCGTTGGGCCCGAGCGACCAACTTGCGGAAGAGGCTCATCCCGTCACCTCTGCCCCCGCTTTGGTGGCACCGTGGAACCATGGCCCAGTGTAGGCTGCGAGCGCGATGGCCCCACCCCATACCTGCCACGGGTAGTCACCTGTGCGCATCTCCAGGTATGCCATGCCCACGGAGGCGCCCACACACAGCACGCGGGCCCAGATGGCGGGGATGTCCTTGCCCTTAGAGCGCGCCCAGTTCTTCAGCGTCTGGATCGCCTTGGATGCGATCGCTGCCTGCGCGACGATGATCGCCGCGAGCAGCGCGATCTCGGGATGCGATTGCCCATACTGTGCGAGGATGTCCATGTCGTGTCTCCCCTCGTCTCTCCCCGGGAGCGCCGGCATCCCTGCCGGCCTCTCCCCGGTCCTGCTCCTCATCCTCGGGCGTGGCCGCGCCCCATGCTCTTCCCCCTCCCCATCCCCCCGTTCACGGGGGGACCGAGGGGGGGGTTTCCCCTCACAACCTGATGTACCGCGTGATCCCACCCCGGAACGCCCACCGCGTCCCGCTCCGCAGCCGGTCGCTCGAGTTCCCCTCCAACGTCTCGATCTGCTTCGTCTCCGGGATGTACCCCGCCACGAACCCGATGTGCGTCGTCCCCGTGCAGAACAAGTCGCCCTTCTGCGGGGTGTAGCTACCATCCGCCGGCAGGCTCCGCCCAGTCGCCGCAGCCCACGCGAGCCAGCCAGCCACCGATAGCTGCGCCGTGTGCGCCGGCAACTGCGTGAGCCCCACCCACAGGCAGCACTCCGCGACAAACATCGCGCACCATGGCTGCCCACTCAGCCCCCACCGCTTCTCGATCTGGTCGATCATCGGTCCCCGGTTCGAGCCCAGCGGCACCTCGACGACCTGCTCCTCTTTCAGCGCGAACCCCTGCCGGATTGCCGCGAGCCCGGGCGCGCCCTGGATCGGCGTCACCGCCGGCGGCGCCAGCTCCGCATCATGCGCCAGCAGCAGCATCGTCGCCGGGCCCGCCTCGCCGTCCGGGTCATGCCGCCGCGCCTGGTACCAGGCCACCGCCGCCCGTGTCATCGGGCCGAAGTGCCCATCGGTCGCCAGCGCTGGCCGGTATCCCCCCTGGTTCAGCATCTCCTGCAGCGCCTGCACCTGGTGCCCCTCATCGCCGATCCTCATGGCCCCGTCCTCCCCTCATCGCACGGCGGTGTCAACCCGGCGCTCTTGAACAGGCAGATGTGGTCGACCTTCACGCGCAGTGCGAGCACCTCCACCCGCAGGCTCTCGATCGCCTCACGCAACTCAGCGAGCGCCAGGTTGAACCCGAGGATGGCGGCGACGGATTCCCTCAGCAACGGGATCCCGTACTTGATCACCACGAACGCCTGCAATCCGAGCAGCCCCAGGATCCCGCCCTGCGAGAACACCTTCTCCCATGCCGTCATGTCCACCAACCTCGCCTCCACCCATCTCTTCCCTGTTCACAGGGGCGCGGTCTCTCCATCCCCCCGTTCACGGGGGGACCGAGGGGGGGCTTCCCCCTACATGTACCGCCCGAACACGATCACGCCGAGATCGTCCGACGCCGTCCCCGGCACCTCGTCGATCTCGACCACGATGTAGCTCCCTGCCGCCACCGTCCGATCGCCGTCCGGCGTCCCGGAGACCGCCGTCGTCCAGTCCGCCTCCGTGTAGGCCAGCGTCGGCCTGCGTGCCTGCGTCGTGAACACGCTCGTCGCCCCGTTGTGGACGTCGACGATGGTGGATCCCGACGTCCCGCCCGTGTTCCCGCAGACGATCCGCGCACCCTCGATGAACACGTCCCGCGCGACCGGCACCACCGCCAGCACGTCCGCGGCGACCGCGCCCGTCTTGAATAGCACGCACTCCCACGGCACCAGCCCGAACGCCCGCAGGTCCACCAACGCCGACAGCGTGTCCGTCCCGTTCCACGCCACCGTGCACAGCACGAGGAACCCCGCGCCTGGATCCGTCGTGATGACCTTCTTGTATGGCGTGGTGTCGTCCGTCGGGTCGATGTAGACGTAGTACGTCCCCGCGCCCGCCCCCGCGAACGCCACCGTCCCGACGCCCGAGTACCGCTTCCCCTCGACGTATGCCTCGCCGGTCGCGATGAGAATGTTCGTCGTCGAGATGCTCGGCGCCATCCCGCTGACCACGCCGTTCAGCAGGCACGCCTCCATCCGATCCTCGAACTCCGCCTGGATCCCGGCGATCTCGGCGTTGTGCCCAGCCGATGCGATTGTCGCGTTGGCAACCGCTGCCACTTCGTTCACGGATTTCGTGTATGCCACTAGCCCCACCGCCCATCATTGAATGCAGCGCAGTCCCACTTGGCCGCGATGTCAGGCTGTTCCGCCCATGTGCACACATCCCACGCAGTGACATCGAACTGGCCCGTAGTCGGCCCGTGGAACGTCGCCTGATCGAACACGCTCGCATCATAGAATCCGGTCGTCGGGCCGACTGGTTCCACCGGCGCCGGCGCCCCGCCTACCCAGCTCGCCCCGACCGTCCCCACCGTTCCGCTCGTCATCCGCCGGTAACTCATGCGCCTGTCTCCGCCCGCCCCCGTAGGGGCGCCATTCATGGCGCCCTGCCTCGCCCCTACATCCCCGCCATCTCCGCCATCTCCGCCGCGCTGATGATCCGCTCGCACTGGTACACGCTGCTCGTCGCGTCCGGCGAGCCCTTCGCCGCCGCCGTGAAGTCCATGCTGCCCTGCTCCCCGATGATCCGCATGACCGTCCCCGCCGGCACCCCCACATCTTGTACATCGACTGCTACCGTGTGTCCTGCCTGGATCGCCGGCGAAGCCAGTCGCGACCACCGGAGCAGCTTCCGCGCCTTGAGGCATTCCCGCAGCAGCCGCTGGGCATCCGACGCCGGGTTCACCGAGTCCCCCGCGTTCTCCGCGACCCATGCCGTGAACCCGATGTAGAACGGATCGGTCGGGTCCGCCCAGCTCCCCTTGTGCGGTGCCGGGTATGCCGAGCCGTCCGGCGCGATCGCGATGGCGAAGTTCCGGATCTCCTCCATGTCCGTCTCGGCCGAGACTTCCCGGATGATGCTCACCCCGGTCGCCGCCACCTCGCTCAGGTTCCAGGTCGCAGGGAGGCTCCATCCCGCCAACAGCGGATCCGGCCCGGTGTAGAGCATCCCGACGTTGTTCACCGCCAGGGGATGCCATCGGTACTTCCGCAGCACGGTATCGATTGCCGCGAGCCCATCCGCATCCCGCTCGAACAGCCACAGCGGCGCGCCGGTGTATCGTGGTGGCGGGAACGCCGGGTTGACCGGGTCCGGCGGCAGCTTCACCACAACCGCACCCGCCTCTGTTCCAGTCGGCGCGTCGAATGTCCCGTTGTACCCCCAGTGCCGGAGCCACCAGAGCACCCACGCCGCCAGGTCCCACCCCTCGGCCGCGGGCCCGTCGTTCATTAGCACCTTCCCGGAGAGCCGTGTGCTGATGTAGTCGCCCCCCTGGATCTCCACCATCGGCGTCCCCATGCGCTCACTCGCGCTGCGGCTCGGCGTGCAGCTCGTGAGGTACCCGTCCATGATCTGCACCGGGTCCTCCGGTACCCCGCCCGACTCATCCCACCCCGCCGTCACCTCGCACCGCCAGCTCGGCAGCGCCCCGACCGCGTTGTGCAGCGCCGCGATCAGTGTCCCGTTCGGGTCGGCGAGCAGCGCCGAGAACGTCCATCCGCGGTAGATGTTCCGCGACCACTTCAGGCTCTTGAGCTGGTGCTGCCCCTCACTATCGATGTACCCGGGTGTCGGGTACAGCGACCGCGTCACCCGCAACGAATCCCGCGTCTCATGCACCAGCCGCACCACTGGCGTCCTGTTCTCACTCGTGCGTGTCAGCGTCACGACCGGCCGAGCCGACAGAGGATTCTCCGGTAGCGTCTCCGCAGTGACCGCTACCGCCCCCTGGTGGAATGGGTGCGTCACATCCACGTGCCCGTAGGTGGGTGCCACTGGGTTGTAGAGCATGGGAGTCCACTGGATGAGCTGAGGCGGGCTCGCCGTACCCGTCTCCGGGTAGACAATGGGTGTGATGTTCACCATGCCCGCGTGGGAGAGGAACGTGACGGAGACCTCAAAGTACTGGCTCTCGAAGTAGAAACCTTTGAGGATTTGGTCCCCGTTCGAATAGGTGCAGAGGTACTCCCGCGGCGGACTCACGACCCAGGGGATCCCAACCCCGATGTCGATCAGCAGGTATCCCATGATCGCCTCGATGGTGACCTCGGACCGACGTGGCCCGTCGTAGGCCGCATAGGCGCCTGCCGCAGCATCCTCGAACTCGGAGATCCGATAGGGCCCGAGGATGACGTTCCCCAGCGTGGGGTGGGTCGTGATCCACTGCACATCCACGCAGGGGCAGCGGAACCCCGCTTCGGTCTCTCGTTCCTGCCGGCCATGCGGCAGGATGATCTGCCACCGGAACCCCGTAGCGATGCTGAACAGGTCGATGGAGACGAACGGCTGATAGAGATGGTCCGCGGGCGCTGTGGCCTGGTTCAGCCGGACGAAGACGTTCGGCGACATCAGGCCCGAGACGTTCTGGATCGTGCTGACGTTGTCCGGGTTGTCGCCCAGGACGAACGCCAACCAGTCTCGCGACGGCACCGCATCCGGCCGCTCGATCCGCCACAGGTCTTCCTGTGCCGGATCTGTGACGAACCAGTCCGTGAAGTTCATGTTCACGACATCGGTCTGCCAGGCACTGAGCTTCAGAACGTTCAGCCTGGGTACGACCTCCGTCCCATCCATGGACCAAGTCGGCTGCCAGCCAGGTATGTCGGCGATCTTGTAGTCGGTCTGCCCCTGCCCGCTGAACCCGAACGTCGCACCCGTCCCGAGCTTGCTCAGCCGCCCGATCGAGTCCGGATAGTCGATCCTCAGTCGCCCCCGCGGTCTCACGGCCCTGCCCCCTCCCCGTTCACGGGGAGGGCCGGGGTGAGGGCTTCCCGTCTCTCCACTCGCCATTCGCCACTCGCCACTCGCCGCTCCTCGCCCCTCACGGCCCCACCACCTCCTGCCAACTCTCTCCCCCGTCGCGGCTCACGTAGCTGAACAGCGTCCCCCCGATATTTACCATGCACCTCAGCTCCCACGTCAGGTAGGCACACAACTCCGCTCGCGGGATCTCCTCCGTCGCCGGGTTCAGATCCGCCACAACGATCTGCCGCCGCACGCTCACTCCATCCGCGAACAGCGCCTTCGTCGCGCAGTGGTCTGTGCTCCACTCACACCAGTAGGCGTCATCCGACCAGCCGACCGCGTAGCTCGTCCCCTCGATCTGCGCCCTATCCACCCCGCGGAGGTCATCAGCCAACGGCATCCCAGGTCCTCCCGTCGTCCCGACTCACCCAGGTCCGTGTCACCGTGAGGTTGATGTCGGTCGCGCTGATCGTGAGGGTTGCATCCAGGTGGCAGAGGATGTCTGGGTCCCGCCAGGAGTACTCCGTGTCCTTGACCTCGAACCGCTCGCTCCAGGGAAGCGTGTGGTGTGTGTGGTATGCGCAGTAGATCCGCCCGCCCGCCGCGAACGCGACCCACATCCGCCCGTAGATGTCCAGGCAGAGGCTCGGCGGGCCCGTCAGCTCGAGGATGGGCTCGATCCACTGCCGGATGCGGTTGTAGATCGCCCATGCCCCGACGATGTTACCGCCCTGCTTCCGGTATGCCGCCCCCCTGTTCTCCCGCGCGCCCGCACCGGGGAAGCAGAAGTGCCCCCAATCATCGGTCTCAGACGTGCTCACCATCCCATACCCGGGCTCCCACAGCTCCAGCGCCACGCCTGCGAGCGCTCGCGTCTGGTTCGACTGCCGCCCCAGCCCATGCAGGCTGCCCCGCAGGATGTGGTCCACTTTCACCGTGAACGCAGTCCCAGAGCATACGCAGTCCTCGCCCACCCGCACCCGTGCTGGCACCACCGTCGCCGTGTCCGCGATCAGCGCGTCGACCTGCTCCACGAAGTCGGCGCAGTAGAGCTTCCCGCCGAGCATGTCGTTCGTGTCCGAGCCGACGAACGCCGCCTTGTAGGTCGCATGGTCCGGATCCCACGGCGGCGGGCTTGCGTCCGCATCCGTGACCCGGTACCCCTCCTGCTGGTTCAGCACCGTCCCCCAGTTCGCCATCAGCCGCAGCCCGTCCCCGATGACTCCGGACTCCGCGCCGCGGATGTACTCGACGAAGTCGAGGCCGGCCTCCTCGCACAGCGTGACGATCTGGTCCGGCGGTCGCACCGAGCGCGCCCCCTCCACCACCGCCGTCAGCGCCGTGTAGCTGATCGGCAGACCCGCATCCTCGGAGCCGAAGTACCCGCTGCTCCCCGGCCGTGCGAACGTGATCTTGATCAGCGTCTGCCCCTGGTTCTCCTCCGTTGTCGGGTCGTACTGCTGGACCGTGATGTCCTCGATGGTGAAGTCCGTCGTCACGTCCGGCTGCCCTGCGAACCCGCGCAGCTCCAGCGCGTCGACGTGCTGCAGCCATGCCGCCCCCTGGCTCTGCAGGTCGATGATGGCGTCCGTCGCCGTCTCCGATGCCGCCAGGGTCAGCGGGTAGACCACCGTCTTCCGCACCCGATCGTACATGAAGTCGTCCGCTCGCGTCGCGCCCGTGAGGTGGTTGTCGTGCACCGTCACCTCGGAGTAGTGGACGACCAGCTCCAGCATCTGCGCCAGTTCGCTCGTGTAGCTCAGCACCAGGAACCCGAAGTTCTCCAGGTTCCAGATGTCCGAGTTCTGCACGTGCCGCAGCATCTGGTAGGCCGTCGGCATCTCGTAGAGCGCCAACCCCGCCGGCGTGATGAACGCGCTGAAGTAGTCCTCGACCAGCGTCCGGAGCACGATGCCGTAGGTCGCATCGGCGTCCACCGTGATCGTCGTCCGCAGTCCCGTCCCGCCGCCCTCCTGCTCGCTCGTGCACTGCTGCACCGCCACCCACAGCGAGGGGAGTGGGTTCTCCTCGAGGATGTCCTCCGGCTTCTGGATGTGGATGTGGTCCTCCCGCAGCACCTCGAACCCCTGCCACGTCGCCTCCGGGTCCTCGGAGAGGTCCGACTCCTCGATCGTGCACTGAGCATCCGGCGGCTGCACATCCTCGTCCTGCGAGATCATCCATGGGTTGACTTCCACCTGGATCGTGATGTCGAACGGCCGATTGAGCGCCGGGCTCGCCCATGAGTTCCCGTAGTAGATCCGCCGCCCCACGAACGGCGCGTCCACCGTCTCGTAGTACGTGTTGTCCGACTGCTTCTCGTTCGCCGGGATCCGGAACCGCCCCCCGTATGCCGCGCCCCAGTTCCACAACCGCAGGTCGTAGTCGATGATGATCGGCGAGTAGATCTCCGGGTAGAAGAACACCCCATCCCCGGGCACCGATGCGGGACTCACCACCGAGAGCGTCAGCGTGCTGCCAGACCCGACCGCGATGCACCCGCCCGATGCCTCGCTGTAGCCGTCGAACGAGACCAACTCGCCGCCGAGCCGCATATTTGAGACTTCGATGACCGCCCCGTCGACCCATTCGCTGGGCGGCTCGACCAGCCCGATCTTGAACGACAGCCCCGTCAGGTCCCGCGTCCCGCCGCCGGCCGCGGCGAACACCGGCGCCAGCGTATGATCGTCCGTCGAGTCCGATGCGCACCCCGCATCGACCGACATCCCATAGCCTTCGTTGTTCCCGTAGCACTTGCCCATGACCAGGTGCAGGGGATGGCAGGGGCTCGAGAGCGCCTCCGGCAGCGTCCCGACGAACCGCGCCTTGTAGACCCACAGCGAAGCCAGGCTGCCGACACACGCCTGGCTGATCTTGTCGTCGCCGACGTAGTGGTAGCCGTAGGGCGGGGTTGTTGACTGCGCGATCCAGGACCCGGCGACGACGTAGCCCTCATCGTAGGTCTCGAGGCTCGACTTCGCGGACCCGTACATCCGGATCTCGGTCGAGGGCGGGTAGGGGAGGTTCGGAACGGGGAACGGGTCGATCCAATACTGGATGCCACCGCCGGGCCCGATGATGCTCAGGTAAGCGGGCAGCCCGTTCATGGAAGCCGCCTCCATCTGCAGCATCTTCACCGTCGCGGAGAAGCCCGATGCGACGCTCTTGATCGTCCGGGCCTGCGCCATCCTCTTACCTCAGTCCGGCGCCCTCCTTGATCTCCGCGCACGTGGGCGCCACTTGGTCCGTCGGGGTGTTGACCCATCTCGCGAAGCCCCATATCGCCAGGTAGATCACCATTCCCAGTATCACGAGCAGCAGTGTCCGCTTCATCGTCTCGCCAGCCTCCGTAGGGGCGCAATTCATTGCGCCCCCCCAGGGGGTAGACGTTCCACTCACCCGCCGGTTGTACCTCGCTTTTCACCCTCCCCGTTCGCGGGGAGGGCCGGGGAGGGGGACACAGCCTCCCGGTAGCTCCACAGCCCCGAACACGCGCACGTCGGCGCCTCGCATGGCGTCGCTCCAGCCAGCAGCTCGACGTTGCCCCTGAGCACATTCCCCAGCACCCGCGCCTGCGGCATGTAGCACCGCCGCGCCGTCCCGTCCCAGCTCACGAACAGGTACTCCGCGCCCGTCCGGCACAGTCCGCCCGTCGGCGCCGTCGTGTGCCCCGCCTGCCCGCCCGTCGCCCCCATCAGCGCCCACTCCTCCGGCGTGTAGGCCGTCGGGTACTCCCGCCCCTCGAACATCCCGTAGTAGGGCAGGATGTCCACGTACTCGATCTCTCTCTGCAACGCCGCCCGCCATTCCGGGATCCGCTCCACCCATCCGGGCCACGCCACGACCGTCGCCCACCCGCACGCGATCCCGCTCCGTTCCACCTCCCGCCGCCTCGCCAGGAACGCCTCGATCCCGCCGTCCCCCGTAGGGGCGCTGCTTGCCGCGCGCTCCCCGCCCCACGCCAACGGATGCCAGCTCGTCGCCACCGCCACATTCCCGTTCCGCGGCAGCAGCGCCAGCAGGCTCGTGTCCACCAGGTTGCTGCAGATGTCCACCTTGTTCGCCGCCGCCACCCGCGCCAGCACTCGCATCGTGTCCCGATCCGACGTCGGCTCCCCATAGCACGCCGTCAGGTAGAGCGGCCCATGCTGTTTCGCGAGCACCGCGAACGCCTCGATCCACTCCCAACGCGGCGCCGACAGCGCCGGCAGCCCCGCTCGCGTCTCCACGTTGCAGCAGTAGGGGCAGGCCGGGCCCATGTTGCACGTCGCCGGCGCCTCCCAGGTCAGTCGCAGCCGGCAGTCCTCGCCCTTGATCCCAACGGGTGGCCATGCCACCGCCGGGATCATCCGCTCCGGCGGCCGCATGTTGTAGGGGATGGGCTTGCGCAGCCCCTCGATGATCCCCACGATCTGCGCCGCCCGCCGGTCCCACGACCCGCCGGCCACCAGATCCTCGTCCGGTGGGTCCGTCAGTCGCAAGCCCGCCGCCCGCTTCACCGCCCCGGGGAACTTCTTCGCGGTCGCGATCAGGGTGCACGGCCGTCCGTGCATCGGCTCCAGCTCGGGCGTCGCCACGCACCACAGCCCCGCAGCCCAGTAGTCGTACGCTTTGATCGGGTCCACCGACCGGCTCAGGTCCAGCCGGAACGGCACGATCCCCACATCGTGCCGCGTCATCTCGGCGAGCGCGTCCACCCATGCCATCCGTCCGAGGAACGTCGCCCCGCGGCAGGACTTCGGCGGCTGCCCATGGTCGCCGATGATCGTCACCTCGATGCCCCGATCACCGCACAGCGCCTCGACCGCACCCCAGTCGATCCACGGCCCGCCGAGGTACCCGCAGAACACCGCCCGCACCGCTCCCCTGTTGCTGGGGCCCATCCCATCCCCCCGTTCACGGGGGGACCGAGGGGGGGCTATCCGTCCCGCCGGCCCGCCATTCCGCACCAGCGCCGTTCTCCGCGCGCCCATCCGCACTGCCCGCTCGACCAGCCGGGGCGCCGTGCAGAGCACCATCTCCGCAGTCGCCACCGCCTCCGGCTCCTCCGCGAACCATGCCGCCGGCGCAACGCCCGCGGCGACGAACCCATCCCAGTCGTCCAGCAGGTCATAGATCGGCAGCCACCCGGCGGCGACGAGCGGTCGGACGTGCTCCATGTAGCCGGGGTGCCCATAGATCACGATCCCAGGTTGTCCGGTCCCGCCTCGCGCCTGCTCCCGCCATGAGTCCTCGCGCAGGATCCGCACCCCATCCGCCTCGCGGTCCTCCGACTCGATGTTCGCGACGTAGCTCACCTCATGCCTGAGCCGCGCGAGCGCACGCGCGAGCTGCGGCGGCCGTTGTCCGCCGCCGCAATCCCCCCACGCACATCCGCTGAACACCGCGATCCGCACGTCCTGCCCCTCCGTTGTAGGGCGCGGACTTGTGCCGCGCCCTCTCCCCTACCCAAACGCTGGCAGCGCCCGGTCC
>Ga0315285_10004551_pt1 | contig 14376 bp, 21 predicted proteins | sample YL17G09_36_MG_FD_203698 | JGI IMG/M metagenome (GOLD analysis project Ga0315285, IMG submission 203698) | Sediment microbial communities from Yellowstone Lake, YNP, Wyoming, USA - YL17G09_36 | ecosystem: Environmental > Aquatic > Freshwater > Lake > Sediment | place: USA: Wyoming | collected...
ATTTTGATCTCATCGACAGCTGGTTGAACTTTTACTTCTGCTTTAATAATATCAATCTTTGGCATTTTTAGTAATTCCGTGGGAATAGTAATTCCATGTAGATGTGTACGTGTAATACCAAAATGACGTTCTGCCATTTTGAGTGCAGCATCATTCATTCTTACCTGAGTGCCGTTTCGTGTCATGACAAGATGTTTTGGATATTTTCCTGTGGCTTCCATTGTGAAATAATTTTGTTAATAATAACATTTTATTTTAATTTATATAGTTTTTTAAAATTTTATTTCTCATTATATGATTTACACTCAATTGTTAAAATACCTTGAATATAATGAGTTGTTTCAAACTGTCGTATTTGCGTTTCAGTTATGTTACCATTTTGTAGGCCAATATCCGTACCGTCACAGTAATTTCTTATCTGTTGAGGTATCTGACCTGAATAACGATATTTGCACTCCCAACATATTCTTTGAATTGGTCCATCAGGAATATTTTTTTCACATGAAGCAAGAATTAATAAAATAAAAATTATCTTTTTCATCTGGTTTTTATATCAGGTCGCATTTCCTGCGCCAACTCCTCACTTATAAATCCGAGTATATGCCGACAATTATATCCACCTCGATCAACAAGCGGATCATAACCGGGATAATCCATATAACCCGGATGTTCATTCATATCCTTTGCCTTTGGCCATCCGACAGGATAATCAGTACAATCAGAAGGAATCCATGTCTTCCAAAGTTCTGATTCTTCGATTGAAAAGACTTTATCGGTATGACATACACAAAAATCCCGTGAATCTGTAATAATTCCACCTTGATAAATAAAATATTTCATTCCAAACTCCTCAGCCAACTTCTTATTGTAAGCAGCATCATATTGTTGATAAGTATCATAAGCATAACGTTTTAACTGCCGGTCATAAACACCTGACTTCAGATCAGTACCATTGACATTCTCTTTGATAGCATTGATAAACTCCTTCATGTCTACCTGAGAAGTCACTAACTTTAAAAGCAATTGTTTGAGTTCTGTAAGTGCTGCATCTGTCTTCAGTGTTGACATCAGATAACCGCCGCGAATCATCTTACCCGCCCTCAGTCCTATCTTCAGGTCAGTTATTGCCTTTGCACCTTCGATAATTTTATCAAACCGCTCAATAGCATTAGGAATAGCCAGAGCAAAGTAAGTCGTATTTAATGCCGTTATCCCTTCAATTCCCTTGTTTATCTGTGGCAGAATGATTCCTATTGCCTTAATGTTAAAAGCCTCGTAAACCTTGTTTAATTCACTAATAAGACGGTAATTGTTTGCATTGTCGAGTATCTTGTCATCCTTCAACTCCAGTTTAGGGATTATTTCTGAAATAATATCTTCAAACAGGTTAGTCTGCAATTTAAGTGCAATACCCTCGAATTTACTTCGGAGTTCATCAAGAAACGCCTCTTTCTTCTTTAATATCTCATTTAAACGTCTTGGAAGTCTCATTTATTGCGGATCAATTTTAGACACTTATTCATTATAAAAGTATGTGTATAAGCAAATGCCTCATATTCATTATTGATGTTCAGTATTGGTTCTAATAGAAATTGAGTAATATGTAAAACCTCATGCGCAAGAATTGAATAAGAACTATCAGTGAACATAAATGATTCTGTAAAAATCAAATAATATAATCTTTTTGTCGGTCGTTCAGATTTGGTATTAACAATCTCTCTATGCAAAGCGTTATATTTATTGTTGTCAATTAATTTCCCATCATTTTCTATTCCTGTTAACCATTCATCTGCTTTAACTTTCTTTAAATGTTTTACTATTTCAGCATAGGTAAATCCAATAGAAAACATTATCATTGAAGGGAAACTTCCGGCCCGGAAACATTTTATCAGTTTAATATTCTTTTTTTTACTCACATTCTCTTTTATTAATTGGATTGTCGTGTTTCTCATCAATGACCTTGTTATATTTCAAATCAATAACCTCTTTACTTAACCGACTAAACGTTGCACGAATACAGCAGTCCTCCCATTCGTACTCAGTTATACCTGTTTCATCTCTGAATCCCTTTATTGCCTGAGAGAGTGCTATTGTAGGCAAAATCCTTTGTTGCCCCCTTATGAAAAAGAACATTGCAATATCTTCAAAGTTATTCTTATAAACTTTCGGTATCGGGTTCAGGACTTTCTTTTCACTTGGCATATCTGTATCGGGCATTAACTGAATATCTTCTTTGATCCTTCATTGATAAAGTCTTTAAAGTCATTGAAGTAAGATGATCGACATAAATGTTACAGAATAAACCATGATGCAGACCATGAGATTTCAACTGATCGACATAGACATTATCTGAATACCAGAAATCAAATGTTTCGTCAAGTTTACCTATTTTTTGAATTGCTTCTTTAGTTACGAAAATGCACCAACCAGTAACATGAACTCCAATATTATATCCTTCGTAAATACAATCCTCTCTCTTAAAGGTACGTTGCCGGGTATCATTCGACAATGCTGACGCTGAATCAAACCCATATTCTTTCATCTCTTTACCTATCCGTGACCAACCTTTATGAAATATAATATCATTATTTGCAAGTATATGAACGTCACCTTTAGTATACATAAGACCGAAATTTAAGGCACGATTATAATTGAACAAACCTTGATAGTACATTACATTCGCATCATACTTGACTTTTACACCTCCTGTTTCAACTACAATCACATTTAAATCACAGTCTTGACGAGCTGAAATAATGCAATTATTTGTAATGTCAATCAGGTTCTGATTAATACTTTTTGATATTATAATAAGATCATAAATCACAGTATATAATTTGGTATTGATTGATTTAATCCAATATGCCGCATCTGTAAGTCAATAAGATAAGTAGGTTTATAACCTTTCCTTCGGTAAAAATGGCCAATCATATAATCACCTTTTGCCAAATGGCGATATTCCAGACAAAGTTCTTCGCAAATCTTACTTGGGATCAATTGAAAAGCCCCACCTGTATGACTGACGTGTTCAACATTAAAACCATTTAATTTCCCTTTCCATAATACAGGAGGGGCAAAATTCTTATCAAGTAAAAGATCAACAGGCGAACAAACATATTTATCACCAGATAGTTTATGGAAATTCAACATCTTATTTAAAATATCATCTGTCACCGTTTCTATATCATTATCTAATTTAAGAATATAATCAAATCCTTTAATATTCTGGATAGCAGTAGCAAAGGCATAAGCAATACCAAAATTCTTATCAAGTTGAATATGATCAAACTGTTTAATCCATTCCTGAGTGCCGTCTGTCGATCCATTATCAATAAACAAATGATAATCTACATTCGTTTTCGAGTAAAATGAATCAATGGTCTGTTTTGTCAGTTCCAATCTATTAAATGTTATTGTTATCGCTGCTACTTTCATACATCATAAGCTCCTGAGTTTTTACTACCCGGTATATGACAAACATAATATTCCGGCGTTTTAATCTTTGTATTATTCTTGAATTTTAATAATTTCTGAACAAAGATATGATCATGCGAATACTTACCCTGTTCTTCCCATAAAACACTAAGCGATCTTTTATGTACCACATTTGATGTTCCATGTTTACCTATCCGATTTATATCACAAGGATTTTTAAACCAGTTATCAAGTCGTGGAATATAATGAATATCATCAAACCAAACCCAATCATAACCATTAATCCCCTCGGAAATGATTTTAAGGTGGTTCTCCCCATAGACATCATCTATATCTAGATAAACTATCCAATCTCCATTAGCATTCAAAATACCCGTGTTTCTGGGCCTCCCTGACCATAATTTTACGTGGTCGATCATCATTACACTTACCCTATCATCTTCAATGAACTTTGTTATAATCTTCATTGTTTCCAAACAGCCATCAGCGATGATCAATAACTCCCAGTCTTTGAATGTCTGGCCAATGACAGAATTAACAGCTCTTAACAATTTCTGTTCCCTATTCTGAGCCACACCTGGATAACCAGCAAGCCTCGATGGCATTATTATACTAAACTGGGGCATTCTGTGGATTCTGTGCTACAAATTGTTCGTATTCTGCTTGTTTCTCAGAATTAATCTGCCGGATATATTCTAAAGTCATTTCATTAACTTTCTGTTTTATTAATTTTACATCTAAATCATAAAACCAGGGTTTTTCATTTATATTCTCAAGATCCTGGAAAATAGCCTCAAAGTTTTCCCATAGTGTTCGCGCATAAAGCGTAGTATTGCCTTGAGAGATTATAAATCGTATATCAGCCTCATTATATCCTCTAAACGGGTTAATTGAATTCTTTATCCGAATTTCTTTAAGTTTTTCCGGCTGATCAAAATAGAGTTTCTCATTAATATCATCTTCGATTTTTGCAATCGTTGAAGTTGAAGCGCCAGAATCCTTTGCTGACTTCAGATCCATCATAAGTGTAGTAAGAGTCTTAAATTTAAAGTCTCCAGGGAATATATGTTGAACAATTAAACCATTTTTTAAATCAGTAAATGTTGCTATGTCCCGAACAACAAACTCCCATACGGCAGAATAATGTTGTGCAAAAGGGTTGAGTGTATCATAAAGGTTATCTTCGCCTTGGATAGATTCTGTTGCCGTAATTGATACCTGAGAACGCGTAAAACGATCTACATTAAACATCAGTTCATAAGTCGTCTGCTTTAAGTATTCAAGATATTCCTTTTGAAAGTTCAATAAATCAATAGGTGGATATTTATAAACTAACATCTTCTCAAGATCCATAACTTTCGAGTAATCGACATCCTTACCTCTCGGCAATGTAAGAGTTATAATATCTTGAACGCCCTTATGAACTTCTTGCTGACCTGTTCCATGACACACTGAACAATCAGTATGATCAGGCATTTTACCATGATTACAACCTGGTTCATCACAAGGACTGACATACATAAATCTCTGAGCAAATGCTATCATTGCACATGACATATCGAGTTCCGAATCTATCTTTAAAGATTTTTCCAGATAACCCATAACATCATGAAAAACCGAAACAAATGTTCGCCCTTTAGTCTGTGTATCTCTACGATATCCAAATCTTATAGCAGGAACTTTCTTATTCTTTGGAGTGAAGTATTTAATCTCATAAATTATAGCGTTTATTTCAACTGTCTGCCGATTATCGTCAAGAATCTTATTTGCAACCTGATCTAAGACGATAGTATCCATGCCAAGATATATAGTATATTTTATACCTTCTTTCTCTTTATCGCCATCCATATATTTATTTGGAAGTTTTACAACTAGATATTCAAGTATCTCATTTTTATACTCAAACATTATAGATTGTTTTGAATCAGCAACAAAAGGATAAGGACTTGCTTTCTCAATATTTGGATCAAAATCATCAAATTCAGTTACTAAGAATGCATTCGGATCGATATAATTATAATCAATAAAAGCATATTCAAGATATTTCTCAAGTGATTTATCGCCCCAATATTTCTTAATAAAGACCTCAAGTTCTGATTTTTTCTCTTCAGATTTACTCTCAAAGTCGATCATTCTTACCGTTGGCTTTGTCTTGATAGCTTTCTGGAATGGCCATTGAGTACTATTAACTACTGGCGGGATAATACTTCGATAAATGCGCTTTATCTGATCAAATTCCTCTTCTGATACAGCTTTCTCGATCTTCTTTAGTTCAGATTCTATATTATCGCCTGATTTATATTTGTAGTATTTATCCGCAAGATCAGTTACCCGGGTATAATCTTCATGCCTCAAATTATCTTTAATAATCTTCTTCAGTAACTCTAACCCTAAAATTTTATCCATTATAATATGTTTTAAATAACTCAACCTGTAAATAATCCGCCGTATCGCTCATGTGACCATATTTCTGATATTTATCTCCTGTCTCTTTATCCTCAACAATATGTTTATCCTTAGTCCCATCCAGAGCTTGTTTAACATACATATAATCATTTATCAGATAATGACAATTCTCATCAATAATGATTTTTATCGGAAGTTTGCCTTCAAATTCTTTATTCACAAAATCTCTTCTTAAAACTAATGAAGGATTACTTATTAAAGTCCTATCTGAATCATTTACCAGATATTTATATAATTTATATTCCACAACTTCATAATGATGCCGGAAATCAGTCTTTGCAGCCGAAACATGGCGCGCATGTCCAGAAGCATCACCATAATAGAATAATCCGGCTTTATGATTCGGGTATCTTAATTTAAACTCTTCACAAACTTCTTCAGTTGAATTACGCGGATTTTCTAACGCAATCTCATCGACGCATCTTAACTCCCAAATTCCATTATCATTAATGACTTGCCATATCGAAGCTGAGTTATAAGGAACTGAGTTTTGATCAAACGAAATGTGAATAGGTAAACTTGAATCATATTTTACTATACTTACATGCTTTAATCTATCAAATGATGAATAAAATTCACCACCTGTTGTTACAAATGGATTTGCATAGATCAAAGCCTTACCGCGTTCTTCTGAATTATTCTGCAAGATATTATCAATATAGTTCTGCCCTACATTATGAACATTATGATATGTTGAACTTATAACAGCTTTTTTATCTCCGAACTCTTTTTCAAAGAATGTCTTATCTGAGTAAATATTTGCTGAAATTTCATTAATATAATTCTCAAGTTCAAACCATTCAGCGATCCAGGGAGTTTTAGCCGGCGAAGTTGAAATATACATCGGATTCCATTGTTGTGATTGTTCTCCGGTATTCATTATTTTGCCATCGACAAGAAACATTCCCGGTTGACGCAAACGTGATAGAATAATCTCTTTAACATCTTCTTCACGCGAATCTTTCGTTTCATCAAGTATTGCCCAACCCATTTCTTTACCTGAGTGCATTACAGCATTATCTAGAGAACCAGTAAAGATTAGTCCTCCATTACAGAATGATACAATATTATTAAACCTGTCAAAATTACGTCTACATTTAGTCCAATGACCCGGAGGTTCCTTCCCTGAAGTATATGTTCCTGAAGGATTTTCTCTCGACCATTCTGTAACTCCTGTCGAGGCCCAGTATTCCCGAATACGAAAGAGTGTTGATGTATTAAGTTGATCATAAGTATTTGCAAAGATACCTCCTTTAACTTCCGGAAAAGCTGAAATTAAATGTCTCGACAAAACTCCGTCTAAAAATGTCTTACCGCTTCCAACGCCTGCCAAGAATAAGTTTATCCTTGCTATTGAAGTAAGAATAGACATCTGAGGGCGGGATATAATTTGCTCAATGACCATTTAATTTTATTTCTATTGTAGGCAATAATGAAATCGGTTTGTCATCACTTGTTATGTCTGCCTTTTTGGGTAATACATAAGCGAATAATTTTGAGCAAGAATCAAGATAACGCGAATCATCTTTAATCCTTAATTTATTCAATGAAGCATTTATATTATCAATTTGACCAAATAATATTTGTTCCAATAATTCACGAGCTTCCTTTGTTGTTCTATTTGGAGTTCCTGAACTTCTCCCACCTGTTTTCTTTGTACCCTTCTTTCTTCCTGCTTTCATTTCTATAAAAATCTACTACAGAAATTACCTTTTCGGTGGTCTTTTCTTCCCGCCACAATTACATTTCCATTCTATTGATTTCATATTCATTATTTTAACTACACATTATATTATGTATCACTTTTAATGAATCAACCAAACGACCTTGCTTTAGTAATCTCGATGCTTTTTTTAAGCTTTTGGTTAGCTGTTCAGGAGAATATTCTCTTGCACATTCTTTTTCTAGTTCCTGTATTTTATCAACTTTATTCTTTGGAATAATACCATTTGGATATTGAATTAATAATTTATTCCAAAACCTTTTTAATTTAATTTTCGCTTTCATTTATCCTTATGTTTAAAATATTCAATCTCGCGAAGTCGTTTTTTTGCCTTCTTTTTGCTCATAGGTTTACTCAAACGTTTTCCCTTCTTCGAATACACCGTACACTTTCCCTTTCTGCAACGTATCATCTTTAAATGGATTTTCAACAGTTAAATAACTTCTTCCTACAATCTTTTTAAAATAATCAATCGTCAAAGTTAATCCTTCTTCCAGACTTATTTCAGGTTGCCATCCAAGACTTTTTGCTATTGTTATATCTGGACATCTTTGTTTAGGATCATCTGAAGGTAGTACTTTGTAGGTTATCTTTGACCGTGAGTGTGCCATTTTAATTATCAAAATAGCCAATTCATTCATTGTAAACTCTCCGGGATTGCCAATGTTGACAGGACCAATAAAATCATCTGCCGTCTCCATTAATGTAATCAATCCCTCCATGCAATCATCAACATATTGAAAACTCCTTATCTGATTCCCATCACCATAAATTGTTATGTCTTCTCCATGTAACGACTGAACAATAAAGTTTGAAACTACCCTGCCATCATTCGGAAGCATCCGAGGTCCATAGGTATTGAATATACGGGCAATCTTAATCTTTGTCTTAAATTGTTTGTTGTATGCCATACAAATAGCCTCAGCGCACCGCTTTGATTCATCATACATCGAACGCTCACCAATAGGATTGGCATTACCCCAGTATGATTCTTTTTGAGGATGTTCCAATGGATCTCCATATACCTCAGATGTCGAAGCTTGTAATACTTTAACATTCAACTTACGCGCAAGCCTGACAGCATTGATCATTCCTTGGACTGAAGTATCTATTGTCTGAGTTGGATTTCGTTGATAATGTACTGGAGAGGCAGGACAAGCCAAATTATATATCTGATCGCATTCGATATGATAAGGATGAATAACATTCCAGCGTATAAGTTCAAAATAAGGATTATGCAATAGGTGACGGATGTTATCTTTTGATCCTGAGAAATAATTATCCAGGCAGATCACCTCATTACCTTCTTTTAAAAGTCTTTCGCAAAGATGCGATCCTAAAAATCCCGCGCCACCTGTTACTAAAATTCTCATTTCAAGGCCCTTATCATTGCATTCTTTAAAATATCTTCGTATTTGTAAACTTTCAATCCTCGCTGATAATTATCTTCAATAGCAGGCATAACACCATAATAAAATTCCACAGATATATTATTACACCACTCTATAATCTGATCTACATTATCAGCAATAAGCATGCCCGCTATGTTAAAATATTTTTCAATCTTTGTATGTCCCCAATAAATGGGAATAGTTTTTGTTATCAGACAGTCAATTAGTTTCTCTGAATAGTAATGATCATTTCTGAATCCTTCGATAACTATATGGTACATACAATCAAATACTTTGACTTTCCACTTTTTATTTGGCCAGGGAGGCATCTGAATTGTATCATCTGAAGGTTCAAACCCATTCCATGTACCTCGGTAAATATCAAAAGGAATCTTTATCTCTTTGCGTCTGTTGTATAATTCCCTTCGCATCGGGTGACCTGGAGCAACCATTCTATTGGTCATTACTATTGAAACTCCGAACTTCTTTTTAATATCCGGTGCAGGATCAACAAACGATCCATTACCGATTAGTTCAAATGAATTAGGCAATTTTAAGAGCTCGGGATATTGAGTCAGCAGGTAGGTATATGCTTGGGGATTTTCAATAATTATCTTATCGTAATCATGCCATCCTTCGGTAGTAACAAAAAATCTAATAGTCCCTTCAGGTACTCGATCAAGGTTCTGAGGTATAGTATTGTCAATACAGCATTCAACCTTACAATCGACTGGTAAATCAATATTAGCTTCAATGCCTTCAGGAAATATGGATTTCATTTGTACTTTCATTTCTCCATTCCTGTTTTATATTCAGATAGACCATAACCAATATTCTTAACATACTCATCCATAAGTACTGCCGTTCGATAACCATGTTCGTGGTATTTCTCACCGATTGCCTGCTCTCTGTGCCAGATAGTACCCTGCCAAGGAATTTCTGAATAAGGTTTGACTTTGTTGTAATCTGATATTCTCTTTAAAGCACAAGCAGTCGTAAACCCGTGCCAAGCAAAGTCATTAAAACCATTCAACCCTTTTTGATAGTTCTCAGATGCCAGTTTATATCCAGTAACTAAAGATTGATCATTTGTAATATGTATTTGTTCTTCTAAAGGATGACCGTTATAATCAGCAAACCAAATCTCTTCGATAATTGAATTTGATTGCATTATTGCCATCGCCTGTTCAACAAATCCCCCTTTGATAACACACCAGTCATCCTCAAAATGCAAAAAATAGTTAGTTTCTATTTGTTTATAACCATTGTCAATAGACTGCATTAAGCCAACGTTTGTCTCATTCAAAACAAATCTTGCACTTGGATAAGTATGCTTTAATTCGTTATGTATCTTCTTATCCCCAGAATCATTAACTATAATAAAATCAACAAAAGGATAGGTTACGTGTTTAATAAAAGCATCAATAGATTGGTAAAGTAAGTGAAGCCTACGACAAGAGAAAAATATTACAGTAAGCTCATTCATAACGCTTTATATATAGGTTTCGCCTGAATCTGCTTACCCGTACTGATCTGTAACTGAGGATCAACAGTTCCATCACAGTTTGGATTTAAATCGTTGTAAATATACAATATTTTTTCGATAAATAAAATATGACTCCCGGCCATCTCAATCATCGGGTACATAAATGCCATATCCCAGGCTACTTTATAGTAACCATTTTCATCTCTTAAATCTTCATCCTTGACTTTATCCCATAGCCATTTACGGAACGTTCTAAGATGCGATGTAACCCAAACTCCATTATTACGATATGTCTGAGGTGTTAAATAATTATCAACCCATCGCCCTGTTTCATCAACTGTGTGAGTATGCGAAAGAAGCTGACAAGTACCAGAATATCGCCCGCTGACTGGCAGAAATGATCCATAGGTCAACCAAATATCATCCTGATAAATGGTATTTAAATAAGATAAAACATGATCATCAGCCAAATAATCATCTCCATCAACAGTTACTATAATTTCATTCTTATTAAACTGTTTAATCCCTTGAATAAGATTTGCCAGTGCCCCGATATGCTTTTTGTTGCACTTACAATAAACATTATAACTTTTTATAATATCCCATGTCCTGTCGGTTGAATGATCATCAATGACGTAAAGTTTATAGTTCTCATAATCCTGAGTTAAAATGCTCTCTATACATTTACCGATCCATTGTTCAGAATTATAAACTGGAACTATTACAGCGAAATTATTGAGCATTTCGTATTAGATTTCCGATTATATTATCAGGCAAATTAAATTCTCCTCCTCGCGTTTTATTCAAAAATTCACCCCAGACAGAGTTTCCTGCATACCAATGACAACCTATCGAATTCTCTGTAAACCGAGAATGCGCTCCATTAAGAAGTTCTTTTACCTGATGACAATTATGAGCATAGACAACATCCATATCAAGATTTGCAGCATTTGGAATTGATTTAAACCTTTTAAAATATTTATTAAAAATATCAGGTCCCCAACATTGATAATGATTCAATTTAAATTCTTGATTTAAATTATTCAAAAGTACCTCAAAAAAATGACTTTTCTCAGTTGCAAGATTAAATCCTGTCGAATGACCATAATCAGACATACAGACAAATACCTCTTTATTTCGATTTTCAGGTATATTTATGCTCATTTCAGTCATAGGTTTAAAATAGAGTATATCCAAATCACTCCATATCCCACCGTAAAGATAAAGAGTATTTATGCGCGTATAATCTGCTTTATGAACTTCAGCCATATTTTTTCCTATTCTTAAATCATCAAAGTTGATAGACATTTTTGTTATTGATAATGCCATTAAATCAGGTAAGTAATCTTTATATAACGATTCATTCAATTCTTTATTTCCTGGTTCAATACGCCATGACTTTGCTCTATTGGGGATTTTTGGATACCAAAGAATAATCTGCCAATCAGGGTTGAATTTCATAAATGTCTTAATTGTAAGATAACGCAAATAAACCAATTTACCTCCGCCCCAGTAAGTATGTAATACACGAGGAATATTATTTAATTCCCAGAATTTCATTTTCCCAATATTCAAAATTAAGTTTTTCAAGATTCCATTTTTTGTCTGCAAACTTCATAAAAGTATCATGAAGTAATCGTTCTGTAATTTCTTCCCAATCATCAACAAACATAATAGGTAGATCAGTATAGAATTGATTATTAATATTTCGCTTCTCAATAGGAATAGTTTTCATATAAAGACATTCCCATGTCCGGTGAGTATCCATTCCATTCCCTTGAGGACAAATGACAAAAGGATGATTATATATATTATCCAAGTAATTATCGAATCCTTCACCATTTGCCCCATTACCTGTTGTCACCCAACTTTGACCTTTGAGGACATCATAAGGTTTCTGTCTCTCTAATGGATTAGTTTTTACATTATGATTTAAATAAACAAAGTTTTTATATTTTTTCTTTTGTGCTAATTTTCTGGTCATCTTTTCTTTTTTTTCAGGATACCAAATATTATTTTCAAGTCCTATCGGTATTGATTTTACTCTGGGATGAATAATATTAACATTCTGAGCATACCACATTAAGACATTATCAGGCGGAGCAAAATCAATATTAGTATCTGAATTATGAGTTATAAGAATGTATTTTTTATTAATAAGTTTCTCGAAAAGTTGTTCAGCATAAAAACTATGAGTATAAATTATTCCACCGTCCTGAAGTTTTGAAACATCAAGTGTATTTAAAAGGAAACGATAATCCCCAAAAGTTAAATTATTAATATCATCACGGTATTTATTCCCAATAAATAATCTTGCCGGGGCGTAATGCCACCGGGTTAAGGCCTTGAATTTATTTCCTTGAATCCAATCCATCTAAATCTGAATTAGGCACTAAATGCACTGCTCTATATTGCTTTAATGCTTTGAGTTGATTACAATAATTCCTTGTATTATCATATAACTCCTGATTAAAGTTACACCACTTTTGATCATAATGATATTGGTGAAAAACAAAAGGATCATCAATAATCTCAATTTTAAGTTTAAGCATCCTGATCTGATGAATGAAAAGATCATCTTCATAACCTATCCCCATCGAAAGCCGTTCATCAAAACCATTTACTCGTTTTAAGTTTTCCGCTGATATTGCAGTACAAAAATGTAAAGCAACCGGACGATATTTTGAATGATTGTACCAAGCCGAGTCTCCGTTACCTGAAGCACCTATACTATTTAATATCTTTAAATCAATGTCCTGGTCTTTTCCAAGAGAATAACAAGCAAAAGTAATATAATTCGATGCAGACACGTTTTTAATGGCATATCCAACAACATTACCCATATGATAACACTCAGCATTCTGAATAATAATAATATCAGGATTTGCCTTTAAAGCATAGTTAAACCCAGTATTAAAAGCTACCGGCGAGGGATTAATCCAAGTCTTTGGACCAAGTTTTAGAATTGTAACCTCAAAGGGAAGTTCAGGGAGAATTATATCTTCAGGGGAATTATCGTCAACAATCACAACATCGAAGTCATAATTATATTGCCGAAACGAATCAAGTGTTTTAAGGAGTTGTCTTTCACGATTAAAATATGTGAGTACTATTGTCAATTTAGCCATGTCTGATCTATTGGTTCATAATCAATCTCTTTAATAAGAACTCCTAATATCTGACAATGCTTTACTTTGTTTATTTTACAGCAAGCCTCTTCCCATGAATCAGCTTCGATACGAGGACCACACCAAGATTTGATTATACCCGTAAATGGATCAGGTTTTTTTATTTCAGTTAACCAAACCATTTTGTAAAATTAAACTATTTTCTCCACATCAATAACATTTCTTATCACAAACTTTTGTTTACAGTCCTCGTCAGCATCGTTCCAGATAAGGTAATCACTACAATTACCAACGTGCAGCTCTTTTATGTAGCCAACCAAGATTAGTCCTTCTCCTATTTTGTTCTTTGCCTTCAGGCGTACTAAAGTGTTCATGTAAGGACTGAGGTCTGAGATATTCATTGCTTGTATTGATCTCCTTTGATTAGTGATAATATTACATAGTCATTTAATTCTATAAAAGGATTTTCAGATAAGATATATGTTATTGTTCTAAAACAATACCTGCCTGTATAACCTACATATTCAGGATCATATTCTTTTAACATTAATCTGTCACCAACTTTATAATCTCTGTCATTTTTTCTTATTTCAAATGTTTTTATTTCATTAAATACAGGTTCAAAATACTCAATCCAACTCTTTAATTCATGCGTTTTCATAGTTTCTTTTTTAATTCAGATTGTAGATGTTCTTTCATAGTCTTCTATTGCTTTAAATATCTGATATACTACTTGAGGGACTATTG
>Ga0315285_10004552_pt1 | contig 14376 bp, 11 predicted proteins | sample YL17G09_36_MG_FD_203698 | JGI IMG/M metagenome (GOLD analysis project Ga0315285, IMG submission 203698) | Sediment microbial communities from Yellowstone Lake, YNP, Wyoming, USA - YL17G09_36 | ecosystem: Environmental > Aquatic > Freshwater > Lake > Sediment | place: USA: Wyoming | collected...
TCCTTTGCGCGGAGGGCCTTTGGGCGAAACGGCGATTATATATGACGAATCATTTATTTCAGTCAAGGAAAAATTATAGGTTGTGTCGGTATAGCTAAATTCGAATCCGACCTCCTGGCTTTTTTCCTTCTTCTGGCCCTCAGATTTCTTTGTCGAATAAATTATCTGGCGCGAGATTTCCTCTTTTCCCATCCCGGTTACCACGGCTATGACGGTGTCGGAATTCTTTATCTCGCCCTTATCCTTAATCTCGCTAAACACGAACTCCTCGCGCAGTTTATATTTGGTCCTGGCAAGGAGGGAGTCCTGATACCGGGTAACTGAATCGGCCCTGGCCAGGATCTCCCGAACGGAGAGCTCGGCGGTCGGTGTCTGCGAAAAAGCGGCGCCGGGGAATATGGTACAGAGAATAGAGACCAGAAAAACGGATTTGGTTATCATGTCAATTTCACCCCAATAAAAAGTGCTCTGTCATAGACCGAAAATTTGCTTTAAGAGGCCGCCCAAGTCAAGGGAATTCGCCTTGACCACCATTGGGGGTTTGATATATTTCCCCTGCGCGCGGATCGAGATAATGTCTGTTCGGGGATAAAATTGGAAAAGCCGAGATTTAACAAAGTAACGCCTGAAATTGTCGAGAGTCTCCGGAGAATCGCAGGTGACCAGCATGTGCTCATGGAGAGGCACGATATCGAGCCGTACTCCCATGACGAGACCGAGGATTTTGTCTTCTTTCCGGAAGTCGTAGTAAAACCTATCTCCACGCCAGAGATTTCCGAAATTCTTCAACTTTGCCACGAAAATTATATCCCGGTCACTTCCCGGGGCGGTGGGACCGGCCTCTCGGGTGGGGCGCTTGCCGTGCGCGGTGGCGTGGTCCTTTCCACCGAGCGAATGAATCGGATAATCGAGATTGACCACGAAAACCTCATGGCCACGGTTCAGCCAGGCGTAATTACGCATAACCTTCACCAGGCGGTGGAGGCCGAGGGGCTTTTCTATCCAGTCGATCCGGCCTCGAAGGAGTCCTGCACGATCGGGGGCAATGTGGCCGAGTGCGCTGGCGGCCCCCGAGCCCTCAAGTACGGCGTGACTCGCGATTATGTCTATGGCTTAACCTGCGTGCTCCCCGACGGGCGAGTTTTTAAGACCGGCGGCAAGCTTCTCAAAAACGTAACAGGCTATAACCTGACCCAACTGATCGTCGGATCTGAGGGAACGCTATGCATAATGACCGAGATTATCTTGAAGCTTTTGCCCCTCCCGCTTTACAAGCGCACAATGCTGGCTCCGTTCGACTCGCTGACCGAGGCGGCCAAGGCTCTGACCGAGATATTCAACGCCAGGATCATTCCACGCGCAGCCGAGTTTATCGAACAGAAAGCAATCAAGGCCGCCGAGGAGAAGCTCGAAAAACCGTTCCCGCACTCCGACCGGGCGGCTCTGCTGTTATTTGAAATCGATGGCGACCGGGCCGACACCCTCGATGAACAGGCCGAGAAGATCGGCGAAATCTGTGTCGAGCATGGCGCGGTCGATGTTTTCATTGCCGACAATCCGGAAAAGCAGGCGGAACTGTGGCAGATGCGGCGTAATATCGGCGAGGCGGTTAAATCAATCGCAATCTACAAGGAGGAGGACACTGTCGTCCCTCGCTCGAAACTCCCCGAATTGGTGCAGAAAATTTCAGCCATTTCGAAAAAGCATGGCATCCTGACCATCTCCTATGGCCACGCCGGCGATGGGAACATACATGTCAATATCATCAAAAAAGATATCTCCGATGACGACTGGAATAACAAGGTACCCGGCGTGATCGAGGAGCTTTTCCGTGAGGTGGTCATCCTGGGCGGCTCGATCTCGGGCGAGCACGGGATCGGCTGGGTGCAGAAGAATTATCTTCCCCTGGCGCTGAGCCCGGTCGAGATCGAGCTGATGCGCAAGATAAAAGAGGTTTTCGATCCGCGCGGGATTCTCAATCCGGGAAAGGTGCTGCCCGATGAATAGGTCGACTTGAGCGGCCCGGCCCCGGGCCGGCGTCGGCCGGGCTGAAACCCGCCCGTCGAGCAAATCAGCGTGTGATTTGGCAATAGGGACGATATTTCCATCGGATGTTGGAGTCAGGCGGGTTTCTTCTCCCCCGAAGGGGGAGCCGGGGCCGGGCCGCTCGGGCGGTCGCACTATGGCTGTTGCGAGGTATGCGCATGAAAAGATATGAGGATGCCAACCGCAAGCTGTGGGATGAGTTGACTGAGGTTCACGTCAAGTCGTATGGCGTGGATAAGTTCAGGGTCGGGCAGACCACGCTCGATGAGATTCAGCTTCGCGACCTCGGCGATCTGAGGGGCAGGACGCTTCTGCACCTGCAATGTCATTTTGGTCTTGATACGCTTTCCCTGGCTCGCGAGGGCGCCATTGTCACAGGCGTCGATTTTTCGGAGAAAGGCATCGAGCAGGCCAGGCGTTTAGCGGATGAGACCGGTATAGCGGCTAGATTCATCCTTTCGGATATCTACGAATTGGAAAAGCATCTCGATGATAAGTTCGACATAGTCTATACGACTCAGGGCGTGTTATGCTGGCTAAGGGATATAAAGGAGTGGGGGCGAATCGTAGCGCGCTACCTTGAGCCGGACGGATTTTTATATCTGATGGAGACCCACCCGATGCTCCATATTTTCGATGATACCATAGCCGGCAGGCTGGAGATAATTCACCCCTATTTTCACGAAGACGAGCCCAAAATGTGGGACGACCACGCCCCTGATTATTCCGATCCCACGCATCTGCTGGAGAATCCGTCATTCGAATGGCAGTGGTCGTTAGCGGATATATTCAGATCTCTTATTTCCGCGGGACTCGAAATCGAATTATTTAATGAGTATGACAAAACATTCTATAAAGCCCTTCCAGGCATGATTCGTCAGGGGGATGGCTGGTGGATTCTGCCGGAATTGCGCGGGATGCTGCCCTTGATGTTTACTCTTCGCGCTCGCCTGGCGCGGTCACACTGAATGGTAACGATTACGGCCAAAACGAGGTAAACACCTCTTGACCCCCCATATCCTATGCAGTAATTTGCCTTAATCATGTTGGTCATCGAAAATGTCAGTAAACATTACGGCCACCGGCAGGCGGCCCTGACGAATATCTCCTTCAGCGTTAGTAAGGGTGAGCTTGTTTTCCTGACAGGGGCCTCGGGGGCGGGCAAATCAACCCTGTTGCGGTTGCTCTACCTCGAGGAAAAACCCTCCTCGGGCATAATAACCCTGGGGCCGTTCGACCTCTCGAGGATCACCAGGGAGAAAATACCGATACTCCGGCGTCACGTGGGGGTGGTTTTTCAAGATTTTCGCCTGATACCAGAACGCACCGCTGCTGAGAACGTGGCCTTGTCCCTCGAGGTTGTCGGCAAGGGAAGGCGTGAAATTCGCCGCAAGACCGACGATGCCCTGAGCCTGGTCGGAATCTGGCAGAAGCGGAATAATTACCCCCACCAGCTCTCGGGCGGCGAGGCCCAAAGGGTGGCCGTGGCCCGCGCCATGGTCAATGACCCCCTCGTGCTCCTGGCCGACGAGCCTACCGGCAATCTCGACGAACAGAACACCCGCGACCTTCTTGCGCTTCTGCGCGACCTGAACCTGAGCGGGGCGACCATCATCGTGGCCACACATCAGGTGGGCTTGGCCCGCGAATTCGGCAAGCGAGTCCTGCACCTCCTTTCAGGTACGCTCCAGGGAGAATCGCGATGAGGCAGCTCATCAGAATCGCGGTCGAAATGTGGCGGGCAGTCAAGTTTGAACTGCTGCCGACTTTTGGAAGCCTGCTGACAATTTTCCTCGCCATGATACTTCCCGGCATTGTCTGGGTGACTTCCAAAAATCTGTCGCGGGCCGACTATGAACTTCGAAAAAACCTCATCATGAACGTCTTTTTGGCAGGGGAGCTTTCATCAAGTCGGGCCGATACCCTGAAAGATGAGTTTCTTCACATCGATGGTGTAACCGGCGCCGAATATATTTCCAAGGACGATGCCCTTTCCAAAATGAAGGCGCGATTCGGCGGTGAAATCCTCGAGGGACTTGACGAAAATCCGCTGCTCTCATCGTTTGAGCTGCGCGTAACCGAGGCTGTGCTCGAGCCGCAGGCCGCCAGAACTCTGGTGATGCGGCTGAAGGCCTTTCCCGAGGTCGATGATGTCGTTTTCGCTGGCGAATTGCTCAGCCGCCTGGGAAAGATACTCAGATCCGTCAAACTGCTTGGATATGCCCTCGCTCTCTTGGTAGCTTTTACGGCGATCTTTATCGTGGCCAACACTGTCAGAGTTGCCATCGCCGACCGCCGCAAGACGGTCGAAATCATGCAGCTTGTCGGAGCCACGAGAGGCTATATACTTACCCCATTCGTGCTTTTGGGTGGGCTGCTTGGCCTCGTGGGGGCGGTCATCTCGATTTTCGCCCTGGCCTGGATATCCGGTTACATTTCGCAAAGCTTCGTTATGATCAATTTCCTTATGCCGCATGAGATCGTGGCCTTTATACTGACCGGGCTCCTGCTCGGTATGGTGGGTGCGATAGTAGCCACGCGGAAATACCTGAAGATATGAGACGCCATCCTGGCACCCTTCTTATTTTCCTGGTCATATGGCTTATCGCCATACTTTGTCTGGCCGACGAACTCGATGAGAGGCGACGGCAGCTCGATTCCATCCGCGATGAACTCGAATCCAAGCGAGCGCAACACGATAGTCTTGGCCAACGAGAGAAAACCGAGGCCGAAAGACTGCAAGAGGTCGAGCAACAAGTGGCTCTCTCTGGTCAGCTTCTATTAAGGTTGGGCAGGGAAGCCTCACGAATGCAGGAGAATATAAAATCGCAGAGGCTTAAACTCGAAATAACGGCGCTCAAGCGTGACCAGCGTCAGGAGATACTTAAGAGGCGCCTGGTTCATATCTATAAGGCCGGGCAGCTCCCCGGATGGCTGGAGTTGGCCTCGTCTGAGAGCCCCACTGCGACCCTGGTAGCTCTGAGGAATATGAAGGCAATACTTGAATATGACAGAAGGCTTATCGAATCTTTTGGGCAACTTTCGAGCGAGCTGAAAGCCGGACTTGTCAAATACCAGATTGATGTCGGACAGTTGTCGAAACTGAGAAACGAGCAGCAGGATGAATTGTCGCGCCGCGAAAAGACCCTCAAGATCAGAAAAAACCTCGTCAACAAGCTCAGGAAAGACAAGAAGGAAATTGCAAAATCCATTTCGAAACTCGAGGGCGATGCCAGACAGATCGCCGAAATATTGGAGACCCTCGAACTGGAGCGGGAGCAGGCTCTTGTCGATACAACCCTTCCCGGACTTGCGAAAAAAAGGGGCGACCTCGTCTGGCCCGCCCAAGGCAAAATTATGCGCGGCTTCGGAAGCGTCAAGGATAAACGGGGTATCGTTCTGTCTAATCCAGGGGTAGATATCCAGGCCGGAATCGGCGCCGATGTCCTCGCCGCGGCCACAGGTGCTGTGGCTTATGTCAACTGGCTGCGCGGCTACGGGCAGTTTGTGATAATCGATCATGGCCAGGGGTATTACACGCTTTACGCTCATTTGTCTGATGTATTGGTTGAGCCTGGAGAACGAGTAAGCGCCGGCGAACTTATCGCCCTGGCGGGTGATTCGGGTTCCCTGGAAGGGCCGAAACTGCATTTCGAAATCCGGCACAAGAAAGAACAACTCGATCCGACCGAATGGCTGAGATGATAACGCCCGAACATCTGCGAGATCTTTCCAGGGGCCTCTGCGAATCGGCCCGAAAAGGGAATCTGAACCAATCAATCCTGTTTGTTGGCAAGGAGGGCGCCGGCAAATTCGCGCTTATAATGGATCTGGCCAGAACGCTTCTATGCGAAGATGACAGGTCGGCTTGCGGTGAATGCCAGCCCTGCCAGCAGGTCTCCAGGCTCTTTCATCCCGATTTCCTCCTGCTTTTCCCATTCCCCAATCTCAAGCCGGAATCGAAAAAGCACACTGTCTTTCATTTCTCCGACCCGGTATTATCTGGTTCAAGGTTCTCGGAGGAGACCAGGGACGCCATCGAGGAATTCAGGCATAAAAAGCTCTCCGACCCGTTTTATCTTCCCAATTACGAGAAGCGCGAGATAATCCCCGTGGACGTGGTTAAGGACCTTATTGGCTCCCTGGCGAAGAAACCGCTCATGGGCGGCCGGCGCGTGGTGGGGATATTGAATGTCGATAAAATGGCTTTCGGCGCCGCCGACCTGTTTCTTAAAACGGTCGAGGAGCCCCCCCCAAACACGCATCTGCTCCTCACCACCTCGCGGCCCGATCTGCTCTATCCCACCCTCCTTTCGCGTACCCAGAGGATCAAGGTGCCGCTAATGCCGGAGGAGGCCGTATTCTCACTTTTAAAGGAGCGGCTCGGCCTCGACGACGCCGTAACTACCTATTTGGCCCGGCTCGGCGGTGGATCGCCGGGGTTGGCAATTTGCCTTTATGAAAATGAACTACTTGAGCGACGCGAGAAAGTGCTCGGCATATTCATGAAGCTTTTGGCCCGAAACCCGATCGGGCAGATAATCGCGGATATCGAAGCGCTGTATGGCGGGTTTAAGTCGAAATATGACGATATCAAGCTCGATTTTCAGATTATCGAGACCATTATACACGATCTGTTTTTCGTCGGCGAAAATGGCCTTGATAATCACCTGATCAATTTCGATATTAAGGACAAATTCCAGAAAATCGAGCCCCCCGCCAGAGAGATACTCGATATCTGGAACGACTGTTGCGCCGAAACGCGGCGCGCCTGTGGAGTCAATAATGTGGCGCCCGATGCGGGGATGATGTTTTTTTATATTTCCTGCGCCGAGGCCATGGCCGGCGCCGGCAGGCCGAAATACACTTTGCCGTAACGCGGCCCATCGCGGGCCCGCCTGTTGACGGGCCGGCTGCCGTTAATATATAGGAGCTGTAGAAACCAATGAGTGCTTATATAGTTGAGTTCAAGGGAAATAGAAAAGGCTGCTATATCGACCCGGCCGGACAGGTTATCGAGCCCGGAATGTTCGTGATAGTCCAGGCCGAAAGGGGCGAAGATTACGGGAAAGTGCTTCGCCAAGTAGTCGATGACGAACTCGATCCCGATCAGGAAAACCTGCGTATCATCAGGCTGGGCACCGATTACGATTACGACCGACTCCGTTTCAATCGCCAGAAAGAGGGCGAGACGTTACAGGAGTGCCTGAAATTCATTTCCAAACATGGCCTCAACATGAAACTTGTCGACGTTGAATACCAGTTCGACTGCAACAAAATTACCTTTTTTTTCACGGCCGGGAAGAGGGTCGATTTCAGGGAACTGGTCAAGGACCTGGCTGCCACCTACCGCACCAGGATCGAACTTCGGCAGATCGGCGTCCGCGACGAAACCAAACGGCTTGATGGTTACGGTATCTGCGGGCGGCGGCAATGCTGCTCGGGTTGGCTGCCCGATTTTTCGACCATTACCACGCAGATGGCCAGAAATCAGAACCTGGCCCTAAATCCCCAGAAGCTTTCCGGAAATTGCGGCAGGCTCCTGTGCTGTCTGAAATACGAAATGGAGTTTTACGAGGAGGTCTCGCCGCTCTATCCATCCCTGGGGGCGAGATGCCAGACCAAGAGGGGCACCGGCAAGGTAATTAAAGTCGATATCTTCAAGGAGAAGATACATGTCCTCCTCGATGAGGAAGGGGAACTGATTATGAGCCTGGCCGAGCTGAAGAAGGCCCGTGCCCGCGGTCAGTTCAGCGTGCTCGATGCTCCCAGAAGAGACCAGGCGGCCGATGACGAAGAACTTAAGAAACTTCAGGGTTAGGCAATATATAAGTTAGAATATGAACGCTTTTTGCCCGAATTCCTTCCTTTTTAAGACAAAGCCCTTGATGCGTTTTATATAGACCAGGGCGCGCCTTTTTAGTACATTTCAAAAGCCATAGATATTAAGGTTATAATTTGAGGAAAAGATGAGCAAATTCTACATTACTACCCCGATCTATTATGTGAATGACGAGCCTCATATCGGCCATGCCTATACAACCATATTGGCCGACGTGTTTTCGCGTTATCATCGCCTGTTCGGGAACGATACCTATTTCCTGACCGGCACCGATGAGCATGGCCAGAAACTCCAGGAGGCCGCCAAAAAGGCAAATCAACCTCCGCAGGAGTTCTGTGACCAGATGGTATTGCGATTCAAGAAAGTCTGGCAAAAACTCAATATCTCCAATGACGATTTCATCAGGACGACCGAGGATCGCCACAAATCTGTAGTCAAAAAGATACTCCAAGCGCTTTACGATAATGGTGAGATATATTCGGCCGACTACGAGGGCTGGTATTGCGTCTTCGAGGAGCGTTTCTGGACCGAGAAGGACCTTGTCGAGGGCGCCTGCCCCGACTGCCACCGTCCGGTAAACAAGATCACCGAAAAGAATTACTTCTTCAAGATGTCGAAATATCAGGATTGGCTGATAAATTATATCCAGGCTCACCCGGAGTTCATCCAGCCGGATTTCAGGCGCAATGAGGTGCTGGGATTTTTGCGCCAGCCGCTGGGCGACCTCTGCATCTCTCGTCCTAAATCTCGCCTGTCATGGGGTATCGAATTGCCGTTCGACAAAGATTATGTGACATATGTATGGTTCGACGCGCTCATCAACTACATCTCGGCCATCGGATATCTCTCGGACAACGCCAAGTTCAATTGTTGGTGGCCCGCCGTCCATCTGATAGGTAAAGATATTCTTACCACCCACGCCGTCTACTGGCCGACCATGCTTAAGGCGATAGGCATCGAGCAGCCTGAGACGATCTTTGCTCATGGCTGGTGGCTATCGGGCGAGACCAAGATGTCGAAATCGCTTGGAAATGTGGTCAAGCCGCTTGACCTGGCCGAAAAATATGGCATCGATCCGTTTCGGTATTTCCTCGTGCGCGAGATGACGCTTGGTCAGGACTCCAGTTATGGCGAGGATTCCTTTATCGGGCGTTACAATTCAGACCTGGCCAACGATTTAGGAAACCTCCTGTCACGGGTTGTGAAACTTATCGAGACCTCGGCCGGCGGTCTAATTCCCGGCGCGGATACCGAGGATCCATCGGATGCCAAGTTGAAAAACCGGGCCAATGCCATGCTGGGCGCATTCAGGGAGAAGATCGAGGCATACAAACTAAATTTCGCAATCGAGGACGTGCTGGAGCTGGTGCGGGCGACCAATCGATATATCGAATCCAACCGCCCCTGGGACCTTGCCAAGAACAATAACAAGGCCAGGCTGGGAAGCGTGCTCTATAATTCCGCCGAGTCGCTTCGCCTGGTGGCGGCGCTTCTTTCGCCGGTTATGCCCGAAAAATGCCAGAACATCCGCCGCCAACTGGGGATTGATGGCGACTCAGAGGCCGCAAATGCGCTGACATGGGGGGTGCTCAAGCCCGGCGTGAAGATCGGCAAGAGCGAGACGCTTTTCCCGCGGCTTGCAAGGGAAAAAACTGCAGACACGTCGAAGTTGGCTGATAAAGCCGGCGCGAAAACCTCAAACCAAACAATCGCATTCGATGATTTCGGCAAGATCGAGCTCCGGACAGCAAAGGTCCTCTCGGCGGAGCGGGTTCAGGGCGCCGATAAGCTCCTCAAGCTCCAGATCGATCTCGGAGATGAGAAGCGCCAGATTGTGGCCGGTATCGCGCAGTTTTACGCGCCCGAGGATATGGTCGGAAAAACCATAATCGTGGTGGCAAACCTCCAACCGGCCAAGATTCGCGGCATCGAATCCAACGGCATGCTTCTGGCTGCCAAGAAAGGCAACGGCCTCGTGCTCCTTTCGACCGACAAAGATATCGAGCCAGGGGCCGAGATTAGTTAGCCATTAGCCAGTAGCCAATAGGCAATAGGGAAAAGAAAAAGAATTAGGTCGCAGGCGACCTGATCTAGTACAAACCCTCTTGTAGGTGGGGAGCTTGCTCCCCACAGCATCTTTTTTCCATACCATTCCCCGCCTATATGATATATTTGATATCCCCCAGTGGCGTCAGGTCTTCAGACGTGACGCATTAGATACCGGCGTTAAAGACGTCAGGAGTTGCGGGACTGAAAGTCCCGCCTATTCCCCTATTGGCTACTGGCTATTGGCTATTGCCTTCTTCCTACCTTTTCCCTTGTCAACCCACTCAAATGTTGCTATTATCTTCCACGTATGGCAAGACGATTTATTTGGGCCCTCTTTATGACAGCGTTTTCCGGTGTTTTCTCATCGGCTCAAAATCCACCGATTTTCCCCGCCGGGGTCGATTCGATAAAATTGGGAACGATTCCCCTCGCCGCTTATTCCACCCACGATACAGCAGAAACCACCTTTTTCGCTCCGGGAGATTCGATATTCCTGTTCGACGGCGAGCTTTATTTCCGTGCCCGCGCCAATGGGCACGATATTTTCGTCTCCCGAAATGAGATCCTCAAGCGCACCGATTCGCTTGTCGTCTATCAGACATTGAGACTGGCCCCGACCACATTGGCGGCCGCGATATCAGACACTGTTTCCGTAAAGGTCGAGCGTCAAAGATGCACTACCATTACGAAGAACGGAACCCGGTGCCGCCGGATGGCCCTCCCCGGCCTCGATAAATGCTGGCAGCATAAAAAGTGAGGAATATGCGTCTGACATACAGGTTCATCCTTCCCTTTTGGTTCTGCCTGATCTTCCCGGCCTCCGACGTTGCCGCCCGCCCTCCCAAGACGCTCGATTACGGATTTATCAAGTATGAGAAATCAAGCGAGATGCTCTATAAGGAACCGGTGCTGCACGTCTTGATCAGAGACACTGACCTTTGCCCCTATGCGCTAATTTTCGATGGCAAAATCAGCTTTATAAATAAAGATCGTAAGGTCATGTCGGAATCGCCCCTGCCGCCTGTGGGACGGGTATATACTCGCGAATCGGCTCAAAATAGATATCTTTCAATTTATGGCAATATCGCCAACTCGAACTTGGGCTTTATCAGGTTATACGATGATAAGGGGAAGCTTTTGTTCTCCCGAGACAGCATTCCCTATAATGATCGAATCCCGCCTCCGCTGCCCCTCGAAAAATCACGGCGGCTGGTTTTCGCCCGCGACGGCGCCCTGACTGTCACCGATTTTTATGGTGATACGCTGGCGACTAAACCGCTGCTTGCTATAGACAGTGTCCAGGACGGCGATATCAATGTCGCGCTCTGCGGAAAAAGGGACGAATTCCTGGTTGCGGCGAACAAGTATCAGATCCCAACAGGCAATGAAAACGACTGGCCAACACTGTATCATTTTGATTCGAATCTCGGCGTTTTATCTCAAAGCATCTTGCCATACCTGCTCGTTTCCAGTCTAAAATGTACTCCTGATGGCAAATATCTTCAGTTCCAGGCAGAGTTCGCTAATGGGAAAAATCAGAAGATAATCAAGAGGTCCTTCCCTTCCCCAATTGACCAGCCTCTCGAGCTCGAGGATATGCCCTTTGTCCGGTTCGCTGTCAGGAACAAGGATAAGCCGTACAATATCGCCGGGGGTGATACACCTTCCCAAAAAGATCTCGCACTTATTATGCCTCGTCGGGGAAACCCCCAATTGCTCCTCGCCCCGGACTGGAAGCCCTTTGATACCTTGAACTTGCCGCCGCCGAAGTTCCCCTGGGTCGATGTTGCGCTCAGCCCGGATGGCGATTTTGCGCTGTTTTATAACGACAGTGAGCTGGTCCTGTGGGAAGCCAAAAGTGGCAGGTTGGAACGAGAGCCTTTTCCATATTCATTCAAACGATGCTTCATATCGAATGGCGGCAAGCGGGTCGTGCTGGCCGGCGATTTCGGGTTTGTTGTCTACGATTCCGTTCGTTGAGCGATCGCCTTGCGAAAGATATTCAGTATCGGGCGGAATATTCCGATAATAAAATAGTAGTATATAGAAGATAAATTTGCGGGGAAATGTTATGAAAAAAGCGCTCTCCTTAAGTTTGATTTTATTGGCATTGTCGACGGCATGCGACAATAAGTCCACCACGCCCCCCGGCGAGGTCGTGCCGATAATGATCACCACACCCGATAACGGTGACAGGTTGACAGACTCACAGTTCATTCAGGCTGTAGCCGGCGCCGGATACCACTTCACAAAAGTCGATTTTTACATCGATACGGTTCTGGTCGGCACCGATTCGACAGCCCCATATCAATATTTCTGGAATATCTTCACATACGACCCCGGAGTAGTTCATCCGCTTTATGCAGTTGCCGACTCCGGTGATAACGACTATATGTCGGAGGTCATCCTGGTGACACTCGATTTCGAATCGGGCTTCTCATTTGCCGGATCTTATCAGCCCGGGTCGCAGAACGCCCTCGGTATCACAAATTATGGCAACGTCCTTTTTATCTCCGAGGGAGATGCCGGTGTCGAGATGCTCGATATCAGGGTTAAGACGGCGCCGCAATTCCTGTCCCGTTTCGACACCCCCGGCCAGGCGCTTCATGCCGATATCCTCTATCCGCTCGTGATTATCGCCGACAGAGACGGAGGGCTGCGATCGGCCGATTTCTCCGAAGTCGATACCATGATCAGCGACGGCGTCTTTACCTCGCAGAGCCTGGCGATAGACGTGGCTGTTTCCGACAGCTTCATATTTCTGGCGGAAAACGACGGTTTTACGGTACTGGAGCATGATGGGAACGGTTTCACCTCATTGGGACGAAGAGCTTTCCCACAGGATATATTAAATTATGTAGTCGCTCACAATGATACAGCTTATGTGGTTGGGAATAACGGATTCTATATTATCGATAGCCAGCGGCGGTTGGTAGGCTCTATTAATAATCTCAATCTTGCCCAAGCGGTGGCAATGGCCGATACTTTCGCCTTCATCGCCAACGGCAACGATGGCGTTATCGCCCTTAGCATTGAGGATCGGACAAGACCGCGATTCCTGGCCCGATTCAATCCCGGCCAGATTATGGCGGCAGTTGATGCCGGCGACGGCGTCCTCTTTGCCGGATCCTCAAATGGCACGGTATATGCCCTAAATTACAGCACGCCCGATACATTGATTGAGCTTGGTCGCTACACTGCCTCCAACCTGCTCGAGGAAATCGATTATGAGTCAAATTATCTCTATATCGCCGCTCGTACTAATGTCGATATACTGAGGTTCGTGCGATAGATCTTTCTCTGGCATAAAAACGTAGAGGCGGGCCCTGGTGTCCGCCTTTTTCTATTCCATTCTATCTTTAGCCAAGATCCGAAGCTCGTTGATCCACCCTGGTTTTCTCCTTGCCATGTATCGCTTTTCTGCCTAATTTCACCCGTTGATCCTTTGGTGAAACGGGAGCTTTTATGTCGATTAATCTCGATTGCATCTTCAGACCCAAATCGATTGCCGTGGTCGGCGCATCCACCAGGAAGGGGACCATCGGCTATGTCATGCTGAACAACCTCATCCGCAACAACTACCGGGGCAAAATCTACCCGGTTAATCCCAAGGCGGACAACATCGATGGAATCAAGTGCTACCATAGTATCGCTGAACTGCCCGAGCGGGCCGACCAGGCCATTGTTGTCGTACCGCGCGATCTCGTGGCGCAATCGGTGGATGAATGCGGAAAGGCCGGAATCCCCGGCGTGGTGGCCATAACGGCGGGATTCAAGGAGATCGGCGGCGAGGGGATACAAAAGGAAAAGGAAGTCGTTGATATCATTCGCAAATATGGCATGCGGATGGTCGGGCCTAACTGCTATGGTGTCATTAATACGGAAAGCGCATATAGCCTTAACGGCACATTCTCCAAGCTCAATCCGATTCCCGGCCGCGTGGCTTTTTTGTCGCAATCGGGAGCCCTGGGCGAGGTCGTTCTCGATTATACCAACCGCCTTAACCTCGGCATTTCGATGTTTATCTCGATCGGCAACAAGGCCGACATCTCCGATATCGAGGTTCTCCAATACTGGGAGAACGATCCCGGCACCGAGGTCATTCTCGTTTACATAGAAAACATCGAAAATCCCGCCGAATTCATGCACGCGGCAAAACGGATAACCTCGCACAAGCCGATAATCGCTGTCAAAGCCGGACGCACCGAATCGGGGGCGAAGGCGATCAGCTCGCACACCGGCGTTCTGGCGGGTGGTGACGTCGGCATAGACGCCTTCTTCGAAAAGTGCGGCATCGTGCGCGCCTACTCATTCGAGGAGCTTTTCGATATCGCCATGGCCCTGGCCAACCAACCGATTCCCAGAGGCGACCGGGTGGCCGTTATCACAAATGCCGGCGGGCCGGGCATTCTGGCGACTGATGCCATTGAGACATTGGG
>Ga0315285_10004553_pt1 | contig 14372 bp, 15 predicted proteins | sample YL17G09_36_MG_FD_203698 | JGI IMG/M metagenome (GOLD analysis project Ga0315285, IMG submission 203698) | Sediment microbial communities from Yellowstone Lake, YNP, Wyoming, USA - YL17G09_36 | ecosystem: Environmental > Aquatic > Freshwater > Lake > Sediment | place: USA: Wyoming | collected...
GTATAAGATATACAAGTAAAGGAACATCAGTACCAACAGTTGGAGCAGTGGCTTTATTGTAAAACTTTAGGTATCTAGCAGCGGCATTTATATTAGTAGCAGAAACAAAACCAAGTGTTCCAGCTGAACCCTTTATTGAAGTAGCATTAGTTGTAGCAGCAGATATTAACTTATTTGGAGTATAACCACTGGTGGTAGAAGCAATACTTGCTGAGTCTACTTTCCAAGCTGTTGTATTTGCTGTATTTCCTGGTTGTACTGTCCAAGTACCAGTTTGACTAGCGTTTACTGCATCAGAAGTTTTCGGTTGCGTTTGAAATACAATAATACCTGAAGTTGTACCAGCACTAATACCTGTTACGTTAAGTCTAAAATACCTACCTTTTAATGCTCCATAGTAAATAGATGATGCTGCTGTAGTTACTGAAACCATTGTTCCCGTACTTGCTGCAGAAGTTAAAGCGTGAGAAATCCAGTTTGTATTATCATTTGAAGATTGAAATGTAATAGATGAAGTAGTACCTTGAGCAACAACATGAACAGATACACTTGAATAGTTACCAGCATCTGTAGTACCAACAGCTTGAACAGTTGTAGTGGTAAATGCAGTAGATAGATATGCACCAGCAATCATTAAGGAGTTTTGGCCTGCTGCTGTAGTGTCAGATTTAAGGGTGTTCGCTGTATTTGTTCCATCATTTAATTGAGTAACAAAAGTACCAGCGTTAGTGACTGCGTGTGAAGGCACTGAGGCAAGAGAAACAGGTAAGGTAGTGATTGCTGCCGCCCCATCAGATAATCTAACAAAAGCTGGAGTTCCTACTGGAGCATCTACTGTTAATGAACCTGAGTTATCTGTAATAGGCACTACGTCGTTTGTAGCAATAGTAACTCGTTGTGTACCAGCATCTCTTACACCTGTGCCGATTGAAATTGCAACACCTGATTGCTGAGATAGGTTAGTCACTGTTCCAACAGTAGTTACTGCGGTTAAAGTGCTTGCAGGTTTAAGTAAGGTGTTTATTGATGTATCTTGAGTAGTTTGTAGTGCCGAAGTAGCAGCACCTGTTGGTAGTGCAGAAGAAATAACGGCAGTTTTAAGTTGGCCACCAGCGTTTACCTGTAGTGGTGCTACTTCATTTGTTGTATCTACAAGGGTAGTATCTGCATCACGCCTTACAGCACCAATAATATTTGCTTTAGTTGTTGCTTCTGTATATGTCGTTGTTCCAAGCGTAGCGACGGTATCGTCTAGTAGTTGCGTAGAAGTAAGTATAGCTGCCGAATTAGCTTCTGTGACTGTTCCTGAAGTTGTAACAGTTCCGTCTACTGTAATAGAGTTACCACCATCTTGAATATTAACTGCGGCAGCACCTGCTGCGTTGTTTATCGTAACGTCACCAATGTCTACACCTGAGTTTGCGGCTAGAGTAGACCCACTAGCATCAACTGATAAAGCACCACTTGGATTGACCTTAACATCAACGTATGAACCACCACCAGCAGTAGTAATACCATGTATTACTGAATTAACTACTAAACCTGTATCTGCGGCTACTACTTGAGTACTAAGAGTTTTAGCAGTAATAGCTTGAATAAGTGTGCCATCGTCACCCATAACTACTGTTCCTGTAGCTGTTCCTCTAGCAGCACCATCAGCGTACTGAGTGCCACCACCAAAAGAGGTTATTTGAGCACCAGTACCATCAACAATACCTACTGTTAAAGGGTTAGAAGTTGTTAAATCAAGAACAGTGGCTCTAATTGCAGAACTAACTCCGTCTAATAAAGCTCCGTCTGCACCAGAAATTGAGGCTGTAATAGGAAGGTTTCCAGAAGCATCTAGTTGTACTTGTGCTGCAGCTCCATTAACATCTTTGAAAGGAAGAACATAGTTAGGTACTGGAAAGCGTTGTCCTTCTACTGCGTTCTTAACACTAGTAACGGCATCTACGACTGCACTATTATTATTTTGAGGAATTACTACTTTATTAGCTTGAATAGTTTTTTCTAGTGACTTAATAGCTTTTTCAAATGCAGAGGTGTCTACTGTTACATTGGGTGCAGAAACATTGACTACTGGTTCTTTAACGTCTTTAGCTAATAGCTTTTTAATATCATCAAGTACGGAAGTGTAGTCAGGTTCTACATCAGTTGCGTCCTCACTAATCATTTCCTGAATAGCAGTAGTTAATTTATCGAGTGATGATGGAAGAGCGTTTAGATTAGACTTACCAAAGTCCTCACCAGCCTTAGCAATTGAGCTTATTAGACTGGTGACATCTTTGGCGGCTTGGATAAGTTGAGGGTCTTTAGAAACTACAGTTGCAATTACTAGGTTATTAAGAGCTTCAGCAACTTGAGTTTGGCTAGAAGTCATGGCTTCAAGAATACTGTTACCAGCGTCTTTAACTGCAGTTCCTACTTCTTTTGTAGCGTCTTGGGTCTTTTTATTAGATTGAGCGACAATATTAGCAACCATACCATTACTGGCTGCAACAGTCTTAGATATACCATCAGCGTTGTCTTTTTGGACTTCTTTTGCAGACTGCTCGTCTACTTTACGTTTTTGTTCGAGATTGTAAGCGTCTATTTTTTCTTGGTCCATTTATAATCCTAAGCCCAGTTAATCGCATTATACAGTATTAGTTGTCTTTTATTAAACCATTTTTGCAGTATATGATTTTATCATCATTATTGTGGTAAAAATGCTGTTGATTTGTAGCCATACCATTTCTTATTGTCTCTGTTCGTGGGTGATATTGGTGAAGTGCCTTTATCTCGTCATGTATTTCAAAAGGTATGCCTGCACGATTCCATCTTTCACCGAAATCATTATCTTCCCAAGCATAGCCTTTCATGAACTCTTCATCCCAACCATTTATCTTTTGAATATCTTCTTTCCTAAACATAGCAAGAAAATACATAAAAGGTGATTCGTTCTTATAACTACTGTTTACTAATAAGTGTAGGTCGCCAAACTGCCACTCATCCCACGCCTCACAAATTACGTTCTTATCTAGTAAGTGACTTAACTGTTCTAGTACGTCTGTAGATGGTTTAACCTCTGGGCTGGTAATGATGATGTTGTCGTACTTGGCTTTTCTAACCCCTATATTAAAAGCCTTGCTTGGGTTGAAACCTTCTTCTACTACATAAGGTATGAGTCGGACATCTTTATTTAACTTGTTTTCTTTTAGATATTTTGCGACTGCTTCCTTTTCTCTAGTAGGGATAACAAACTCTTTAACAAAGTCCATATCGTCATACTTTTCTTTAGTCACCTTAAACTGCTCAAGGCGGTTAGAGTCCATAGGAAAAACAAAGCTATACATCTGAAGGAACTTCTTTATTCCACTCAGCCATTATTGCTATGTATGGTTCGCCATGCTGTGATGTGTCCATAACTTCTTTAAGTATTGTAAAACCCTGTTCCTTTAAGTCATCAGTAGTCCAACCACTCTTATGGGTTTGGAAGTGGTCTGCACCCTCAATACCCCAAGCATTGTGTGGTTCGTTTTTAAGATAACCATCCTCACCTGGACCTTGTGGGGTAAATAACAATATTTTTTCTTTTGCTACTCGTTTCATTTCTTTAATTATCTTGACGCCTGATTCTTTATCCATGTGCTCAATGCCATCAATAATAGATATAACATCTACAGTGTTATCTGGTAGTTTAGTAACATAGTCAAGAGCATCGCTGAGTATTGTCTTGGCCTGTGGGCATCTTTCAGCTACAGCATCTAAATAAGGTTGGTGTAAGTCTACTGCGGTTACGTCTTGGGTTTGTAAGAACTCTAACTCAAGTCCTATACCACAACATAGTGATAATAAACTTTTGTTTGGGTCGGTTGCTTCTTTGACAAATTTGTAAGGGTTTATAACGCTATCCTCCAGGTTCTTAATTTATGACAATTTAAGCAAACAACATCACATTTTGCTATCTCATCTTTTAATTTTTGTAATGATGATACATATATATTGTTCATATCTCCTCCTCTATTGTATCTGGGTCATCTTTATTAAATATTTCACTTGCCCAGACTAAAAATATACAACCACGCTCCCCAGCCTGTATACAATGTGTGTGGTTGGGCACAACTGTAATTAACATTGGTTTATGACTATTAACTTCAACTCGCATAATATCCTCGGTAACTCTGTTTTTAACAGACATTTCTGCAGTTCCATCTATAACTAAAAACTTTTCAATCTTACGAGTATGATAGTGATTACCTCTTATTTCGTTTGGTAAAACTTTAACATAGAATACCTGTCCATCTTGGGGCAGTCTAAAAGCCTCAACTAGTAATCCACGCCTGTCCTCTTTAATATCAAGTTTTTCTAGTTGCATCTAGTAATTCCTTTATTTGCGTGACATTAAGTCGAGTGGTGTTCTCTGAAGTATAGGGTTTTAATTCTGCAATTTCTTTTCCAGTAGTGTAGTAATCTTTATAGTTCATATCTCTTGAGTCGGCTTTTACTCTATAAAAATCACCTAAATCTTCAGTGCGATACATTTCCTCTTGACTAATAAGTGATTCGTGCATCTTTTCTCCGTGTCGTACTCCTACAGTCTTGAATAGCGCCTTATTAGAGTGTATACCGTATTTTTGCTCAACCGCTTCAGCTAAAGTTCCCATAGTACAAGCTGGAGCTTTTCTCACAAACAAATCACCATCATTACCATTGAGTAGGGCAAACAATACTAGGTCAATTGAGTCGTCTAGCGACATTAGGAAGCGTGTCATGTCGGGATTGGTAATTGTCAGTGGGTTGCCTAGTTTGGCGGCTTCTTCCCAGATAGGGATAATCGAGCCCCTAGAACGCATTACGTTGCCATAACGAGTAATAACAGCACCTTTTGAAATAGCTATCTTTTCCATCATAGCTTTACTTGTGCCCATAGCGTTTATTGGATAAACAGCTTTATCTGTGCTTAAACACACAACTCTTTTAATTCCACTAGCTTTAGCAGCGTCCAAAACGTGGTCAGTTCCTAATATGTTAGTTTTAACAGCCTCTAGTGGGAAGAACTCACAACTTGGAACTTGTTTGAGTGCGGCAGCGTGAAATACATATTCCTGCCCTTTCATTACTTCGCCTATTCGTTGTCTATCTCTAACATCACCAAGTTGGTAATTTACATCAGGATACTTGGACCTCAACTCAAATTGTTTAGTTTCGTCTCTACTAAATACTGTTAAATCATATTTATCGTGATACTTTTTAACAAACGCTGACCCAAAACTACCAGTTCCACCAGTTATTAAGATTTTCATTTTTGTGCCTCTGTTTCTATTGTGCTAAATTGATAGGTATAAAGAACTTTTGGTATGTGGTAAATATCATGAAAGAACGGTGAGTTTACTAGCATCCACTGTCTATCCTCGCCCGTTTTAATGTCTGCAAATGGGTGAACTAAGTTTTCTCTTTTGCGTAAATGAACATGAGTCGGTGGATATTCACTAAAATCGTATATCTTATCACCGCCAACATTATCTTTGTAGTGAACATTAAACGATACAATATCGTGTATATAAGGTTTAATATGAGGATAGATTTCACTAATATAGTCTTCTGAAATATCATCATCATCGTCTAAAAACGATATATACGCACTATCTGCCATATTAAGTAACTTCTGTCGTTTTGCACCTGTAGAGATTTTCATATTATCGTAAAGGCAGAATATCTGAATATCATCATAGTCTTTTGTGAGGCGTTCCAGTTTCTCCAACAACTTCTTAACTTTAGCCTTACGACTTGGAACGGTGGCTATTAGGATTGACCAAGTCATTTGTGCCACACATATCTATTGACATAGGGTGTATAACCTAATATTGCCTTAACTACTCTTTCGGAGGTATTAGGTATCATATAATCAGATGGTGTTGTGGTCGGTGGTTCTACAATGTCAATGTATTCAAGTATAGTTTCGCAATTAACCCCACTCATTAAGATTGAACCATTATCTACAGCCTCTATTCGTTCCTGAGCGTTTCTAATAGTTATAGCTGGAAAACCTAGTATTGCTGACTCTTCGGCTATTGTGCCTGAGTCACTTATTACACATATAGCGTTCATCTGTAATTTACAGTAGTCTAGGAATCCAAAGGGTTTCATAAACTCTATACCCTTAATTTGTTTATCTTCTAACTTTTTTCTTAGTCTTGGGTGGGTGGAAACTATTACCCTATTGCCATATTTAGTGTGTATTGCGTCTAAAGTTTTCATTAGTTCATTGAGATTATCTTCACTCTCTACATTTTCATCTCGGTGGATACTTACTAAAAAGTAGGGTACTTGTGCCCACTCAGGATACTCAAGACCTATTCTTACCAATACGTCACTGTTGTTTATCTTAGTAATATTCTGAGTTATTACTTCGTGCATAGGACTACCCATTAGAAATAGTCTATCTTTAGCAATTCCCTCAGACAGTAGATTTCTACGCTGGTTCTCGGTATAGACCATATTAACATCAGAGATGTGGTCGAGTATTCTGCGATTGATTTCCTCTGGTACGTTATCATCAAAGCACCTATTACCAGCCTCTAAGTGAAATAGTGGTATCTTCATACGCTTAACAATTAACCCACTCAATGCAGAGTTAGTATCACCAAGTATAACTACTGCATCTGGCTCGTATAGATTGAGCATCTTCTCGACTTCAAACATAATATTACCCACTGTTTCAGCCAAACTATCTCCTTTTGTATCAAGAACGTGGTCTGGGTGGCGTAGGTTAAGGTCTTTGTAGAATATCTCGTTAAGTTCAAAATCATAGTTCTGTCCAGTATGGATTAAGATATGGTCAGTAACTTTATCTAATTCCTTAATAATCTCACTCATTTTGATTATTTCAGGACGAGTACCAATGATTGACATGACTTTCATTCGGTTTCTCCGTAAAGGTCTAATACTAATTGACCTACAATTTGACTAGTACGAGGGTCTGTAACTGGTAAGATTTCATCACCATGTCTTACTACTTCAATAACTTCCTCGTTGATTATTTGATACATTCGATTGTGTTCGGCCGTACTATTAACCATCTTTTCTATGCCCTTCATTCTAACCCCCTTATGATATTAACTTTGTCGTCATACCCTCTATCGTACATTGTCTTTAGATAGTAATCAGGAAAATCTTTCCAGTTACTCTCATCAGCAAATGTCCAACTATATTTCTCGTCCATGTGTCCAACCAACCAACCCATACTCTTAACTTGTTTAGAGAACTTAGAGTCTTCTTGCACTGGGGTGCGTGACCCTTCCCATCTACTCTCATCATAACGAAGTCCGTCATCATATATTTTGCGACGTATGATATTTGGTCCACCGACACAACCAGGCCATTCTACTAACCACATACCACTATAGAATTGAGGTGGTTTGTTCTCGCCACCATTAAAATCTAGTCCTAGTTGCCCCATACGGTCTATGTTTCTAAAGTAATCATTTGCTCGCTCATCCCAACCTCGTTCAAAGTGCATATCATTATCAAGTCGCATTAGATGAGTAGCCTGTGGATAATCCTTTAATCCCTCAGTCCAACCTAAATTACAAGCCTTACCTGGGTAATAGTTATCCTCATTTAATATAATCTTATCTACCTTATTTCTACTAAGTAATGATTTAAGGTAGTCTTGTGTGCCGTCTGACGAATTGTTATCAACCACGACTAAATAGTAGGGTACTTCAATCGTAGCCAATAGTGTGCGAAGTGTACGTTTTGTATAACTTAGTCTGTTATAAGTAATAAGCACTATTAAAAGTTTCATAGGTCTACCTCACTATCGTCTATTATTGTGAACCTTTTGGGTGGGTATTCAGCTAGTCCTTGTGCAACTAAATTGTCTGCGTGTTTACGAGACGTTGTAACACCCCCACTAGGCGTGTCTACGGTAACTAACTTAGTTTTAGCACCTAAAGCGATTGGCTGGGCTTGTAGTGCTTTGAGACGCATATTCTTGACTACCTTAGTCCACAGTTCTATGTTATGTGCCCCATCATTATGTCCAACCTTGCCTAGTGCTACTAGTTTTCTTTGTCCTAGTTTAACTGGTAGTACTCGGATAACAACTCCAGTTTTCCAAAGTTTAATACAGAAAGTTATATCGTGTAGTCCATAACCCTCTCTTTTTGGATTGGGTGTGGCAATTATTTTAAGTGCTTCACCATAATTAAGCATTGTCCATCTAATTGTATCTGTAAAATACGGCTTGTTGATTGTGTGTAATACTTGTCGTTTTACTAATAAACAACCTGTGCCGCAAAATACTACCGAGCCACCATTGTCGTAAAATACAGAACCACGCCCATCTTTATTAGTAGGATAATCGCAAGTAATAACATTAACATCCTCATCTAACATTTTCTGTAAAGTATTGGGTGGGATAACCATATCATCTTCAACATACCATAGGTGAGTAACATCATTATCAAGAAGTGCCAGTTCAGTAGGTCGTTCAAAACACTCTGGGATTGGTTTACGGTGTGAGAAATAGAACTGATGTGGAATACCTTTTACGTTCTGTAATATCTCATCTGCTGTCTGAGAAAAGATAAGCCCCCTGCTTGGTAAGATAACTGCAACTTTCATTGAACCCTCGTAAACTCTCTACCATCATTTAGAAATGGTTGGTGTTTTTTATCGTAAGAAATAAAGGGAGGTATATCTTCCCAGAACTTCACTTGTTTTACTCTATTCATCGCACCCAAGAATAAGTTGGCATTTTCAGGGTCAATCATACCTGATACTAAGTTTGCACCCACTTTAGTAAGTTCTATTATCTCGTGTGACCCATTATTAGTGTGAATACCACCCAGTTGTTTAAGTTTGCGTTGTCCTGCTGTTCGTTTCATTGGCATAACTGGCACTCCAGCTGAATATAGAACCATACCAAAGTTAAGGTCGTGCAAACCATAAAATACCTTATCTAGCTTTCTAGGCCAGAAGTGTATAGTGTCTTTGTCTATAAATGGGTCAAAAGTTCTATTAGTCCTCCAGATAGGTTTTTCTAACTGTTCTAGTATTTCTCTAGCAACTAACATAAACCCTGTACCAGTCCAAAAAGCCATACCCTGTGGGTCGTGTAAACAGGTGGAGTCACCGTTCTGTTGAAAAGGGTAATCGAGTGCTACTACTGGATAACTCATAGCAAACATCTCGTGAAGAATATGACGAGGTAATATCATATCGTCCTCACAAAATAGAACTGCATAAACATCAGGGTCGGCTAAAGCTCGTTCCGTTGGTTCATTAAAACAATTGGGTAGGCTTTTACCATGTGCCCAAAATATCTCGTAATCAAAGTCCTTTAATTCACCCAAGAGCTCCTCAAAGGTTTCAGAGAACATTAGACCACGACTAGGCAGTACAACTGCTAGTTTATTCTGGGTAGTCTGCGGCTGTTGTTTCAGAGATTTCTGGGTACTCACTTCGTAGTTCTTCCACCATCTTTTGGACCATTAGTATTCCGCTTGTATATTGATTGACTTCGTTTTTGTGCTGGATAAGGTTTTGCAAACCCTTATTTTTTAGAGTTTCGTTCTTGTCGTCAGTTAAACGTGTTGCGTGAATAATATCAACTCGTGAACGCCACTGCATTGTCTTTAGTTGATTAAGTTGCTCTTCAAGATAAGCTATCTTCTGTCGTGGGTGCAGTTCGCACTCTTTAGGTATCTTAAACTCTTTAATTGTTGCTTGGTCTACTGCTAACGGTGATTTCATTGTTACCCTCCTTAGTTACACGCTCATGGTAACAAATATGTATTAAAAAAAGCAACGATATTGATTATTCTACAACAAGAAAAAGACCCCACGTCTGGGGTCGATTCTATTAGTTTTGTTTTCTGTCTAATTAAGACTTAACAACATAACCAAAGTTGCTTCGTAGTGAACCGTGTCCGTAAAGTACGTCTACAGTTACTAACCAACCTAGGTACTCTTGCTTGTATTGAGCCTGAGTACGAGGTTCTTGCTGCATAGCGATAGCCCATGCTTCTTTGTGGAAGAATAGGTGATTGTATTCGTCAGTTGCAGTGTCTAGGTAAACTAGGTTCTGTGATACATAAACTGTTGCACCATAGATTGTTCCTAATTTTCCACCCTTGATAGCTTCGCCAGTTCCAAGTGCGTCGTAACGAACAAACTTGTCGATAGCCAATAGTTCTGCTTCACCTTTAGGGTGAACGACTAGAGAGCGGTCTGTGCGAGGAGCTTTGTTTTCGCTAAGATAACGGTTTACAGCCAAGATGTTTGCGTCAGCAATAGCTGTACCATAAACACCTGTAGTCTGAGAAGCTGTTTTCCATGTAGTTGTCATGTTAGTAGCTAGGTCAGAGTCAATTTTCTCAGCGATAGCGTAAGCAGCAGCTTGAGTATAGTCAGAACGAACGTCGTAAGCAGCCTGGATTTTAACTAAATCTTCTACGATAAATGAACTTTCGTAGTGTTTGTTTAGTGTGATAGTAGTTTTTGTTTCTGTGTTGTAGTTCAAAGTAACCAAGACTGATTGAGCCTTTAGGTTAGCAGTGATAGCGGAGACGTTTGGTATTTCCAAAGTCTGGCCACTAGATTTAACGTCTGCATCGTAGTGCTTAATGAGTGGTAAAAGAACAAGGTTGCTCTTTACGAACATTAAGACTTCTTTGCTCCAAATGTTTGGTCGGAATACGCTAGCAGCGGTTGCACCGATGTTAGCACTTGCTCCACCATAAGCGGTAGTTGTCATTATTTATTTCTCTTTTCTATTTTTTATTCTAATGTTTTGCCTGACATCGCTGCACTAATTCTGTCGTGGTTCTTTTCAAACCAGACTTGGTCGTGTGAATCAACCATATCATATACATTTTGAGGTGTAATAGTGGTATTTGATTGAAATACGCCCGTATTAGATGCACCAGTCGCAGGAGGGACTTGTTGTTGTTTCTGTGCAAGATTTGTGAGTGCTTCCCGACCACCTTCATTCCTAATTCTAGTAGTAAAGCTAGGGTCTCGGTAAAGATGAGCTGCAACATCTTCCATATCTTGAAGATAAGGTCGTTCTGCAGAAATCTTAGTGAGTTCCGTTCTATACTGTTTCATATCAGGGTTAGCGTCAAACCAATCTCTTACATAAGACTTCAGTTCACTTACGTTTTGTCGTTCTATGAGCGTGTTATACGCTGCATCTTCAGACTCTGGTAATAGTTCTGGAGGGTTAATAATTTGTTTAGTTTGTTGTGCTTCGTGGAAACGACGGTCATTTTCAAGTTGCATCTTGGCGAGTTTAACCTCGTTTGGATTAGTTGGGTCTATTTTTAGACCTTTCTTCTCTGCCCATTCTACTACTTCTGTGTCCGTTTCTTCTGCTTGTGTTACTTCTGGGGTTTCCTCAGTTGTAACGGCTGTTTCCTCTACGCTGTCGGTTGATGTGACAGGCTGTAATGACGGTGTGCCATTATCGTCTATGACAATAGCTTGGTCGTCTTTATGACTGTCAGCTACCGCCTCTGTTGTTTGTGCTGGTTGTGTCTCTACGACGCCATCAGCAGGGGTTGTGGTATCCATCTCGAACTCCTAATTGTTAAGTCTTGCCCAGAGTTAGGGGAGTAAGCTGGGCAATTTTATTAAATTGTTTTTACTCCCCTCATCTGCAGGTACGACTGATAAGAACTGTAAATGTTCTATTACCAACTTAACACCACCTGCTTGATTAAGCAAGGCATAAGCAAGGTCTTGTGATTTGGCATTTGCTGCATCATCAAATAATTGACCCTTCCTAATGTTTAGTTGATTTATCAGCTCTACACCTAAGGGTGAGGATAGTAAACTATTAAATTGGTGACTCCAATCATCCATTCATTTGTCCAGTCGGTGGCATTGGTTGAGTTGGTTGTCCTTGTGGCATACCTTGTGCATTAGGGTCTTGGGTTGGCATAAAGTGAGCGGCTAAGTCAGCACCGTGTTGGGATTGGTCTACAACGTGTTGAGAGGCTAAGGTCTGCATTGAATCTTCGTGAATTACCGAACTCTGTAGTCCAGCCATTTCTTCAAGTTGAGACTGAATATCAGGGTTGTTATTGATGTAACTCTTGGCGATACCCTCAAGTGCAATTTGTTCAGGAGTCTTTTCTTTCTTTGCTTTAGGGTCTTCTCCGCCCTGTGCCATAGCTTGCTGTTGTGGGTCTACCATCAACATATCTACTTCATCTGGTTCAAGGTCAAAGGCTTTTTGAATAATGATGCGAGTGAGTGCGGCCTGTTCTACATACGGGTTGCCTAACATAGAAGTGAATAGTTCTTTAAGGTCACGCATCTTCTTATTTTTTTGCTCATCAAGAGTAGCCTTTAATTTAACTCGTGGCTCATAGTCACCCTTAAACATATTTGGGTCAAAACTCTGCCAATCAACACCTGTTTTACCAATAACCCTATACATAGTAGGTTGTGTGACATACATCTGTACAAGTTGGAAAACTAACTTAGCAAGTCGGTAATATCCACCATTTTCCATCTGAGAGATAATAATATCAAATCGTCGCCCAGCACTAGCAACCTGAGCTTTAACTTCAGTAGCAGTAGTTCGGCTAGGAGAAGAAATACCCTTAATGATTTCATCAACGGCAGTAGTTTCTCGGATTTCGTTCTTAATGTTTGAGCGTTCGTTAAAGGCATTACTTGGTATCATTGGTTTATTAACTGCAGATAAACTTCCAGGTTTGAACGGATAAACTGCACCAGTGACGTTTTTAATCTTATCGATATAAGAAGCGTACATTGGGTCAAGTTCCATAACAGGGTCTAGTGACCAAGAAACAGCGTCTACGTTCTGGTTAGTAAGGTCGTTTAGTAGTTCCTGTGGTTTAGCAATAGATTGTAGGACTGAAGTTCCGTAAAGTAGGCTCTCATCAGGTAGGAAAGAGTCAATAACAAATGGATACATACCCTCTGGGTTTTCCCAGCCCAAGAATTGCTGTCGTTCCTTAAAGTAGTTCTTAGACTTGTAAATAACAGTTGTTCGGTTAGCAACGTACCAAACTTCTTCTTTAGTCCAGTAACAAATAACTTCAACTTGGTTCTTCTGGGCCTCATCACTAAGAGTTGAACCCATGTGGGTATCTTTGTACTCTTTATCGGTTTCATCACCAGAACTATAGCCACCAGTAACCTTGTCTAGGTTTTGGTACTTATCTTCAACTTCTTGGGTATCTGGATTTATTACCTGTTCTGCTTTAAGAGTGTCAATATCAGCTAAGAATCGGTAACCCATATAACGTGCATTTTGGTAGTTAAGAATAGTGGCTGTAGGGTCAATAAAGAAATCTCGCAAAGGTACTACTTTAATCTCTGGGTGGTCGATGTTCCAGTAAACAAAAAGTACGCTTGTACCTATTTTGAAAAATATTCGGGAGTGAGTGATAAGTTTATTGGTCCAGTTGTCTAAATCCCAATAATAAGAGAATAATCCGTTAAGAACTTCAACATTTGTAGCTTGTTCTGGTTTTGTTTGCATAAACTCTACTAGTGGTTTGTCACCAGCAGTTGCAGCAACCATAGTTTCGACTGTAGAAAAGGACATAGGCACGAAAGTATCTGAAATACCGTTATAACCAACCATAATACGCTTGCTATCGTATAAATCAGCCATATCTTGCCAGTTCTGATGATAAGCACCAGAGGCATATTCCCAAGAACTATTCCAACCATCAACAGCTATCTGGACGTAATCTTTTTCAGGTGTTTTGTTTTCTATATTTGAGGTTTCAGTTTTTTTATTCATACGTCCTTCAAGCCCAGTTATCTGCATTTTACCATATTTTACTAAAATCTAGCATATTTTTGACGTTGATTTACAAGACTTTGGTTAATCTGTGGTTCTGGCATAGTTCCAGGGCGTTGGTTTATCAAACCATACCTAGCACAGTCATAAATGTGGTCCTCTGCACGAGTATCAATATCTTCTGGGCGATTTTGGTCTATAGGTAGGGCTGGAACAGTGCGTATAAAGTTTACACAGTTAGAAAATACCTGTAATTTAGGCAATCCGTCGGCAGCAGGTGCAAGCATTTCGTGGACTACGTTCTTACCTGCAAGTCGGTCATTGTTAGCTGGTTGGAATATTAAGTCTGATTTCTGGAAAATGGCAGCTATGTTCTCACCAGTCTCTACGTTTCCACTTTGTTTCCAGATTGATGGGTCGGCAAGTCTTAATCTTATTCCCTCCGACTGGTCAATCATTATAATCTGTTCTGCTTGTTTACTAACAGCCATTTCGGTCTCATAAAACTCTCTATAAATGTATATTCGTTCCGTTGAAGGGTCACGAGTAAACCAAAGACCTGCCGCAAAAGAGTTATATCCATAGTCGTAAGCAAACC
>Ga0315285_10004556_pt1 | contig 14368 bp, 9 predicted proteins | sample YL17G09_36_MG_FD_203698 | JGI IMG/M metagenome (GOLD analysis project Ga0315285, IMG submission 203698) | Sediment microbial communities from Yellowstone Lake, YNP, Wyoming, USA - YL17G09_36 | ecosystem: Environmental > Aquatic > Freshwater > Lake > Sediment | place: USA: Wyoming | collected...
ATCTGGGCCAGAGAGGCAAAATCACCCGCGTTGGATATCTGCCGTTCAGGGTCGAAAAAAGCGTAGATGCGCCGCAAGACTATCAGGTGATTATAGCCGACAGCCACGTAAAGGCCGCCAAAAGCGGGCAGGCTCAGGACATGTTTAATGCCAGAGTTGCCAGCTATCACCTGGGCCTGGCCGTGCTGAAGTCCGCCTTTGGCGGATCGAGGCTGAAAAACAGACTCGAATACGTGCGAGACCTTGACCCGCAAAGGCTCGGCTGTACAACCAGCGACGTATACCGGCTGCTGCTGCAAGTCCCACAGTTTATGAGCCGCAAAGATCTCAAAAAAATCCTTTCCAGCGAGCATAAGGAATTGATGGAGGCCAGTTTTGCCAGCCACTCTGACCCGGGATATTACAAAGTAAGAGGAGTTCTGCTGTTCGGTGCAGCAGAAGTTATTAGAAGCAGAATTTGTCTGGACTACCTCGAGGCAGGACAGATTGAGCAGTTCGGCAACCTGATGAAGATAAGCCACGATGGCGACAGGGTCAGCAGACCCGACCATAAGGGAAACTACCGCCCAGTCGAGGATTACTGTGACGACCGGCGCTTTGAGGAGCTTATCACGGATTTAGCCAGCGAGGACCCCGATAGGGTGCTGAAGGCTCAGCTTCACATGCAGCCGGGAAGTTACGCCTGCAGCACGCCTCAAATCGACCAGATGGTCGACATCGCCTGTTCCATCCCCGGCGTGGCCGGTGCTCAAATCGCCGGCGCCGGTTTGGGCGGCTGCATCATGATACTCTCGAGAAAAGACGCCGTGCACGCTGTCATCGAAGCTCTGATCAGCCGTTACTATAAGCCGAATAGGCTAAAACCAGCCGTTATCCCCTGTATAACTGTCGAAGGCGCCGGCCTGGCACAATTCTGAAAATTGGCAATTTACAATTTTCAATTGTCAATTTAGAATTTGCAGCCGTGAAACCGCAATTATCAATTGTTAATTTTGTCTTTGTTGTGCTGCTGCTGGTTGGGGCAAACGATGCGGTCTGCGGCGATGGCGTCCCTTCGACTTCGCTCAGAGCAGGCTTGGCGGAATCGGGCAGACTGAGGCCCGTAACGGCGCCGGACGAGACGGAACTGAGTCTGAAGGAAATTCCCTTCAAGATTATCTATGAAACCTACCGAAGCACCCCCGATCCGCTCGGGCGCGACCAGAAAAACTGGGAGCTGTACATGATCAATGCCGACGGCTCCAACCCAGTCAATCTGACCAATACGCCCGATGTGGACGAGATGTATCCCCACGTATCCCCCGACGGCACAAAGATCTGTTTCGTTGCTGACGAAGGCCCTGGAGATGAAAAGGTTCGAAATGTGTACTATATGAACATAGATGGAACCGAACGGGTAAAGGTTGCCCGAAATGCGCGGGAGCCCTGCTGGAGTTTTGACAGCAAGAGCATCGCTTATCTGGAAGGCGAATACGAGCGCTATACTACCAGAGAGTATGCGACCGCAGAACTTATGATCTATGACCTGGAGACGGGCCTGCACAGGCCGCACCCAAACAAGGAGCTGCACCACCTGTACGCCATCTGCTGGTCGCCGTGCGGCAAATGGTTTGTTGCTGCCGTACACGGCGGCATGGGTTATAGTGACACCATCCTGGCTTTTGAAGCGCAAGGCACCAGAGTTTTCGACCTGGGTCGATGGGGCGTCAAAGGTTGCAGACCCGATCTTAGCTGCGACGGCACGAAAATGACGTGGGGCGAAACCGATTGGAATCTGCGATTGGGCGATATCGACCTAACCGGCTATGAACCCCGCGTCACGAATACTCGCGACATCGTCAGGTGCTCTCGCAGGTACAAAATCTATCACGTAGATTTCTCGCCGGACGCCCGGTACATCGCGTTCAGCTACGGTCCTTCCAGTGGAGGACAGCAGGCAGGCGGTATGGCCCGAGGCTGGGATATTTGCGTCAGCGATCTATCTGCTGGCAACGACTGGCGGCAGCTCACATGGGTCAAAGTTACAACGGACGGCAACCATAACAAAGAACCCGATTGGGTGCCAACCAGACAAGTTGTGCCGCAAATGGCGAATCGCTAATCGCAAAGAGCAGTGAGCAAACGATAAATGGTAAGCTATTTTTTCTTTCCAGAGGAGCTCTTATGGCAAAAAAATGGTATATTGCAGAAATTACCTTCTTCCAGCTAAATGTGGCAATCGCTCTTGCTGCGGTACTGTTTCTACTTCCAGTGAGTAAGCCAATTTGTGCGTCCGAATCACACGCCGAACCCGCTGCCGGCGGGCCGCCGACGGGTCCCTGGCCACAGACCGAGCTTAACCTGCAGCAAATCCCCTATAAGATTTTGTACGAGACCTATCGCAAAACCAATGGCACAGAAAACTGGGAATTGTACATCGTAAATGCCGATGGTTCCAATCCGGTTAATCTTACCAATACAGCCGACGTGGATGAGATGTATCCGCACGCCTCTCCTGACGGCAGCAAGATCTGCTTTGTCGCCGATGAGCTGGTGGGCGAAAAGAAGGTCCGCAATGTCTACTATATGAATGTTGACGGAACTAATCGTGTGAAAGTTGCTGAAAACGCGAGGGAGCAGTGCTGGAGCGCCGACGGCAAAACAATCGCCTATCTAAAAGGAGAATTCCAGCGCTACACGATTACCGATTATGCCACCAAGGGACTTTTTTTCTACGACCTGGCCACAGGTAAACACACAGAGCACCCAAATAAAAACCTGCACCATCTCTACAACATCTGCTGGTCTCCCGACGGCAATTGGTTCGTCGCGACAGTGCACGGGGGAATGGGTCTCCAACATGCCATCCTGGCTATCGAAGCCAATGGAACGAAGGTCTTTGATCTGACAAAGTTCGGCGTTACCGGCTGCAGACCCGACTTCAACAGCGACGGCAAAAAAATAACCTGGGGGGCAACCGACTGGGATTTGTGCATCGGCGATATCGATTTTGCCGGCGAACCGACTGTGACCAATGTTCGGCGGGTAGTGAAATGTCAAAAGGAGTGTGAGGTGTATCACTGCGACTTCTCGCCTGACGGCAGGTACATTGCTTTTAGCCACGGTCCCGCGGCCGAGGAGCAGGTGGGCGGCAAAGCGCCCGGCTGGAACATCTGCATCGCTGATATAGGCGGCGCTGGTGCCTCGCAGCCGGTTAAGTGGGTGGAAATCACCGCCGACGGTAATCACAACAAGGAGCCTGACTGGGTGCCGACCCCACGTAAAACGCGGGGCTAAATATTTAGCCGCCGGTTTCACCGGTGGTTCAGACCTGCAGCGGAAAGTGAAATCCAAACAGAAAGAATTTGCCGTGAGCATGGTGCGACTGGGGCAGTTGAAGGGCCAAGTTCTCCGGTTGTTACTGGCGCTGGCAGTTGTCACCGGCTGCCGGCGGGCCAAAGAAAGTACGCCTGAGCCAGAGATTGTAAAAACAAAAACCGGCATAGAAATGGCGGCGATCCCCGGAGGCTGGTTCGAGATGGGAAGCAAGGATGGAGCACCGGACGAAAAGCCCGTACACAAGGTATGGATAAGCCCGTTCCTGATGGATAGATTCGAGGTAATTCAAGAAGAATTCAGAAAGTATCAGCTGCCCGACCCATCTCATTTCAAGGGTCCAAAGCAGCCCTTGGAGCAGATAAACTGGACCGACGCAGCCCTTTACTGCAATGAACGGTCAAAGGCGGAGGGTCTTGAGCCTTGCTACGATGAACAAACCTGGCAGTGCAGCTTCCAGGCGAACGGCTACCGACTCCCAACCGAAGCAGAATGGGAGTATGCCTGTCGCGCCGGCGCCGGGACCAAGTACAGCTTTGGCAACAATGTCCGCGACCTCAATGCCCACGCCTGGTTCGCGGAAACTGCCGCCGGCAAGACCCATCCGGTCGGACAGAAGAAACCTAATCCTTGGGGGCTTTACGACATGCACGGAAATGTAGCAGAATGGTGCAACGATTTCTATTCGCTGGATTATTACAAACAAAGTCAGCAGAAGAACCCAACAGGGCCGACCAAAGGCAAGGAAAGAGTTCTGCGAGGCGGGGCGTGGAACTCCAGCGCCGATGCTTGCCGATCATCCTATCGGGCAAGCGACCCATCCATCGACGATACCTGCCTGGCCAGCGACGCGATAGGCTTTCGCTGCGTGAGGAATGCGACAACGAATCCATCGCCACAACAGAACGTGGACAAAAATGATCCGCCCCAAGATGCACCGAAGACCGGATTCATTTATGATGACATTTACCTGGAGCACAAAACTACGCCGGACCATCCCGAGAAGCCGGCCAGATTAACCGCGATAGTAGATAAACTCAAGGCAACAGGGCTGTACGCCAGACTGCTGACGCTTTCGCCGAAGCCGGCCGACGTGCAGTGGATCACCACAATTCATTCGCAGCAGTACGTAGAGCACGTCAGGAAAAGCTGCCGGGAGGGCGCTGCCTATCTGGATTCTATGGATACTCCAATATCGGAGAAATCTTATGACGTTGCTCTGGCGGCAGCGGGCGGAGTTTTCTGTGCCATAGATGCAGTCATCGAGAGTAAAGTCACGAACGCTTTTTGCGCGGTACGTCCGCCGGGCCACCACGCGATGAGCGATAGAGCGATGGGCTTTTGCCTGTTTAACAACGTGGCCATCGGCACACGATACATCCAGAAAAAACACGATTTGCACAAGATTCTAATTGTGGATTGGGACGTGCACCACGGCAACGGCACTCAGGCAGCGTTCTATGACGATCCTTCGGTGCTGTACTTTAGCGTTCACCAGTATCCATTCTATCCGGGAACGGGAAGCCAGGCGGAAAAAGGCAGCGGAAAAGGGCTGAACTGCACCATAAATGTGCCTCTGCCGGCCGGTTCCACAGATGCGGATTATCTGCGGGCCTTCAAAGATAAACTTGAGCCGACAGCCCTTGCATTTTCCCCTGACTTTGTGCTTATTTCTGCCGGGTTTGACGCCCATGAGGATGATCTGCTCGGCGGTATGCGGGTGACCGCAGAAGGATTTGCCAAGCTCACACGGATTGTCAAGCAGATAGCCGAAAAGTGCTGCCGGGGTCGGCTGGTATCGGTCCTGGAAGGAGGCTACCATCTGGAAGCGCTGGCCGCTTCGGTGGAAGCGCACATCCACGTTTTGATGGAATAAAAAGTCCGCAGGAAAGCAAATGCTATTTCACACCTGGACGTTTGCGATATTCTTCATTGTCTTATATCCGACCTATCTGATTATCAAGAACACCAGGCTCAGGCTGCCCCTGCTTTTGGCTGCCTCTTATTTCTTCTACGCGTGCTTTAACCCGCTTTATCCGATTCTGATCTTGTATTCCTCTCTGGTTGATTATGCAGTAGTCACGGCGATGGAAAGATGGGGCCGGAGCAGAATTTGGCTTCTGATCAGCATAGTAAATAATCTCGGCCTGCTGAGCTTTTTCAAGTACGGCGCCTTTATCACCGACAATATCAACGCACTACTTTCCTGGCTGGGCATCCCATACATTGTCCCGCAGCCGGGCATACTTTTGCCGGTCGGCTTATCTTTCTACACCTTCCAGTCGATGACCTACACAATCGAATACTATCGCGGCAACATCGAGAGGGAAAAAAACTTCCTAACGTACGCGGCCTTTGTGTCCTTTTTCCCGCGGCTGGTTGCAGGGCCGATCGAAAGAGCTAAGAATCTGCTGCCGCAGCTCCGTCGAACGCCCGAGGTTGCTCCGCGCGACATCGCCGACGGGCTTTCGTTATTCGTCGTGGGCCTTTTTAAGAAAATAGCCCTGGCGGACTATCTGGCACTGTACGTTGACAAGGTGTACGGTGCTCCCGAACAGTACCAGTCGCCCGCCTTAATTTTGGCTACCTTTTTGTTTTGCTGGCAGGTCTATTTCGACTTCAGCGGCTACACGGATATGGCTCGCGGGATAGCCCGGATGATGGGCGTCCGTTTGATGCTGAACTTCAATAATCCATATTTGGCAACGGGACTGGGTGAATTCTGGCAGAGGTGGCACATCAGTTTATCTTCGTGGTTTAAGGACTATGTCTATATTCCGCTGGGCGGCAATCGCAAGGGTAGATTCAACACCTACCGAAATATGTTTCTGACAATGGTAATCTCGGGCCTGTGGCACGGCGCCGCCTGGACGTTTGTCATCTGGGGTGTGGTCCACGCCCTTGGACGCTGTGTGACGCGGGAGCTGGAAACGACCTCGTTCTACCAACAGAAAGTGCCCAGGATTGTCAAACAACTGCTTGTGTTTGGTTTCGTTACGTTTGCCTGGATTTTCTTCCGGGCCGAAAGCATCACCGACGCCCGGCTAATTGTCGCCAGGATATTCAGCTCCGGCGCCGCGGATCCTTATTGCCCGTTGTTGGCTCTGGCTTTAACCTTTGCTGTCTGGCTGTATCAGTTTGTCTGCGAATCCAGGCTTAGGCGGCTTCTTGAGCCCAGAGCGGTGCGCATAGCGATCATAATTCTGATGATTCTTTATATGGCTATATTTGCCGCCTCAAGCGAGAAGCCGTTTATCTATCAACAGTTTTGAGGCAGAAAGACGCCGCGATGAATCGCGGTGCTAAACCCGTCTCGAGCCGGGTCGAGAGATATTTAGCCCCCCAATTTATTGGGGGGTTCTTTGACGTGGTCAGAATATGGCACAGCAAAAAGAAATCGAAACTCCCGCCGAAGGTGGGCTGCGTATGCCCTATTTTTTATCGCCGGGCGAATGGCTCGCTGCCGGCTTGGTCTTGGCAGCGTTATTTGTCTTCGTGCCCAGGCTTTGGCCTCGCCTGGAGAGATTTCAGCCTGAGCCCGCCGGAAGGCGTCCTGTGAAGGATTATCGCCTGCCCTACCAGTTGAGCAGCGACTACTGGCTGTACAACCGCTACTGCCGATGGGCCTGCTCACGATACGATGTGCTGGTAGTCGGCGATTCGGTCGTCTGGGGCCATTACGTATCCGAACACAATACGCTGTCGCATTACCTCAATGAAATTGCCGGGGGCGACCAGTTCGCCAATCTGGGCGTGGACGGCATACATCCGATCGCGCTGGAGGGTCTGCTGCGGTATTATGCGCGTGGTATATCCGGCAAGACCGTTTTACTGCATTTTAATCCGCTCTGGATAAGCTCCCAAAAGCACGATTTACAGACCGACAAAGAGTTCCAGTTCAATCACCCGCAACTGGTCCCGCAGTTTCTGCCAAAGATTCCATGCTACAAAGCCTCCTATTCAGACAGAATCGGCACGGCGGTACAACGCTACGTTGCTTTCTTGGGCTGGACGTCCCATCTGAAGCAGGCCTACCTTGGCAACCTGGATTTGCCCAGATGGACACTGGAACATCCTTACGCAAACCCGCTTATGGAAATTTCAAATTTCAAATTTCAGATTTCAGATTTGCCGGCCATAGGCCCGGCGGAACATGTCCCCTGGGACGAAAAAACGGCGGCCAAAAGAGACTTCCAGTGGGTCGAGCTGGAGACATCGCTGCAGTGGCGGTCTTTTCGGCGTTCAGTCGAGCTATTAAGAGTAAGGGGCAACACAGTGTTCGTCTTGGTAGGGCCTTTCAACGAGCACATGATGAACGACGAAGGCATCGAGGCTTATCGAAAGATAAAAAGCCAGGTCGAGCACTGGCTGCAAAAAAACAGCGTGCCCTACTTTATGCCGCCGGTGCTGCCCAGCAGATTATACGTGGACGCTAGTCATCCACTAAGCGAGGGATACGCTACGCTCGCAAAACAAATCTTTGAGAGTTCCCGCCTGGCGGGGTTCCAAAATCATTCCTTCAAAGAAAAGTTTGGGCGTCGCCGTGCCGGCGACGGCTAAACCTGAAATAGCTGATGGAGGCCGCCCGGCGGGAATCCAAAATAGCGTTTGACGGCGCGTTCACATCCCATTATACTCACTGCTTCGATTTTGACCGAAGGCAACAGTTAGTCCTGGGAGAAGAAAATGGATGATAACAAAATTGTCGCTGAAGCTATAACCTTTGACGACGTCCTGCTTATACCGGCTAAAAGTGATTTCGTGCCCAGCCAGGCAGAAACCAGCACGCGCCTTACCAAAAACATCACCATAAATATCCCGATCGTCTCGGCGGCTATGGATACGGTTACCGAGGCCGCCCTGGCGATCGCGCTGGCACAGGAAGGCGGCGTCGGAATAATCCACAAGAACCTGTCCATCGAAGCCCAGAAGCGAGAGGTCGTCAAGGTCAAACGCTCCGAGAATGAGCGGATTCTGGACCCGGTAACACTTTCGCCCCGCGAGCCGGTCAGAAGGGCACAAGAGCTGATGAATGAGCAGAACGTCTCCGGCATCCCTATCGTCGACGGCAAAAAGCTGGTCGGCATCCTGACACGCAGAGATATGAAGTTTCTCAAGGACTATGATGTCAAAATAGATACTGTAATGACAAAGACCAATCTGGTTACCGTCCCGGCTAATATCAAGCTTGAACAGGCAAAAGAAATTCTGCAAAAACACAGGATCGAGAAGCTGCTCTTGGTTAATAAAAAAGGCGAGCTGGCGGGTCTAATTACGATGAGGGACATCGACCGCGTTCAGCAATATCCAAGGGCGGCCAGAGACGAGCGCGGCAGGCTCCGCGTCGGCGCGGCGGTGAGCGTGCACGATTACGAGCGAATTGATGCTCTGATAGAAGCCGACGTTGACATCATCGTCGTTGATACGGCGCACGGCCATTCGCAGAACGTCATCGACACGGTAAAGACTATTAAGAAGCGCCACGAAATCGACGTGGTTGCCGGCAATATTGCCACCGCAGAAGCGGCGAAGGACTTGATCGCCGCGGGTGCGGACGCCGTAAAGGTCGGTATCGGGCCCGGTGCAATCTGTACCACAAGGATAATCTCCGGCGCAGGAGTCCCGCAGGTATCGGCAATAATGAGCTGCGCCAAAGCAGCCGACAAATATGACATTCCGGTTATCGCCGACGGCGGCATCACGCACTCCGGCGATATAACTAAGGCGATTGCCGCAGGCGCTTCCAGCGTGATGATAGGCTCATTGTTTGCCGGCCTGAAGGAAAGTCCCGGACAACTGGTCATCTACAAGGGCAGGCAGTTTAAGGAATACAGGGGCATGGGCTCTTTGGGGGCGATGGTCAAAGGCTCGGCGGAAAGATATGGGCAAAAAAGCGCAGCCGAGCAAAGCAAACTTGTGCCCGAAGGTGTGGAAGGACGTGTGCCGTACCGCGGCTCACTGAGTGACTTCGTTTATCAGTTAGTTGGCGGACTGCGAGCCGGCATGGGCTACTGCGGGGCACGAAATATCGAGGAGCTTAGAAACAATGCGCGATTCGTCCGACAGAGTAAGGCCTCTGCTATCGAATCGCATCCACACGATATACAGATAACCAAGGAGGCGCCCAACTACTCAGCAACCTTACCCTTCGAAGATTGAAAATATTCAGCCCCCAAATTTATTTGGGGGTCTTTCCTTGCGGCGGTTTTACCGCCTGTTCATAAAATGTCGGACAAAACCTATGTCACGTGAGATAATAGCCATCCTTGACTTTGGCAGCCAATATTGCCAGCTTATAGCCAGGCGTGTTCGCGAGCACAACGTTTTTTCCCGCATTTTACCCGCGGATACAACTATCGAAGAACTGTCGAACCTGCCGGTTAAGGGCTTAATTCTGTCCGGCGGGCCCGCAAGTGTCTTGGACAAGAATGCTCCCCGGTGCGACAACCGAATCTTCGAGCTGGACGTGCCGAGTTTAGGCATCTGCTACGGGATGCAGCTTGCCTGTCGGATGTTGGGGGCAAAAATCATAGCAGCCGAGAAACGCGAGTACGGCAGAACAAATCTGTCGATCCTTGACAAGAGTGACTTGTTCGCCAATATGCCCGACTCAACGGTCGTCTGGGCAAGTCACGGCGACCAGGTCGGCAAATTAAGCGATGACTTCGTCAAACTGGCGACAACGGCGAACTGCCCGTTTGCCGCGGTACGGCACAAAAAGAAAAGGTTTTTCGGCGTCCAGTTTCATCCGGAAGTTGCCCATACGCCGAAGGGCCCGCTGATTTTGAAGAATTTCCTCTACGATATTTGCGGCTGCAGCGGCGACTGGAAGATGAGCGACTTTGTCAATGAGACGGTCAAAAAAGTACGCCAGCAGGCCGGCAACGCTAAGGTGATATGCGGTCTGAGCGGCGGCGTTGACTCCTCGGTCGTAGCGTCACTTGTTCATAAAGCTGTAGGTGACAACCTCGTCTGCATCTTGGTAGATAACGGCCTTTTGCGAAGAAACGAGGCGGAAAACGTCGTATCTACCTTCGCAGGCCATTTCCACATCGACCTGCGGGTGGTGGATTGGTCGAGGCAATTTCTCTCGGCGCTGGCGGGCGTGACCGACCCGCAGCAGAAACGCAGAATAATCGGCGCCGAATTTATCAGGGCTTTCAAATCCGAGGCGGTTAAAATTCCTAACGCCAAGTTTCTCGCCCAGGGCACACTTTATCCCGACGTCATTGAGTCCGGCTCAAAACCTGCGGTGAAACCGGCAAAAGAAAGACTCCACGTGAAACGTGGGGCTAAATATCTCTCGACTGCGCTCGAGACAGGTTTAGCCCCGCCTTTTACGCGGGGTTTGGCGGCAAATATAAAACTGCATCATAACGTAGGTGCGCTGCCCGCCGAGCTCGGCTTCGAGCTGATCGAGCCTTTGCGGGACCTGTTCAAGGACGAGGTGCGGCTCGTCGGCGAATACCTGGGGCTGCCGGAGGACATCGTCTGGCGACATCCCTTCCCCGGCCCCGGCCTGGCGGTGCGAATCATCGGCGATGTGACGCCGGCGAGGCTGGAAATCCTGCGAGCCGCAGACGAGATTGTAATAGACGAAATTAAATCGGCGGGACTCTATAGAAAAGTATCACAGGCTTTGGCTGTGCTGCTGCCCATTTCCACGGTCGGCGTGATGGGCGATGAAAGAAGCTACGAAAACGTTATTGCTGTTCGGGCGGTTGAAACTTCCGATTTTATGACCGCCGACTTTTCACGGATCCCTTTTGAGGTGCTCGGCATAATATCGAGCAGAATCATCAACGAGGTTCGAGGCGTCAACCGGGTTGTATATGATATCTCCAGTAAACCGCCCGCAACGATTGAGTGGGAGTAGTTCCACCACAAAGGACCTAAATTTGGCTCTTTTAGGTGCTGTGAAACCATGCGCGAGGAGACGAAAACTATGAACATTAAGATTCAACATTCACAGGGTTTTCTCGCCATATATTTCTGCTGTTTAGCCGTATCGTGTGTTCTTGCATCTCGGCAAGTCAAAAGCGAAGAGCTGGCCGAAGAATTAGTTTTCTTCCGTCAGGAGGGAGCCTACTCGCCTTACAAGTTCGTACAGGTCCTAATCCGTAATGATGGTTCGGGAGCAACGACGTTCGAACGGACAAATAAGGAAACCGGCAGCACCTCGTTTCATCTAAACCAGCATGAGCTCGAAACGTTCAAGACGCTCGTGTGCGCAGTCGACTTCTTTTCCCAACCAGCCAAGGACACGCGTATGGTTGTGGACGTGGGGCGATCAATCCTTCGTATTTCATTGGGAGGCAAAAAACGCGAGCTTCATTTCGAGTTTCGACCAGAGATTGGGCCTCTCACATCATGCCTCTGGAAACTCATTCATCAGGGGGTCATTCTAACAGATCTAAGGAATAAGGGTGACGTCTACCCCGAGTTGGGAGGCGTATCCGATCTGCTAGCTTCAGCAAAGGTGTTTCAGCCCGAAGTTTTGCGGGAGCCCTTGCAGAAATTCGTAATCAGCTCGGACGACCGCCAAAAGCTTCTGTGGGCTATCGAAGCGCTATCGTGGATTACCATACCAGAAGAGTGGATGGGTTTCTTGGCTCTGGAACTGGAAAGGTCGCAAGCCACGCGTAGGAGCGTGCTTCTCGAAGCGCTTTCCTCTCATCCGTTCACCGGCAATATTCCGAAAACGCACCGTGAGATGCTGTGCCCACTTTTTCTTAGATACCTTCGACTTGAGTATCGAAACTGGTCTGGGTTTCCAAAAGAAAAACGACAGGCTTACGGTTCTGTGATAAGATTCCTGGGTAGCCAGCGTTACACAATATCCACTCCCGTTTTGGTCCAGATGGTCGAAGAATGCTACACTGACTATGACTCATGGCTCGGATGGTCGTTGCCTCACATGGCAGGTGAGGCGATTGAGCCTCTAAGAATTCTTCTGGATAGCCCAAAGGTAACTGTTCGTGCTGGCGCTGCGGAAATGTTAGGCAAGATTCTAACTATGGACCAGCCACCCCCAAACAATACCATCTCTCCGCAAGAAAGAGACCAGATACTGAAGCGTCTGCGAAGTACGGTTACCCCGCACCTTGAGAGGTTATCAAAGCATGACCCCGAAAGTTGGGTTCGCAAGGCAGCCGAGCGTTCGTTACAGCAAATTGAGCGAGGATGGAATAAGTGAAAGAACTTTGGATGAGCAGACGTGGCTGGAATGGATTGTGGCTAAAGGTTATGTGTTTGGGTGTGATTTTAGCTAACGGCCCGGCCGCTCGAGCAAACGAGCCATCGCAGGAAAGTTACTTCCTCAACTCTGCAAAGGCCGATTTAGCCGACTGGCCGAACAGAATCCTCGAAGATTCGGGCGACACTTTTTTCAGAGCAGATAACATTTGCGCACTGCTGCTGGCGGGCGGTGCAAGTATCGCCATGCATCAAAACGCCGATAAAGAGATAGCCGAGCATCTCGACAAGCACGTAACCTTCCACGGCTTTGCCGACGAGAGTCTTAACGCGCTTGGGTTTCCCGGCACACATTTTGCCGCCACGAGTCTATGGTATGCTCTGGCCGCAGAACGGCAGGATAAACTTAACAAAGAGCGAGCCTGGACGATGATGACAGCCCTTGCCGTTACCGGGCTTGTCAGCACGGGACTCAAGGCCATAAGAGACAATGAAACTCCCAACGACAGAAGCTGGGCCTGGCCCAGCGGGCATACATCAAGCTCTTTCGCGGTGGCCTCCGTCCTGGATGAGTTTTATGGGCCAAAAGTGGGTATTCCCGCGTATGTATTAGCGTCTGTCGTGGCCTATCGGATGATGGACACCGGCGACCACTGGGCAAGTGATGTGGTCTTTGGGGCGACTTTAGGCTGGGTTGTCGGCCATACTATCGCAGGCAAACATAAGAATCTCGAATTCGCCGGCTTCAAGGTGTTACCGTATGCAGGAACCGCAGAAGCCACGGTAATCGGCATCGGTTTGATAAAGGAATTCTAAATCCGCCATACGTCTGGCGGATAAAAATGCTAAAACGTCCCGCCTTTGACGGGTTCGGGAGTCCAAGATGATCGCCACATATCAAAGCTCGAAACTGAAAATTTGCAATCCCAAATCAACTGCCCGTATCCTCTTGGCCCTATTAGCTGTCACGGGCGTTATCCAGGCCCGCCAAGGGCAGCCAAGTTCCAACGAGAACTCCGCTTTGGGCATCAATCTGGGCGGCGTCACGTACTACTCGACAGAAATCGTATTTGTCGATCTTTTTAAGCATTCCCAGACGTGGAAAAGCCAGGCGCCGGGCAAAAGTTACGGCCAGGGCGGGCCGCTCGATCTGACCGAGGATGGCTGGGTCCGGTCACTGGCCCAGGGCGGGCAGTTCGCCGACTCGATAGTCCTCAGCCAAATCAACGACCGCTATATCGCCGGCGAATATACGTGCCTCTACGATGGCGACGGCGAAATAAACTTCGCCCACGGTATCTCGGTCCTGCGGCGGCAGCCCGGCCGGATAAAAATTCAAGTAAAGCCCGATCAGAACCTGCTGTCGCTGCGAATTGTTAGGACCAACCCAGACAATCCTATCCGCAACATCCGGCTGATTCTGCCCGGTTTCGAGGATACCTACGACAAGCAACCATTCCATCCTGAGCTTCTTGCCCGATGGGCCAAATTCAAGGTCATTCGCTTTATGGACTGGCAGCGGACGAACGGCTCCAAGCAGGTCAACTGGTCCGATAGGCCAACGCCGAACATGCAGACCCAGGGAATAGATAGCGGCGTGGCGCCGGAGTATATGATTGAACTAGCAAACACTCTTAACGCCGATCCCTGGTTCTGCATGCCGCACTTAGCCACGGATGATTACATCCGCAACTTTGCGCAGATGGTCAAAAAGCAGCTAAAGCCGAGCCTGAAAGTCTACATTGAGTACTCCAACGAGTGCTGGAACAGCATATTCGGCCAGGCACGATACTGCAGAGATAAGGGCAAAGAGCTTGCCCTGAGTGACAATGACTATCAGGCGCAACTGCGCTTTTAC
>Ga0315285_10004557_pt1 | contig 14368 bp, 17 predicted proteins | sample YL17G09_36_MG_FD_203698 | JGI IMG/M metagenome (GOLD analysis project Ga0315285, IMG submission 203698) | Sediment microbial communities from Yellowstone Lake, YNP, Wyoming, USA - YL17G09_36 | ecosystem: Environmental > Aquatic > Freshwater > Lake > Sediment | place: USA: Wyoming | collected...
CGGGGGATTGCAGAATGGATTTTTGTTTCCCCAATCCGCCCTGCACTACGTGGAGTGCAGGGCTGCCCTGAACCCTACGTGGTTCAGGGCGCAATGTTTTTAATTGTCCGGCCGCTGCAGGTTCTGGCGCTTGATCTTCTCGATGAGCGTGGTGCGGTTCAAATTCAGGAGACGGGCGGCTTTGTTCTTCACCCATCCCGTCTTGATCAGCGCCTGCAGAATCAGGTTCCGTTCAAACTCGTTGACCGCCGAGTCCAGCGAGATTCCTTCCTCGGGAATCTCCAGGACCTGCGCCGGCTCGGGTTCGGGCAGGAGGTGAAATTTCTCCGGGAGGTCCTGGGCGGCGATGAGGTCATGATCGACGAGAATGACCACCCGCTCAACGGTATTCTCCAGCTCCCGGACGTTGCCCGGCCAGTCATAGCGGACCAGGGCTTCCATGGCTTCGTCGCTGATGGTCCGGATTCTTTTCTTCTTGCTCCGGTTGAAATGCTCCAGGAAATGGTGGGCCAGGAGCGGGATGTCGGACTTCCGTTCCCGGAGCGGGGGGATGCGGATGGGAATCACGTTCAACCGGTAGTACAGATCTTCCCGGAATTTCTTCTGGGCCACGGCCACTTTCAAGTCTTGATGGGTGGCGGCGATGATGCGGATGTCCGTCTTGATGGTCTTCACCGCTCCCACCCGCTCGAACTGCCGCTCCTGCAGCACCCGCAGCAATTTGCTCTGCAGGAGGGGGTTCATATCGCCGATTTCGTCCAGAAACACGGTGCCGCCGTTGGCCAGTTCGAACCGCCCGATGCGGGTGCGGATGGCGTTGGTGAAGGCCCCTTTCTCGTGCCCGAAGAGCTCGCTTTCCAGAAGCTCGCTCGGAATGGCGGCGCAGTTCACCGGGACAAAGGGCCGGTCCCTCCGGTAGCTGTTGTAGTGGATGGCCTTGGCGATGAGCTCTTTGCCCGTGCCGCTATCGCCCAGGATGAGAATGGTGCTGTCCGTGTCGGCCACCTTCTCCACGATCTCGAAGACCTTCTGTATCCGCTCATGATCGCCGATGATGTTTTCGAACCGGTATTTCTTCTTCAGCTGGTTCTTCAGGTTGAGGTTCTCCATCTTGAGGTTGCGGTAATCCAGGGCCCTCTTCAGGGTCACCAGGATTTCATCCATCTTGGCCGGTTTGGTCAGGTAATCAAAAGCCCCCGCCTTGATGGCCTCCACCGCGTTCTTCACCGTTCCGTAGCCGGTCAGGATGATGCAGATCGAATCCGGCGAGTGATTCAGGGCGAATTCCAGGACCTTCATTCCGTCGATGCTGGGCATCTTCATGTCGGTGAGGATCAAGTCATAGGCCTTCTTCTCGATCATCTCGATGCCGGCGGATCCATCGACCGAAGTGTCCACTTCATACCCTTCGGCCCTGAGGTATTCCGAAAAAAGGGTCAGGATTTCAGGCGAGTCGTCGATGACCAGAATTTTTTCACCGCTCATCTTTTCTCCCTCGGTTGGAGTTTGCCCTTATTTTAAAACATGTCAAATTTCCTGTCAATTTTTATTTTTCTTTGGATTTGAATTATTCTGAAGACTTAGAATTGATTGCGGAGATTTTTTCTAAAGAAATGGGAAGGAGGGAGGGAAAGGAGCGGAGGAAACCATGTTCAAAAAATGGACATTCCCTTACCGACCGGATGGGGAGTAAAAAGGGAGAAAGGGATTAAAAAGGATTAACGGGTTCGTCGATCGATGATGATGTTTCGCAACATCTCCCAGGATTTATCTTCTTTTTCTTTTTCTTCCTGCCGGGCTTTCTTTTCTTCCTCCGGGGTGGTGACGGAATAGTAGACTCGATCTTTTCCGCCGTCGTCGCGGGGAACCTCCTGCGAGCCCAAGCCCCCAGAAGGCTCAGGAAGGGCCTTCTCGGGTTCGGAATTCTTCGGCCCCTTCGGAGGATCGGCGTGAGCCGGCGGAAGAAGATTCCCACTCTCCGGGGAAAAGAGAGCCGAAGCGATTCCCAGGAAAGCCGTCAGGAAGGCCAGAAGCCAAATTTTTTTCAAAGGCCGTCTCTCCCTGCGCCCTCACCCCGCGCTCTCCGCCGGGTCCGGGGTTGAGGGGAAGGTCATTCAGTGCCCGCTTGGACGGGTGGAGATTCCGGGGTATCGCCCCGGTTGAGAATCATTCCTTCCGGGAAAAATCTTTTCAGATGTAATCTCCCCGGTTGAATTTCTCGATCTCAATGGAAGAAAGGATTCCCGCCTCCGTCAGGATCTCCCGCAGCGGGTCCGAAGGGGACATTTTTTCAACCCACTGGTCCAGGCTTCTCATTTCCTCCGCCAGGGACTGAACCAGAGGATGGATTTCCCGCAGGGTGGTCCGGGGATTCTCCATCGCGCTCTGGTATTGCTCCAGCAGGTCCAGGGCCCTTTCCGCGACGCGGGTTCCCTGAAGGCGGAGGGGAGAAGAATCCTCGATTCCGTTCAGCCAATTCACGGCCAGGACCCCTTCGGGCAGGATTTCGGGCCCTCCCGCGGCTCCTCCCGGGGCGGCCGCGTTGGTTTCTTTCAGATTCGATTGGGCTTCCTGGAGTATTTTCTGAAAGTCAAACCCGCTCCCTTCTTCCTTTTTCCCTTTTTTCCCGGCAACCGCGGATAGGGCTCCGCTCTGAATCTCCTTCACATCCATAGAATCATTCCTCCTGTCATATCCATCTGCCTTAGGGGAATGCAAAATCAATGCCCCGGCCGGGGTGAATCTCCCTTCCCCGGGGCCGGGCCAAGCGCTATCCAAAAGAATTGAATTCCAAAGGGAAAAAACAGGGCGGATTATTTTTCATCGGCTACATGGACGATCAGCGGGGGGGCCCCTCCGGGGAAGTTCGCCCTCCCCGCGATTGGACACTGGGCAATTTTTGCCGGGTGGGGGGGTTACTGGAACAGGAATTCATCAAAATAGATCTGTTTGATCATGCCGCCCACGGGTGTCTTCTGGGCTTTCGCCAGGAGCTCCTTGCGGATTTCCTCCTTGGTTTGGGGGTTCTGCATGTCGGCCAGTTTTTTGTCCCCCAGAGTCGTGATCATCATGTCCGTAAGGCAGGGAATCTGTTGCTGCACCTCCTGGACCCACTCCGTCCTGCCCAGTTCCAATACGATGGTGGTCTTCAGGTAATGCCGGCCGCCGGGCTCGTTCAAGTTCACCACCAGGGGATTCATCTTGATGATCGGGCCCACCCACGAGGCCTTCGCAGTTCCCGCTTCGGCTTTCTTCTCACTGGCGATCCCCGGGGAGATATCTCCGCCAAGAAGGGACATGACCCCCACCCATGCGGCCAGCCCTAATAGACCCACCCGGGTCCGAAAAGTTCTTCCTTTTGTTGGAGCCTGAAAAATCCCGATCGAGAGCTTCATGAAAATTTCCCTCTATGCTGAAATTGAATAAGAAAGGTCCCTTTTCTCGGGCCTTCGCTCACGGAACGTTCAGAAATCCTTCCACCTTTTTCATGCGGCTTTCCAGGTCGATGATCACTTCTTCGAGGTCTTGCTCCTTCAGGGCATACTGCTCCATGACCTCCTTATAGGCGTGGTAGGACAGCCCGTCGGCCCCTCCCCCGATTCCGGTCATCAGGGCCACCACATCGCACAGATAGGCCAGGGACACCAGGTCCTGGAATTCCGGGGCCAGAAAGGGAGTATGATGATAACGGATTCCGGCAACGATATCCGGGGGAAATTTCCAGCTCTCCGCAATCATTCCCCCCAGCTCCGCGTGGTCGATGCCCAGGGTCGCTTTCTCCGCCTCGAGAAAAGACAGGTTTTGCTCCTGAACCCGCCTCCGGATCTCTTCGAAATGGTCTCTTACAAATCCCGCGAGAACCACTTTTCCCACATCGTGCAGCAGAGCCGCGGTAAACTGGATAGGGGATTTTTTCTGGTTCAGCCGGTCGGCCAGGATCTGGGACAGAAGGGCGCAGGCCACCGAATGCCGCCAGAGCTCCCCGTTCTGCAATTGATATCCCTGGCAGGCCTGGAAGAAGAGAAAGGATGTTCCCCGGGTGAGAATGATTTCCACCAGGTTGTTGAACCCGATCCGCACCAGGGCTTCCCCCAGAGAGTGGACCGGCCGGCGCAGGCCAAAATAGGCGGAGTTGCACACCATCAGCACGTTGGCGGTAACCGACTGGTCATACTGGATCACTTCCACCACGTCCCGGGCGGATGTTTTGGGGTCTTCCACGAGCTGCAACACCCGCTGGATCACTGCCGGAAAAGGGGGTAGTTGCGTCACCGACTGCAGAACCGCTTCCACGATATTCATAATTCCCTCTCCCCGTCCCCCGAAGACTTCACCCAAACTCTACCCGAACCCATTTCCAGGCGAACCGTGCGGTTAACCTGGCCCCCCACATTTTCTGCCTGGATGAGGACGTTGTTCGCCCCGAGGATCTTCCTCAGGGCTATGCAGTTCCGTTTTCCAATGTTGAAATACCCCGAATCATCCAGCAGCTGGGCTCCTCCGGCCGCCTTGACCTGCATCCTCCTCTTATCGCCCCCCAGGTGATAGACCTCCTGGAAAAGAAGAGGAATCCCCGTGTCGGCAAACATGAAGGGGTTGCTCTGGGCCTTCTCGGGGTTGGTGGAGGATTCGGGAAGCATGTAGTGAAGCAGTCCTCCCACCCGGCTCACCGGGTCATAGACCGTCAGGCCGATGCAGGACCCCAGGGCGTAGGTCACAATCGTGACCTTGGGATCATTGGATACCTGTATGCCACCCATCCCGACGATCAGGTTCATTTCTCTTTGCGGTAAATAGCCGGCTTAACATAACGAAACGAATGTTGAATTCCGGCCAGGCTCTCGGAATGCCCGATCAAGAGCGCCCCTCCCGGGGTCAGGTTGTGGTAAAGCCGCGTCAGCAGAGCCGCCTGGGTGGGTTTGTCGAAATAGATCATTACATTCCGGCAAAAAATGCAATCCAGGGGTTCGGCGAAGGAAAAAGCTTCCATCAGATTGAGACGGTCGAAGGAGATATATTTCTTCAGCGAGTTTTTTACCCTCACATACCCTTCCCAGTCATTTTCGCCTTTTAAAAAATATTTTCTCCAAAGAGGAGAAGAAAGGGAGCGGATTCTTTCCTGGGGGTAAATCCCCGCCGCGGCCATCTTCAGCACCTTGCTGGAAAGGTCGGTGGCGATGATCCGAAGGTCCCAGGCTTCCGGAGGGTCCAGATTTTCCGACAAGGCAATGGCCAGGGAATAGGGTTCTTCGCCCGAAGAACAACCTGCGCTCCAGAACCGGAGCTTTCTTTGGCGGCATCCCCTCCGGGCGGCCATCTCGGGAAGGAACTCGGCCTTCAGGTAATCGAAGTGCTGCGGCTCCCGAAAAAAGCCGGTGAAGTTGGTCGAGACCGCGTCCAGCAGCCGGACCAGTTCCTCCCCGGAGGAATCCTGCACCACGTGCTCATAATAGTCCCGGAAAGAAGGAAAGGACCCTTTCCGGATCACTTTTCCCAGCCGGGCCTTCAGCAGCTCCTTCTTGCCGTCGGTCAGGTTGATTCCGCAAACCTCGTAGACCAGGCGGATGATCCTGCCGAAATCCGCATCGGTCATTTCCACCGGATGGAAGGCGTTCAGCTGGGAAGGCAAAGTTCTATTCACCCTCTCTAATCGGTCTTGGGTCCAGGTTCCACTCTCTGCTCGAAGAGATGGTCAAGCTCAATTTTCCTGAACCTCCAGTGCTTTCCCACCTTCGCTCCGGGAATTTCTCCATTATGGGCCAACTTATACAGGGTCGAGACCGGAACTTTGAGATAATCGGCTGCTTCCCGGATGTTGAGGATCTCGTCGGAGACCATCTTTTCCCTTATTGTTGGATTTTGGCCAATCTTCTGACTTCTTCTTTATTGCCAACAGGTTTATCGTCAAAAATCTCCGGGACTTGAGGCTGCCCGGCAGATTTCCTCCCCTGTTTAAACCCCTGGAAATCCATCCTATTTTATTACCCGGCGGAGCAGGTTCCTCTGTTTTTCGAAAATATGCCGGGTGAATTCCTTTTTGTTGGCTTCGGGGAACTCCAGGAACTCCAGGGCACAAGAGGTTTGCCCTTGGAAAAAATCCGGCTCCGCCCTTATCACCACCGCCAGGGGAACGGAAACTTTGAGAACCTCCCTTCCCTCCGGAATGCATAATCTCAGGTTTTTGAGTTGGTCCCCCGCCTTCAGGCTTACTTCTTTGTTGATTAAGAAAGCGACGCCGCCCAGGCTGTAGTCCTTTACGGTCCCTTTCTCCTCCTTCCCCGGGTCCCCCGGGAAGAAGATCTCCGTTCCCACGGGGGCCCGCAGGCGGAAGAACTTCCTTTTTTGTTCCCTTTGAATTTTTTCGGGAATTTCCACCCAGATGCCCCGGGTATCAACCTGGGAGACCCGGGAGAGGAAACTGCAGGGAACTTCGTCGTTCTCCAGGTATTCGATCAGGACCTCCTGGCGGTGGGAGGCGGAAAGAACCTTCTCGAAATCCCGAACTCGATCGACCAGCAGGAGAATCCCTTTTTTTTCTTCTTTAACTTCCGACAGCAAGGTGAGCCAGCAGTAGGGAGTCCGGGAGATCTCCATCTTGCACATCTGCCCGGAACGGATCAGATTCTGCAGGGTTTCCTTGACTTCCGGTCCGCGAATGATTTCGGCAGATGAATCCATGCTTGTAGGATCGACCTCTTCTCCCCTTCCTTCCCCTCTTGCCCGGAGAATGCTGGGGGGTTTCAACTGGCCCTTTTCAGAGTCACCACATCCCCCGTATGGAGCACCTTGTCGATATCCAGCAGGATTTTGACTCCCCCGTTCATCTTGGCCATCCCCAGGATGTAGCCGGTGTCCAGTTTCGCGCCAAAAATGGGCGTTTCCTCGATCTCTCCTCCCCTGATGTTTAAAACCTCGGAGACCGAATCCACCACGATCCCCAACAGAATCGCCCCGGATAGGGCGGCCACTTCCACCACGATGATGCAGGTCCGCTCCGTGTAGCCGATCTCTTCCATCCCGAACTTCAGGCGCAGGTCCACCACGGGAATCACTTTCCCCCGGAGATTGATGACTCCCTTGATAAAGCCGGGAGTGCGGGGCACGGGGGTAACGGGCATCATCCCGATGATCTCTTTCACCTTCAGAATCCCGATTCCATATTCCTCTTTGCCCAGGGCAAAGGTTAAATACTTTCCTTCCCGCTCCACCGGGCCTTTGATTCCTTCCTCCGTCGCCCTTGCTGCCTCTGCCATGATTACTTCCCTCCTGGTACGACTGGAGGTCTCCTGCATATCGATCTGGACCGCTGGATATTCTTCAGGACCTCCTCCATGTCAAACCGCCAGGAATCGCCGATCTTGAACCCCGGAATCTCTCCGCTGGCCGCCAATTTATAGATCGTCGATTCGGAAAGCTTCAGGTATTGCCCCACTTCCTTCGCGGTAACCAGATTCTCCATCCTTCACCCCGCTGGATTAAATTAAAAACTTGTCGGCCCGGCATTCCTCCGGGGGAAAGCCCCCTTCTCGAATTCCCGGAAATCAGTCTCATCCAGGGGAATTACCCGCTGGGGTTTGATTTCCTTTCCTTGGCGTGGGGAAATGGACCGGGGTTTCGGGTTCCCCTTCTTCTGGAATGAGGAATGAAGGGCTGGTGCGGGAGGAACGGTTTCTCCTTTCGCCCCGGTCCCATGCCCCCCCGACCCCAACATGCGCGCGAGGTCTCCCACATAGCTCTTCATCCCCATAGCCTGGTCGCCTTTACCCGCGAATTCCATGCCCTTTCCTAATTCCGCCATTTTGCATCTCCCCCGGCCGGGCCCCTCCCCGGGAGGATCCTTTCTTGGACTCACGGATCATCTTAAGGACTTCTTCCATATCGAACCGCCAGGAATCCCCGATCCTGAAGCCCGGAATCTCCCCGCTGGCTGCGAGTTTATAGATGGTCGATTCGGAAAGTTTCAAATACCGTCCTACCTCTTTTGCGGTCACAATGTTCGGCATCATTCCCTCTCCGGAAGCCTCGCTGGGACGCATGAAAAAACACCTCCCGGGTTCCCGCTCAGAACTCCCTGAAATCTCGCTCATCATGGGGATTGACCTGAACGGTCCTGCCCTCTCTGGCGGCCACCACCGGCCTTTCCCCCTCTTCCCCCCTGCTCCCCGGGGATCTCCACATCTTCTGCCGCCCGGTTTTCAGCCTCTGGCCTTTATTGGGCTGGAGACTCTGAGGCTTTTCCGGCAACCCCGGGCCTGCGGCGGCAGACGTTCCCTTGTTCCTCCCCTTCACCAGGGTGATCATTTCCTGGACATAGGCCCGCAGCTCCTCCGCCTGAGCGCTCATCTCCTGCGCCGCCGCGGCCCACTCCTCGGCATGGGCCGCGTTCTGCTGGGTCACCCTGTCCATCTCGGCCACGGCCTTGTTGATCTGGGAGATCCCCTGCGCCTGCTCCTGCGAGGCCGCCGAAATCTCGGCCACCAGGCCTTCGACCTTCTTGGCCCCCTGAACCACTTTGACAAAGGATTCGTTCGTCCGGGCTACAATCTCCGACCCGTTTTTGACCTTCTTCACCGTCCCCTCGATGAGGTTGGCCGTGTTCTTGGCCGCTTCCGCCGCCCGCAAGGCTAAATTTCTCACCTCATCGGCCACCACCGCAAACCCCGCGCCGGCTTCCCCGGCCCGGGCCGCTTCCACCGCCGCGTTCAATGCCAGCAGATTGGTCTGGAAGGCAATCTCGTCGATGGTCTTGATGATCTTGCTTGTCTCTTCACTGGCCAGAGAGATTTCATTCATCGACCGGTTGAGATCCCCCATGGCCTGGTTGGCCCCCTCCACGACCCTGACGGTTTCGATCATCAAGTGATTGGCCTGGCCGGCATTTTCCGCATTCTTCTTGGTCATGGAGGCCATCTCCTCGATGGAGGAGGAAGTCTCTTCCAGTCCCGCCGCTTGCTCCGAGGCCCCCTGGGCCAGAGACTGGCTGGCGGAGGCCACCTGGATGGACCCGGAGGCCATCCGCTCGGCGGCCTCGGTGAGTCCTTCGATGATCCGGTGGATCGGCCGGGAGATGAAGTGGGTTAAAAAAATCCCCAGCCCCAGGGAGAGGATCGTTCCCAAGGCCATCCAAGCAAAAGAGATCACCTGGATCTGGCTTACCCGAGACTGGTTCGTGGATTGGGCCTCATCCACCTTCTGGGCCACTTTCGGAGCGATCTCTTTTAAAAGGGATTGAACTTCCCTTACCCGGATGACCGTCTCCGAGCCATAGTAAGCGATCGCCTCGGGGCGGAATGCTTTCCCCTTCTTCAGCCTCTTTTCCAACTCGACAGCCGAAAGATGGAGTTTCTTATGCGGCTCTTCGATCTGGCTTAAAAGGTCCCTGACTTCGGGGATTGCGGCCTCCATCTTCTTTCGATCTTCGCTGTAATACCATCGGCCGAAGCCGCACTTGTGTTCATCTTTTTCCACACCCAATTCGCTCAAATTCTTGTTCCCTTGAAACTCTCCTATTTTTTGCGCCCAGTGGAAATGGTCGATTTCTCTCTGCAACCAATTCCTGGCCAAATTCTCGGTGAAGCTCACCTTTTCCGTCGCGGTTTGCAAACGAGAAACCCCGTTCCAGCCCGCCAATCCCACAATCAACGTAACGCCAGCGATGATCAAAAACCCCCCCGCCAAGGTAACGCTGAGCTTCCTTTTCCCCATGGGAATCCTTATTCTCCTTCCCTATTTGTGGCTCCATTCCATATCAGGCCTGGGCACTCATGGGGGAATGGAGGTTCATTTCGAAGATTCCATGAATGTCGAGAATCAAGCCTACCCGGCCGTCTCCCAGGATGGTCGCTCCGGCCACTCCTTCCACGTTCTTTAGTTGTTCCCCCAGGTTCTTGATGACCACTTCCTGTTTTCCCAAGAGATCATCCACCAGCAGGGCTTTCTGCCGCCCTTCGTTTTCTACCACGACCACCAGCGCCTCCCAGGGCTGTTCCTGTTGGGGCTGAATTCCCAGGGTCCGGCTGAGACGGATCAAGGGCAGGAAAGTGTCCCGCACTTTGATCAGCTCCCCTCGATTTTGAACCGTTTTCAGGTCCGTCGGGCAGGGCCGCAACGTTTCCTTGATGAACACCGTGGGGATGATATATCGTTCTTTCCCGATCTGCACCACGATCCCGTCCATGATGGCCAGAGTCAGGGGGACGCGCAGGATGAAGCGGCACCCTTTGCCGGTGACTGAAAAGATTTCCACATTCCCCTTCAGCTTTTCGATGGTCTTCCGCACCACATCCATGCCCACTCCCCGGCCCGACACATCGGTGATTTGGGCGGCCGTGGAAAAACCGGGCTCAAAAATCAGGTTGTCGATCTGGTGATCGGTCAACGGTGCATCCGCCGGGACCAGCCCCTTCTCCCGGGCTTTTTTCAGGATCTTCGGCCGGTTCAGTCCCTGGCCGTCATCTTCGACCTCGATGACGATGTATCCTCCTTTGTGGAAGGCCCGGAGAAAAATGTTCCCCCTCTGCGGCTTCCCCGCCCCCGATCTCTTCGCCGGAGGCTCGATGCCGTGATCCACGGAATTGCGGATCATGTGCACCAGGGGATCATAGAGAGTTTCCACCAGGTTCCGGTCAATCTCCGTGTCATCCCCGGACATGATCAGGTCCACTTCCTTGTTTGATTTCTTGGCCAGGTCCCGGACCAGACGGATCATTTTCTGGAAGGTATGGCGGATGGGAACCATCCGCAAGGATAGGGAGATTCTCTGCAGATCGGCGGTAATCCGCCTGAACTGGGAGAAATCGCGGCTCAGCTTGGAGTCGTGGAGCGAGGAAAAGATCGGGTTCTGGGCCACCAGGGACTGGGCGATGACCAATTCCTCGATCAGGTCCACCAGGCTGTCGAGTTTGTTGGTGTCCACCCTGATCGCGGTCTCAGCCGATTGGGGGGAAGATTTCTTCTGATCCCGCAGGGCTTCGATGACCTCCCGGGGTTTCACCTTGTTTTCCCTGATCAGGATCTCGCCGATCTTCTGGTCCTTCTTTTCCTCCTTCTGGATTTGAAGGGCACCCTCAATATCCTCGGCGGAAATGATTCCTTTCTGGCTCAATATCTCTCCCAGCGGCGGAACCTCGCTTTTTCCCGGGATGGCAGCGGGGGAGACCGCTTCGCCCCTTTTCATGCGCTCGATCTTCCGCAGATACGGGGAGAGGTCTATGGAGGGCGGCTGGATGCGGCCGGACTTCATTTGCTCTTTCAGCTCCAGAATCATGGTTTTCAGCACATCCACCGCTTCCAGGATGAAATCGATAATCTCCTGGTGGATCTGGAGTCTTCCGTTTCGGGCCTCGTCCAGCAGGGATTCCATGGCGTGGGAAAACTGGTTGATTTCCTTGAGGTTCAAAAACCCGGAGACCCCTTTAATGGTGTGAAAGCGCCGGAAGATGGAATGGATGCACTCCTTGTCATCGGGAGATTGTTCCAGGTTGATGATCTGCAGTTCGATGGTTTCCAGGCGCTCCAGGGCTTCGGAGACGAAGTCTTTGCACAAATCCATGTCCTGCCCAAAATCCGTAACCGTCTCTTGGGGCTTTTCCGCGGCTGGCCCCCTAGGCTCTCCGACCCGGGGTTCCTTCTTCGGCGAAAGGGAAGGTTTCTCTTCCGGAATCAGGGAGACCAGGGCTTCCCAGAAGGCGGTCTCTTCCTGGGTAGGCTGGCTGACATCGGGGTGAAAGATTTTTCCCTGGATCAAGTGGACTCCCCGCCCCAGAAGAACCAGCGCTTTGGGGGGGTCGGGGGCTTCCCCCAGGACAATCTTCTCCACCAGCTTTCGCACCGCCTGGATGAGAGCCCCGCCGGCCGGGTAACCGTTCTCCCGGGACAATTTTTCGATCGTTTCCAGGTGTTCCAGGATCGAACCCAGGACGACGACATCATCCGCTTCGACCCCCATGGCCTGCGTGGCCAGCTGATCGATGGCCTTTTCCAGGAGTTCCGGAATCCTCCCCTTATTTTTTTTCATCTTTCCGCTGGACCGCCTTTATCCTTTTTCAGAAATTTCTTGCGATTTCTCGATGGCCTGGAAGATGGAAGAAATATGGAATTTCGCCCGCCGGGCTCAGGCCCTTAAAGATTCCGAGAGTTCCACGGCAGGAGAGCCCTTTTTAAATTTTCGCAGGAGGTGTCTCTGGATCTCCGCAATATGCTGGCTGAAACGCTTCCTCATCGTTCCTTCCAGGTTCAGAAATTCCAGGGCGTAGAGATTCATGCCGTTCTGCCCGGGGGGCTCCACCCGCCGGACAATCGCCAGGGGGATCTCGACCATGAACCAATCCCCCTCTTCTGGAATCCGGAGGAAGAGTGCCTTCAAATGATCGTTGGATTTCAGGGGAAGATCGGCTTCGGCGAAAAAGGCCACCCCGCCAAGGCTGTAGTCCCGGACGCGGGCTCTGACCTCGGTTTCGCCCTCCAGGGGAAAAATGATCTCGGTCCCCCCCGTGGCTTTTACCCGGTGATAGGCCCTCCTCTGCATCCGGTAGATCACTTCGGGGCACTCAACCCAGATGGAGTGGGGAGATGTGTCCACCACCCCGGCATGAAAATGGCAGAAGAAAATTTGGGCGTCGGCATATTCCAGGGTGATCTTCCGCTCTTGAAGCGGGGGAAGCGCTTGCTCAAATCCGCGGACCCCATCGATGAACAGATAGCTGTTATTCCCCTCTTCCCGGATTTCGGAGATGCGGGCCTCCCAGGAGAAGGGGGTATCGGGGATTTTGACCATACAAGGATGGTGCGAAGCGATGAGGGCTTGCAGGGACCTCCTCACCTTTAAGCCGCTGATGATTTCGCCCAGTTGAAACTTCAAGGGTTCCCTCCCCGGATGGTTTTCAATCGCTCAATCTCTTCTCGGTCTTCTCTTCCCTTCCCTCCAGGGGGCTCCTCAACCTAAGTCCTCGCTTCTTGGACTCCCGGATCATTCTCTGAATCTCTTCCAGATCGAAGCGCCAGGAATCCCCAATCTTGAAGCCGGGAATTTCTCCGTTGGAAGTCAGCTTGTAGATGGTCGATTCGCTCAGCTTCAAGAATTGACTCAGCTCTTTGGCGGTCAGGATTTTTTCCATATTCATATTTTCTCCCTTGAGTCGTTCATAAGCGCTTCAGCCATCGCGCCCGGGGCAAAGTCCCTTGGGGATACCGGCTGTGGCGCAATTCCCTTCGGTCATTGCGGGTGGACGAAGGGAGCGCGGCAATTGAATTGTTTCCCAGCCTTATGAGATTGCTGCGGTCGTTTCACTCTCTCGCCTGACCTCGCGACACTCTCATCAGGGGAAGGGGAGGATTGAAAAACGGCCCATTTCGTCGATCTGTTCGAAAGATCGTCATTTTCGCCAAAAAACTTTAATCGAGTTTAATCGTATGAATCCGGTAAATGAGGATATCCCGACATAGATGAAGCAAAATTAGGAAAATCCCCGTAAAAGCCTATGCCCGGAAAAAGAAAAAATTATCGGATCATCTCCAAATTAGTGGAGAGCCAAAGAACTGGTATATTCGAAATGGGAGGTGATTCCAGGGGCCCGGAAGGAAAGTCATATTGCTTGCAATCATGAGGCAGCTATCGCTTCTTAGTTGTGGCGGGGGTTCCTGTCCCCTAATCGAAGTTCTCTTTTCCCGCCCCCGCTGCGCTTTGCGGAAGGCAAGCAGGGAGGCTATGGGAATCCATATCCCGCCGATGCTTGCGGCGCAATCTGACTTTCCTTCCGGGCCCTTGGCAGGCTTTCATAAGAAATTCGATCACCTAATTTGGAGATGATCCAAATTTTTCATTATCCTCCGGATGGATGGGAATTCTTTCCTAATTTTTCAAAGGAGGGGGAAAAGGGTTGTCTCTTCGGGCTGAATTCCGGAGGATAGGGGAATGAAACGCTTCCAAAACTTGCTAAGATTCCGAACGGATTTTCTCTTCGGCCGCCGGGAAAAACGGGGTTTCCGGGGGCCGAATTTCATCCACGAGGATAAAGGTCAGGGATTTTCCTTCCCAATCCAAAACCCTCACATATTCCGGTGTCCGCCCCATGGCGGCATGGACCACCTTTGACTTTGTCTCCACTAATTCGGGCATAATCGCTTTTACCCCCTTTCTTCACCAATAGAGCTAATGCAGGCAGCATGCCAACCCCCCCGGGCGAAAGGGATGAATTCATTCAACTCGTTGAATTTGTAGGCGAATAGCCGGGGAAAAAGGAGAAGATCGGGAAGGAAGACGAAGGCCAGGCCTGGTATTTTTTGCCTATTTGCGGAAGAGGCTGATCTGCTCGAAAGTCTGGATCTCCCGTCCCCCTTTGCGGGCCCCATCCAGGATTTCCCGAACCTT
>Ga0315285_10004558_pt1 | contig 14364 bp, 7 predicted proteins | sample YL17G09_36_MG_FD_203698 | JGI IMG/M metagenome (GOLD analysis project Ga0315285, IMG submission 203698) | Sediment microbial communities from Yellowstone Lake, YNP, Wyoming, USA - YL17G09_36 | ecosystem: Environmental > Aquatic > Freshwater > Lake > Sediment | place: USA: Wyoming | collected...
GGGCGGCAACCCTCCAGCGGCCGCGGGGAACACTTCTGTAAGGGCGCGTCGAGAACGGTTGATCGATGTAGATCGATTTGCCCTTACTCCCAACGCAGTTTGTCTCTCTTTATGGCATTCTGTAGGAATATATTTTAAGAATCAGAAAGAGATGGAGGCTACGCATAATTAGATTAAAGATCAGAAAACGATATATACATCTTCGAATACATGCTTAAGTTAGGAGAAGCCTTAGCGCTAGCTGAAGTTGTGAAGTCTTCATTTCCCGGACAAACGGCAAATTCGGTCGAGAAGAACAGGCAGGCCAGGATGTTCCTTTGGGAGGAAAACGGGGAGGAGCAAGGTTATAACCCTCAAGGTAGAGTATGGAGGGAGCTGATGGAGGATAGTCCCTAGGTCAGGAGCACGCGGAGGTAACCTTGTACATAAGAGAGCTGGAGCTCAAGAACTTCAAATCCTTTGGAAGACCGGTCAGGATACCTCTGCCCAACGACTTCACAACGGTAACTGGACCTAACGGATGCGGAAAATCCAATATTGTCGATGCACTGCTCTTTGCCCTCTGCCTCTCCAACTCCCGGGCCATGCGCGCGGAGAGGCTTCCCGATTTGATCTACAATGGAGAGGACGGCAAGAATCCGGAATTCGCCCAGGTCACAGTCAAGCTGGACAATTCATGTCGAACTATGCCCCTGGAAGGGGACGTTGTGGATATATCCCGCAAGATCAAGGTTAGAGAGGGAAAATATTCTTCTTCATATTATTTTAACGGCAAATCCTGCGGCCAGGGTGAGCTCCAGGATAAGCTCTCCAAGGCAGGCATAACCCCTGAGGGCTACAATATTGTTATGCAGGGGGACGTCACCCGCATCATAGAGATGACGCCTGTCGAGCGCCGCAAGATAGTGGATGAGATCGCGGGCGTCGCAGAGTTCGATGAAAAGAAGAGGAAGTCCTTGGAGGAGCTGGAGGTAGTCAGGGAGAGGATAGGCCGGGTGGATGTGATCCTGGAGGAAGTCGGCGCTCAGCTCTCCCAGCTCAAGGAAGAGCGCGACAAAGCCCTGTCCCACCAGGCTCATCGAGAAGAGGTGAAGAGGCAAGCGGCCTTTCTGCTCCTGGCCAGACTCAAGGAGGCCTCTTTGGAGCTCAGCCGTCTGGAGGAGGATTGCAGCTCTTTGAAGGCTACAGAAGAGGTGCTACAGAAGAGCCTAGAGGCCAAAAAGGCTGGACTGGCATCTCAGGAGAGCCATCTCAAGAGCCTCGGCCAGGAGATCACTCATAAGGGCGAAGAGGAACAGATACAGGTCAAGCGTCATATAGAGGAGCTCTTGGGCCAGATAGCCAGGGAGACCTCACGAGGGGAGATGGCTGACCGCTCCCTGAAGGCCGCGGAGGAGCAGATCCGGGATTGCTTTTTGCAGACGTCCAAGCTACAGAAGGAGCTGGAGGAGATGGCCGCGAAGATGAGGGATGGCGGCCTGCGAGGTGCCAGCCTGCGCGGAGAGCTGGCAGAGAAGACGGAAATGCTGTCCATTGCCAAGGAGAAGATAGCAGAGGCCGATGTCAAGTATTCTCACCTCCGGGACGAGCTGGGTGAAGCCAGAGGGCACTGGGAGGAGTTCAAGGTCCGGCAGGCGGATCTGATAAGAGAGAGGGACAGGCTGCTGGATGCCGCTCGCCGGGGAACGCTGGAGAGAGAGGAGCTTTCTTCCGCAGCCGCCGAGGTCTCCGAATCCCTGGCCTCTATAGACCACGAGATGGGGATGCTCAAGTCCGAGCTGGCCGCCTTCAACAGCCAGGCCATGGAGCTTGAGAAGGATAGAGATGACCTGGTGGGGGGCAGGCTGCGCATCAAACGAGAGATTGCCGAGATAGACCATGAGATGCAGAGGCTGCAGGGTGACTATGCCAAGACAGACGCACGGCTCAGGGCAGCCGAGGACAAGTCCGGCTTCAACAGAGCGGTGGAGGCCACCAGATCCGCTATCAAGAGGCAGCTGTTAAAGGGGCTTTATGGAACGGTGGCCGAATTGGGCAACGTTAGCGCCAAGTTCTCCGCAGCTCTCGAGAGCGCTGCCGGAGCCCGGCTGCAGAGCATTGTGGCCAAGACAGACGAAGATGCCGCACAGGCCATCGATTACCTGAAGAGATCTCAGATCGGAAGGGCCACCTTCCTGCCGCTGAACAAGCTGGAGAAGAGGGATCTCCCGCAGAAGCCAAAAATTGCGGGAGTTGTGGATTATGCTCTGAATCTGGTGAGCTTTGATTCCAAGTTCTACGCCGCCTTCTGGTACACCTTCAGGGATACATTAGTGGTGGAGACCCTGACGGACGCCAGGAAGCTGATGGGCAAGTATCGCATGGTCACCCTGGAAGGAGACCTGGTGGAGAAGTCCGGGGCCATGACCGGCGGGCATTTCAAGTCCAGGATGAAGTTTGCCGATGAGGAGAGCAAAAAGCTGCTCGAGCTCTCGGATAAGATCTCGGCCTTGGATGGGGAACGGCGCGACAAGCTGGAGAAGCTGGATGAGATCGAGGAGGAGATATCCAGGATCAGCCGGGAGGTGGAGGAGCTGAACAAGCTGATCTCTAAAAAGACCTTCCGGCTGGAGGAGATCCAGTCGGGCCGACATAGGCTTGAGAAATCTCTAGCCGAGAGGATAGAGCGTCTGGCCGGGATAGAGCAGGAGGGGCAGGATCTCAAGAGCGGCCTGGACAAGCAGGAGAAGGATATAAAGGCGACGGCAGATGCCTTGGCAGAGCAGCAGCTGAAGGTGGAGGCGGTTGAGGCCGATCTTGAAGGATCGGAGATCCCCGAGCTGACCAGGCAGACAGATTCTGCAGAGACGGAGATCAAGAGGCTTTCGGAGAGGCTGAGGGAGATTGATGCCGAGGCCCTAAGAGACAGCATCAAGGAAGAAGGGGCAGAGAATAGGCTGAGGGAGCTGCTCGGAAGGAGGGAGGACCTGGAGGCTCAGAAGGCGGAAGGAGGGGGGCAGAAAGATTCCGCTATACAAAGACTATCAGAGCTGGAAGAGATGCTCAAGACAGCCAAGGATAGAGAGGCGGCGCTTGACGTTGAGCTCCGGGGGCTGAAAGGGGAGAGGGGCGAGCTTCTGGAGCAGATCCTGGTCCTGCAGAGAGAGGTGGACCAGATGGAGAGAGAGAGAGAGAGGGTAGAGGTTAGGCTCTCCGCTTCTGGCAAAGCTCTGGAAAGTGTCAAATCGTCAGCGGAGACTCTGAGGGGCGAGATCGAATCCGCGGGCATCGATCCCGAGCAGGAGCCTCCCAATAGCCAGATCGTTGCTCAGAAGATCAAGGCCCTGGAGGAGGCCATGTTGAATCTGGAGCCAGTGAATATGCTGGCCATCCAGGATTACGACAGGGTCAAGGCCAGGCAGGAGTTCCTCCTGGAAAGGCAGGAGACTCTGAGCCGGGAGAGAGAGTCTATCATCGACAAGCTGAACAAATACGATTCAATGAAGAGGGAGGCCTTCCTGGCCGCTTTTGCGGAGATAGACAAGTTCTTCAAGCAGATCTTTAGGGAGCTCTCCAATGGAGATGGCGATCTAATGCTTGAGAATCCGCAAGATCCCTTGAGCGCAGGGATGACCATCAAGGCCAGGCCGGCCGGCAAGGCTTTCCACCGGCTGGAGGCCATGTCGGGAGGGGAGAAGAGCCTGACCGCCCTCTCCTTCATCTTCGCATTGCAGATGCACAAGCCGGCCCCCTTCTATGCCATGGACGAGATCGATATGTTCCTGGACGGAGTAAATGTGGAGAAGGTGGCGAGGCTCATCAAGAGGATATCCAAAGATGCTCAGTTCCTGGTGGTCTCCCTGAGAAAGCCCATGATCCAGCAGTCCAGGTACACCATCGGGGTGACGATGCAGGAGGACAACACATCCAGTGCCACAGGCATCACCACATGATTTGAGGTAAGGACTTGTCAGACCATAAGAGCTCTAAGGATTCGCCTAAGGGCATGAAAGATCTGGAGCTGGAGCCTACAGAGTTACTGGTGGAGCTGGCCAGGCGAGGAGATATTGATCCCTGGGATATCGACATAGCCCGGGCCACGGAAAAGTTTCTCCATTATATGGACTCTCTGGAGAGGCGGGATCTCAGGATTCCTGCTCGTACGCTGCTCTATGCCAGCATCCTTTTGCGGATGAAGTCCGACTCCATGGAGGGAGCTCAAGAGGGGCCTCTGGCCGAGGCAGAGCTCGAAGAGGTTCTGGTGGAGGCTGATGAAGAGATAGCTCCGCAGCTCCCCCAGCCGCCGGTAAGGAGAAGGACCAAGCGGCCTGTGACCCTGGAGGAGCTGATCAGTGAACTCAAGAAGGCAGAGATGGTCGGCCGCAGGAAGGCCATGCGGGAGAGATGGGTCTCTCCTGTAGAGAAGGCCTTGGACCTATCCCACGAGGAGGGCATCGAGGAGAGGATCAAAGTCCTGGGCCCCATCCTGGATGATATGTTCACCTCCAGCCAGAGCGTTCCCCTGGCAGAAATAAAAGAGGGTGATGCGGTCGGCAACTACATCTCTCTGCTCTTCATGGCCCAGCGCAGGCAGGTGTGGCTGGAGCAGCAGGAGTTCTTCGGAGATCTGTTCATCCGCAGGCATCCCTGACTCGATTTGGACAACTGCAAATTTCGATATCTAGTTATTTATGTTTCCCGAGACATAGTACAACCTTGTCTCCATCCAGAATAAATCTTGCTATGATGCAAAAGGTTAGCTCGGTTCAATGTCTTAAATCCAATTGATCTGCGCCGTCTTCTTGAAAAAACACGTCTCGGACCGGTTCAATCCATCCTGTCGGCTCGGCATATCATCCCATATTTCCTCGGTAGAACGTTACCCTCAGATTCCAAAGCTGCACGAAGCTGGGTTGCCAGGGTTGGACCATCTACTTGCCCTTTGCTATGTAAATGATTTATAGCTCAAAGGAGACATAGCGGTTTTCATGGTAAGGTTTTCTCATAGAATGGGCTTTAAGCCAATGAAAACCATAATACAGCAGGACACAATTGATATTGAATTAAGGACTGATTTGTGGAATCATTTTTACCTCATTTACTTGGAAGATCCTGCAAATATAAAGAAGATCTCTTTTCCATTGTGGATGGATTTTTTTGGATTGCCTGTTGACAGTGTTCCCCCTTCGCCTGGAGGCGTATATGAATGGTTGAGAGGATATTTTTTTAAGGCTAAGTGGTATGAGGTTTATGATTTTATCGAATTTATTGCCGGTATTTCCTCTACCGAAAATCTAAATTCGCTCTTTATGATTCTCTGCAATATTTGTCTTGAAAAGAACCTATCAGCATATCGTTTTGTAGGAAACAAAATAGCTCCCTTAACATCCGAACAAGAAACAGCTGAAATAGATAAGGCATTGGAGGATACTAGTTCAATTAAATCAGTCAATGTTCATCTAAGAAGGGCAATAGAACTATTTGCTGATAAAAAACCAGACTATAGAAATTCTATAAAGGAGTCAATAAGTGCCGTTGAAGCGATCTGTAATCTGATTCTAGGCAGCAATAACTCCTCATTAGGTGATGCGTTGAAGAGAATCGAAAGAGAACATAAGGTGGTTATTCATCCAGCTTTGAAGGTGGCTTTTGAAAAGTTATATGGCTACACGAGCAGCTCAGATGGTATAAGACATGCTTTATTAGAAGAATCTACGTTAGGTCAAGAAGATGCCAAATTCATGCTAGTTTCCTGCTCGGCATTTATCAATTACCTTATTGCAAAATCATTGATAGTAGGCATAAAATTGGACTAGAAATACCTAGGGATGTAGCAATTGCAAAAAACAGAGGTGTAGAGTTTTCGGGGATTGGTTCATCCCGTCAGAAATACAAAAATCAAGCTGGAGCAATTTTGAATTTTCAATATAGCAAAGATGGTTCTCATGCTTCAATTTTCTGCTGCTGCGTGACCGAAAAAGAAGTTTAGTCTATTCTCCCCGGCGGGGCTCCCGTCCTCACGGGGCTCGCCGGCGCTGAGAAGGAAAAGCAAATCGATCTACATCGATCAACCGTTCTCGACGCGCTCCGCCAATAGTGTCCCCCGCGGCCGCGGGGTTAGGGGGGCCGCCCGCGGCCTGGAGCGGGAGCTAAGGGCATCGGAGCGACGCACTAGGAAACATGATAATAAGAACATCGGTAGGAGCACCGAGGATAACCGACCTGGAAATGAGTGCTGAGCCGAATCATATTCGTCAGGCGATCCCATGAAAGGAGAAATATAGTAAGCGATACGAAAGATCACCTAAAAGGAGGCGCAATATGGCGGGAAGATTGATGGAGTATTTTAACAAGCAGCCGAGGATTGGGGTCATGAGCACATCGAGCAAAGGTGGAGAGGTAGATGCAGCGATCTTGGGATCTCCCCAGATGATCGATGAAAAGACGGTTATTGTGGCCTTTGCCAGAGGCCGGACTTTTGCCAACCTTCAAGAGAATCCCAACGCGGTGTGCATGATATTGGAGCCGGGAGAGGGAATCTCTGATTGGAAAGGGATCCGGGTTTATCTCAGGATGAAAGAGTATGCCACATCAGGGCCTAAATTGGACATGTACAAGAGTCAGGCCGCCAAGATCGTCGGAGAGCAAGCAGCGAAGATGATTCAGACGCTGGCCACCTTCGAGATCACTGAAGTGAGGCCTCTGGTCGACTTTGGTCAGGGCTGGGAAAAATCAATCTGAAGGTTATCTCCTGGCATAAGTTATGGAAAATCCATCTATTGGGTGGCATGGTATCTAAGGACCGGCTGGAAGATGCAGGCTTCCAGTCCTTTTCTTTCTTAATGACATGTAGGCTCTATACCTCTAATAAGTAAAATAGAAAATTTATAATAAAAAAAATATAGTTTATATGTATGCCGCAGCTCCTGGCTCCACATAGATTATTTTGAGAACACCCCGGTCAAAGTACATGCTCTTGGGATAATTGAACTGACCGTCAAATACTCTTATGTTGTGGCTTGTGCCGCCGGCAACCTGGAAGTCAAATACCCCATCCAGGACATCTCCTCCCGCACCTTCTGTGCCGATATAGTTCCCGTCCAGGAAAACTTGGTACCCCCTCATCCCTTGGGACTGAATAGACACAGGAGTATCTCCGCCTAAATCAGCCACTTGCAGCGGCATGGATGTCTGCGGAAGCATATAGGGGGCTGGCAGCGTTGTGGTTTCAGCATATGTCAGGTCCTCAGCCGATGAATCTTGGGAGAATACATCGACGACAACTACGTTGCTCGGCTGGTTGTCCACCACGAAGTAGAGCATGTGCCTTCCTATCTGGTCGGTGGCATAGTCCATGGTGTTGTAGCCCTGGTAGAACTGATAAGTCTTGTACTTCAGACTGGTTGTATTATTCTGAATTATCTCATAAAATCCACCGGTTCCCCCAACAGGCACATGGGCAACCAGGTGCAGCACTGTTCCCACGGGACATACCAAGTACTGTGTCCAGTTCATCGCTCCCTGGAACCACAGGTCATTGGCCTTCGCGGGCACAAGGGATGCATACTGGGAATATGGCAGTCCCTGGCCGGCGCCGTAGAATACGCTATACGGCGTCTCTTGCGCAATATCGAACTTGGCAGGATTGCTCACTATGCCGCCTACTATAGGCTGACCTACGGCAGCATAATACTCCCAAAAGGGCATGAAAGTGGTGACAGGAACTGCTTGTCTATAGAAGGAGACATCGGAGCTGTACCAGGGGAAGCTGGTCACAGGCATATCCAGCCACCGCACCATGCCAGCTATCCCCGGCTCCATAGTCTTCCAGCGGTCGGAGCTTCCCACATATCCGCCTTCTAGATAGTCCTCTCCAAACGCAATTTGAATCAGCAAGCACGCTGCAATGGCTATCATGCAGAGCGGAATTCTGTTGTATCCCATTCGTTTCACCGATTATCTTTCTTGCAGTATTCAACATTTAAGGCTAGCTGTAAGTTTTGACCATTCGGTAACAATAGCCATATCCGTCCATCTCCTCATGGCTTTGCGGCAAATTGCTTCCGGCGAAGACAAACTCTTCTCGGCAGCTGGGATGGTCCTGGCAGTTGACATCTCTTTGGTGTTTACCTCTTTTGGGATAGCAGTTCAAGAGCACTTCTGCCAGATATACAAATCGGATAAGCTGGCTGGAAGTCATCATTTATCCCCGCTGAAGGAAAAAAGCATATTCGCCTTCACAGGAGAATCCAAGTCGAAGTTTCAGGGATATCTGAGGTAGAATCAGCATCCTCTCCTAGCACGAGTCCATTTTTTTTATTCTAAGGGCTAATAAGCTTCAAAGAAGGATGGACGACAACTAAAAAGTATTTATTTATGGATGTGGAATGAATTGCTGGGAAAAAAAGGCTCACCCCAATTTAAGCACACAAACTGCTGGCCGGAATGGGGAAGAAATGGCTGAGCACGCCAATACTTGATGAGGGCGGGCTGCTCTATGAGCTTAAGGCGCTTGGCAAAAAATCTGGAAGGCATAGCAATATAGTTGATGCCAATCAATAAGCTTAGATGGATAGGGTGGGAGGGACTATAGAGTGGAGGATTTGCATGAGCAGTCCGAATCGGAATTCCTGGGTGAGGAATTTTTAAATGTGGAACAAGGTCCACGAGCGACTCACGTGGAGAGATTAGCATCCCTATTTCCGCTGCCTTATTATGGGGGATGGGCCGTAATCAGCGGAGCATTCTTCTTGATCTCTTCAGCCGTCGTGCTGTTCTTTGAGAAATCGTCTGTCTATGTCATCCCCTGCTTCCTCCTGTCGGCCTTGATGCTTCAGCAGGCTATTATCATCGTTTGGGCACAGCGAAAGATAAGGCTCTTCAAAGAGAATATCCTGGAAGTTGTAGATTTGCCAAAGGAGGAGATCGCTGCCTGGTACGAAAACCAAGAGACCAAGATCTTCAATGACAAGAAAATGGTTGTCGCCGGCATACTTCTCAACATCATGGCCATCGCTATCGGCCTGGATTACTTTGGATTCTCCTTCCAATCAATCTACTCGAATATTGCCATAAAAATTTTATATTTTTTCACGCATTACTTTGTAGGCGTCGGGTCCTATCTCTTGATCTCTACGGCTCTGATGCTGCATAATATTGGCAAGCTACCTCTAAATATAAATATGATATTATCAGAAAATATCAAGCCAAAAGGGGTATTATATTCAGAATTTACCATTTGTGCAGCCACTGTCTACCTTGGCTGGGGAATCTTCTATATGTCCACCCCCAATAAATTGCAGTATCTGACGAGCATCTTGTGGTTTTCGAGCTTCGCCCTGCTATTGATCGCCTCCTTCATCTTGCCGCAGTACAGCATTCATCAGATGATGATAAAGACCAAGAATGATACTCTAGAGTCGTTTTCCATGAAGTTGAGAGCTAAGGCTGATGATGCTTTCTTGAATCTCACAAGAGAGAACGTCACAACCCTGAGGGATATGCTGGCCGTCAAGCATCAACTGGATGAGATGTGCCAGTGGCCTTTTGGCTCCTATGAAATTATACACATTGCTTTGATAGTAATAATCCCGATATTGGTAGTGATTTTGGAGATCATCTTCAAAGTTATTGAATGAGGTTGAAGAGCAGATCGAGCTTTTCCCGCTCCTTTTCCTTGCGCCAGAGATTGCACGGGAGAGCCGCCGTACCCTTTAATTATCAAAAGACTGCGGTCCTGGAGATGGAGAGAGCCAACCTTTTTTGGTCAGTTCCATATCTCAGACAAGTCTAGGTTCAGAAGGGAAGAGAAATAATTTGGGGGCTCCACATCATGCCAATGGAGATGTGGGATTACCTGGCGCCCCAAACTAATCGCGCTACCCTGGGTAGATGCGGACCTTGTTCTCTCGCGAGCTGGCCTGGCCATCGCCGGAGTCCCTTTCGTGGGATTCCATTCCCGATTCGTTGAGCTGAACTAAGCTGTCGCTAATGGACCGATCAGGGATTCGGCTCGAGTCCGGCTTAGGCTTAATGGCGATATCCTTGTAGCATCTATCCCAAGAGCCCGGTCTGGTCACATTGACGGTCAGCCTGGTGGTTCCAGATGTTCCCGCAGCGAAGCTGATCGACTGAGTGTAGCTGGCGGAGGTGATGGCGCCGTTGGTGATGGCCCAGGCGTAGGATGCTCCAGATTCTGCAGTGGAAGCTGCATTGCCGGTTGAGCCGGAATATACTGCATCTGGTGCGGAGATGGTGCAGTTTATTTCACTTAGCTTGACTATCCAGAAGTCTTCAGAGCCATGGTTGCCGCTCACATCGCCGTCATTTGACGGAGTGTAACCGCAGACCACATATCCACCATCGGCGGTCTGCTGGATGCTCTGGGCATAGTCATAACTGCTTCCGCCCAGGCACTTCTGCCAATCAAGATAAGGCGGTTGTCTGCATGACGCCAGGGGGCGGACCTTGACCGTCCCCTTGCAGATCTTTGAGCAGCCACCTTTGGTCGCCTTGAGGTTGACTGTGTAGGTGCCCGGAGCAGAGTAGAGATGGGACGGATCTTTAGCCGAGCTGACTGCTCCGTCACCGAACTCCCATTGGTAGGATTCCATTCCCGAGGGGCCGGTGAGCCGAACTGGTGTGCCCTCGCAGACGGGCGCATTCGAGGTCCAGCCGCAGTCCGGCTGGGACTTGACCATGACTGATCCCATGCAGCTCTTTGAGCAGCCGCCTTTGGTCGCCTTGAGGTTGACCGAATAAGTGCCCGGACCAGAGTAGAGGTGTGACGGGTCCTTGGCCGAGCTGACCTGGCCATCGCCGAAGTCCCACTGGTAGGATTCCATTCCCGAGGGGCCGGTGAACTGAACTGGTGTGCCATTGCAGACGGGCGCATTGGATGTCCAGCTGCAGTCCGGCGCCCTTACCTCAACTGTACCAGGACAGGACTTTGAGCAGCCGCTCTTCGTCGCCTTGAGGTTCACTGTGTAGGTGCCTGGAGATCGGTAGAGATGGCTCGGGTCCTTGACCGAGCTGGCCTGGCCATCGCCGAACTCCCACTGGTATGAGTCCACTCCAGAGGGGCCGGTGAGCTGAACCGGGGTGCCGTTGCAGACGGGCGAATTGGATGTCCAGCTGCAGTCCGGCTGGGACTTGACCACAACTGATCCCGGGCAGCTCTTCGAGCAGCCGCTCTTGGTCGTCTTTAGGCTGACTGTGTAGGTGCCCGGCGCAGAGTACGGGTGGGAGGGATCCTTGGAAGAGCTGACTCCTCCGTCACCGAAGTCCCACTGGTATGCGTCCATTCCTGCGGGGCCCGTGAACTGAACTGGCGTGCCGCTGCAGACTGGGGCGCTCGCGGTCCAGCTGCAGTCCGGCTGGGAGTTGACCACAACTGTCCCTGTGCAGCTCTTTGAGCAGCCGCTTTTGGTCGCCTTGAGGTTGACAGTGTATGTGCCTGCAGCAGAGTAGAGATGGGATGGATCCTTGGCCGAGCTGGCTGCTCCGTCGCCGAAGTCCCACTGGTAGAAGTCCATTCCTGCGGGACCGGTGAACTGAACAGCGGCCCCGTTGCAGACAGGCGCATTGGATGTCCAGGTGCAGTCCGGTCCGGCAGTTACAGTGATATCCTTGCTGCACTTCTTCGAGCAGCCGCCGGCGGTCACCGTGACCTCAAGCCTGGTGGTTCCCAAAGCTCCTGCAGTGAATGCGATCGACTGGGTGTTGCTGGCAGAGGTGATCTCACCGTTGGTGATCGACCAGACATACGCCGCCCCGGATGCAGCGGTCGAGGCGGCATTGCCCGTCGACCCTGCACAGACAGCATCTGGTGCGGATATGGTGCAGTCGGGTCCGGAGGTTATGGTGATATCCTTGCTGCACTTCTTCGAGCAGCCGCCGGCGGTCACGGTGACCTCAAGCCTGGTGGTTCCCGATGCTCCTGCAGTAAAGGTGATCGACTGGCGGTCGCTCGCAGAGGTGATCTCGCCGTTGGTGATCGACCAGACATACGCCGCCCCGGATGCAGCAGTGGAGGCGGCATTGCCGGTCGACCCGGCGCAGACTGAAGACGGCGCGGATATTGTGCAATCCGGCCCGGCGGTTACAGTGATATCCTTACTACACTCCTTGGCGCAGCCATTGGCATTTGTCACTTTGACCTTGAGCCCGACGGTTCCCGAAGCTCCTGCAGTAAAGGCGATCGACTGGGTGTTGCTGGCAGATGTGATCTCGCCGTTAGTGATCGACCAGGCATAGGCTGCCCCGGTTGTTGCCGTGGAGGCAGCATTGCCCGTCGACCCGGCGCAGACAGCATCGGGTGCAGATATGGTGCAGTCTGGCCCGGCAGTTACGGTGATATCTTTCGAGCACTCCTTCGAGCAGCCGTCCTTGGTCGCCTTGAGGTTGACCGTGTAGCTGCCTGGAGCTGAGTAAAGATGGACCGGATCCTTGGCCGAGCCAACTGCTCCGTCGCCGAAGTCCCACTGGTAATCCTCCATTCCGGCGGGGCCCGTGAACTGAACTGGCGTGTCGTTGCAGACCGGCGAATTGGATGTCCAGCGGCAGTCCGGATAGGACCTGACCCTGATTACGCCCAGGCATGAGTTCGAGCAGCCGCCTTTGGTCGTCGTGAGGTTGACTGTGTAGATGTCTGGAGCTCGATAGAGATGGGACGGGCTCTGGGCCGAGCCTACCTGGCCATCGCCGAAGTCCCACCGGTAGGCGTCCTCTCCCGCAGGTCCCGTGAACTGAACTGGAGTGCCGTCGCAGACCGGCGAGCTCGAGGTCCAGCGGCAGTTAGGTACTGGCTTGACAACGACTGTGCCAGGGCAGGACTTCAAGCTGCCGCATTTGGCCATAATAAGTTTTACGGCATAGGTCCCCGGGGCAAAGTAGAGATGGCTCGGGTCCTCTGCTTGACTGCTGGATCCGTCGCCGAAATCCCAGCTGTAGGCGTCCATTCCCGAGGGGCCGTCGAACTGAACGGGCATGCTGTTGCAGACCGGCGAATTGGATGTCCAGCTGCAGTCCGGCGCGGGAAGGATGGCGATATCCTTGCTGCATTTCTTCGAGCTGCCATCGGCAGCAGTCACCGTGAGATTAAGTTTGATGGTTCCCGACGCTCCAGCAGTGAAAGTGATCGACTGAGCATTGCTGGCAGATGTGATCTGGCCGTTGGTGATCGACCAGGCATGGGCCGCCCCGGCTGTGGCTGTCGAGGCGGCATTGCCCGTCGATCCGGCGCAGACTGAATCGGGTGCAGATATGGTGCAGTCTGGCTCGGCAGTTACGATAATATCCTTAGTGCACTCCTTGGCGCAACCACCGGCAGTGGTCACTTTGACCTTGAGCCCGAGAGTTCCCGATGCTCCGGCAATAAAGGTGATCGACTGAGCATTGCTGGCAGATGTGATCTGGCCGTTGGTGATCGACCAGGCATAGGCCGCCCCGGCTGTTGCCGTGGAGGCAGCATTGCCCGTCGACCCTGCGCAGACTGAGGACGGCGCGGATATGGTGCAGTCGGGGCCCTGAGTTATGGAGCTATCCTTGCTGCATAACTACGAGCAGCCGCCGGCGGTCACAGTGACCTCAAGCTTGGTGGTTCCCGATGCTCCTGCAGTAAAGATGATGGACTGGGCATTGCTCGCAGATGTGATCTGGCCGTTTGTGATCGACCAGGCATAGGTAGCCCCTGCAGTTGCTGTCGAGGCGGCATTGCCCGTCGATCCGGCGCAGACTGAATCGGGTGCAGATATGGTGCAGTCTGGCTGGGACTTGACTTCGACTGTCCTGGTGCAGATCTTTATGCTGCCGCCCTTGGTCGCCTTGAGGTTGACCGTGTAGCTGCCTGGAGCTGAGTAAAGATGTGCCGGATCCTTGGCCGAGCTGACAGCTCCATCGCCGAAATCCCACTGGTAATCCTCCATTCCTGCGGGGCCCGTGAACTGAACTGGCGTGTCGTTGCAGACCGGCGAATTGGATGTCCAGCTGCAGTCCGGATAGGACCTGACCCTGACTACGCCCAGGCATGAGTTCGAGCAGCCGCCTTTGGTCGTCGTGAGGTTGACTGTGTAGATGTCTGGAGCTCGATAGAGATGGGACGGGCTCTGGGCCGAGCCTACCTGGCCATCGCCGAAGTCCCACCGGTAGGCGTCCTCTCCCGCAGGTCCCGTGAACTGAACTGGAGTGCCGTCGCAGACCGGCGAGCTCGAGGTCCAGCGGCAGTTAGGTACTGGCTTGACAACGACTGTGCCAGGGCAGGACTTCAAGCTGCCGCATTTGGCCATAATAAGTTTTACGGCATAGGTCCCCGGGGCAAAGTAGAGATGGCTCGGGTCCTCTGCTTGACTGCTGGATCCGTCGCCGAAATCCCAGCTGTAGGCGTCC
>Ga0315285_10004560_pt1 | contig 14362 bp, 12 predicted proteins | sample YL17G09_36_MG_FD_203698 | JGI IMG/M metagenome (GOLD analysis project Ga0315285, IMG submission 203698) | Sediment microbial communities from Yellowstone Lake, YNP, Wyoming, USA - YL17G09_36 | ecosystem: Environmental > Aquatic > Freshwater > Lake > Sediment | place: USA: Wyoming | collected...
TGCGATGTGTTCAGAGATGCTCTTCGAAGCCTTCTTATCACGTACCCAAGGCTTCTCAGATCAGTGATTTAATGGCGAACATATGGATAGCCCGCGACTACGCCGCATGCAGCGGGTGCAAGCGGTGCGAGATAGCGTGCAGCATGAAGCACGAGGGCTGGATCTGGCCCGAGGCCTCCAGGATCAGGATATTCATGCCCTTCCCGGGGCTCGAGGTCCCCCACCTCTGCGCACAGTGCATGGACTACCCATGCGTGGGGAGCTGCCCAGTGCAAGCCCTCTCGACGGACCCCGACACCAAGGCGGTGCTCGTGGACCGCGAGAAGTGCACAAGCTGCGGCGCCTGCATACGCGCCTGCCCGGGGAACGTCCCCATCATCCACCCCGGCGACAACAAGGCCACCATCTGCAACCTCTGCAACGGCGACCCCGAATGCGTAAAGGTCTGCAAGGAGGCGGGCTACAACGCCCTCATGCTCGTGGAGGAGGGGCCCAGCGTCAACAGGAAGCTGTTCAGCCGCCACCCCGTCGAGGTGGCGAAGGAGCTCGCCGTCTACTTCTTCGGCGAGAAGGGTGAGGAGGTAATCTAAGATGCCGGGCGGATACGCAGGCAAGTTCCTCGACGTCGACCTCACCAAGGAGAGGATAAAGGATGTCAGTTTCGACGACAAGACGCTCTGGCAGTACTTTGGGGGACGCGGCCTGGCGGCGAAGATCCTCTGGGACCGCGTGGGCAAGAAGTGGGAGACCCTCGACCCCTACGCCCCCGAGAGCCCCCTGATAGTGCTTACAGGCCCCATGACGGGCATCTACCCCGGGGGCAGGATATGCGTCTCCGGTAAGAGCCCCGTCAGCATGGGCACCGTCGGCTCCACAGCCTCGACCGAGTTCGCCCATGAACTGCGCTGCTCGGGCTACGACGGCGTGATCTTCACGGGGAAGGCGGAGAAGCCCGTCTATTTCCTCGTCACGAGTGACGGCGCCGAGATCAGGCCAGCGGAGCACCTCTGGGGAACAGTCGGCGAGGAGACCATCAAGATGTTGAACAGGGAGGTCGGGGAGGAGCTGAAGAAGCGTAAGCCCAACGTCGGCATCTGGCGCGAGCCCGGCATGATCTACATCGGTCCCGCCGGGGAGAACATGGTGCGTAACAGCGGCGTCATGAGCAAGATCTGCCACGCAGCCGGCTACGGCGGATACGGTGCCCTCATGGGCTCGAAGAAGCTCAAGGCGGTGGTCGCCAAGGGCCGCGGGATGATGCCCGCCCCCGACGCCCCGGAGGCGGCGAAGCTCCTCTGGAAGAAGGCCCACCAGATACTCATCAGCAAGACAGAGTTCCGCCGCTACGGCACCGGATACCTCGGCTACCAAGTCGGCGCCGAGTACAGCTCCGAGCCCATAAAGAACTGGCAGACCGAGTGGCACGACGAGAAGAGCTACGCCGGCCCACGCTTCGAGCAGTACTGGGTCAAGAAGAAATGGGCGGACTTCAACTGCACGACAAACTGCATGAAGGTCAGCTGCATAAAGAGCGGGAAGTGGAAGGGGGACATCACCGACCTCCCCGACTACGAGCTGCAGGCATACTGTGGCACCAACCTCGGCATCTTCGAGCCCGTCGACAACATACACATGAGCGCCCTCATAGACAACCTCGGCCACAGCGGCATCAACGGCCCCAACACCATGGGCTTCGCCGCCGAGCTCTACCAGAGGAAGATCCTCACGAAGAAGGACATAGGCTTCGAGCTCAACTGGGGCGACACCGACGCCTTCACGAAGCTGGCGTGGATGATAGCCAAACGCGAGGGCATAGGCGACATCCTCGCCGAGGGCACCTACCGCGCCGCCATCAAGATCGCGGAGATGAAGGGAAAGAAGCCCGAGGAGCTGCTCAAGTACGTCGTCCACGTCAAGGGCATCGAGATCGGCGCCCACGGCACCCGTAGCGATCAGGACTACGTCCACGACGCGAGCTACGCGGGGAGCGTACAGGGCGGAGACCACACATCCACCATCGGCGACGGGTACACGGACATGAGCGACGCCGTCTTCGCGGACTCCGGCGTCTTCTGCGACTTCTGCCGAACAACCAGGGAGCTGGAGTTCGACTTCGCCAAGGCCGTCACGGGCTTCCCCATCACCGTCGAGAGCTGGAGGAAGGAGACAGGCCCAAGGATCGTCACCCTCCAGAAGGCGCTGCTCCTCCTCGGTGGCCCCGACATGAAGTGGGAGCCGCTCAAGGACGACGACAACCCGCCCAGATTCTACGAGCCCCTCCCGGAGGGCCCTTACAAGGGCAGGACCACAGACAAGAAGCTCGTGGACCAGAAGCTCCAGGCCTACTTCGAGACCCTCGGCTGGGACGAGCGCGGCATCCCCAAGAAGGAGACGCTAAAGAGGCTCGACCTCGCCGACCTGGAGCCCTACATGAAGAAGATGAGGGCCTAGACCCCCACTTATATCCCCTCGCATCTCTTTTTCCCAATGGATCTCCTTAGCAGGTTCAGGGGTAGCCTCCTCGGTTTGGCGGTCGGGGACGCCCTCGGGGCCCCCGTCGAGTTTGAGCCGAGGGGCAGCTTCCCACCCATAACGGACTTCCGCGGTGGGGGGCCCTTCAACCTCAAGGCTGGGGACTGGACAGACGACACCTCGCTAGCCCTCTGCCTCGCCGAGAGCCTTGTAGAGCAGCGGGGATTCGACCCACGAGACCAGGCCGAGAGGTACGTCAGGTGGTGGAAAGAGGGGCACCTGAGCTGCACGGGTAACTGCTTCGACATAGGGAACACGACCAAGGCTAGCCTACAGAGGTTCCTCGACACCGGGAACCCGTACTCCGGCCCGATGGCCCCGGAGACGGGGAGCAACGGATCCCTCATGAGGCTGGCGCCGGTCCCCCTCTTCTTCCACGCCTCACCCGTCGCCGCCGTCGAGCACTCGGGCCTAAGCTCCAAGACCACACACGGTGCCGCCGCCGCTGTCGATTCGTGCCGGTACCTGGGCGCCCTGATCGTCGGCGTATTGAGAGGAGTTCCAAGAGAAACGTTACTTTCGGGGAGATACGAGCCGACGGAGAAGCTCTGGCGGGATAAACCAATGACCCCCGATGTCGAGGCCGTTGCGAGGGGTTCCTTTGCGCGCTCCGAGCCGCCGGAGATAAGGGCACAGGGTTCCGTGGTCAAGACCCTCGAGGCGGCCCTGTGGGCGTTTAGAAAGAGCGAGTCCTTCGAGGAGGGTTGCCTTCTCGCGGTGAACCTCGGTGACGACTCAGACACCGTCGGCGCCGTCTACGGTCAACTGGCGGGCGCATACTATGGTGTAGAGGGGATCCCGGCGAGGTGGGTGATGAAGCTGTCCAAGAGGGAAACTATAGAATTTATGGCTAGAAAATTATACGACGCCTCCTCGAGGGATAAATGACCAGCCCATTGTCAATTTTTGGCCTATTTCGTGCCTTTTTAGACGTTCTCACAGAATCGATATGTTTTATTGTATATTTCGGTATGTGGAATAGTATTTACGAAGCTTTTTATCCGAACATTAATCAAAATAAGTCATTCTGGTGATAACGTGAGTAAACCCATCTGGATAGCCCGCGACTACGCAGCGTGCAGCGGATGCAAGCGGTGCGAGATAGTGTGCAGCATGAAGCATGAGGGCTGGATGTGGCCCGAGGCTTCGCGTGTCCGCGTCTTCATGCCGTTCCCCGGCGTCGAGGTGCCCCACCTCTGCGCCCAGTGTAAGGATTACCCCTGCGTTGGTAGCTGCCCGACGCAGGCACTCAGCACGGACGCCGTGACCGGCGCCGTCCTCGTGGACAGGGAGAAGTGCATCAGCTGTGGCAAGTGCATAAAGGCGTGCCCCGGCAATGTACCGATCCTCCACCCCGGGGACAACAAGGCAACAATCTGCAACCTCTGCAACGGCGACCCCGAGTGCGTAAAGGTATGCACCGAGGCGGGCTACAACGCCCTCACCCTCGTCCCCGAGGGCCCCAACGTGCACCGTAAACTCTTCTCGAGGCCCCCCCTCGAGGTCGCGAAGGACCTCGCGGTGCTCTTCTTCGGCGAGAAGGGCGAGGAGGTAATCTAAATGCCGGGAGGATACGCTGGCAAGTTCCTCGACGTCGACCTCACCAAGGGTAAGGTGAAGGACATCACCGTCGACGACGAGACGCTTGAGATGTACTTCGGCGGCCGCGGTTTAGCGGCGAAGGTCCTCTGGGACAGGATCGGGAAGAAGTGGGCGGACATGGACGCCCTGAGCCCTGAGAACATATTCCTGGCCCTGACCGGCCCCATGACGGCCATCTATCCCGGCGCCAGGATCATGTGCAGCGGGAAGTCCCCAACGAGCAACGGCGTCGTTGGCTCGACGGCGTCGACTGAGTTCGCGTCCGAGCTCAAGATGGCTGGCTACGACGGCGTCATCGTCTCCGGTAAGGCGGATGAGCCGGTTTACATTCAGGTCACCGACGAGGGGGGCGCCATCAAGCCGGCGAAGCACCTCTGGGGGAAAGTCGGCGAGGAAACCATAAAGATCCTGAACAGGGAGGTCACAGCGGAACTCTCGAAGAAGAAGCCGCTCGTCGGCCTCTGGAAGGAGCCCGGCATGATCTACATCGGCCCCGCCGGGGAGAACCTCGTCAGGAACGCCGCGGTCATGTCGAAGCTCTGCCACGCCTGCGGATACGGTGGCTACGGCGCGCTTATGGGCTCGAAGAACCTCAAGGCCATCGTCGCGAAGGGCAGGGGAAAGATCCCCGCCGTGGACGCCCCCGAGGCGGTCAAGCTCCTCCTCAAGAGGACGCACGAGCACCTCTGGACACGTACGAGCATGCGCCGCTGGGGGACCGGCTACGGCGGCTACGCCGTCGGCGCCGACACGAGCAGCGAACCAGTGCGCAACTGGCAGGAGGAGTGGCACGACGAGGAGAGCATGGGCGGCCCCAAGTTCGAGAACAGGTTCTGGGTAAAGAAGAAGTGGGCCGACTTCGGCTGCACGACCAACTGCATGAAGGTCAGCTGCATAAAGACGGGCAAGTGGAAGGGCGACATAACCGACATGCCCGACTACGAGCTCGAGGCCTACTGCGGTACGAACCTAGGTATCTTCGACCCCGCGGACAACATACACATGAGCGCCTTGATCGATAACCTCGGCCACTCGGGCATCAACGGCCCCAACACCATGGCGTTCGCCGCTGAGCTATACCAGAGGGGCATCCTCAAGGAGAGCGACTTCGGCTTCAAGCCCGCATGGGGAGACACCGAGGCCATGGATAAGCTCGCCTGGCTCATAGCGAAGAGGGAGAAGATCGGTGATGTCCTCGCCGAGGGCACATACAGGGCCGCGATAAAGATCGCCAAGATGAAGAAGATGAAGCCCGAGGAGCTGCTCAAATATGCCGTGCACGTGAAGGGCATCGAGATAGGAGCCCACGGTACGAGGAGCGACGCGGACTACACACACGACATCTCCTACGCCGCCAGCGTCCAAGGTGGCGACCACACCTCCGTCGCCGTCGACGGCTACTCGGAGATGAGCACGAACGTCTTCACGGACTCCGCCGTCTTCTGCAACTTCTGCTACTACGGCGTCCCCCAGGAACTCGTCTTCGACTTCGCCAAGGCCATAACAGGCTTCCCGATCACACTCGAGAAGTGGCGACGCGTCACGGGTCCGAGGATCACCACCCTGCAGAAGGTGCTGATGCTCCTCGGAGGCCCAGACGTCACGTGGGAACCCATCAAGGACGACGACAACCCGCCCAGATTCTACGACCCGCTGCCCAGTGGCCCATTCAAGGGGAAGACAACTGACAAGAAGATCGTCGACGAGAAGCTCCAGAAGTACTTCGAGACCCTCGGCTGGGACAAGAGGGGAATCCCCACGAAGGAGACCCTGAAGAGGCTTGGCCTCAGCGACTGCGAGTCGACGATGAAGAAGCTCCGGGAGTAGCACCCCCCTTTTTTACTTTCTGCATCGGGGAGTGAGAAAAATGCCTAGAGGATACGCGGGGAAGTTCCTGGAAGTCGACCTAACGAAGGCAAAGATCATAGACACCAGACTCGACGACGAGACCCTTGAGATGTTCTTCGGGGGCAGGGGCCTCGCGGCAAAGATACTGTGGGACAGGATTGGCAGGAGGTGGAGCGAGGTCGACCCGCTTGGGCCCGATAACATCCTCATAGCCCTCACAGGCCCCATGACGGGGATCTACCCCGGGGGAAGGATATGCGTCTCGGGTAAGAGCCCAATGAGCAACGGGACGGTCGGCTCCACGGCCTCCACCGAGTTCGCCCACGAGCTGAAATGCGCGGGATACGACGGAGTCATCGTCACGGGAAAATCCGACGAGCCGGTCTACATCCAGGTCACCGACGAGGGGGGCGCGATAAAACCCGCGAAGCACCTCTGGGGGAAGAACGGGGAGGAGACCCTCATCGCCCTCAATAAGGAGGTGGGTGCCGACCTCTCGAATAGGAAGCCAAACGTCGGCCTGTGGCGCGAGCCCGGCTCCATCTACATAGGCCCCGCCGGTGAGAACCTCGTCAGGAACGCAGCGGTCATGTCCAAGCTCTGCCACGCCTGCGGATACGGTGGATATGGCTCCGTGATGGGCAGCAAGAACCTCAAAGCCATAGTCGCGAAGGGGCGCGGGATGATGCCCACCCCCGACGCGCCGGAGGCGACGAAGCTCATCTGGAAGAAGACCCACGAGCACCTCATAGCGCGGACGCAGTTCCGCCGTTGGGGGACCGGCTACGGCGGGTACGGCTTCGGCAACGGGACGAGCAGCGAGCCCATCAGGAACTGGCAGGAGGAGTGGCACGACGAGAAGAGCATCGGGGGACCCATGTTCGAGACTCGCTTCTGGGTCAAGAAGAAGTGGACCGACTTCAACTGCACCACGAACTGCATGAAGGTCAGCTGTATAAAAAGCGGCCCCTGGAAGGGCGACATCACCGACATGCCCGACTACGAGCTGGAGTCCCACTGCGGCACAAACTTCGGCATATTCAACGCGGAGGAGATCATTCACCTCAGCACCCTCTGCGACCTGCTCGGCCACAGCGGCATCAACGGCATGAGCGCCATTAGCTACGCCGCCGAGCTATACCAGAGGGGCATTCTGACGGAGGAGGACATCGGGTTCAAGCTCGAGTGGGGTGACGTGAACGCCTTTGACCGCTTCATGCGGATGGTGGCGAATAGGGAGGGCATCGGCGACATAATCGCCGAGGGGACCTACCGCGCCGCCCTCAAGATCGCCGAGATGAAGGGCATGAAGCCCGAGGAGCTGCTAAAGTACGCTGTCGTCGTCAAGGGGATCGAGGTGGGGGCCCACGGGACCCGCAGCGACGCCGACTTCGCCCACGACATAGGCTACGCCGCCAGCGTCCAGGGCGGCGACCACACGAGCCTCGTCTACGACGGCTACACCGATATGTCGGGGAGCGTCTTCGCGGACTCCGGAGTCTTCTGCAGCTTCGCCTACAACGGCGTCCCCCAGGAACTCGTCTTCGACTTCGCCAAGGCCATCACGGGGTTCCCGATCAGCATCGAGAGCTGGAGGCGCATCACCGGACCGAGGATCATTACACTACAGAAGGTGCTCCTCCTGCTAGGCGGGCCAGATGCGACGTGGGAGCCGCTCAAGGATGACGATAACCCGCCGAGGTTCTATGAGCCGCTACCCTCGGGTCCCTTCAAGGGGAGGACTACTGACAAGGCCCTTGTCGATAAAAAGATGCAGATCTATTTCAATACCCTAGGCTGGGACGAGCGTGGCATCCCCGAGAAGGAGACACTGAAGAGGATGGGGTTGGCCGACTGCGAGCCGGAGATGAAGAAGCTCCGAGAATAGCCTCCCCACTCAACACTTATTTTCTCCGATAGGGGGACCTTTTACGATGAAGATCACAGTCCGCGTCTTCGGGGACATCTCCTCCATCATAGGGAGGAGGCACGAGTTGGAGATCGCCGAGGGCGCAACCATCACAACGATAGCCGCTAAGGTCGGCGAGAAGACGGGGCAGCGTCAAGGCTACCTAGGGGACTTCCGCGTAGGCGGGAAGGACCTCGCCATCCTCGTCAACGGCAAGAGCATAGACATGATGGAGGGCACCCAGACTAAGTTAAAAGACGGGGACGAGGTCGTCATAATGCAGCCGACAGCCGGCGGCTAGGGCCTTATCAGGACCTCGGCCTCTATCTCGACGGGTATCCCGAAGGGCAGCTCAGCCAACCCGACGGCGGACCTCGCATGCCGCCCAGCCTCCTTCCCCCAGACCTTGATTATCAGGTCAGAGAAGCCGTTTATGACGGCGGGCTGGTTCCTGAAGCCCGGTGCCGAATTCACCATACCGAAGACCCGGAGCCACTTCTCCACCCTGTCTAGGTCGCCGAGCTCCTGCTTGAGGCTCGCGAGTATCGCCAGTCCCGTGAGGCGCGCCGCGTTGTAGGCCTGATCCTGAGTGACCTCGGTGCCCACCTTTCCGAGGGGGGCTGCAAGGGTGCCGTTGGGGTTCGTGGGGCCGTGCCCCGAGACGTACGCCCTGTTCTCGTGAACCCTGACGAATGGGAAGGTCTGCCGGAAGGTCGCTGGAGCCTTCGTCGGTTCGGGCAGACTGATATCGAGTTCATTCAACCTAGCTTCTATCCTCATACACTTTCACAATCGCCCTACCCAGTTACCAATATAAAAACAGTTGAAATATCAGGCTTCGAGAGTGCTGGATTTTTTACTTCGTTTCATCTGTGTTGGTTATTACTACTAAATTCGATATGTATTTCTGAGCATCTCGAAGGTGTAATCCTTATCAATCTTTACCCTTTACAGTTAGCAGGTGTGTACCCCTTGAAAGGATGGACGGGACGCCTTCTCAGAGTAGACCTCACGAAGGGTAAGGCTGTCCACATGGAGTATTCGGAAGAGCTCGCTAGGAAGTTTATTGGCGGACGCGGCCTCGCCGTGAAGCTCCTCTGGGACGAACTGAGGCCAGGGACCGACCCCCTCGGACCCGATAACATGCTAATTTTCGCAGGCGGCCCATACGCGGGCCTCCCGACTGTCAACAGCGGCAAGATGGTGGTTGCCGCCAAGAGCCCCCTCACGGGCGGCTACGGCGACGGCAACCTCGGGACGATGGCCGCCCCAAACCTAAGAAAGGCCGGGCTCGATGGCATCGTCGTCACGGGTAAGGCGAAGAAGCCTACCTACCTCTGGATAAACGATGAGCAGGTCGAGCTGAAGAGCGCCGCCGACCTCTGGGGCCTAGACAGCTATGAGACGGAGAAGAGGCTGAAGAAGGAGCATGGCGCAACCACTGGCGTCCTGACCATCGGCCAGAGCGGGGAGAACCTCTGCAGGATAGCGACGGTCGTCTCCCAGGAGGGGCGCGCCGGAGGCCGCCCCGGGATGGGCGCCGTCATGGGTAGCAAGAACCTCAAGGCAGTCATAATAAAGGGCACAGGCGAGATACCCGTCGCCGACAAGGACGCCCTCCAGAAGATGGGCAAGGAGGGCTTCCAGGACCTCCTCAAGAGGCCCAACTACAAACACTGGAAGGCCCAGGGCACCATGGCAACCGTCGAGTGGTGCCAGGCCGCCTCGACCCTCCCCACCCGCAACTTCAGGGAGGGCGTCTTCGACCACAGCAAGGAGATCGACGGCAACACCATGGAGGCCCAGACCGTCAAGCAGCGCGGCTGCCCCAACTGCAACATGACCTGCGGAAACGTCATCCTCGACACCAACGGAGAGGAGAGTGAGCTCGACTACGAGAACGTCGTCATGCTCGGCAGCAACATAGGCGTCGGCGACCTGAAGCAGGTCGGGCGCCTCAACAGGATGTGCGACATGCTCGGCCTCGACACCATCAGCGCGGGGAGCGCACTCGGTTTCGCCATGGAGTGCAGCGAGAAGAAGCTGGTGGAGGGCCTCAAGCTCGACTGGGGGGACTTCGAGGGCTCGCAGAGGCTCATCGAGGACATGGCCTACATGCGTGGCCACGGCGCCACGTTCGGCTTGGGGACCAAAGCCGCCGCCGAGTTGATCGGCAGGGACTCCATGGACTTCGCGATGCAGGTCAAGGGCTTAGAGTGCAGCGCCTATGACTGCCACCTCTGCCCCGGGATGAGCCTCAGCTTCGGCACCAGCCCCATAGGCGCGCACCACAAGGACGCCTGGGTGATAAGCTGGGAGATCAGCACCGGGAAGCGCGAGGAGTATGGCCCGGAGAAGGCGGACAAGGTCATAGAGTTCCAGCGCATCCGCGGAGGCATGTTCGAGTGCCTCGTCGCCTGCAGGTTCCCATGGATAGAGCTCGGCTTCGAGGTTGACCACTATCCCAAGTACATGGAGGCAGCGACTGGTCTCAAGTGGAGCCTCGACGACATGTGGGCCCTAGGTGACAGGGTCTACGCCCTTATGCGTGCCTTCTGGGTCCGCGAGTTTGAGGGAAAGTGGGATCGTAAAATGGATTATCCGCCCGAGCGCTGGTTCAATGAAACTCTCACACAGGGGCCTCTCACCGGGAAGAAGCTTGACAAGGCGAAGTACGACGAGCTACTTGGTTACTACTATGAGAAGCGTGGCTGGGACGATCGAGGCATCCCCACTAAGGATACCATGAAGAAGCTTGGCCTGGAGAATGAGGCAAAGGGGCTCAACAAGGTAGTCAAACTGAATTGAACCTCTTCACCGAGCTAACTTTTAATTATCTTAAATGGATCGGGCATCTATAATACTAATACATATTAAAAATAGTTATTTTCTCATAAATATCAGGTTTTTTTTAGTTTTTGTAATATTAAATCTTAAATATCCCTACGAGGTAATTAACTTTTGCCTAAACGGAGGTTAAATGATTGGCAAATTTGATAGCTGGTAGAATCTTTGGACTCATATGCCTTTTAATCGTCATGGTAGCAGTAACTTACTTCATTAGAAGAGCTGAGAAGGGCAAGGTCCCCAAAGTACGCCGTATCGCCGGTATCGATGCTATAGATGAAGCGATAGGTCGCGCTGTCGAAATGGGAAGGCCGGTCATGGCCGCCCACGGTATAGCAAATCTTAGAGACTCCACAACAGGCCCACAGACTATCGCAGGACTTAGCGTCCTTAGCTATGTCGCCAAGAAATGCGCTGAGGTAGGTACGAGAGTCATAGTACCTATCCGTCAGCCTGAGGTTTGGCCAATAGCAGCTGAGATAGTTGAAACTGCATATAGGATGGCTGGGAAGCCAGAGGAGTACCAAAATACTGATATAATGTATCTCAGTGACCAGCAATTCGGCTACTCAAGCAGCGTTATGGGTATCCTGATGAGGGAGAAGCCTGGTGCACACATTATGATCGGTGCCTATTGGGCAGAGTCGATGCAACTAGCAGAAGTTGGCGCAACAGTCGGTGCAATGCAGATCTCAGGAACTGCTCAGGTGAGTCAGATACCATTTTTCCTCGTTTCCACAGATTATTGCTTGATTGGTGAGGAGATCTATGCTGCAGGCGCTTATCTAAGCAATGAACCTGCCCTCATAGCGAGCCTCGCTGGACAGGATGTGGGAAGGATTCTAGCAGTCGCTTTAGGTATCATAGGTAGTCTGCTTACTACCGTAGGTATCAAAGCTCTCATAGACTTGACAAAGTGGTGATATGAATGTCGAATATGCTTAGAAGAATCGAAATTCCAATAGCATTGACCATAATCTTTACACTACTTCAAACAATTCCTTACTACTTTAGATGGGAATCGAATCTAAAACTTGTTGATCCCATAGAGCAGGCATCCAGCATCGCAAGTCAGTGGGTGCTCTTAATTGTAGCCTGGAGCATTTTTATTGGTGTAATATCCCTACTACAAGTTCATGGAAAAACGGTCCAAAAAAGAAGCAAAGGCTGGCACTACAGCATTATCGTTCTCGTATCTTGCATAGTCATGGCAATAGCCGGGCTTCCATTTGCTGAGGTGGGTCTAGGCATTAAAAACCCAGTCTATACTTTCCTCTTCAACTATGCCCAGAGTCCATTATCAGCTACTGTATTCGCTACAATCGCCTTTTTCATCACGTCTGCAGCCTACAGATCTTTTAGAGCAAAAAACATCGAGGCTACTATCGTACTGGTTGCTGGTTTGTTGATGGTTATGAGTAATGCTCCTCTATTTACAGCAACATTGCCTGTAGTCAAAACTATAGGCCAATGGATCTACGATGTTCCCAACATGGCTACGAATAGAGCCGTTACAATCGGAGGGGCGTTAGGTTTGGTAGCCCTAGCTATTAGGACTTTGCTAGGTAGGGAAAGAGGCTATCTGCGAGGAGGAGGAGACTAATGTCGTTCGTTGAAAAACTCCAGAACATTGATAGGCGTTGGATATACATACTCGCATGGATCTTTGTCCTATACCCTCTAATAAATCCACTAGGATTACCAGTACCCATACAGAAAGAGTCAACAGCCTGGAACAAAGCTATTAATGACATACCGGATGGAAGCGTCGTAGTCTTCTCATGTATGTTCAGCATCGCATCTATCCCAGAACTCTACCCAATGACGATTGCAACGTTCTCCCACCTAATGACCAAGAACTGCAAGATTATCGTCGCCACTTTCTGGAACGATGGAGCACTTGTCTTTGATCAAACACTTTTAAAACAGATCGACCCCGCAACCTATGGCAAAGTATACGGTAAAGACTGGATAGACCTCGGATATGCTCCTGGCGCAGAGACGGCCATGAGAGCGTTTGCTGACGACATGGTAAACACATTTCCTTCAGATTACCTATACAGTAAACCCACATCTAGCTACGAAATCATGCAAAACATCAAAACCGCAGCAGATGTCGACATCATTGTCAGCTTCGAGTCAGGTACACCTGGCGTAGGCGAGTGGCTTCGGCAATGGAATACACCCTACGGCACAAAACTAATCGTTGGCTGTAGTGGAGTCTCTGCTCCAGGTATGGCACCATACCTTCAGTCGGGTCAGTTAAACGCAAATCTACCCGGTCTAACCTCAACCGCAGAATATGAGTTGCTCATCAAACGCCCAGCACTAGCTACGGCAGGAGTCGATGCAGTATCAATGTCTCATTTGCTGGTAGTACTTCTCGTAATACTTGGTAATGTAGGCTACTTTGCTACGCGAGGGAGGAAGAGCTAAAATGGTTGAGTTAATTACTCTATTTGGTACATATATTGCAGTATTTGTCACTTTAGGCATTTTCACAATTCTCTATAAAGAAAATCCCTGGTACCGAATATCCGAATCACTTTTTCTCGGTTTAGCAGTTGGATACGGCGTCGCACAACAAATGCTTTTTGTACGTGACCAGTGGGCTGGCCAATGGTCGAAGAGCTCAATAATGATGATAGGTTACTTCTTAGCGCTCCTCGTCGGTATAATGTGGTACTTTAGATTCTCAAAGAAATACTTCTATATATACAGATGGCCTCTGGCCATCATCGTCGGCACAGGTATAGGTGCTTCACTGAGAACTGTTATGATCGCCCAGTTTCTTGACCAGATTCGAGCTCAGGCCCTCCTCAATCTATGGGTACCAAACAATATTTGGCCCACAACGATAAATAACATATGCATGTTCGTCATGACCCCGGCAGTTTTACTTTATTTCTGGTTCACAGGGGCTGATAGCAGGCCAGGTTTCATGAAATACGTGGACAAACTCGCCAGATACACCATGATGGCGGGCTTCGGCTCTGCCTTCGGCTACACGGTCCTCACAAGGTACAGCTTGTTTATTGGCCGTGCACAATTTCTCCTCGGTATCCCCCCAAATCTCGCAGAAGGTTATCCTGCCTTTATCGTGATGGCATTGATAATGCTGGCGACGATGATCGGCTACGACCTGATGCAGAAGAAAAAGACTACTGCTGTCTAAACCCTAATCTCTCTTTCCTTTTTCATTTTTTCAGAAAAAAGAGTAGTGAGTAGAGGGCTTACTTCTTCGACGTGATGGTGTACTTGCACCCCAGGGGGGCGAGGGCCTTATCGATCATCTTTATCAGGTTGTTCAACTCGTCGACGCTCGGCGTCTTGAACCACTCGAAGAAGAAGTCGTACTCGCCGAGCCTCTCGCCGTATTTGCTGATGATCTTCCCGCACCTCTCCGGGCCGATGTCCCTCTTCAGCGGCACGAAGTACTCCATCGCCTTCGCGGCGCTCGTCGTCGGCCCCGACTCGGGGCTCCCCCCACCAACGTCATCCGCGTAAAGTTGCTGGATCAGAGGATCCATGATGCAGACCGTGGGTACCTCGATTGCGAGCTTTTCAAGCACCTTTATGGCGTCGTAGACGGGTGGACCGTAGATCTTTACATAACTTCTCATC
>Ga0315285_10004561_pt1 | contig 14362 bp, 12 predicted proteins | sample YL17G09_36_MG_FD_203698 | JGI IMG/M metagenome (GOLD analysis project Ga0315285, IMG submission 203698) | Sediment microbial communities from Yellowstone Lake, YNP, Wyoming, USA - YL17G09_36 | ecosystem: Environmental > Aquatic > Freshwater > Lake > Sediment | place: USA: Wyoming | collected...
CCTCTACATCGACCTGATGATCGAGACCCTGGACAACCACTGGGCCACCACGTACGCGATGACGTTCACCAGCGCCCAGTCGCTCTTCTCCACGTTCGGCAGCGACAACGTGCTCGTGTTCGGCACTCAGGGACGAGTGACGAGCCTGCTCCCCACAGACGGCCGCGCACCCGTCCCCCTCGAGACGGACATCCAGACCCTCCTGAAGAAGCAGGTCGCCCTTCCCGAGCTCTTCGTCGAGCTCCTGAAGTACGTGCGCAAGGTGAGCGAGTTCTTCAAGACGTCCGACGACCGCCTCCACATCGTCGACCGCCTGGCCTATGTCCCGGATGCCCAGATCGGATCACTGGTCGCGAAGGAGCGGGTGCAGCCCCTCCTGAACCAGACGTTCACGGAGTACCCCGAGGATGGCCGGCTGCTCACGATCCTGAAGGCGATGCTGTCGAACGTCAGCTACGTGTACCAGAGCGCACCTCTCCCGAGCTTCGTCGATGGGCACCTGAAGCAGTTCTTCCTGCTCCCCGAGCTTCCGTTCCTGGCCCCGCCGCGGTGCAACGTCTTCTTCGCTGGGAGCGTGTCGGCCTGGGGGTTCAACCGCTCCTTCCTCCTGGAGCCGACGCGGGCCCGGTTCGTCTCGGCTCCCCTCACTGGGGCCAACGGCCAGCTCTACGAGAGCTTCTACGCGCCGCCGCAGATGGAGGCGCTCGCCAAGCGCTTCCTTGCGGGGAAGGAGACCGGGAAGACCGTCGACGGGATCATCCTCGGGAGCGACGCCGCACCCGAGTCGCGAGAGAACGAGAAGGGCGTGATCCCGCTGGTGAGCCAGTTCCACGCCTACGACACGCTGTCGGTCGGGGACGACAACCCAGAGAAGCGCAGGGAGTACCTCAGCGGCCTCGTCGAGTTCGAGCTGTCCCTGGCGCAGCACCGCTCTCGCGAGATGTCGATCGTGATGCCGTTCAACCCCAGCGTGGTCGTCGGCTTCCCGGGCGTCTTCATCGACGAGTCGGCGATCATCTTCGGGCGTGTGGTGTCGGTGCGGCACATCCTTGCCGCCGAGGGCGCTCCCGAGACCCAGGTGCAGATGGACTGCTGCCGCGAGGAGGACCTCTCCGACCTCCAGGACCCCACCTGGAAGAACCAGAGGTTCACTGACCCGGTGCAGCTCGATGCCACGTACGAGTCGTTCTTCGGGAAGGGGATCGCCTCCATCCTGGCCCCGACGTCCGTTGGGTCCGCGGCGCTCGGGTCCAGGAATGCGTCGCAGATCGACGCCGCCCGGGAGCTTCTGAAGGTCTACTCGAGCGCCCCGGACCAGATGGGGTTCGCCGAGGAGTACTGTGCTCGGCCGATCGCCACGCTCCGGGACTTCATGGGGTTCGTTGGGGCGAACTCAGAGGGCGGAAACTTCACGGGTGGCCCGTTCCGGAAAGAATGGGCTGTAGTGGGCAAGCAGATCGCTGAGGCCCTGTCCGTGCACGCCCAGGATGTGTCGAAATGAACGGCCCAAAGATCCATGACCGCACGAGCGAGATGGACCTCTGGAAGCGCTACAAGGGCGGCGACCAGGCGGCCCTCCAGCCGCTCATGGACAAGTTCAAGCCGACGATCTCGAGGTGGGTGACGCAGCACGCGGCGCCGAACGTCCCGCCGGTGACCCTGCGCGTCACAGCCCTGTCGAACCTGAAGAAGGCGATCGACACGTACGACCCGATGCGCGGGGCGAACCTGAACACTCACGTCACCTGGGGCCTGAAGAAGGGCACCCGTATCATCCAGAAGTACTCGAACATCGCCCGCATCCCGGAGCCGCGGGGCCTGCTGATCGGTGAGTACAACCGTGCCAAGGTTGCGCTCCTGGAGAGCCTTGGCCGGCCGGCGTCGATCGCCGAGATCCGGGACTTCATTGCGGCGGACGTGGGCATCGACGAGGCGAAGCGCCAGAAGCTCAGCCTGAAGACCATCGAGCGCCTGGAGCGGGAGCTGCGCGCCGAGTCCCCGTACTCTCAGGCCATGGCGGGCTTCGCTGAGGAGAACGAGTCGGAGACCGACGAACTGCTCTCCCGTGACCTGCTCTACGGGAGCCTTGCCCCCCAGGACCAGGTGATCTTCGAGCACGCCTTCGGCTACGGGGGCAAGTCGGTGCTGCCGAACGTCCAGATCGCCAAGATGGTGGGGGTCTCGCCGACCACCATCGGCAAGAAGATCCGCACGTTCAAGGGGCAGTACCAGGAGATGATCGCGTGAACTACGTCATGGATGGCTTCCTGAAAGCGGCCGGGGTCAAGCGCTTGGGCCGCCTGTTGGCGGCGGTGACCAAGCTGGAGAGGCCGGAGCTGGAAGGCCCAGTGCATAGGGCGTCGCATGCCCTTGCGCGGAGAGCGGAGGGGGTCGCTCAGCGCGTCGCCGACAGCACCCCCCGTGCGTCCAACCCGATGACTCGTGGTATCGCCTACGGCATGAAGGACGCGCCCGACATGATCGGGAGGGTGCATGGCTTCCACGGAACAAGTGGAAGCATGAAGAGCATCCAGCGGACCGGCCTTCGCGCGACGCATCTGCGAGGGGGGCGATCCGGCTCATTCTTCAAGGCAGAAGACCCCAAGCTGTGGCTCACTCAGGACAAGGGTGAGGCCCAGGACTACGCACACAGAGGAGTCGTGAATGTGCATGCGCGTACTTGGGGCCGAGGCGCTATCCCTGAGCACGGTCAGTACGTTCCGGAAAGCTCGTCTCTCTTGGTGAAGGGCAACGTGTCACGCAACTTCGTGAAGGGCTCTCCTCACTTCCAGCCGATGACCGGACGAGAGGTCGTGCGCTACGCCAAGACGCATCCTGAGCGGGTCCAGGCGGGGCTTCGTAGGTTGACTCAGAAGCCATGACGACCCTCAGCCTCCGCGGCTCCTGCAACCCGTTCAAGGCGGCCGACGACCTCATCAAGAAGCTGAAGAACCTGCAGAGTCTTGCCCAGGCCGCGGCAGACACGATGCCGGCCAACCCCTCGTCGCTGCTCGAGTGCCTGACTGTTGGTACCGGTGGCCGCACGTCCGAGCTCGTGAACCCCTCGTACAACCCGTACGACATCGATGCCCTGGAGAAGCGCATCGACACGATCTTCAAGGGGCTGTCGAGGCAGAAGGACCTCACGGTCGACGCCCTGACGGGGGACACCGAGTCAGCGGCCTACGGGACGACCTCTGGCGTCTCCGGGCTGTGGCTGTCGAAGGACGTGGCGAACACGTTCCACGGGCTCGTGGTCGCGAAGACGAACGACATGCTGGAGGACACGCGCGTCGTCAACCAGCAGGGCCTGTACATGCTCCGCCTGCTCGACGAGATGCGCCTCGCTCTCAACCTCGTCGAGCCGGCGACGGTCGACGAGCTGAAGGCCAACGCCGACACGATCGGCGCCACGATCATCCCCGAGCTCTGCGCCTTGGGAGACGAGCTGAAGGCGATCGCGAAGAACATCGGGAGCTCCCGCAGCCTCGGGGCCTCGTACTGTGGAGCGACGTCGCTCCAGGAGCGCATCGAGGCCCTGCTCCTGAAGATCCCCCGCGGCGCCCAGCCGATCGCCCCGGTGCTCCGGATCGCCGCCCAGATCGACGAGATGTCCTTCCACCTCGAGGCGGCGCACGAGGCCGTCCTGTCCTCGACCAGGGCGCTCCCCGCTTTCCGCCAGCAGATCGAGGCCGGCAACCACATCACCCCGACCGAGGCGGACCTCCACCAGGAACTCGGGGACAATCTCTCCAGGCTCTGCGACGAGATGTCCTACCTCGAGGCGCAGCGCAAGTGGCCGGAGATGCAGAGGATGCTCCCGGAGATCCAGGAGACGCTGGCGATCACCCTGGACTCGTTCAAGTCGGACCCGGTCGACCGCGTGAACGAGGTGCTGCTCCACAACGCCTACCCGGCCTACATCCAGTACTCGGACTCGCTCGACGGCTACCCCGAGCCCCTGTCGCCGTTCGAAGACCTCCAGGACATGCAGATGGACATCTCGCAGGCGGTCCTGGGGTGGAACGACGACATCCGCAGCGTGATCGACAAGGTCGAGACCCGCATCAACGCCCTGCTGAACTTCAACACGGCGGTCGAGTCCACCGGCAAGGAGTTCATCGGCGCCGTGAAGGAGGAGGTCGATCAGCTCTGTGTCGGCGCGCTCCAGCGACTGATCGCCCTCTCGGGCTACAAGCAGCTCGAGCAGAACTTCCTGTACGGCCTGTTCGGCGAGATGCCGACCATGTCCCAGGAGACGATGTCCACCGCGGCCATCCTCTCGAACTGCCTGAAGGATGTCGTCGACTCCGGGAAGTGCTTCGGGATCGGGGAGCTGGGGGGGCCGCAGAGGTTCGCGTTCGAGCGGCTGTCTGAGGTGTCGGATGCTTTGCAGCGGGGAGCCCAGTTCGTGGGCGATGTTGCCCAGAAGGTGGAAGGCTTCCAGTCCATGGTCTCGGACCAGATCGACAACCTCGTGGCGACGATTGAGGCCGACGCGCGCGCGGCAGTCGGCGGGGTCTCCCAGTCCATCTCGGTGCCGAGCCTCGACGCCCTGAAGCTCCCCGGCCTCCCGGAGATCGGTGGCTGCGTCGAGAGCGGCCAGGCCCAGTTCAACATTGACCCGGACGGCTGGGTCAAGCTCACCGGCGGGGTGCTGCCCGACGGCTTGCGCGTCGACTCTCTGGGGTTCGTGTTCGCCGACGATGGGGTGACGATCCCCGACAACTTTGAGCGCTACGGAAGCGGGAAGTACCTCCGGGCGAAGACCCCAGTCGTCAACCCCTCTGCGCCGGTGCGGACCTCCCTTCCGATCGCCCTGAGGAGCATGGAGCGGATCCAAGTTCCGACCCCGACGACGGTAACCCTGGTTCCTCGCAGGTAGACTGGAGGGATGAGCCGGGATCTCGCCGTCGTCCGTCTGGACCCAACCCGCGTCGAGGGGCGTGGCCACCGTCAGCAGTACACGATGGGGACTGAGCCCAAGGTGGCGACGGGGCTCCAGTCGCTCGTGCAGACCGTGACGATCGGGCTCCTGTCTGAGCCCAAGTCCCACGTCCTCGATCCTGGCTTCGGCGTGGGTATCCGCATGGTGCTGCAGCGAGTGACCAGCCTGGAGGCTGTGAGGGCTGACTGCGTGATCGCGGTGTCCCGCCTTCGGGACCAGGTCGCCAAGCGGCAGGCCGGCGAGTCGATGCCCAACGATGAGCGGCTCAGCGATCTGACCCTGGAGCGCGTGTTCCAGGATGGAGAGGCGTTCGTGATCCACATCCGGGTGGTCTCGGCGTCCGGCGCCGAGGCTGTCATCAACAGCCAGGACTTCTTCGTATGACCCTTCCATCGAACGCCTCCGACCTGGCTGTCGCCGCCCTGCGAGAGGGGCAGCCGGACCTGAACGTCCGCCGCGGCTCTGCGGTCCGGGCGCTGTTGATCGACGCCTGGGCGTTGATGAACCAGCCGGTGGTCACCGAGGCCACCGCCCTGCGCACGCGCATGAGCATCGCGAACCTCTCCTCCCTCACGACAGAGGACCTCGACGAGCTGGCGGCGAACCTCATGGTCTCCCGGCGTGCTGGGCGCGCGGCGCATGGAGTGGTGCGCCTGTACTTCGCAAGCCCCACGTCTGTGTCGGTCTCGAAGTCGGCGGTGTTCCTGTCCAGCGAGGGGGAGGAGTTCTCGCCTCCGGCCTCCCGCGACGCCACAGCCGCGGAGCTGCGGTTGAACCTCGAGGGGGAGCAGTACTTCCTCGACGTCGAGGTCTACGCGCTAGAGGTCGGGGTGGCGGGCAACGTGCTCGCCGACACCGTCCTTTCGGTCACGAACGGCCCGACAGGCGTGGTTCGAGTCTCGAACCCCAGCACCTTCATTGGGGGCGAGAACGAAGAGACGAACGAGCAGCTGGCCGCCCGCATCCCGGATGCGATCGCGGCCCGCTCGATCGTCAACAAGCCCGGCGTCCGCACGGTCATCACCGAGCAGTTCCCCGAGATCACCCGCATCCAGGAGACGGGGTTCGGCGACCCGGAGATGGAGCGCGACATCGTCACGGGCACCGGCCTGTCGGTGGGCGGCGAGGCGGTGGGCGACGGTGACGGCGTCCACATCGGCGGGAAGATCGACATCTACATCCGCACGCCGAGCTACCTCCAACAGGTCGTGACGCTGCTCTCCGCGGCCGGCGACGTGCGGCCGGTCATGGTCTTCGGGCGTGCAGCCGTGGCCGACAACGAGGCTTCGGTCACCTTCCAGGAGCCGTTCCTTGGGGTGGTCGAGGTGCAGATGGCGGACCCGGCAACGGGCGTCTGCACGGGCGAGATCCTCGTGGAGGGCACGGACTACACGCTCACGTACGAGAACTCGGGCTTGGCCTTCTCGACGCAGGGCGTGGCGCTGCTGACGCTGGTCGACACCGGCCAGTACTACGAGGCGATCACGACCGGGGTGGGCAAGAGCCTCCAGGTCACCTACATCACGAACCCGGACGTCGAGCGGGTGCAGGACTTCATCGACAACGGGAACGTGCGCCACGTGTGCGCCTCGGTCCTTGCGAAGTCGATGGTCCCGGTCTTCGTCGACGTCGACCTGACGTACTACCCGATCCCGGAGGAGGAGCTGGACTCGGAGCAGGAGTTCGCTTCGACCTCCGTTGTCGAGGCGACGGTCGTGAACTTCATCAACGACGCCGACAACGGGAACGGCTTCAACATCGACGACCTGTACCGCGCGCTCTTCGCCCTGCCCATCGAGCGGGTGAACAAGCCGATCGCGGTCCGCACCACGATGGTCGACTCCATGGGCGTGCGCACGTCGTACCCCTCGGCAGACGACCCGGGGACCTCGTGCACGTTCCTCGCGGGGACCATCGCCGCCGGCGTCACGGAGTCCCTGCGCCTGACGCTCCCGACGGTGAACCTGGGTCACGTCGGCGTGGGTATCGGCGACACGCTCGTCCTGGGGTACACCGAGGGAGGGGTGGCGAAGACTCTCGAGCGGGAGGTCGCCTCTGTCGAGCGCGCTCAGCCATCCGACACGGTCCTGACGGTCATCCGCGTGTCTGAGTCGTTCCCCACGCTCGCTGGGCCGGTCACCTACAAGCTGTACCGGACGACGGTGCAGAACATCGCCTCGGTCCCCCGGATCGGGGCCCTGATCCCGCGGACGATCCGGGTTCTCCAACTGCCGGTGTGAGCATGAACCACGTCACTGATGGCTTCCTGAAGGCAGCGGAGAAGGTTCTCTATCACGGAACGCCGTCGAGAGAAACGGCCGCACGCATCAGAAGGGAGGGGATCCTTACAGCGGCTGAGCTTCGTCAGCGCACAGGGAAGAGTGTCGGAAGGACGGCCTGGCTTGGTGGATCTCACCACACTGGCAGGACGTATCTGACAACGAAGAAGGATGTGGCTTGGGCTTACGCGAACCCTGGCAAGGCCCACCAACGCAGCCTCGATGAGCAGGCGCGGGTGGAGGGAGGCCGGGCCTCGAAAGCCATCGTCCGGAAGCGCGAGGGATCGATCATCGAGGCCCGTATCCCGGACAACCTCGCCGGCAAGATGCTGCGGAAGAACCCGGAGTGGATACGCCACAACCGTAGGTTGCTCGACGTAGCTCTGGACCCAGATGGGAACTACTCGGCCATCAAGCAGTTTGGCATCAGCAAGGAGCACGTCGACGTCACTATGTCTGCTGCTATCAGGCACGGGAAGGAGCATCCGTACGTGGGTGGCCAACCAATTCGGAACCACGGCGTCTCGACAAGTGGAACTCGATCGCAGCTGTTCAAGGCAAACCCAGGCCTTAGGCAGAGAGTGATGACGGAGGCCCGGCGCCTCAGGGCGATCCACCCGCGGCAGATGTCGGCGGAAGTGGCCGCCACACGTATCCCTGCCAGCTACATCGTCGGGAGCGCGGTACGCAAGGCGCTGAGGGTGATCAAGTGACCACTCACCTCTCCGACTCGATCCTCGGCGCCGTCGCGAGCTTCTTCTCCAAGATGGAGGAGCGGGACCGCGAGACGTTCATGTGGATTTGGGACCAGTGGCTGCGCAGCGCGGCGCACCTGAAGCAGCACCTCTCCGAGACGAACGCCGCGAAGGGCCTCTTCACGATCCAGCCGCTCCAGACGAGTCTGAACGTCGCCCTGGTGCTCGACGTCACCGGCGCCAAGTACCGGCGTGCGATCGCCGAAGGTGTGCTCCCCAGGACGGGCTACCCCGACCCGGGCAGCAACCGCTTCCGCTGGCCGGAGGGCCACTCGACGATCGACGACGTGGCGGTCGGCGACCGGCTCGTCTTCGAGAGCGGCGCGCCCAACAACCTGGTCGAGCTGACGATCAAGACGATCCTCGACGACGGCGTGGTGACCGAGGACGTCTTCCAGGCGGAGACGACGGCCGAGATCTCGTACCGGGTGGACCGCGGCGCGATCCCGTCCGGGGACTTCGTGGGGTGCGCCGAGGTGTTCGAGATCGCGGGGACCGTGAAGAGCATCCCGCTCCTCGCCACCACGATCGGGCGCGCCGGCCACACGCTGGTCGAGGGCGCGGACTTCATCGTGAAGGACGGGAGCCTCGGCTTCTACGACCGCACGCCGCGGCAGCACGAGAACGAGCTCTCCTTCTTCTTCGCGCCGCAGGTGATCGAGGACGACGAGCTGCCCTACAAGGTCTTCGGCTACCCGATCGGCTTCCGCCGGGACTCGAGCGACCAGTACGTCCGCGGGCTCCAGGCGCTCTGGTTCGCCCTGTGGAGCGGCCCTACGCCGCAAAACATCGGGGTGGGCGTCGCGGTGCTCTTCGGCCTGCCGTTCACGACGCCGGGCACCGTGGAGCGCGTCTTCCAGAGGGAGGACGGCGGTTGGGAGGTGGACGTTCTCGGGCGTTCCCTCACCACCTACCAGATCCCGGCTGGCTTCGCCCCGAACGTGAAGGACGGGGACGAGGTTGGCTTCCAGAGCCTCACGGACGCGTCGCAGGTCATCGACTACATCAACGAACCGTCGTTCATCGAGCTCTTCAACCTCGAGCCCCGCATCCTGAAGTTCCACACGTTCTTCGTGCTGATCCAGCACGAGGTTCTCCAGCAGGCAGAGGCGCTCGGAGCCATCGACCTGCAAGCGGTCGCCAGCTTCGTGGAGCGGATCAAGGACGTCCGCACGGACTTCTACCTGCTGATCGACCTGAAGATCCCGGACGAGCTGAAGGTCAGCGCCCAGGCGCCGGTCGTGAACGCCGTGATCTCCCCGCACGCCATGGTCGGCCCCAACTGGTCGAACCGCATGAGGATCGACAAGTTCGCGTCCCCGGGCCTGGCGTACATCTACGGGTACCGGGACAACTACGTGTTCCAGAACCTCGCGGTGGGCACTGTCATCTCGGTGCGTGACACGGCCGACGAGTTGACGATCGAGTACGACGACTCGGACGGCCTGGTGATCCCAGAGACCGGGGCGCTCGTCGGGAAGTACGTGGTCGAGCTGGACTGCTCGCTGCGGATGTCGGGGCTGCTTGGCGTCGGGGTGTGGGACGGGTCGAACCCGACGGTCCTCTCGAAGGCCGCCTTCCCCGACTGGGAGCGGCTGAGCCCAGGTGACGTTCTCCACCTTCCCGGCGCCGCGGTCGCCAGGAACCAGGAGGCGTACACGATCACCGCGATCCAGGACCTCGCGCTGAGCTTCGGTCTCGTGTTCGACCGGGATCCAGCCGCAGAGAACGGGCTCTCGCTCGAGGTGCGGCGGTTCTACGAGATCAAGGACAACGTCACCGGCGAGCCGACCACGATCACGCTGAAGACCGCGCACCTGGGCCTGGACGGGTTGGACCTTGAGAACCCGGGGGGCTTCTTCCTCTGGCGCAAGTGGCCTGGCGGCGAGGCCATGAGGCAGGACTACGAGGCCCTGACCGACACGGGCCGGTACGACTTCGCGACCTTCTCGAAGCGGCGCGCCACGATGATCGGGTGCGACGGGCTCCAGTTCGTGGACCGCGTGAAGATCACCAGCTACGAGGTCGACGACTCGGTCAAGGCGGTCTACGACGAGCGCACCGAGATGGGCGATCCTCGCCCCTGATGTAGGATGGAGCCATGGACGGAGCAAGACTCGCTGGACACGTGATCGTCTCGGAGGCGCCGGAAGGCCGTCGTGTCCCCCCAGTGATCTACCGCCGGCGGGGGCGCCTCTTCCTGCCCAGCGGCCAGGAGGTCGGGACCGAGGCCCTCCTGAAGCGCGGCTCCGTGCTCCACGACTCGAAGAACCACATCACGCAGGTGGGCCGGGCCCGCTTCGCCGAGCTGGCGTGCGGGATCTCGGGCGACTTCCCGGACCGCATCGCGGTCGGCGACGGTGGCCTGGAGACGGGGACTTCTGCCCCGAAGATCCCGCAGGACGACGCCACGGAGCTCGAGCACGAGGTCGCTCGCATCGTGGTGGCGCAGAGGATACTGACTGATGGCGAGATCCCGTCGATGACGTGGGTCGCGATCTTCAAGACCGCTGGGTCCTACCAGTTCGCGCAGGCGGGCCAGACGCAGATCAGCGAGGTCGGCCTCTTCTGCCGCGACGACGTGATGACGAACGTCCACAACTACGCCCCCATCCCGGTCGACGTGCACCGCATCGGCGTGATGATCGAGTGGGAAGTGGTCATCCTCTGAGTTGCAGCGGCCTCTTCCCCAGCCGTAGGATCTGGGCATGAGCAACCACGTGCTGTTCACGAGCCCCAAGCAGGGGCAGCGTCTCAAGGCGCTCGAGGAAGAACTCCGCTTTCGCGGCCGCGTCCTCCAGGAGGCCAAGGCCCAGTACGAGAAGGCCAAGCAGGCGACAGCCGCCGCGGTCGACGAGATCGGGGCGCCGGCAGACGGTCGCGCGGTCGTCTTCGAGTACGAGCCGCGTGAGGGACTGGTGCCCGGGGTCTACTTCGAGACGTTCGAGCTGAAGTGGGATCCGCAGAGGAAGTTCTTCCTGCCGCGCACGCGCGAGGAGGGGCTGGCCTGGGTGAAAGAGATGGCGGGCAAGGGCGCGAAGATCGACGTCCCCCCGGACGACCAGCCATCCGGGTAGCATGGACTCGTGACGCGCGGCAACCACCTCCCTGACTTCCTCTGGGGCGACAACGACCCGAGCGAGGTCATCGACTGGACCGCGCTCACCACGATCATCCCTCCGACCACGGTCCCGGGGACGACGATCCCCCCGACGACCGAGCCGCCGGTCACTGCCCCGATGGTGGGCGTGGCCGGGGTGCGGGTCGCGGGCGGCCTGGTCTACAAGGCGGGCCTCGACTGGCTGGTCGGGAGGTTCTGGGCCGAGCTGGCCGACGGGAGCCTCTCGGTGGCGCCTCTGCAGCCCGGCACCTGCACGCTCGAGGTCTTCGATGAGCTCGGCGCGTACGTGGGCGGCGGGATCATCGCCGGCCGCCGGGACCCGATCGACGACCACCACGTGCGCTTCATCATCAAGAACCCGGGGCTCGTCCCCGGCACGAACTACCTCGCCCGGGTGCTTCTGGATGTCGTGGACACCAGCACGGTGGGTCCGAGGACGATCCCCATGCCCGTGAACTGACTCGGCTACACTAAGGCCTTCCGGAGGAGCTCCACATGTCCCGCATCCAGGCCGTCGCCACCTGCACCGACCGCAGCGTCGCTGCTGCCACCCCCCAGACGCTCATCCAGATCGTCGCCGCGACGAACACGCGTGTCACGGTCAAGGGCTGGGGCATCTACGGCAAGGGCGTCGCCACGACGGACGCCCCGGTTCTGGTGCAGCTGATCCGGCAGACGGGCGCGGGCACGTCCTCGGCGAACACCCCGGCGCTCAAGGACACGGGCGTTCCGGAGGTCGTGCAGACCACGGCTCTCGACACCTTCACCGCGGAGCCGGCCTCGGACGACGTCATCATCAAGAGCTTCGACGTGCACCCGCAGTCGGGGTTCAGCGAGTACTTCCCGCTCGGTGGAGAGATCATCGTGCCGGGGGCGGGGCGCCTGGGCGTCAAGGCGACGCCCGGGGCGACAGTCAGCATGAGCGCCTTCATCGACTTCGAGGAGTAGCCAAGCGCCTCCGGAAATCGTGTAGACTCGAAACACCTCAGAAGGAGACCCCGCCATGGCCGGCATCGAACTGATCGCAACCCAGCCCGACATCACGTCCGGCGTCAGCATCAAGACCCTGATCCACCTCCTCGCCGCCGCGCAGCACCGCATCAAGATCAAGGGCTGGGGTGTGTTCTGCAAGGGCATCGTGACGACGGACGCCCCGCTCCTGGTGCAGCTGATCCGCCAGTCGACCACGGGCACGATGTCGGCGCTGACGCTGGTCAAGAAGGACACGTCGGTCGCGGAGACGCTCCAGACGACGGCCACGCACACGGCCACGGTCGAGCCCGGCACGACGAACATCGTGAAGTCGATCGACGTGCACCCGCAGTCGGGCTTCTCGGAGTTCTTCCCCCTCGGCTCGGAGCTCATCGTCGTGGGCGGCGCCCGCATGGGCATCGCCGTCACGGCTGGCGTCTCGATCTCGGTCTCCGCGTTCTTCGACTTCGAGGAGTAGCCGACTCCCGGTACTCTCGGCCCAAGGCCAGGCACTAGGGAGGGGCCGTGGCTACCCACGTCCACAGGCACCACCACCACCGCCCCCACAGCCACCACCATCGGGCGGCTCGGCACAGGGCTCCGGCGCCCGGTCTGTTCCTGGCCGCGCTCCACACGACGTTCAACCGCTACGACATCGTGTCGTACGCGCCGCAGACCCACGGGCAGATGCCAGGGCACTCGCTCGCTCGGTCTCCCATCGACGGCACGCTGTGGGTGATCTACCTCGAGCCCACGCGCCGGTACTACTACGCCAAGTACTCCACCGATGACGGAGTGACGTGGAGCGCTCCGGAGCTGGTCTGGGACTCCGGGTCGGCGAACTCACGCGCGTACCCCAGCAACGGCATCTTCATGGGCACCGACGGCCAGCCCATGGTGCAGTGCGCGCAGTGGAACAACGTCAATGCCGTTGGGTTCTATCTGGCCCAGAGGCGGCTGAACACGAAGCCGCTCATGGACGTCCGTCGGGACGTGGTGGCGCGGCAGCCGCAGGCTCGTGGTGGGTACTCGACCTTCAGCGGCCGGCAGGGCGGGACACTCCCGCAGATGATCTACAGCCGCACCGGGGTGACTGCCGGCCGCGGCTCGGTGATGATCTCCCCTCCCCCGCTCGGTCCCTCGACGGGCTACAACTGGTCCGGGATGGGGATGGACGGTCTGATCCTCGGAGGTCAGGGGATCGAGAACCAGAACCCGGTCTGGCTGAGCGATGACGCTGTCGCGCCGACGTACTGGTGGCGTGGGTACTTCTCAACCAACACGTCCCAGGACCAAGCGGTCGTGCAGCGGTCCCCCATCTATGGCCGCACCGCTTGGCCGACGCAGTCGGACTACAACGCGTTCTGGAACAGTCAGGTATTCACGATAGCAAACCAGAGCTCCTGCCACTGGTTCATGGACAAGTACAAGCGCGTCCACATCGTGGCGGGTGGGGTGATCGGGCTAGTTGGTGGATCCGGCGCCTACGGACTGATGCACGCGACGGTTCCCACGGGGCAACCGGGTATCACTTCTGGATCGCTCACAGCGACGACCCGCAGGGACATCGCCTATTCCGGCCCTCACTCCAACGTGTACAAGCCTCTCTCGGTTCGCGGGTGCATCGACGAGAACGGAATTGTCCACGTCGTCGGTCTCTGGGTGAACCAGCCGGGGAACCTGTCAGGGTCCAACTACAACACTTGGTGGGTGTACGGCGACTGGGAGAAGGGCGACTGGTATCCCCCGCGGCCTCTCGGCGGGAGCGAGATCTTCAATGCCCTGGGGAGCGGGTACACCCGCGTCGGGTTGAACGGGACGGACCCGTTCTTCATCACGGCACGGGCGAATGCGCAGATCTCGCCGGCCTACCCTACGAAGACGCAGCTCATCGTGTACCAGACGCGGAAGATCCCGTGTCACGCGAACCACCAGCCCGACATGAACGCGAACAGGAGAGTTCCGCCGCGCAAGGGCGGATCGACGATCTTCTGTGGCCGCGCCGGCGGGGACCTGAAGCAGAGCTTCTCCACGCGCCAGGACCAGCCACAGCACGGCGGCCGGATGTCGGTGTGCGGCCCGACGTACTCGGGCCTGGACATCGCCTGGACGCGCACGCAGCTGACGACCGAGAACAAGAACTGGTCCACCGCAGGCGAGCCGGTTTACAGCCGTGTGGGTCAGCAGCAGGCTCCGCTCACGGGGTTCCAGTTTCTTGCCGCCAACGACATCGACAACAAGCTCGTCCTCTTCAACTTCGGCGGCCTGAGGACGTATCGCCCACTCC
>Ga0315285_10004563_pt1 | contig 14361 bp, 14 predicted proteins | sample YL17G09_36_MG_FD_203698 | JGI IMG/M metagenome (GOLD analysis project Ga0315285, IMG submission 203698) | Sediment microbial communities from Yellowstone Lake, YNP, Wyoming, USA - YL17G09_36 | ecosystem: Environmental > Aquatic > Freshwater > Lake > Sediment | place: USA: Wyoming | collected...
TATCAAAGGGAGTCAGTTCGCTTTTTTATGTTTTTTAAGGCGCTTATTTGGGTGTCATGCGAAAATTGAGCCTAAAAATTTAAAAATATTCCCCATCCATATAACCAATTATGAGAATTAATCCGCCATGTAAAAAATTTGTAATTTTTAGTGGTGGCGGGGGCTTGATCTCGCGGTCGCAGGTGGTAGAAGTTCCTGCGGGGCAGACCACCTTCGAGATCAGTGAAGTGCCCGCGAGTTTTGATCCGAACACCACGACGGTCGAATTACTAGATATAACAATGGGCGATGTCGAGCTGAGTCAAACTGATGTGCGACGACCCGATAAACGCATTGTAGATAGTTTCATTCAGCGAGAAAAGACTGCATCCGATTCAATTATTCAAGCTTCAACCGATTTACGGGGTTCTAATCGTGATCGTATCATACAGATTTGCGAATCTGCCTATTATCGGCGCTATGAAGATATGAGCGGAACGATTACGGTATCAATAAGTGCGAAAATGCCGAGCAAGTTCACCCTCCAAATCAATTATTTTATTGAAGACACCCGGATTAAATGGAAGCCTACCATCCACGTGAATATCAACGAACAAACGAAAAAGGCCCACATAGAGGGGTATCTGATGGTCATGAATAATTCGGATTTCAATTTTGAAAACGTGGAATTACAATTTGCGGAGTTTGATTTAGTCCGAGAGGTGGGTGAAGAAGGATTCCTGGACAATATCGAAGAGGAGCAAGCAGTGCAAACTGAGATGCCTAAGACTAAAATGCTTCAAAATTTACGGAGAATGAAAAATTTGATACAATAATAAGAGGAATAAGAACATGCGTGCAAATTTACATTCGCGAGAAAATATTCGCATTAAGTGGTTTGATTTAAATGAACTCCCTTTTTCACTTGAGCGTAAATTAGAAATCACCTATTCAACGAGCAGTGTCGAGGAAAACGTCAATAACTATACCCCTAACTTCCAATATTTCTTCAAAGAAGTGGCAAATACTCAAATCCCCCTGTCTGATATCATTATTTTTGAGAACAATTTACCCGCCACGTATGCAAAAACGGTGGGATCCAAGGGAAATAAATTTTCCACGGAGCCCCAGAGCGATTCAATCGTTCTCGTAACAGACCGCATTGTGGAATTAATAAAAGGAAAAGAGATTATCGCCCGCGAACCCCCAAGCTACCCGAACCCCCGAATCAAGGAAATTGAAGTCCGGGAGCGAGAAGATACGGTTAAACGCAAATTATCCTTTAAGAACGATTCGAATGAGCCAATTGAACATGTCGAATTAAAGCTCGTGGAAACCAAGGACGTTCGTTTTATGGATTCAAATCCTGCACCTCTCAATAAAGACTCCCCTGAATATATTTGGACCTTTCCTATCGACCCTGAAGCCTCTTACTCCATTGAACTTAAATTCCACACGCATATCCGAAAAACATTCGAGATCGAAAAGGAGCCGCCCCCAAAAGCCCAATAATATCTCAAGTCAATTTTCGAATTATATTCTTGTTCTACTTTATCGACAATTCCGGAAATGATTTCACATCCTTTTATGTGGCTTTCAGTTTTAAAGATTGAATAGTTATAATGCCATTTTCGCTTTCAATAGTGGTATCAATTCGCCTTCTCGTGTATAGTATGAAAAAATCTTTTAACTAGAATTTACCTAGAATTTAGTATGAACAATTTATAGGCACCTGAACGAAAACGGTTCGCAAGTCCTTATAGTAAGTGGGAAACCCTTGGTTGGCTTTGACAAAATCTTCGTTTGGGGAAAAAAAACCGAGGCAATGTTCAGTTCATTCCCAAAAAAGTCTGCCTTAATAAAATAACGCCAAAATAGGATAGGCAACTTTAAGCCCAAAAAAGCTTGCCACAAGAAGAATTCATGGAGTTATGCCCGAATGAATGATGAAACTCTGCATTTAACAAATTTGGAGATCTCTAACCGATTTTTGAAGTATTTGAAATTAAGCTATTACCCTTTGGGCATGTATTTTTCAGATGCAATACCCCTTGGGAAAATACGAACACAAGGAAGGCTCATTAGTCGATGTATCGTCAGTCATGTATTTAAAACGGCAAAAAGCGGAGGTGCCAGTCTGTTACAAGAGGGACTTGGTTGTCCGGGTGGTCAGTTCTGGGCAGGGTTCAGAAAGCAACTTCCGCACGGGTGGGCTTTATTCATTACCAAAGGACGGAAAGATATTCTGGGCGGGAGAGCCGAACATTTCAAAAAGGATGTAAATGTGGCGACAGGGGCGATCCGGAATCCAGGTCCTCTAGATCGTCCGAAGGGGACCAATTATATAATTTATCAGCCATTAAAGGATATTCGAGATGATCAAAATATCGAGTTCGTACTATTTTTCGTAAAACCTGATAAAATGGCAGAGCTGGTCTCACTTACAAACTTTGCGAGACATGTACCCTATTTAGTGAGCGCCCCGGAAGGGTCAGGCTGCATGTCCATCCTTAATTTTCCCTTAAAGATGAAGCAAGCTCCAGAGCCAGAGGGTGTCATGGGAATTTGGGACCCTTTTTCCCGAAGAACCCTCCCAGAGCATATGCTTACTCTGGCTCTCCGCCGGTGGCTTGTCGAGGAGATGGCGCTTAATATTCCCGAGTCTTTCCTCGCTTACACGCCCCCCTTCACTTTAAAAGGAGAATTATTACACTTATTAAAAAAGTTAAAAAAAGGAAACAAAGAATGTTAAGGCAGGTCCTCTTGAGAGGACCCCCCGACTCTTAAACCGCCAATAATTATGTATTTATAAATTAAAATATATGAAATTCAATCAAAAAGAAATAGGGAATTTTATGAAGGAAAGTGAAATTGAGGAATTAATAAGCGAAAGTTCAAGGGCCAATCGTGAAGGAAACGGAGATCTGGCGCTAGAAAAGTATAATCAAGCATTAGCGCAGGCCAAGCAAATAGATAATAAAGAACTTGTAACAAGAATTTTAAATAACATCGGATTGGTGTTAAAATTTCGGGGGCGGTTGGAGGAGGCGCTCCAGTACTTCCAGCAGGCCTTAGAAATTAGCGAGCAGGTCGATGATAAGGCGGGGAAAGGCGCGACCCTTAACCACATCGGATCGGTGTATGAATTTCGGGGGCGGTATGAGGAGGCGCTCCAGTACTGCCAGCAGGCCTTAGAAATCAGCGAGCAGGTTGATGATAAGGCGGGGAAAGGCGAGACCCTGCACAGCATCGGATCGGTGTATGAATCGTGGGGGCGGCGTGAGGAGGCGCTCCAGTACTTCCAGCAGGCCTTAGAAATTGCAGAGCAGGTCGATGATAGGGCGGGGAAAGGCAGGACCCTGCACAGCATCGGAGGGGTGAATAAATCGTGGGGACGCTATGAGGAGGCGCTCAAGTACCATCAGCAGACCTTAAAAATTGCAGAGCAGATCGATGACATGGAGGAGCAAGGCGCAACTCTGCGTAGCATTGGAGAGGTGTATGTTTCATGTGGGCGCTATGAAGAGGCGCTCCAGTACCATCAGCAGGCTTTAGAAGTTGCAGAGCAGGTCGGCGACGTGGCGGGGAAAGGCAGGACCCTGCATAGCATAGGAGCGGTGTATGATGCGAGGAGGCGGCGTGAGGAGGCGTTCCAGTACTTCCAGCAGGCCTTAAAAATTGCAGAGCAGGTCGGCGATGTGGCGGGGAAAAGCAAAGCCTTGCACAGCATCGGAGGGGTATATGGATCGTGGGGGCAGTATGATGAGGCGTTCCGGTACTTCCAGCAGGCCTTAGCAATTGCAGAGCAGATCGGCGACTTGGCGGGGAAAAGCACAGCCTTGCGCAGGATCGGAGAGGTGTATCAATCGTGGAGGCAGGATAATGAGGCGGTTCAGTACTACCAGCAGGCCTTAGCAATTGCAGAGCAGGTCGGCGACGTGGCAGGGAAAAGCGCGACCTTGAACCGCATCGGAGTGATGTATATTTTAAATAAACGCTATGAGGAGGCGCTTCAGTACTTGCAGCAGGCCTTAGAGCTTACGGAGCAGGTCGGCGACATGGAATGGAAGGGTATGACCCTGCAGAACATCGGACGGCTTTTCATTCTCCAAAATAATAATTATCGGGAAGCGTTCCCCTATTATAAGCAAGCAATTGATCTCTATGAAGGTTTGATAGGGCGAATCGCATCCGAAGAAATTCGCAGAACCTATCGAGGAACACAGTTAAGTGCATATGCAGGCATCGCAAATTTGTTACTTTTCTGGTATAGGCGCGATAAGGATGAAACCCATTTAGCAGAATGCTTGAAATACTTGGAATTAGCAAAGGCGCGAGAGATTATAGACAGGTTGGAGGGAAGGGCGGTTAGCATGCAGACGTGCCCCGAACTGGTAAAGATGCTCCAAGAGGAACAAAAGCTGGTCTTAGAGATAGAAGAATTGTATCAGACAATGAAAATAGAGAGGCGCCAAGATAAGGCAAGATCGGTCTCAGAGGGCGACCTTACTGAGAAAGGAGCCCAGTTACGGAAGTTGCGAGCCGAATTAATGGCAAAATGCAAGGAGCAAGGCTTAATTCGCGTCACCAGCGAATTTGATCCTATACCGGATTTTCAGGAACTATTCAAGCGTGAGCCCGTGGTCCTCTGGGAGTTTATTTCTTTTCCGGAAATGTCGGAATTTGACTGGTTTTACAGGGGTAAGTTTTGGATTTTAAGCTGGGATGGGGCGCACATGCAATTATGGGAGACTTATAATTTTGACAGAAAGCGGCTGCTGGACTTGCTCAGTCGCTTTTATCAGGATATTGCTAACGACAAAATAGATGAGGCTCGTGCGTGTCTAAAGGACCTCCAGCACGACTTAGATGCGCTCATTCCTGAGAAGGCGCTTATCACCTTGAAAGGGAAGAAGAAATTGATTCTAATCCCTCAAGATGTACTACACCTGTTCCCCTGGGAGATAACCGAAAAGGTGGGGCTGAAACTGCCCCTAGTCCGCAGTTACTCGCTGAGCATTCTGCGGTCCTGTATGAAGCGCGAAGCCAAATCTGCTTCGAAAAGTGCTTTACTAGTTAGTAATCCGAATTTTAACGACAAAGATTTGAATTTGCATGGCGCAGATTTAGAAGTAGATTCCATCGATCAGTTATTTAAGAAAGCCCAAATTACTACGCAAGCGCTAAAGCACGAGACAGCCACAGAAGAAAACTTTGAAAAAGCGACGGGGCAGGCTCTTAACATAATTCATTTCGCTGGGCATGGGATTTTTAATCAGGTGAAAAATGATCCTTGGATGAGCGGCTTATTATTTTATAAATCTACCGGATTCGATATACGAACCGTGCTAGAATTGGTCACACAGCGGTTTAAAGGCACGCCCCTGTTTGTTCTCAGTGCTTGTGAGACCGCACGCGGTGAATTTTTCACGGGGGACGAGTTAGTCGGCTTGATTCGCGGCTTAACCTTGGCAGGAATCACCAGTATTCTTGCCACCAATTGGGTCTTGCGTGATGAGGTAGCTCCGCATTTCATGCAAGCATTTTATACGCATTTCCTGAAAGGGAAAGACGCGTGCCAAAGCCTATTCAAGGCCCGCCAAGACCTGATTCAACAAGGATTTACCCACCCCTTCGATTGGGGGGTCTATGCGCTGTATGGGAATCCTTTTAAGAAATTTCAGGAGTGAGCAACATTTATTCATAAAGAATGCAATAATTAGGATAAAAATAACTCTATTATTCATAAGCTAATATCTATTAGATGTTAATCGTACTTGGATCTGCCCCTGTTTCCGATAGGTGTGTGTGATAGGGCGGGAGATTTTTAAGAGGCGTTGAACAGCCGAAGCTTTAATTGGATATCATAACATTATTATTCTATCGGTCTATATTGATTTTGGTGAGAAGAATGGCACCTAAAGATGATTTAATTGCCGCAATGGCGGAGTTGAATGAAGATCGGGCGATGGAAGCAGTCCGGGAATTACTGAAAAAGAAATCAGCACTCGATATAATAACTCTGGCACGAGAAGGAATGCAGCAAGTGGGCGAGAAATTCGCCGCTAAAGAATTCTTTCTAGCCGACCTGATTTTCAGCGCGGAGATTTTTGAGGAGATCATGAATCTTCTTGGACCAGAATTGAAAAAGGGGAAAATGACCATCGAAAACATAGGGAAAATAGTATTAGGGACTGTGAAGAATGATATTCACGATATTGGCAAGAATATCATCGCTAGTCTGTTGCGGGCGTCGGGATTCGAGGTAATAGACTTGGGCGTGGATGTAACAGTAAAGAAGTTCTTGGAAACCATAAAGCGAGAGCGACCGCGAGTCCTAGGATTAAGCGGCTTACTGACCATTGCAATAGATGAAATGAAGAAAACTATCGAAGTGATCGAGGCGAATGGCATGCGGGATAACTTGAAAATAATCATTGGAGGCGGCCCGATGGACAAGAGTGTGCGGGACTACGTGAGGGCAGACGCCAGTACCCAAGACGCCGTTGAGGGCGTCAGACTCATTAAAGAGTTTTTTGATTAAAAATTTTAAGATTCGGACTTACAGATAGCGAGCGACTAGTTTCGGGATTAACTCAAACTCTTTCTTTTTTAGCAGCAAAGAAATTTTCCGTGAGGCGCGATATAGGCCTCGAACATATTTCAGAGTGAGTTCTCCGTCCCCTTGGTTTTGTTTTAACTTTTGGACTATTTTAAATAGAACTTGACTTGGCGTGGCATAATTTTTCAAAACGTCGCGGGTGACTACTGGGATTTCTTCGCAGACAGGAGGCGTGATAAATTGAGCTGGGCCTTCTCGTTTGATGCGTTTGGGAAGCCCGAGAATGTCTCTAAAGGGGGCGACTAGCTTATACAGAAATAGATGCCGTTTCACGACAATATAGGCGTTGGTGTGGAGCGGATAAACGCGTTCTAATGGGGGACCTACTACATTCATGGAAAGGAAGTTATTATAAATAGGAATTTCGGGTCTCGGAAAATTTATTTTGTAATTTTTCGTTAAATCGTCGGCGGATTTTTTGACATTTTGCCTCTTCAGTGATTCCCTAAACTTGTTGTATTCCGCTTTATTCAGAATTTTGGGTTTACGCCGTTCGATTAGCTTCATTGCGTCCATGGGAGTCAATATAACTGCTTTCTCTGTGATTTTTTCGAGGTCTGGTTGTATTTTTTGCATTTGTTCTGAGACGATTTGGGCATGTGGACTCCAATGGAGGGTTTCAGATTTCACAGCATCGTCAGCAGTAACATAAAAAATGGTGATTTTCTGTTCCTTGGTAATATTCTCCTCAAAAAAGACTATACCTTCCCGAATTTCGGGTCGTTTCCATTCGGAGAAATTTAGAAAAGCGTGAATTTCTTTTTTGGGATTCACAAAGATTTCAAAATCGAATAATAAAGGCACATTAAAGCGGCGAAGCACCTCAGGGGATTCCAGTTCAGCATTAATCAAGTAGTATACTCCCGTGGGCTTCGCTTTTTTCACTTTCCATTCCATGGTCCAAAAACTGCGTTCACGCTGAAAAATTTCTAAGAATTGGTTCTGGAACTCTTGATTAGTAAGGTAAATGTCCTGCAATTTGTGGGCTGGCTTTTGGAAGCGTTCATTAATTAGCGCAATGTTACGATAGCAATCAATAAAAGTGATCTTATTCTCCATCGCAATAGCATTCACATAGAGCGCGAATAGCAATGCAGCATAGTTTCTGGGCAAGATAAGGCAGTACCGGATTGGAAAAACCTTGTCTTCCAAATAATCTAAGTCGTAGGATTCGAATCGCTTGAAATTTATTAAAAAGTCTCGAACTTCATCCCTTAATACCTTTCTATCAAATAATATCTCTGGAGGAACACCGGCGGCGAGGGCATCCTTCTGAAAGGTCTTGAAAAAAATCCTTCTACTTGTAGGCTTTTTGTATTTTAACCAAATGGGATCTTTGCCCTTCTTTTTCCGGCGTTCAATTCGGTTCAATTCTCTTCCACCTTGACCCCTTCGGCTCGCCCATTGAATTTACACCACCAGCTGATTGTGGCATTTATAGAAAAAAGCCTCCGAAACGCGGGTAATGATTTATATCATCGAAGGTGATATAATTCATTGAACTTGTTTTCCTAATTCATCGTATTCCGGCGAATACTCTAGCGGTTGGCGTTTCGCAAGTGAGATAAGTTTTCTCTTAACAATTATAAAAAGATATAGGGTGGATCTTGGAAACACTAGATACGTTAAATTGAGTATAATCCAGCAATATAATAAACGCTGGTTCGTAATCAGGGATTCAATGAAATTGCTAATTCAAACTACGGACGGAGTCAAGGTAAAAACAATTAAGGAATATGAATTAGGGGAAACTATTTCTAGTATAAAGTCAAATTATGCAGGGCAGGAAGTTAATCCGTTAAAATATGAAGTATTTCGCTATAAACTGCCGAAAGGTGCCATTGTCATTTTTAATGATAATCGTATATTAAGAGCACGCAACGAATGGTTTGAATACCGGGCGCTTGCGGCTCTAGCCAGGAAATACGGGGAGTTTAAGCATGGCGTTCAATTCAAGAAAGCGGGCTTTCAAACCGAAGTCGATGGCGTCTCCCTCGATGAAAAAATTCTGGTGGAAATTAAAAGAGACAAAATCACTCAGACTTGGGTCGATTTTTATACGCAAAAATTGAAGAAATTGGAGTTTAAGGAACTTATTTTGGTCGCGGCTGATTTTGAAGAATCCTTAAAATATCCTGCTTCAATAACACCCGTTCAATTTGTTCCGGATTGGGAGACTATTCAAACATATTACCGAAATTTTAGATTTCCTGAATGGATCCAAGACCTTGTTTCATCCCGACATTTTCGATTTTTATTACCGAACGGAAGATGGCAAGGCGCAAAACGGAAATTTACTCAAACTGCTAAACATTCCCTGGAATCAAAATTCTCTCAGGCGATTCAATGGTTGAAATATTGGATGCCCGTGAAGATTTACTACACGATGTCCCGAATGGTAAATCCTCCGAGAGAATATTATGGCAAAGGGTATCCCTTACCACATTTGCTCGCCGTGTTTGATATCGATGCAGAATCCCACTCCCACATCATCGGAACTAAAGGTTTTTGTGAGCGATGTATTTCCGAAGCAACAGCAAAAACGAAAGCAGCGGAAGCAATACTGAAGAACGAAGGCTACGCGATTAAAACAGTATTTAGCGGGAAAAAAGGATTCCATCTCTACATCATGCAAGATGATAAAGTAAAGGAAGTGAATTCTGAAGAGTTTTTCCAGATCCTCCAGAAAGTTAAGGACTATACAGATTCCATTTCGTTTCGCGATAGAAACGATCAATTTGACCTCCACCGAATCATTAAAGTCCCTTATACCATCGATGCCTCTACTGGCATGCTTGTTAGTGAAGAAATTCAAAAACTAAACCTCAAAGATCTATTGAATTTCCTGTAATCAACTCATTTTTCACTGGAACCTCCTGAAAGATAGTTTTTAATAGGAGAATAAAGAAATGTTATTTCACTTGCGAAACGCCAACCGATAGAGTATTCGCCGGAATACGATGAATTAGGAAAACAAGGCACTTTTTTCCCGAACTTCTCCGAACTTCAGGGAAAAAAACCCGTATTTCGCAAGGTTTTACTTTTTTTAAGGATGATTGACTAAATTAACCATGATTTGTCCTTTTTCATTTTGAGGTCCAGAGCGATGAGCAAGATAAATTCAATGACAGAAAAATAGACAGCCCATTCTAATATAGGGAAGAACCAAACATCGGGTTGAATGCCTAAATCAAAATCAATTTCGCCCCAATTAATGAAAAAGATAAAGTTATTAAAAATTACAACAGCAACCAATCCGATAGCCCAAAAGATTTCGGGATTTTCTGCTCTTTTTGAATGAATATTACAATTGTAAAAACAGCATGCCTCCATAGAAGAACATTAGCGCGCTGATCATGTATTGAAATAGTAAATTTATGGGGAAAAAAATATAGGCAATATCGACAAGAATTAAACCCAAATTAAACAATAAGGCGAGATACGACACGCCCAGTTCCCCTAGTACAGAAATGAAGTGATTTAAAAGATATTCGTTTTGTGTCATAGAAATATTAAAGCAAAGATAGATACATCTTTTTAGTTACAAAAAGTTATATAAAATTGATCGATATATGACAGTGATTAATCTACACATAAAAGATGAGGAGAAAAAGAAGTTACAAACTGTCGTTGAATTACGAAATTTAAAATCTATGAGTGAATTGATGCGAAATCTTATTAAGGAACGAATAAAAATTGAAGAATTTGCTCAAAATACTCAATTCTCAGATATTATTAAGCTACCAGACTACATTCCTAAAAATAAATTTGTTGGATTTGTAAATGGATCTGTTATAGCTGTCGGTGATACTCCAAGCGAAGTTGCACAGGTCGCAGCAGAAAAGTTTCCAGATTTTCCATTGATAATTAAATATAATGGTCCTAAGCAAAAATCGAACGAATATTACTTTCTCAACTTTACGGAACTTAGATGTTGGAAATATATTCAACTCGAAGATAGAACTTATCCCATTGTCCCGTAGTATTTCGATATAATTCGAATGAAAGAAAGCTCTTTACATCAATTGACACAGCTTCCTCATTATGTGTCTTAATAAACAATGAAATCCCGTCAGAATTTTTAGCGAAAAGTCGAGATGCACAGGTTTCTACTGCGGCAGGTGTCATGGATTCACCCATTTATTCTGGTATAATAAAACTTGCTGATATCGAATTTGAGATTGAATTTTTAATGGCACCACTCAGTAATTATTTACCGTTTAACATGTTAATAGGTCGCAACTTATTAGACCAATTAGATGCTTATTTTTTTGGAAAAAAGCAAATCCTCTGTTTAAAAATAGCAGAATAATTAATGGACTTCTTTATCCTAGTAATAGGAAAATACGACACTTATTCCCCTCAAATTCTCCGAATTTCAGGGAGAGAAAAACCTGAACCCACTTCTCTGGTTGGATATTGTTCATATTTTTAAATGACCGGCTAGTATTCGTTGGTAATCGGATTTCGTGAGAGGCTTATATTTTTTTGCCACCATATCCCAGAAGTAAAGAGGATCAAGGATGGCCTCGAGGTTGTAAGCCTCCTTGCGGAGATCGACCTTTTTTAACTTAAGTGGTCCCGTGAAGTCGAATTTTTTCCGAAGGCGGAGAAAGAGGGGAATCGCGTAAGCGGGGAATCCCTCAGTAATAAACCGGGAAAGATCGTTTAAATCGAATTTGATGGAGTGTTTCAGTTTGATAGCCGCCATGCCTGCCTTCCCTTCGGTATTGGGGATTGCCACGCCATAAACCGCACTCATTTCAATGGCATCATAGGAATTCAGTATTTCCTCTATTTCCAGCGTGGATACATTTTCTCCTTTCCAGCGGAAGGTGTCTCCAAATCGGTCGGCGAAGGAGACCCATTGATGCTCGTGGAGTTTCAGCATGTCGCCTGTATTGAAGTAAGCATCGCCCTCTCGAAAGCAATTGTGAAGGAGCTTCTCATTCGTTTTTGCTTTGTCTTTATACCCGGTGAAAATGTCATCCCTCTCAACTTTAATCAAAATCATGCCCGTTTCCCCAGAATTGCATTTCACAAAGAACCCTTGCGCATCTTTGTAAAAATCGCCGGTCTCAGGATCGACCTTTGCCAGCACAATTCCAGGCATATTATTGCGACCGATCATTCCAGGAACTTCATCCACGTTAAAAAAGGGTCTATGCCCTTCGGTACTCCCATAGAATTCCCAAATATGCTCGATTCCAAAGCGTGATTTGAATGGTTCCCAAATATCTTTTCGGAGCCCGAGCCCCGCCATTTTTTTAAGAGGGTGATTCTTTTCGAATTCAGAATAGGGCTGATTGAGAAGGTAGCGAGGAATTTCGCCGATGTACATTGTAAAAGTGACATGATATTTATGCACATCCTCCCAAAACCCTGAAGCAGAGAATTGCTTTCTAAGCGCTACGCTTGCACCAGTTAGGATTGCAGCCATCCAGGCGGTTCCAATGGCGAGGTTATGATATAAGGGAGTTACGATATAGACGGTATCCGTGGGAGTTAATTGTGCAAGAGCCCGTCCGATTATTGTGCCTTGACTGAATAGTTTGAAGTGTTGCATAATGACGGCTTTAGGGAGGCCGGTCGTCCCTGCTGTATAGATATACAGAGCGGTCTGTCTCATAGTCGAATTGTAAGTAGTAGCGGGATTCAAGGGGGATTCAGATTTCAGCTTGTTGCCAAGGTCAATATAATCGTGGGCAATATTTCGTGGATTATTGACGACGAAGATTCTGTCGTTGCTGCATGCTAACTCACTCGCAACCTCGTTGAACGCGGGTAAACAATCGCCATCAACGATAATGAATGTCGGATCGGCGATCTTGAAGGAATGTGCAAGGGCTTGTTTCTTCTGATGAAAATTAATGAGCGCGCTGATGGCTTGAATTTTATTGAGTCCAATCATACAGAATAAAAAGTCGGGTGAATTTTCTAACATTAACGCAACCGTTTCACCGGGTTTTAATCCCAATTTAAGGAACAAATGGGCGACTCTATTGCATTCTGCATTCAGGGTCTGAAACGTCCATGTCGCATCTTGAAAAAAGAGGGCAACGTTGTTTGGCTGCCAGTTCGCAAGTTCTTCAACACGAGTACCTAAACTTTGGTTCGGATTGTCTTTGAAACTCTGAATCTCACTCAGGAAACGACTATAGACGTCCAGTTCCTTACGACTCATGGTATCCCGCATATAATCCTCTCAGAATTAAATGTAAAATAGCATTTGCCCTGGTTATTCAATAATTAATTCCTTTTGTTGGCCATCCAAGGTAATAACCAAATATTCTAAGAATTGTCTTCCAAGAAGTATTTCAACACAATTACTGTATGTATCGATTTCAAGAGAAAGAGAGATTTTTAATTTAGGGATTTCAACGTAACCCAAGGCGGTACGGAGTTCTAGATGTTCTCCAACAATAGTTTCAGCCATTGATACTTGATCTTGAGGTAATTCAGAGCTAATTAAGTTAAGAGCATCAAAAATTTTAATGGGAATCATTATAAATCCGTCATATCCAGTATCAACTAGTGCGTCTGTGGTCGCTTGATTGGGATATGAATGCGTACGAGTATCATCGAAAATTTGTATGGGTAAAATCGGGGCTTCTACCTCGGATATCTTTGGTTTTTTATACAGAAATTTCATTTGATTCGACTTCCCATCCCAAATGTTCTTTTTATGATTTTTCTACCGATCTGGAAAATATAACAAGGTTTTCCAATGAGATTCCTTGATTTAATCTCTTCGACAATTTCTTCATGCGTATCTTTAATACATTGAAGATCTCCATTTGAGATTAGACCCCATTTTTGAGGATAACTTTTTTCTAAATCGCGTATTACGGAACGATATGCAGCTAAATTTTTCCTTCGTACAATGGCTTCATCCGTTAGCGTATTATTAATGTTAATCCAGGATTCCATAGCTTTTGTCAGAGCTTCCCCAATTTTGAGTCCATATTCTGCAGCCTTTGCTTTAAATTTAGCATATACTTCTTTGTTTACATCACGTATTATTATTGACATAGTATACACCAAGTATACTTTGTATCATCTGTTATAAAAAGATATTAAAAAGGGCACTTTGCATTTTTTTAAATCAGTTGGAAGGCATTACGAAAATCGTCGATGAGATCTTCCACATTTTCAAGCCCGATGCTGACCCGGAGCATATATTTCGTGATGCCAATAGCCATTTTGACTTTTCGGGACACTGAGAAATGCGATAAGGAGAATGGGTCTTCAATGAAAGTATCCGCATCGCCTAAACTCACGGTATAAGCAGGTATTTCGAGATTTTTTATGAACTCGGAAACATTAGTTCCTTGTTTGAGATAAAAAGTAACAATCCCTCCAAAGCCACGCATCTGTTTCTTGGCTAATTCGTGCTGGGGATGATTTGGAAGCCCAGGGTACAACACCCGTTCCACTTTGTCTTGTGTTTCTAAAAATTTTGCCATTGCCAGGGCGCTGGCATTGTGCCGCTGCATCCGGATTTCTAATGTCTTTAATCCCCGCAGGAATAACCAAGCATTGAAAGGAGAGAGTGTGCTTCCTAGTTCGTGGGTTTCAGACATTATTTGAACGATCTTTTGTGTCGAACCGACCGCTATACCTCCCAAAGCGTCGCCATGCCCGCCGATATATTTGGTGCAACTATGCACTACGTAATCCACGCCGAAATCAATGGGTGTTTGATTATAAGGAGAACAGAAGGTATTATCGAGAACCGTGAGTAAATTGTGTGCTTTCGC
>Ga0315285_10004564_pt1 | contig 14359 bp, 9 predicted proteins | sample YL17G09_36_MG_FD_203698 | JGI IMG/M metagenome (GOLD analysis project Ga0315285, IMG submission 203698) | Sediment microbial communities from Yellowstone Lake, YNP, Wyoming, USA - YL17G09_36 | ecosystem: Environmental > Aquatic > Freshwater > Lake > Sediment | place: USA: Wyoming | collected...
TGCCGTACGACAAGCTGGGGGTGCGGTGCCGGCGGTGGAGGAACGCGGTGGCCGCCGGGGACGAGCGGGCGGCGAGGCTGGCGATGCCCGAGGAAGGAGCCGGGTTTATGAGCGCGCGGGAGCTGCTGTTTGCGACCGAGGACGATTGAGGTTTTGCTCACTTTTTACATCTTTCCCCAGCGAGGGATTCGGTTCTTCTGTTTGGTCTTTTTTTGCTGAAGAGAGAGAGAGAGAGAAAGAACAGGCATCGAGAGAGAGAAAAGACAGGCACCGAGAGAGAGAAAAGACAGGCACCGAGAGAAAGAGGAAAAAAAACGCACCCGATTTTAAAACGCACCCCATTTTTAACCTTCCGTCCCCCGCCCCGCTTGCTTGCGCAGCACACCATTTTTGTAAACCAACATTTTTAGAGAAGATGAACGCATATCGATAGCGAAAAAACAAAAAAAACGGGGCGAGAGTGGGAGGGAGAGCACGACTGAAGAACCAAATTTTTAAAAAGAAAAGAAAGAACTCGAAATACTAAACCTTCATTCCTATCGCCCCCCCGCTCCGCACCCTCTTCTCCAGCCACCCGAGCCCGAAGACCAAGCCCGCAGACTTCGCGTAGGAGTTGTCGGCGCAGAAGGGGTCGAACGAGGAAAGCGGCAACGCGACCACCTCGATGGCCTCCCCGTCGGAGGCGACGCCCCCGGATGCCCCGCTCTCCAAGGCGTCCGAGTCGTCGACGGAGACCGCGAAGACCGTGTGCCTGGCGCCGCTGATCCCGATCGCGGAGTGGTACGACGCGATCTTCCGCAGGTCGCCGGGCCTGACGCGGAAGCCGCACTCCTCGGCGACCTCCTCGGCCGCGGTCACCTCGAGGGTCGCGTCCTTGTCCAGGATGCCGGCGCACAGCTCGAACGTCAGGCCCGCCTCCAGCGGAGGAGGGGCCGCGTCCCTTCCTCCGGCGCCCTCTTCCTGGGCCTCGGCGAGCGCCGCGGCCCAGACTGCGGGGCGGAACTGCCGCACGACCAGCGCGCTCTTCCTCTCTCTGTGGTAAATCACGCAGCTCACGCTCGCGTGGCTCCTCGCGCAGTCCCAGCGCCGCTTCCTGCCGTCGAGCTCGAACAGCAAGGAAGAGGTGCTGATGAAGTTGCTCGTTCCGTCAACGAGGGGCCGAACCACGGGGGTGGTGAGGCGAGAGAGGAGGTTCGGGGCGGCGTTGGGGGAGAGCGGGTCGAGGGAGATGAGATTGTGTTTGTAGAACCGAGAAGCATCGGTTGCTGCTGCTGCTGCTGCGGGTGTTTCTGCTGCTTTCGACGCCATGCGTCTGCGGAGAGGGGCCGAGCGGATCGAAGAGTGCAGTGCCCGCATTCAGGGGGGAAGCGAGGGCTTTGGGAGAGAGGAGAGAGAGAGAGAGAAAGAGAGAGAGAGGGAGCGAGCCGTTTTTGGCTACCAGATTCGATCGACGGTCTCAAAAGAAAACTTTCTTCTTCTTCAATTTTGTTTTCCTCCTATTTGCATAGATGAAATCGACCCTTTTGTACAAAACTCCCTCGCTCTCTCTCTCACGACCACGTCTTCAGCCGCGCGAGCACCTTCTTGGCCCTGGCCGTCGTCGTCCGGTGGCTCCGTCCGTCGATCTCTTCTTCCTCTCGACCTGCTGCTGCTGCTGCTGCTGTCGCCGGGGAAGGAGCTTGCCCCGCCTCCGCCCCTCCTTGCTGCGCCGGCAGCAGTGCTCCCTGCGCGGTCCCGCCGCCGCTGCCGCTGCCGCCCCCACTCGAGGCCCCCGAGACGGTGGGGCCCCCCAAGTTCCTCGATTGGGACCCTCTGCCCGCGTCGGGCGCGGAGGCCGTGTTCGATGGTCTCCCTCTCGAGAGCGAGCGGGGGAGCAGGAAGGAGGGCGCGGGCAGCAGGGCGGACGCCGAGGCGTCGGCCGCCGAGGCCGAGGAGGAAGACGAGGGGGGCTCCGGCGTCGGCGCCGAATCACTCACCGACGAGGAAGGAGGAACAGAAGCAACAGCAGCGGTGGCGATGGGAGGAGGAGGCGGCGAAGGCGAAAAAGAGGGCTGCTGCTGCTGGCCCCACGGAGACGCGACGCCAAGCATCGACGATGTCGAAGGGTCGGCCTCAAAGGCCCCGCCGCCCGTCGCCGACGCCCCCGTGGACGCGCCTCCTCCTCCTCCTCCTCCCCCTCGCTCCTCTTCCTCCGCCGCCCAGGGGGAGATTGGGGCCAGGCCGGAGTAAGTCTCCGAGTCCGGCTTACGGAATCCGCCTTTGCCGTCGCCCTTGCCGCCCTCGCCGTCGCCTCGGCCGCCGCCGGGCTTCCTCGCCGCCGCGGCCGCGGTTCTCCCGCTCCCGAGCCCAGACTCCTCGTCGACGGTCGCTGGAACGCGCATGGCGCTCAACGGGGGCTTCCCGTTGCCCGCCGACATTCTCTGCTGCAGCGGAGGGAGGGAGGGTGCCTTCTGCCGCTGCTGGGACCTCTCGCTCCCCGAGTCGCTCAGGGCACCGCCGCTGCCTCTCCTCGCGCGGTTGTCCCTGCTCCATCCTCCCCCTCCGGCGCCGCTCCCGGTGCCGCTCGCCCCGCTGCCTCTCCTCGCCTTGATCTCGGCGATCAAGGCTTCCCTGTGCTCCCTCCTCTTGGTCCTGCGGGAGACGATCAGGAACGTGGCCACCCCCGTGAGCAGCACGACGCAGACGACCACCGCCGCGCCGGCGCCGGCCCTCAGCCTGCCACGCAGCGGCGCGTCGACGGCGCCGCCGCCGATCGCGGCGCACGAGGGCCCGACCTGCAGCAGCGCCTCCCCCGTGACGGCGTCGTAGGCCCTCAGTCCCACGGGCACGTCCCCGCAGAGGCCCGCGCGGGACCCGGGGGCGCAGTCCGCCCGCTGCGGCGACAGGAAGACGCGGGGGTCGGAGCCGACGTCGCCCGAGACCCGGGGCAGCGCGCCGCCGAAGCAGTTGCGGTCGAGGCCCAGCGTGTCGAGGAGCGGGAAGCTCGGGCTCGAGACCCACGAGGATGGGATCGACCCCTCGAGCGCGTTGGACGAGAGGTCGAGCGACCTGAGCTGGGGGAAGGCCTGCGCGCCGGCCCAGTCTCCCGGCAGCGTGCCGACGAGCCTGTTGCCGCTCAGGTTGAGGGCGCGCATCGCGGAGAGGCCGCGCCAGCCCGCCGGGAGCTCGCCGCTCAGCTGCCCGTTGCCGGACAGGTCGAGCGTCGTCGCGTTGGCCCAGGAGGCGCCCCAGACGGGCGGCAGCGACCCGCGCAGCGAGTTGAGGGACAGGTCGACGCCGCGGAGCGAGCGCATGCCCCCCCACGCCGCGGGCAGCTCGCCAGAAAACCGGTTCCGCGAGAGCGCGAGCTCCCTCAGCTCGGAGAGCGCGCCCCACTCGGGCGGCAGGGCGCCCAGCAGGGTGTTGTTGGCCAGGTCGAGCCTCGCGAGCTTCGAGAGCCTCGCGAGCTCCGGCGAGGCGGTGCCCTCGAGCCCTCGCCCGGCGAGCGAGAGGGCGACGACGCGGCCGTCGGCGCACTCGACGCCCGGCCAGGGGGAGCGGCTCCGGCTGGGGTCGCAGGCGGACGTCGGGGCCGGGGCGCGCGGGGTCCAGACGGCCCGGAAGGACGCGTCGTCGGTGGAGGACTGTTTTTTTTTTTTGAGGAGGAGCGGCGGCGGTGAGCGGAAAGAGAGGGAAGGCCTGGGAGTTTGACGGGAAAAAAAAATCTCTCTCGCACCAGGCCCGTCAAGCCGTCCCGGAACTTTATCAGCGCGATGTTGTCCGCCGAGGAGGGGTTGGAGATGCGCAATCCTTCGAGCACTCTCTCTCCCGCAGGGACCGTGACGATCTTGTTGTTGCTCGGCGGGCGAGGCTGCGCTCGAGAGGGGAGAGGGGAGAAGGCGAGGAGGAAAAAGCAGGCGAAAGCCAATGCGTCGCCGCCCAGCGAAGGTGAAGCGAAGGTGAAGCGACGACTTTGCCGTTGTCGCCGCCGGTCCTTCCATCGCCACCTGCTGTCGTCCCTCCGGTCGCCACCTGGTCTCCGCAGCCGCGCGGCGGCCTCCGACAGGGACGGCATGGGCCGCTGCTGCTTGCAGCACACGGAGAAGAGCAGCGGAGACTGCGGAGAGCTTCTTTCTTCCAACGAATCGAAGAAAGAGCCCCTCTTTTGGGCGCCCGGGCTCCTAGGCAGAAAAATGGAAGCGAGTGCGCTGTCCCTTCTTCCTGTTCCATCGTGCGGCGAGAGGGAGATAGAGAAAAAAACGTTTTCTTTCTTTCTTCAGGGGGGTGCGGGTTCGCGTTTCAAAAATTACAAGGGAAAAACAAAGTGGTTCTCTGTGCTGTCTTTTTCTTCAAAAGCAGAAGGGGGGCGCAAGTCTCTTTCTCGGGCGAGAAGCGAGAAGACGTGAAAGTCTCTCTCTCTCTCTCTCTCTCTCTCTCTCTCTCTTAACTCTCGCTCTTTTATTTCCCCCCCAAAATAAAAAAAATATTAGCAAGCGCCGGCCGCGCCGGAGGGGGCCGCGTCTCCGCCTCCGGGCAGCGCCAGCGCAGAGCACGACGCGGACCGGGGCAACTTGAGCCTCGGGAGGCCCAGGGGCGGCTTGGATGCCACGGCGGCAGCGACGGAGGCGGCCGCGGCCGAAAGCGCGTGCGCCCGCGCCGCCGTCGGCGACGGGCCCGCGCTCCCCGTCGCGTCTCCGCCTTCTCCGCCGAGGACCACCAGGTCCGCCGCCGACGGCACCCTGCCGCACTCGAGCAAGGCTCGCGACAGCGACGACGAGACGCGCTTGATTGTCGGGCGCGGCAGCAGCTGCTGCGCTCTGGCCGCGGCGACCGCGGCTGAGGGCGACGGCGCGCCGGAGCGCGGGGAGGCGCCCGAGGCCGAGGCCCACGACGGCGAGACTGCGGCGCCGCCCTCGTTCCCCCCGCCTCCGTTGACCGGAGTCGCCGTCCCCGAGGAGGACGCAGAAGAGGCGACCCTGAACCCGGCCGTCGTCGTCATGGCCGCCATCGGCGACGCCGCGAGCAGGCTGCCGCCGCCGGCCCTACTGCTTGTCCTCCCCGAGGCGTCCGACGCCGCCGACGCCGACGACGAGGAAGGCGGCAGCGGCAGCAGCGGCGGCGGGGGCTGGCGGTGGTGCGCTCCCGCGGCGGCGACGGCGGCCAGCGCCTGCGCGGTGGCCGCCTCCGAGGGCGACGAGAGCGGGAAGTGCGAAGCAGCAGGAGAGGCCAGGGGAGCGGCAGCGGCGGCCGGGGAAGAACGCCAGCTGCCGCTGCCGCCGCCGACATTGTTGGTGCCTCCTCCTCCTCCTCCAACCCTGCCTCTCGGCGTCCGCGGCAGCCCTTGGCCCTGCCCCTGCCACCCGCGGCTGCTCCCGAAGCTCCCAAAGCTCCCGCTCCCGGCGGCAGTCCCCTGGCTCCCCCCTCCCTTCCACGGAGACGTCGAGAAGGTGCTCCCCGACGGCAGGATGAGCTGAGGAGAGGCGGAGCCGGCAGCGAGAGGCGCCGGCGGAGAGCTCGACGTCGAGGGAAAGAGCGCGCCGCCGAACGAGGCGTTGTATCGCGCCGTCGCGGCCGCCTGCGCAGCCGCGGCCGCCGCCTTGGCCTGGGCCCGCGCCCGCGCGGCCGCGGCCACTGCCGCCTCCAGGGCAGCCTGTGCCGCGGCCTGGGCCTTGGCCGCAGCCACCGCCGCGGCCGCCGCGGGGGACATCTGCTCGTGCTGCGGGTAGAGGAAGCGGACGACGGGAGGGGAAGGGGGGGGCGAGGGCGAGGCTGCTTCCTCTTCCGCGGGAGGCGGAGGGGGCGACGAGGGAGGGGGGGTTGTTGTCTCCGCCGCCGCCGCCGCCGTCGTCTCCTCCTCGGCTGTGGCTCCTGCCAGAGGCGGCGGAGGCGAAGGCGAAGGCGAGGGCGTCTTCAAAGCAGCATCAGCAGCAGCGACCTCTTTCGCCGCGGCCCCGACGGCGGCGGCGGCGGCGGCCAGAGGGCCCGAGGCGCCTCCCCTGCTCCCGCCCGCGGCCGGCGGCACGTGGCGCCACCAGCCCCGCTCGTCCGCGCGCGTGCCCGTCGGGGCCGAGGCCGCGACAGCCGCGAAGACAGCGTGCCGTGCCGGCGAGGAGGAGAGGTGGCCTCCCGGCCGAGAGAAGGAGATACCAGCAGTGGCTGCCGCCGTCGAAGAGGAAGAAAAAGTCTTCGTCTCGGCGACGGCGCGCGGCGTCGGCGTCAGCGGCGCCCTCCCGTTTCCGCTCCCGCTCCCGCCTCCGCCGGCGTTCGTGACGGAGCTCGAGCACCCGCCTCTCGCCGCCGCGGCGGACGCCGAGGCCTCGGCGGCGGCCCGGGCCGCGACGGCGGCGGCCATCCCCATGAAGCTCGCGGCCGGCGCCGACTGCGCGCCCGCGGCGGCAGCGGCGGCCGCGGCGGAGGCCGCGGCGGCCAGGGCTCGCGCGGCGCACCCCTCCGCCGCGGCGGCCACGCGCTCCCGGGCGACGCGGCCGGCGCGCTTCCCGCGGCGGGTCCTGCGGCTCGCAGCGTTGGCGAGCGAGGCGTCGTCGCCGGCGCCCGCCGCCGACGGCAGGGACGACGAGAGGAAGGAGCCCTCGCTCTCCGCGGCGGAGCCGACGCAGAACATGCCGCCGGGGGTCCTCGGCGTCCTGGGCGTCTCCGGCAGGTGGTGGTGGTGGTTCGCCGCTCGGGTGTTCGACGAGGGGGCGGCGGCGCAGGTGCGGCCAGGGTGCAAGCTCGGGAACGACGAGCCCAGCCGCAGCGACGACGAGAGGCGCTGCTGCTGCGGGGCAGAGAAGGCCGCCGCCGCCGCCTCCATCGCCGCCGCCGCCGTGACGGGCTGAGCGCTCGCCCTCGGGGCCGAAGCCACGGGCGCGGAGATCGGCCGCGGGAGAGAAACGGCGAGCTGCGGCGGAGGTGTCGCAAGTGACGGCGGAGGCGGCGTCGTCGGAGGGGACCCTGTCGGCGTCGCCTCGACCGACGAGAGCGCGCTCGCCCTCGCCGCCGCGGCCGCGGCCGCGGCCCTGCTCGCCGCCGCGGCCGGGAACGCGGCCAGCGCCCTCGCCACGGCCGCGGCGGCCCCCGCCGTCCCGCCCGACTCGCCCTCGGTGCAGAAGCGCACCGCCGCGGCGCGCCAGCCGAACTTGACGTGCCCCGCGGGGATGAAGCGGCGGTCGGTCGCGGCTCGCGGGAGGCCGTCCGAGTCCACGGACGAGGACGAATGTCGCTCGCTCGCTCCGTCGCCGCTGCCGTTTCGAGAAGGAGAGGCGGCGCAAGCGCAGGCCAGGACCATGCCGCCGCCGGGCAGCCTCCCTTCGACCAGCCGCCGCTGCTGCTGCTGCCGCTGCTGCTGCTGGTACGACGAGTGAGGGCTCCCTGCTCCGTTTCCGCCTCCGCCAAAGCCCCGAAAGACCGAGGCGGCCGCAGCCGCGGCGTGAAGGGCGTCCGCGGCGCAGTGGCGCGAAGAGGAAGAGCCGTGCGTCGGGGTCGCCGCCCCGGACGAGAGCGGCGTGCCGTTGCCCCCCGTGGAGCTCCCTCCTCCTCCGCCGTCGCCCCGCCTCCCTCCGGGGGGCGCGGCGACGGCCGCCAGAGCCCGCTCCGTCCTCGAGTCGAAGAGGGCAAGGGACCAGTCAGCCCCGGCGATCCTGGGGACGAGCGCGGCGCCGAGGGACGAGTAGAGGCGGATGGCGAGCTCGGCCGGCTGTTTTCGTGCGTTGAAAGTAAAAAAAAAAGTGATGACCTCAGCGTCGAGATGGGGAGACGAGGTTTGTCGCCGTTGGTCGCCGTCGTCGCTCGCGGGCGAGAGAGGGCATCAAGGTTCTCAACGACCGTGTCGCTTCCGAACGTGTCGACGTCGAGCTCTCTTTCTCTGCTCGCCCCATCGAGCACGTCGGTGTTTTACTCCCCGCCGTTCGAAAGAAAAGAATCGAGCGCGGCAGCGACCAACGCACGCGACGGTTGAAAACGAAAAAAAGAGAAGAAGAAGAATGAGGGGAAAAAAGAGAAGAAACTCGTCCTCTCACCTGCAGTGGCTCGTCGTCGCCCCCTCTCCCGTCCCTCCTCGTTGGGGAGCCCTCGCCCGCGAATTCCTTGATCAGGGCCGCGTAGTTCCGGAACGTTCTGTCGTCGTGTCGAGATGTGTTTTGAAATTAGAGGGGGAGAGCGTGAGCGGAAGAGGATACGGGATGCGAGAAGGCCCCCCGTCCCGGTCGCCGGCATCGGTTCCCCTTCGTCTCGAGAGGCTGTCGACAGCCTCTCGATCGTCTTTCAATTCCCGCTTTCTTTCCACTCTGCCGCTGCTTTCTCTCTACTCACCCTTGCACCGCGGCGACGACCGCGCCCCCTTCGCCCGAGGCAACGCTCCACCCCTCGGCAGCATCTGCGACGACGCCGACGCCTGCAGAAATGCTAAAGCTGGGAGCAACAAAGTTTCTCGCGAGGTCTCGAAGCCTCCCGGCCACGAGCGCGTCAGGCTCCGGCTTGGCTCGCGCCGCGCCGGACGGGCATCCATCCTGGGCGAACTGGTTGGCCTTGGGAGGTGCCGAGAGGAGCATGGTTTTGAATTCGTAACGGAGAGAGAGAAGAAGAAGAAGAAGAGGAAAAAACTTCAATTTCTCAAGTCTCTCTTTTTTCTCTCTCTCGAGTTCCTAGCCGCTCCTCTCCTGGCTCCTCCTCACAAAACCACCAGGCCCGACACCCAGAAGCAGGTGGAGAATGGAAGAGGCTCTCGCAAAGCCTCCTTCGAAGTGTCAGTTCAAAAACGAGCTTGCCTGGTCCCAACGTCTTCTCGAAAAGTTGTGGAGAGAGCTAGGCAGCATTTCGACGAAAACGTCGAACTCGCCGCTGAAAACCTCTTGCTCGCTCACTCTCGCTCAGCAAAAGAGGAGGAGGACGAGTCGGGAAAAAAAAAGCTCGATGTCCTTCTCCGGCTTCCAGCGCCCGGGCACGCGATCCTCGGGCAGGGCCTTTGGCATCTCGCTGAGCGTCGACAGCGCCGTCTCCGCCTCGGGGCAGGCCGCGGCGATCGACGCAGCGTCGAAGCCTTTGTCGTTGACGAACCATCACCCATCGACAGCTGCCGTGTCCTCTGCCGTCGCCGCCGCGAAAAACCAGCTCCTCTTTCTCGTCGAGCGTCATGCGGTCGTCGTCGTGCAGGGCGAGCCCAACGGCGGGAAGGCTGACAAGGTGCGCTCGTTTTGTTTTATCTTTCTTTGCTGATCCAACATTGCTCTTTGAGAAAGCCCGAAATGCCTGAACCTCTTCCAACTCTTCTCCTTCTCTCGACCCGCTTCACACCAAACGCGACAGATCCCGCTCTTCCTCCTCGAGGCGGGGTGGGCAGGAGCAGTAGGAGCAGGAGCAGCAGGAGCAGCAGGAGCAGCAGCAGGAGGCCAGCAGCAGCAGTCGATCGCTGTGGCGTTGCCCACCCCGTCTGCCGCGGTCGCGGCCTCCGCTCGGGCGTCTGCCGCGGTCGGCAGCCCCCTTCCCTCCTCCTCCCGCGGCTCCTCCTCCTCCCGCGGCTCTCCTTCCTCCGCTGTTTCGCCCCCCGTCGTCGGTTACTCCATCCCCTTCGAGGACGTCTGCGCCGAGGGCGCGACCAAGGTGACGTTTTGCGACTTCGCGTCGCTGCTGACGGAGATGGGCGACGACCCGCTCCTGTCGCGGCGCTCTGCCATCGTCGTCGGCGGCGCGACGGCGCGGCAGCTGGCCGGCGACCTCGTGCTGTCGCTGCTGCGGCGGGTCGCGAGGCGGCGGCCGGAGCTGCGCATCGTGGTGACTTGCTCGGACGTCGGGGCGGCGGAGAGCGTCGCGCGGTTCTTCGGGTGGAAGGGCGGGGGAGAGAGGAAGGAGGGAGGAGCAGCTGCAGCGGCAGCGGCGGCGCCGCCTCCGTCCGCTTCCCGGTCTGCTCCCTCCGCTCTCGCCGCTCCCTCCCCGGTTCCCGCTGTCCTGCAGCTCCCGCGCTCCCTGCACCCAGTCAGGGTCCAGTATCTGGCCGAACCGGCTCCGAACTACCTGGAAACCGCGGCGGAGGCGATAGTGGAGACGCTGCGGAGGAGCGACGGCGGCGGCAGCAGCGGAGGAGGAGGGAGAGCGACTCCCCCTTTGTCGTCGGGCGACATTCTCTTTTTCGTTCCTGGGGCATCGGAGGCCGTCGCCGCCGCCGAGGCGATTCTCGAAGCCTCTCGACGAGCGCAAGAAGAGTCAGAAGAGTCAGGAGAGGACGAGGACGACTACCTCAACGACGCGCGCGGGGGGAAGAAGCGCGGGAGAGGGAAGGAACGGCAGCAAGCTCGCCGGCAGAGGCAGAGGCAGCCCCTTCCCTCTGTCCTGCGACTCCACTCCGGCGCCCCGGCCTCGCACGCCTCCGCCGCCCTCTCCCCTCCGCCCCGAGCTGCCGCGCTCTCTTCTTCGAGCTCCTCCGCTCGCCGGGTGCTCGTCGCCACGGACGAGGGCGTCGCGGGCCTGTCGCTCCCGGCGGTCGGCGTCGTCGTCGACTCCCTGCTGCAGCGGCGGACGAAAGGCGGCGACACCTCGATCTCGCCTCCGAGCGGCTTCAGGGAGGAGGAGACCGTCCCCTGCCCGGCCCTGCTCGCCGCGGCCCGCGCGTCTCGCGCCGGGGTCTCCCGCCCTGGGCTCTGCCTGCGCCTCTCGACGAGGGGCGACTTCGAGGGGGCCGCGGCGCGGCTGGGAAGCGGCCCCCCCCAGGCGGCCAGCATCCCCGGCGCAAGCGCCGGAGGCCGCTTCGACCTGGCCTCCGCCTGCCTGAGGCTCAAGGCCTTCGGGGTCGACAACCTGCGCTCATACGAGTGGGGGCCCTCGTTCCTGGAGAGGGCCGCGTGGAAGGAAGGGGCGGAGGAGGGGGCGAGGAGGGGGAGCGGGAGGGGGCGCGGCGGCGGGGACGCGGCAAGCGGGGAGGCCATCGTCGAGCCCCTCTACTCGGCCCCGCTGCCCGCGGCACGCCCGCCCGCGGCCGCCCTCGCCCGCGCGCTGGAGGCCCTCCACTCTCTCGGGGCACTGGACGACCGCGGAAGGCTGACCCAGAGGGGGAGGCTGCTCGCGGAGCTGCCCCCGACCCTCGACCCGCGGTGGGGCACGAGCCTGCTCTCCGCCGCGCTCGACTCTGACGCGGCCTCCTCCCCGAACGGCAAGGGCGACGAAGAGAGCGGGAGAGTCGGCCCGCGCGCCGCGGCCGACGTCGCGACGATCGCCGCCTTCGCCTCCCTGCGCCCGCCCTGGCTGCCTCCCTTCGCCGTGAAAGCCGCCCTGGAACGAGAACAACACGGAGACGACGGGAGCGACGACGAGGAAGAGAGGCGACGCAGGGCGCAGCTCGGCGGCACCGCACTCTCGGCCGAGCTCCGGCGCACGTTCGCCGCGGCCGAGGGTGATCCCATCACGGCGCTCAACGTGTGGCGGGCCTGGAACCGCGTGGGATCGAGGGTCCGAGGTCCCAGGGCGAGCAGCCGGTGGTGCTCCCGGCACGGGCTGGACCTGCGGGTGCTGCTGCGGGCGGGAGACGTGAGGCAGCAGCTGCTGCGGCATCTGGCCCGGCTCGGCGTGAGAACGAGCGACGGCGACGCCGGCGACGACGAAAGGAGCAACGTCTCCGCCGTCACCCGGGCGCTCGCGCGGGGCTTTTTCGCGTCGGCGGCCATCTCCGTCGGGCCAGCGCCGCCGGAGCCGGGGGTCGGAGGCGGGATCAGGGGAGGAGACGGGGGAGGAAGTGCCGGCGCCGGCGTCGGGGTCGGCGGCGGAGGGCGCAGGGCGGCGCAGACGGCGACGGGCGACGGCGGCGGCTGGCCCGCCTTCGAGCTGCTTTCGTCTCCTTCGTCCCCGTCCTCCTCCTCCGGCTCCCCGGAGCCCCTGCTCCGTATAGCCCCGCCCTCGGTGCTCTCGGCGACGTTCGCGGGGGCCTTGGGGCTCGAGCTGCCCACGCCCAAGGCGATCCTCTTTTTCGACGCCTCGGTCGGCGACGGCGGCGGCTTGGTTGGGGGAGGCCGGAACAGCCGACAGCAGCAGCAGCAGCGTCCGAGGAGGGACAGGCCTGTGGCGGAGGTGCGGTCGGCTTTGTCGATCGATCCCGGCCTGCTGCTGGAGGTGGCGCCGCACTTCTATGAGCGAGGGGGCGGAGGTGGGAGTGGAGGCGGAGGCGGGAGGAGGAGGTGAGAAGAGGGCGCGCTGAACAGAGAAGACAAAACTTGAAACTGAACCCCCCAAAAAACTTCAAAATAAGGAACTGAACCGAGATGCGCCTCCACACCACTCCGCTTCATCGCCCTGCCTCGACATCGTCGTCGAGGGCTCGCCCATCGCTTTTGTCATGCCGCGCCGGAGAGGCTCGCACAGTGGCCAGGGAGCAGCGCAGGAAGGAGGCGGCTATGAATTCAAAGTCGCCGTCACCTAGTCCTCGTAGCGTCGCTGTTGACGGCACCGATTCGACGCCGTCGCTCAAGCAGCCAGCGCCTCTTTCTGGCTCGCAAAATGTCGCGCAGCCTTCTCCGTCAGGTCGCCTGTCGCCACAGGAAGTGGTGAGTAATTTGGAACGAGGGAACAGAGAGGACGAGAGCAATGAGTTGGGGATCGACTCGGCACGCCGCGGGCCAAGAAAAACTCAGCCTCCAAAAAAACCTCCCTCTTAAAAAAAAAAAAAAAAAAAACTCAAAAGGTCGCCGCCGCCGTCGTGGCCTCACGCCAGGACTTTGATGCCATCGACTCCCTGATTGCCCACAACGTCAGGAGGACCCAGCAGGCCCTGTCGAGCGAAGAAGTGCGATTAGGAGCGCACCACTTTGCGGGTTCGACTGGCTACGGCCGCGGCGACTCGGGCCGGCGGGCGCTCGACGCGGCGATCGCGGCGCTCGTCGGCGGCGAGGCCGCCGTGGCGCGGCCGCACTTTGTCTCCGGCACGCACGCGATAGCCGCAGCCTTGTTCGGGGTGCTGCGCCCAGGGGACGAGCTGCTGGCTGTGGCTGGGAAGCCCTACGATACCCTGGACCCCGTCATCGGGATCGGAGAGGGCAGTTTGGAAGGAGAGGGAGAAGAGGAAGGAGACGACGACGAAAGACGACGACGACGCTCTTCTTCTTCTCCTCCTCCTTCTTCGTCGTCGTCACTCGGCTCCCTCAAAGACTGGGGGGTCTCCTTCCGGGCCCTGCCGCTCGACGAAGCCTCCACGGCAGGCGGCGGGTCCCTTGACTGGGAGGCGCTGAAGAGCGCCGTGAGGCCAGAGACGCGCGTCGCCCTGGTGCAGCGCTCGTGCGGCTATTCTTCGGAGAGAAACACGCTCACGCTCGCCGAGATCGCGCGGGCGGCCTCGGCGCTGAAGGCGTCTGCCGCCATGGTCGGCAACACCAGGCTCGTGGTCGCGGTCGACAACTGCTACGGAGAGTTCACCGAGGAGCGGGAGCCCGGCTCGCTCGAGGGCGTCGACTTGGTCATGGGGTCCTTCATCAAGGGCCTGGGCGGGACCGTCGCGCCGTGCGGCGGGTACGTCTGCGGCAGGGCGGAGCTGGTGGAGGCGGCAGCCGCCCGCGCGACGGCACCCGGGGTGGGGCTCGACTACGGCGCGATCGAAGGGAGCACGCTGCGGCTGCTGTTCCAGGGGCTTTGGCTGGTGCGATTTTTTTGGGATGTCCCCCCCCCCCTTTTTTTGGGACGTCGAGGTCGAGTGGTGAGGCGAGAAGCTCAAAAGAAAGACGCTCACATCTTCTCCCCTTCACTTCTTTCCATTTTTGAAAATCCATCTCAGGCGCCCCACGTCGTCGGCGAGGCGATGAAGGGAGGCCGGCTCGTCGCGCGGGTGATGGAGGCCGAAGGGTACGGAGGAGGCGGAAGCGGAGGAAAAGGAGCAGCACACGACGCCGAGACAAAAATCCGTCCCCCTCCGGGCTCCCCGCCACCGTTCCCCTTCGTGACCTGCGTGCCCCTGGGAACGGCGGACCGCCTCGTCGCCTTCTGCAGGGCCGTCCAGGAGGGATCGCCCGTGGGATCCTTCGTCAGGCCGACGCCGGGACCGGCGGCCGGGTGCTCCGACGAGGTCGTCTTCGGCGACGGCACGTTCGTCGACGGTTCGACCGGCGAGATGAGCGCCGACGGTCCCTTGAGGGCGCCGTTCGCGGTGTATACGCAGGGCGGGGCGCACTGGTCGCAGTGGGTAGTGCCTCTGGAGAGGGCGGTGGAGGCGCTGCGGGCGCTGGAGGAGTGATGAGGGGCGCTGGGAGGGAGAAAGAGAGAGAAAGAGAGCGGGAGAGAGCGCGCGGGGGGGAGAAAGAGAGAGAAAGAGAAAATTGAAATGAAAAAGTTTTTTTTTTTACAAAGAAAAGCGACGGCGACCGTAAGAAATTTCTCCTCTTTTCTTCAATCCCTTCAGGGACAGGGCCGCCAA
>Ga0315285_10004568_pt1 | contig 14357 bp, 10 predicted proteins | sample YL17G09_36_MG_FD_203698 | JGI IMG/M metagenome (GOLD analysis project Ga0315285, IMG submission 203698) | Sediment microbial communities from Yellowstone Lake, YNP, Wyoming, USA - YL17G09_36 | ecosystem: Environmental > Aquatic > Freshwater > Lake > Sediment | place: USA: Wyoming | collected...
GGTGGTGACATTTTGACTGTCAAAACTAAAGCCGACAATCTTCTCGACACTTCCATCAGGTCGTAACAGTTCTTTTCTACGAAGTAGAGTTAGAACAAGTTTGACTTTGAGAATAGCATTATCATCTAATTGATACTTGTTCCAAGGTTCCTTAACAACTTCAAAATCAACATCTACGAAACGTTCCTTGGATACGGTGCCTTTCGGCATTGAAGCCAAAGGCCATCACTCGCATTTAGCAGTTATCTCAACAGAGGAACCCGTTAGGCTTGTTGATATCTCAACTTCATAATTAGCCAAGCTTATTTCATTCGTAGATGTTAGGGGAGTCACTACTGTACCTACGGATCGAATTTCGTAAGCTAGTGATTCATGTGGTAGAGTAGACATTGATTCGGGTTCCTTCAACTTACCAAAAAGATTCTTGCTCAGTGCTGTCGCATGTGCAACATTCGTTGACTTTGGCAAAAGAAACTCTTCGCCACATCTCTCACATTGTAGACCATCGAAACTTCCGAGTTTTGCTCCCGAAATCTCCACGGTCACCTTCGCTTCTTTTAGGCGGCCTGAGCAAATAGGCACTCTTCCATATCGTTCATTCACCAGAGACGATTTTGACAGTTATCACGAACTGTCTCCATTGTCGTGGACTCTTATAAACCACTTCACATGATCCATACTTGGCAGTCATAGTCCCATCTGAATTCTTATGTTTCGAACCTCTCATCATGGCATTGCGAACCTCATCTGGACTTATGCCTCTCTCTTCCTGCCTTTCAAAAGCGTGTTTTGAAGTGATAATAGTGCAAGCCAATGGCTACTAGGAATCAGAACTTGAGCATAAATTTCTTTATTTAGGTTTCTGTCGTTGGTTATGACGTGAAGCCTATCTAGAAGGCAAACGCCTCAAAGGTTACACGACTCTGCTTACACGCATACGGAGATTGGGATTGAAATCGATCATTGAAGGGTGCGAACGCGACTTGGAATTGCTAAGACAACTCTTGAAATTTGAGAGAACCTAAGTTTCTTTAACTTGAACTTCTTCGACACCAATCTTATCCCACGTTTGTTGGGCATTTATCTCGTATGTTGCCACATGGTAAGGAAGCAAGTCCTCCGTCCTAAAGGCTAACTTGATGCGGAACTTAGATGGGATAGGGTGATAGCGTTTTTTGTCTGCGGGAATATCCAACCACGGAAAATCCTTCAAAGTGAGGAAAAGGGCAAATGTTACGGACGCTCTCTTATCTGGAGGAAAGCTAACGCTCTCCTTTACTTTCTTTCCGTCATTCATGAGGGCATCAAGGTAAGCTTGTAGCCTTTTTGCTCAAACTCCCATAGAGGCCCCTGATAATCCACGTTGATTAAGGGCTTGCCGTACGGCGACACGATCAACATATTATAATGGAGGTAAATACATGGTCGCAATCCTTTGATTCTTTTACCTTCAACATTCTCAACTGTAACGAAGTAAAACCGAGCTTCATGTAACTTCTCTTGACCATTACGAAATCGGACACGAATTTCCCTCGTTTCTTCCTCTGGACTCAACTCTGCTCGCTTGACGAGCAGTTTAGGCGGCTTGAAGCCTCTGATCCTTCTCCAGAAAGCAGTAATTCCAATAATGACAATGGATATGACTGAAAACAATGCTTTCCACTGGAAAGGAATGTCGCCTACCAGCCAAGTGATTATCATGATTATTAGCATAATGAAGCCGCATGTCCATCCTGCTCTTTCAAGTGGATGCAATAATTTCCGCCAAGCGAGAACTGTTAGCGAAATGAATATTAGTTACCCCAATTGCCATGTACTCGAAAAGTCCCCCGAAACTTAACAGGCGGAAGAATTCCATTAAACCACCCGTCAAGTTACCAGAACCAACCGATCAACCGACTTTTTACAGTCGGCTGGATCAACCGAAGACTTGCCAGAACCATGCTCGCACAATATTTATTAGAATGATCATTTTTGCTAATAGCAAGCTCCATATCAGAGTCCTCCAAGCTCATGGTGAGGAGCTTTTTCTCCGGCTAGGAGCAGTTGTCCTGATTGACTAAGGAAATAAAGAAGAGAGACTTCACCTTCGAACATGAACTGGTTCCGCAGCATACGATCCTTTCAAAGAAAGAGCTAGAGGAACTCTTGGCCAGGCACCGAATAAAGTCCTACCAACTCCCATCAATACGTGCCTCAGATCCGGCCGTATTGGCTATAGACGCAAAGCCTGGAGATGTCCTCAAGATAGTTCGGAGGAGCTCGACGGCTGGAGAAGTAGTGATTTACCGTAATGTTGTTGAAGATTGAAATGAGGTATGATTAGTTCTTGCAGGAATCCAGATCAGAATCAACCCTTTGGAACATAATGAAGGGATTCATCAAGGAGACAGGCTTAGTAAGACAGCACATAGACTCCTATACCGAGTTCATCGAATCCGGCCTCCAATCCATAATTGATGAGGTGGCAGAGACCCCCATAGAGGTCGAGGAGAATCCCTTCACAATAAAACTTGGAAAGATCGAGATCGGAACTCCGAGGGTGATGGAGGTAGACGGCTCAGAGAGGCGAGTCTATCCAGCTGAAGCGCGGATAAGAAATCTAACCTATGCCGCACCTCTGCATCTTGAGATGACACCGATCATAGGGGAGAAGGAGGGTGCAACAGAGCTTGTATATATCGGTGATCTGCCTGTAATGCTAAAGTCCGCAATATGTCCACTTTCAAGACTAACTCCTGATGAGCTCGTTTCAGTCGGTGAAGATCCTCTAGACCCAGGTGGCTACTTCCTTATTAACGGGTCTGAAAGGGTAGTAGTCGCACTTGAAGATCTGGCTCCAAACCGTGTTCTGGCTGATGTTGAGAAGGTGGGTTTGAATCCGAATTATAAGGCCAAGATCTTCTCAACAACAGTTGGGTTCAGAGCCCGAATTGAGGTTACTATGAAGACCGACGGCGCAATCTATGTCTTAATGCCAGGGATGCCAGCGGATATACCCTTCGTTGTCATCATGAAGGCTCTCGGAATTGAAGCAGACGTCAAGATAGCAGAATTAGTGTCAGTTGATGAAGAGGTTCAGAATGAACTCGAGGGATCTTTCGAGAAAGCTCTGGACGTGACGTCTAGTAAAGATGCCTTCCTGTTCATAGGTAACAGACTTGCTCCCGGACAGATAGCTGAATATAGAACCAAGAAGGCTGAAACCGTAGTAGACAGAAACTTCCTTCCACACTTAGGTAGAATGCCTGAAAACAGGCTAGAGAAATCCTACTTCTTGTCTGAGATAATTGCTAAGATAGTTGAGTTGAAACTTGGTAGGAGGCAACCTGACGACAAGGATCACTACTCTAACAAGAGACTGAAACTTGCAGGGCCTCTTCTTGCAGAATTGTTCAGAATAACATTCAGGAATCTGGCCAGAGACCTCAAGTACCAGCTCGAGAGGATAACGATTAGAAGATCAGTAGAACTCTCTATAGCCAACGCGATCAGGCCTGGAATAATCACTGAGAGAATTCAACATGCCATGGCAACCGGGAACTGGGTCAGAGGCAGGATAGGCGTCACACAGCTTCTTGATAGGACAAATTATCCGGCAACTCTTAGTCATTTAAGAAGACTTCAGTCGCCATTGAGCAGAAGCCAACCTAACCTCCAAGCAAGAGATCTGCATCCAACCCATTGGGGAAGGCTTTGCCCGAACGAGACTCCTGAAGGATCCAATTGTGGTCTGGTCAAGAATCTGGCACTCTCGGCAATAATCTCTGTTGGAATTGATCCACGGGAAGTTGTTAGAACACTTACAAATCTAGATCTTCTGCCTCTGGAAAAAGCAGATCGTAAAGTGAGGAAGAGCGGTGCTAAGGTCACCGTTGATGGTATAATCGCTGGCTACGTAATGGATCCGAAGGCCTTTGTTGAGAATATTCGTGACATGAGAAGGAAGGGTGAGCTGAGCTCAGAAGTTAATGTGGCCTACACTCAGCTCAGACATGAGAAAGCCAACACTGAGATCTATGTGAACTGTGACTCTGGAAGGGTTAGAAGACCGCTGATAGTAGTTCAGAATGGAAAGTCCAAACTTACAGACGAGATCGCTGAAAGGATGAACAGCGGAGAAACAAGTTGGTCAGACCTTATCAAGCAAGGAATAGTTGAGTACCTGGACGCTGACGAGGAAGAAGATACACTTGTAGCTATTGAAGTATCTAAAATCACTAACAGTACCACGCATCTTGAGCTTGCTCCCTACACTATCATGGGTATCTGCTCCTCACTGATACCCTATGCCGAGCACAATCAGTCGCCAAGAAATGCATACGAGTCAGCAATGGGGAAGCAGGCTTTAGGAGTATTCGCCACGAACTTCTCAACGAGGGTAGATTCAAGATCCCATATTCTGCACTACCCACAAGTTCCTTTGGTAAGAACAAAGCCTATGGAGTGTATAAATTTTGAGAGACGACCCTCAGGACAAAACTGTGTTGTAGCAGTCCTATCACTTCAAGGCTACAATATGGAGGATGCCATAATCATAAACCGCTCCTCAGTAGATCTTGGACTGCTTAGATCAAGCTTCTTCAAAGTCTACGAAGCTGACAGTCGTCAGTATCTAGGAGGCCTAAGGGACAAATTCGAGATCCCGGAAGGCGGAACAAGAGGTTATAGAGGCGATCGATTCTACAGGCTTCTTGAGGAGGACGGACTAATCTCCGCAGAGGCACCGGTCTCAGGTAATATGGTTCTTATCGGCAGAGTCAGCCCACCGAGATTTCTGGAAGAATACAAAGACTTCGAGGTAAGAGGACCAACCAAAAGAGATTCATCAGTTTGTATGCGACCTTCAGAATCAGGAATTGTTGACCAAGTATTCCTGACAGAATCCATCGAGGGAAACAAACTGGTAAAAGTGAAGGTTCGAAATCAAAGGATCCCAGAATTGGGCGATAAATTCGCTTCCAGACATGGACAGAAAGGGGTAATAGGATTACTGGTTCCGAAGGAGGACATGCCTTTTTCGGAATCTGGGATCGTACCCGATGTTGTAATAAATCCTCACGCCATCCCCTCAAGAATGACAGTAGGGCAATTTGTGGAGTCAATAGCCGGCAAAGTGGGAGCTATGATGGGATTTCCAATCGACGGGACCCCTTTCAGCAACGATGAACCCTCAACCCTCCAAGAGGCTTTGGTGAAGCTAGGGTTAGAGTACAATGGCCGAGAGGTCTTCTACAATGGAATGAGCGGTAAGAAGCTTGAAGCAGATATATACACTGGGCTAGTCTATTATCAGAAACTGCACCATATGGTCGCCGACAAGATGCATGCCCGAGCCAGGGGCCAGGTCCAGATGCTGACTAGGCAACCAACGGAAGGCAGAGCCAGAGGCGGTGGTCTAAGGTTCGGCGAGATGGAAAGGGACTGTCTGATTGGCCACGGTGCGTCTGCCCTTCTCAGGGACAGGTTGCTTGATGAATCTGATCGTTATACCGCAACGGTGTGTGAAAAATGTGGCCTAATGGCGTACTATGATTCACGTCAGAACAAGTACGTATGCAGGGTCTGTGGCGAGAAGACAACGATCTCACCTGTATCCATCTCATATGCGTTCAAACTCCTGATACAGGAGCTTATGTCACTAGGAATCGCTCCAAGGCTACTTGTAGAGGAGCGTGCTTAAGGATGGCTGCCGCTGAAGAGACCTATAAGATCGTAGACAGTATAAAGTTCTCCCTACTCTCGCCTAATGAGATAAGGAAGCTCTCAACAGTAGAAATACAGACAGCGGACACTTACGATGAAGATGGAGTGCCAATAGTAGCAGGCCTCATGGACGGACGGTTAGGCACTCTTGAGCCTAGACAGAAGTGCAGAACCTGCGGCAACACCGCTATGTCATGTCCAGGACACTTCGGCCACATAGAACTTGCGGAACCCGTCATTCATGTATCATTTGTGAAGCTACTTCATCGTCTACTATCGGTTATATGCAGAAACTGTGGCAGGATCTTGCTTTCAGACGACAAGATCAAGGAATACGAAGAGACGATAAAAGATGTCAAGACTCGACTGAACACAGTGCCAGAATCGCTCTACAAGAAGATACTCAAACATGCAAAGAAGACGATGGAATGTCCTCATTGTGGCACTCAACAGTACCCAATAGAACTTGTCAAGCCAACGTCATTCCATGAGGCCGTAGAGGGTGGAGCGCCCAAGATCCCTCCGAGCGCAATAAGGGAACGATTGGAGCGGATTTCTGACGATGACCTCAAACTGTTAGGGATAGATTCCCAAGCTGCAAGGCCGGAATGGATGATCCTCCAAGTGCTCCCAGTACCACCAGTTAGTGTAAGACCGTCAATAACCCTTGAGTCAGGAATTAGATCCGAAGACGACTTGACACACAAACTCGTTGACATAATAAGAATAAATCAGAAGCTGGGCGAGGCTCTAGAGTCCGGTGTGCCCATAAACATAATTCAAGAGCTCCATGAGCTCCTGCAGTATCATGTCACAACCTATTTTGATAACGAAGTGTCAGGTTTACCGCCTGCAAGACACAGATCCGGAAGAGCCCTCAAGACAATATGTCAAAGACTAAAAGGCAAAGAAGGAAGGTTCAGAGGGAATCTCTCTGGTAAACGCGTTGATTTCTCAGCCAGGACGGTGATATCTCCAGACCTGAACTTGGACATAAACGAGGTTGGAGTCCCAATCGAGCTCGCTTCTCGACTTACCATCCCCGAGAAAGTCACTGAGTGGAATCTTGAAGAGATGAGACAGCTCATAAGGAACGGTCCAGATCAATATCCTGGAGCACTGTATATCGTACGGACTGACGGTAGAAGAATAAGACTCGAATTCGTTCCTGAGAGGGAAAGCATCGCAGAAGGCTTACAGCCCACCTTCGTTGTTGAAAGACACATCAGAGATGGTGACATCGTACTCTTCAACAGGCAACCCTCACTTCACAGAATGTCGATTATGGCTCATTCAGTCAGAGTCCTACCCCACAAGACATTCAGGCTCAATCCCTGTGTCTGTCCGCCATACAACGCTGACTTTGATGGAGATGAAATGAACTTACACGTACCGCAGGGTGAAGAGGCACGGACAGAAGCTAGGTTACTAATGCAGGTTCAAGACCAAATACTCTCCCCAAGGTACGGAGGGCCGATAATAGGAGCGATAAGAGATCTTCTAAGCTCAGCTTTTCTCCTGACAGCCAAAGGAACTTATCTTACCAGAGAGCAGGTTGGGAGACTTGTCACTGCAGCAGGTTACTCCGGGGAGCTTCCACCTCCAGATGTAAAAGGCAGCAATCCCCTCTGGTCCGGTAAGGCTGTGTTCAGCCTCTTCATACCGGCGGGTATGAACTTCACCTCGAAGTCTAATCTGTGTAATGTCTTCAAATGTCCCGTCTGTAAGAAGGAGAAGTGCCCGCACGACTCCTACATCGTGATCAAAGACGGTGTGTTGAAGCAGGGAGTCGTGGACAAGAATTCAATAGGGGCTGAGAAATCAGAAAGCCTCTTCCACACGATAATAAAGGATTATGGACCAACAACGGCAAGAGGATTCCTGAATTCCATAGCCAAGCTACTTGACCGATTCATAATGCTGAAAGGATTCACCTATGGCTTTGACGAACTCGCAGTCTCAGAAGAGGTCAAGGATAAGATTAGGAAAGCGACAGAGAAGGCGGAGGAAAGAGTCGATGAGCTCATTGAGAGCTACAAGAAGGGAACCCTTGATAGGCTGGCCGGTCAGACCCTCGATGAGAGTCTGGAGATATACATAATGAATGAACTCTCAAAGGTTAGAGACCTCGCTGGTGAGTACGCTGACAAATACTTCCCGGCAGATAACAACGGGATAATAATGGCAAGGGCTGGTGCTAGGGGGTCGATGTTGAATATTGGTCAAATGACCGCCTGTCTTGGTCAGCAATCGATTAGAGGCAAGAGGATTCTTCGTGGTTATCGTGACAGAACCCTCCCATTCTTTGAGCCTAACGACGCGGGAGCAGAGGCACGTGGTTTCGTTTACTCTTCATACAGAGACGGCCTAAACCCGATAGAATTCTTCTTCCATGCTATCGGTGGAAGGGAAGGGCTAGTCGACACAGCCGTCAGGACTCAACAAAGCGGTTACATGCAGAGACGCTTGGTCAACGCGTTGGAACACCTTAGGGTTGAGTATGATGGAACTGTAAGGGACTCAACTGGAAACATAATCCAGTTCAGGTATGGTGAGGATGGTGTCGATACAGCCAAGAGCGACCACGGAAAAGCCGTGAACACTGAGCGTCTTGTGGACAGGGTTAGATTGTTCTCGGAGAAAGGCACCCCTGCCAGCAAGAAGTACGTCGAATCCAAGATGAATTCAATTGCAGACAAACTCAACCCAAGTCTCGTTGCCGAATTGAGGCGACATCTCAGCGAAGCCAAGCTCACACGTAAGGCCGTGGATCAAGCCATAGACCTAACGATAGAGGGTTATGTCAGAGCACTCATCGAACCAGGAGAGGCCGCCGGAATAGTATCAGCACAATCGATAGGCGAACCAGGAACGCAAATGACTTTGAGAACATTCCACTTCGCAGGGGTCAAAGAACAGAATGTAACATTAGGCCTTCCAAGACTCATCGAGATAGTTGACGCTCGCAAGATCCCCTCAACACCTACGATGACTGTATACCTTGACAAGAAACACCGCACAAAGAGGGAATATGCAGAGGATGTTGCCAACGCCATTACGTACACCACATTGGAGGATATCTGTGAGAGCGTAGTTTCAGACATGGGTAGAATGAAGGTCATGGCCAAACTAAACGCAAATACTATGAAGATTAGAGGAATAACTCTCCAAGAAGTTCGTGACGCGCTTAAACCACCTAACTGCCAAGTCAAGATAGACCGGTATGATGTTGAAGTGACCTCAAAGGAGATGGAGATACCACAGTTCAAGAGGTTCACAACACGTCTTAGACAATTCAGAATCAAAGGTGCCCCATCTGTAAGAAAGGCATTGGTCTTGGAGGACAAGGGCGAATGGATCATAAGGACTGAAGGTTCTGGTCTAGGTTACGCTCTTGAGATACCGAAGGTCGACAGAACCAGAACTGTCTCTAATAATGTCCATGAGGTTGCAGGGGTCTTGGGAATCGAGGCAGCAAGGAATGTAATAATGAAGGAGGCGATTGGAGTATTGGAGGAGCAAGGTCTCGATGTTGACATAAGGCACGTGATGTTAGTGGCTGATATGATGACAAACTCAGGCGTGGTACTCCAAGTTGGAAGGCATGGAATCAGTGGAGAGAAAACTTCTACACTGGCTAAGGCAGCCTTCGAGATAACCATACCGACAATAGTTGACGCTTCGGTCAAGGGCACGAAAGATATGCTCAGAGGCGTGGCTGAGAACGTCATAGTGGGCCGCCAGATACCAATGGGGACTGGCCTAATAGATGTCTACATGTCCATGCCTGAGGAGGAGGCGAGCAAATGATAGACTTCAGTAAACAGATCGCCATAACCTTGAAGACTGGAAAGACAGACCTTGGAAGTCGAAACGCATCTGCGGCTGCAAAGCTTGGAAGGGCCGGGCTGATAATCTTGGCTTCTAATTGCCCAGACAAGGAGCAAATAGTGAAGGACGCTCAGAACTCTGGAGTGCCAACCTACATCTATGAGGGAACGAGTATGGAACTCGGCACTTTGTGCGGGAAACCCTTTATAGTTGCCGCAATTACAGTTAGAGAAACTGGGGACTCAGAGATACTGAGACTGGCTGAAAAGGACGATGCAGTCACAAAGGATTAGACTCAAAGGGGACGAGATGCGGCTCATAGCTCTCTTTGAGAGCATAACAGGCGCAACTTCAAAAGATTGTTTGATAGACGAAGAGAATGATCGTGTTATTCTCGTCACAAAAAAGGGAGAGATGGGTCTAGCTATAGGCAAGGCTGGAAGAAACATCGATACTCTAAGGAGGATGACTGGTAGACAGATTGAAGTTGTAGAGGCTGCTGATGAACCTGAACAGCTCATACGCAACTCATTGGCCCCAGCTCGGGTTAGAACCGTGAGGATCACTGAGAAACCTGACTCTAAGATTGCAGTGGTTGAGGTGGAGAGTCGAGATAAGGCCATCGCGATTGGAAAGAACGGGAAGACCATAGACAAGACGAGACTTCTCGCGAAGAGATACTTCCACATAGACCATGTAATAATAGCGTAGATGAATCGTCTTTTTCTTAGCTAACCATTATATCTTCACAGCAGTGCCCTCAAAGAGGGCCCAACCTAAGGTGAAAAGATCTGAGGCTGAACAATGTTGAGATAGAAGATACTTTTGCGGAAGCCTTTCCGATGTATATTGGAAGGTTCATTATTACAGCATCAACAAGAAGGTGGGCTCTTGCATCAGCACTGGAAGCGAAGGGTCTAGGTGTCTCAGCAACGCTGGGACCAGGGGAAGCCGGGATAGAGCGTGAAATCTCCATTGAAGAATCACCTGACAAGAGACCAGGCTACCTTCTCGACGCCGGACACAGAGACAGGAAAGAACTCAACTACTGGCTTATCGCTAGGATAAGAAAAGGAGTGCTTCCAACCCCTACAGCATCTGCCTTCGATGCTATGCCCGAGGAGATGGCCCAATACCACGCTGAGGTCAAAGATACTCCTATACAGATCTTTGGAGATGGCTACGAAGAGATCGTTGAGAGAGATGGGCGCGCTGTCTACAAGATCCCAAGAATGGACGGTTTCTGCTATATCGAGACCAAGTTCGGAGTCGCACGAGGCATCGCAGGTGGCAACTTCCTCATCTTAGGGGAGTCGCAAGCAACAGCACTTATGGCTGCCGAAATTGCCGTCGAAGCAATTAGGGAGGTGCCATATGTATTCGATCCGTGTGCTGGGGGTGTAGCTGCCTCAGGAACCAAGGTTGGAGGAAAAAAGTACAAGAATGCCGTTGCAACAACAAACGACGCCTTCTGCCCATCAATCAAGGAAAGAGTCGGAGAAAGCAAGATTCCTCCTGGTGTCAACTGTGTCTATGAAGTCTTCGTTAACGGACTGAACCTGACGTCAGTTGAGAGAGCGATGAAAGTTGGAATAGAAGCTGCAACAACAGTTGCTGGAATAAAGAAGATCTCAGCCGGCAACTATGGTGGAAAGCTCGGCAAGATACTAATCCCACTCAAGAAAGTGTTAGAGATGCACTGAGAGTTCGATTCCTAGGATCTGGGTATTGGAATTGAAACCGCAACATACAAGCTTGATCATACTAGGAATTCTTCTGTTGACTGTTCAAACAGTTAACTGCAGAGCTCTAGAATCAACTCTTGTGATTCAACCTTCAGTCGGAGATACTTTTGTCAATAGTATGTATCTACACACAAAATACCCCGAAGAACCTCACGGGTACCTATGGGCTATCTTTGCAGGAAACATGTACGTTGAATACGACTCCTACAAGCTCTACGGCAACTCCAGAATTTACATCAAGTTCAACATAACCTCCATTCCACAAGATGCAAAGATACTCTCGGCAAACATGTGTCTTTACATGTATGATCCACCCAAGACTAGCCAAGAGTTTGAGACCCACAGGGTTATGTCCGACTGGAATGAACACAAACTGACTTGGAGAACACAACCACCTTATGTCAAGGCCCCGACGTCCACGACAATAATCAGGCCGACGCCGATTGAGGCATGGGTATGTTGGGATATTACCAGTGACTTGAAGATGTGGCATTCGAGAACCGCGAATAACTACGGCACAATGATAAAGATCAAGAGCGAGATAAATGCGTCAGATCAGCTTGCCTCATACTATCCGAAACAGGCTTTGCAGCCTGACGAACGGAAACCTAAGCTCGTAGTAAGAGTCGATTGGTATAAGCCGATAACCACAGCTTCACCAACCGCTTCATCTAGCCCAACTTCCGAGCCTTCGACCAGCACCCAATCGCCAAAGCCCACATCGACGGTCCCCCCTCCAGCTAACGACGGTCCCAAGCAATCACCTGAAGTTGGGGATCACACAAATCCTACTCTAATCATTCAGACTGCAATTCTGGTCTCAGCAGCAGTCGTCGGAGTCATACTGATTTTGCATATACGTTCCAAGCGGAAGAAACCTATCAGAGGCAAGACAAAATAAACAAATATGAACACCTAGTCGCACGCAAACTCGATCCCTCAGATTCCAAGCAATTCATACCATTTGGATTCTTCGATCCAAAACCAGAAGCCTTCTAGCGCGCGCCAGAAATCTGTCCGGCCGCCTTCGGAGAACAGTTTTTATAATCCAGACTTGAATTGAGCTGCAAAGACATCTAGTAGAACCGGGATTGAGAAATGGGAAAGACTTCTAGGGGCCTTCTGGCTGGACGAAAGCTCAAGCAAATACGCAAGGGGCTGAGATGGAAATATGCATCTTACAAGAGAAGAATGCTCGGTCTGGATTACAAAGCTGACCCTCTGCAGGGCGCACCGCAGGCAAGAGGAATCGTTCTGGAGAAGGTGGGGATCGAATGCCGACAACCAAACAGTGCTGTAAGAAAGGCCGTAAGAGTCCAGCTCATAAAGAATGGGAAAGTAATAACTGCATTCACACCTGGCGACGGAGCCCTGAACTTCATAGACGAACATGATGAGGTTCAAGTCTGCGGTATAGGTGGCGCTCAAGGAAAAGCTATGGGGGATATCCCTGGCATTAGATTTATAGTCTTTAAAGTCAACAATGTTTCACTCGAGGCGCTCCTTTCAGGAAAGAAAGAGAAGCCACGACGCTAGGCAGTAGACAAGGTTCCTATCAAGCCTATATTGCAAGTTCTTTTTCTACCGGATTTCAATTCAGAAGTTGTAGGCACGAAAGACTCATTTAATGGAAAGGTCTCTGCGTTAATCAAGCCAGATGCCGGGGTTGCCTAGAGATTCAAGCGCGCGCTGAATCGGGAAACCAGGTAAGGCGTCGGCTTGCTAAAGATCTGCAGAAAGCCGATGACCCTTACGGGTCACGTGGGTTCAAATCCCACCCCCGGCGCCAAGATGACCCGTGCCGTGTCTCTTCACGGCAATTGCTTTCCAGTATTTTTGGCCAGTTTGAAGATCTTGATGGAACAAAGGCTTGGAATTGTATTAGTGTTGAAAAGGGGCGGTCTACAGCAGACAGAGTTCTTTGAGTATCTAAGACTTGGACCGTTACCCTTTTAATTCTTCGACAAATTACCTGTGATGGCTAAGCTTTTCCAAGAGAATAATTCATCCAACTCCCAAAGAGGAGATAGGATGAACCTGGTCAGAGAGGTGGCAGTGAATTAACCTCGGAAAGAATGAACGGAGTCAGAGTGAACAACTAAGGGCCGCTTTGGCATTGGAAGATGGTACCGTTGTCGAAGGTTTAGGATTCGGCTCAGAGGGTTTGGTTCAAGGCGAACTTGTCTTCAACACATCGATGACGGGATATGTCGAAGCGCTTACGGATCCTAGCTATGCCGGCCAAATACTCATGATGACTTATCCTCTCATCGGTAACTATGGGGTATGCAGCGAGGACTATGAGAGCAACAGAATACAAGTGAGAGGTTTCGTCGTTAAGAATTTGTGCAAAGCGCCAAGCAATTGGCGAAGTCAGAAGAACCTTGATCAGTTTCTACGTGAGTCCAATGTCCCAGCGATTGAGGGTGTAGACACAAGGATGCTCACTCTGAGAACTAGAGTACATGGCACAATGAAGGCTGCCCTAGCTGTATATGCGGCTGAAGATATGCCCAGCAATGAGGAGCTTGTTGAGATTGCCAAGAAGCAGCCTCACATTTCAGAATTGGATCTTGTAGACAAGGTCAGCGTAGACAAGCCGAAATTCGTAGATGCCAAGGGTAAGTATGATGCTGTTGTCATAGATTGCGGGGTAAAAAAAAGTATCCTAACTCAACTGACTCTCAAAGGCGTAAATCTCCATATCATCCCCTATGACTTCTCTCCAAAGAAAGTCATGGAGTACGATCCCGACGCCGTCTTTGTTTCTAACGGTCCAGGAGATCCAGCCAAAGTGACTCCAACCATTCAGACCATCAAAAGTCTTGCCGGTGAAGTTCCAATAGCAGGCATATGCTTAGGGCTGCAGCTCACAAGCCTGGCTTTGGGTGCAAACACCTTCAAACTGAAGTTTGGTCATCGAGGCGCAAACCAGCCTGTAAAAGATCTTGAGACAGGCAGAGTCTTCATATCAACCCAAAATCATGGGTTCGCAGTCGACACCGAATCTCTAGAAGGGACTGGACTAGAACTGATCCAAAAAAACCTGAACGACATGACTCCAGAAGGAATCAG
>Ga0315285_10004569_pt1 | contig 14356 bp, 12 predicted proteins | sample YL17G09_36_MG_FD_203698 | JGI IMG/M metagenome (GOLD analysis project Ga0315285, IMG submission 203698) | Sediment microbial communities from Yellowstone Lake, YNP, Wyoming, USA - YL17G09_36 | ecosystem: Environmental > Aquatic > Freshwater > Lake > Sediment | place: USA: Wyoming | collected...
CTGCAAAATTCCATTTAAGACAACAGAGCCGCGAGCGTCAGCGAGCGGGTGCCCCGCAAGGCCAACGCAGCGCTGCGCCAGCACCCGCTCGCTGACGCTCGCGGCTCTGTTGCGGTGTCCGCATTCTGTAATTCCGGCGCCTTTCTTCACCGGGCAACGATTTCCGCATTCAGCGCCTGCAGCGCTTCCTGCAATTCCCGCCACGGCTCCCCGTTGGCCTTGAACAATCCCCGATTGGCTTGGCGCACCGCCGAGTCGATGTCGCTCCAGGTGAACCAGTGGGCGCCGATCAGGAACGGCAGGTTGTACAAATCCGTCAGGAACTGCGCCGCCTGGCGGGCCCGCTGCGCCTGGTTCTCCACGGTCTGCGGGTAGGACCAGTCGAGCCGCTTGGGGTTGTCGTACAGGCCCGAGTCCAGCGCCGGCACCGACCACTCGCCGATGATCACCGGCCGCCCGGTGCGCTCGTGCACCAGCTCGAGGAACTGCCGCTCCGCGGGATCGAGGCCCGCGGTAACGTTGGCCGGGTAGATGTTCACCGCGATGGCGTCGAAATCCCGGTACAGATCGAGGTTGTCCAGCACGTCGCGTGGCTCGCCGATCATGAAGCGGTTGCTGAAGACCAGCCGCCCCGGGTCTTCCTCGCGGATGATGCGCAGCACGGTCTGGTTGAACCGCCGGATGACCTGGCGCGAAAACAGCCGGAAATCGTCGTACATCGCGCCTTTGCGGAGCACCGGGTCCGGCTTCCGGCGCATCAGCTCGTCGAAGGATTCGAACGACACGGCCCAGGCGGCGTTCAGCTTGCCGATCTCCCCGTACTTGCCCTCCAGAAATTTGCGAAACTCGGCGGCGCAATGCGGCGACCAGACGTAGCGGTGAACGTCGCGATGCTCGCGCTCGTTATCCACAAACCAGCCGCCGTAATACGGCTTGCCGCGCACCACGGCCGCCGTGGCCCGGACCCGCTCGCGGTACGAGGCTTCCCACTTGGGATCGAACGGGTCCGGGAAGGCGTGGTTGAAGCCGCCGATGGCCGCCGCCTGGGCCTGCTGGTTGCCCGGGTTCTCACCGGCGGCGTTGACCAACGTTTCGTACTCAGTCCCCACGCGGGTTTCAAGCGTGCGGAATTGAATAATGACGGGCTGCCCGGCCGCAAGCTGCGCCTCGTTGAACGCCGCCCAGCGCTGCACGTTGTGGCTGCCGGCCAGCGAGTTAAAGCCCAGCCGGCGGAAATCCTCGTACAGCTTCCGCTCGAAAGAAACGTCGCCGGCGGACGCCTTGGTGCCGGGCGTCAGGCTGGTGGAAGAAAAAAACGGCTTGCCGTCGGGGGCCACCAGCCACCACGCGCCGCCCTGCTGCTCGATGCGCACATATTTCGAAGCGGCCAGGCGCTCCGGCGGGCGCGGGCGCGTCAGCTTGGAATGACGCTCGGGGAACGGCGGCGCCTGGTACTCGCTGCTGACGCGCAGGCCGGAGAACATGACCCGGCCGTCGGTCTTGTCCGACAGGCCGAACGACACCGCGATGGAGTCCGCGTCGGCGGGCGGCCGGAAGACCGGAACCTCGAAGCTTCTCCAATCGGGCGCGGCCGCCAGCGGATAGGTGCGCGTGGAAAGCGATTTGTCGCCGGCGAAGAACTGCACCCGCACCATGGCCTGCCGCGGATAAAGCTTCTCGGTGCGATAGCGGCCCACGACCATGCCGCGCACCACCGGAATCCGCCGCGCGTATTCAAACCGCGCGCTCGACGTTCCCGCCCGCCACGGCCCGATCGCCAGGCCGTCCTTTTCCAGGGAGAAAGTGACGGCGTCGGCCTCCGCCACCCCGCCGGTGTTGGAGACCCGCTTCTGCCACAGGTCCGGCTCGAGGCCCAGGCGGATTTCGCCCGCCTGCAACCCAAACGCCAAAACCGTCAGCCAAAAGAGAATCTCAACGCAGAGACGCAGAGCACGCAGAGGCGCGCAGAGAAGTTCTCCGCGCTTTCTCCGCGTGCTCTGCGTCTCTGCGTTGAATTCCAGTTCCTGACCTTGTGATGGATACATGGCGGCCTCTCAATATACATCCAACCGTCTTTTCTTCGACCGCCTGTTTGCCCACCGCTGCTATTCTTGTTATCGTGCCGGTAAGCGTCGAAGTGGTCTTCAACCCGAACTGGTGGTTTCGGAACTATGGGATTTCGTTTGACCAGCCGTTCTATTTCGACCGCAAGGCCAGGATCGAGAACGACCTGGCCATGCGCCGGGCGCTTTACGCGCGCTTCGGAATCGGCGAGCCGAATCCCGGCCCGCGGCCCGTGGTAGGCTCCGAGCACGTAGCCGGCGGCTTTGTGGTGCCCGCGCTGCTGGGGGTCGAAATCCGCTTCAGCGAGCACGACGCGCCGTGGCCGGTGCCCGCGGATCTCAGCCGCGAACAGGCTCTGGCCTTGCGCGTGCCCGACATCGAGCGCACCTGGCCGATGGATCGGCTCATCGCCGACATGGACTGGCTGGAGAAGGAATTCGGCCACGTGGTGGGCGACTTCAACACCGACGGCCTACTGAACACCGCCTTGCATCTCCGCGGCCAGCAGTTCTTTCTCGATCTGGTCGAAGACCCTGAGCTTGCCGGACACCTTCTCTCGGTGGTCAGCGAAACCCAGGCGCGCGTGGCAGGCTATGTGCGGTCGCGGACGGGGACGGCGTCGGTGGCGGTGAATCGCTCGATTCTGCACGTGGACCCGACCACCTTTGTCCACGCGAACTGCGCCGTTCAGATGATCTCTCCGGCGCTATACCGAAAGACCTTGCTGCCCCACGAATGCCGCCTGGCCGAGCAACTGCGCCCTTACGGCATCCACCACTGCGGCGGCAACCTGCACCTCTTCGCTGAAGCGTACGCCGAGACGGGCGCGGCGTTCTATGACGTGGGCTGGGGATCGGACGTGGCCGCCTGCAGCCGGGCGCTGCCCGGCGCTTTTTTGAACCTGCGCCTGAGCCCGGTTCGCATGCTGCAGTGCACCGCCGGCGAGATTCGCAGGGACACGGAACAACTGCTGGCCGCCGCCGGGCGAGACGAGCGCGTGGGCGTGTGCTCGATCAACATGGATTACGGGACGCCCGACGGCAACGTTTTGGCCATGATCGACGCCGCCGTATAATGAAACCGTGAAGCTGGCGCTGGGACAAATCAATCCGACCGTCGGCGACCTGGCGGGAAACGCCGACAAGATGATCGAGTACGCCCGCCGGGCGAAAGCGGCCGGGGCCGGGCTGATCATTTTCCCGGAGCTGGCGCTGTGCGGCTATCCTCCGCGCGACCTGATCGAGAAGCCGGCCTTCCTGCGCCGCAACGAGGACGAGCTGCAGCGGCTGGCCGGCGCCGGCGGCGAGTTGGGCATCGACATCGTTTGCGGCTACGCCGGGCGGGCCGAAGCGGAGACCGGCCGCGCCGCCGCCAACTATGCCGCGCTGCTGGCCGGCGGCGGCGTCCGCTTCGTGCAGCGCAAAATGCTGCTGCCCAATTACGACGTCTTCGACGAGGTGCGGCACTTCGCCCCCGCCGAAAGCCAGTCGGTGGTTCCCTTCTGCGGCCGAAAAATGGCGCTCACCATCTGCGAGGACATCTGGAACGACAAGGGCTTCTGGCACAAGCGCCTCTACCGCCGCGACCCGGTCGAAGAGCTGATGATGCAGGGCGCCGACCTCATCATTAATATCTCCTCGTCGCCGTACTGGGTGGGCAAGCCGATGCTGCGCCAGCGCATGCTGGAGGCGCTGGCCCGGCGCCACCGCATCCCGGTGGTTCTGGTGAACCAAGTGGGCGGCAACGACGGCCTGGTATTCGACGGGTCCAGCGCCGTGGTCGATGCCGAAGGAACGGTCCGTGCCCGCGCCCTCTCCTTCGACGAAGACCTGGTCTTCTACGACACAGCCACCACCGAAGGGGATATGCACCCGTGGTTCGCCGACGAGAACGAGGCCGTCTATCGCGCCTTGCTGCTCGGCACCCGTGATTACGTGCGCAAGTGCGGCTTTCGCAAAACGCTGGTCGGCTTGAGCGGGGGGATTGATTCCTCGCTGGTGGCCTGCATCGCCGTGGGCGCGCTGGGCGCTGAGAACGTCACCGGCGTGGGCATGCCCGGGCCGTATTCCTCGCCCGCCAGCCTGGAGGACGCGCGGGCGCTGGCCGCAGCCCTGGGCATCCGCTTCGAGGTCGTCGAGATCACCGCCACCTGGCGCGCCTATCTCGATGGGCTCCGGCCGGTGTTCGAAGGACTGCCCGCCGACGTCACCGAAGAAAACATCCAGGCGCGCATCCGCGGCAACATCCTGATGGCGCTGTCGAACAAGTTTGGCGCCCTGGTGCTGAGCACCGGGAACAAGAGCGAGCTGGCGGTGGGCTACTCGACGCTGTATGGCGACATGGCCGGCGGCCTGGCGGTCATCGCCGACATTCCCAAGACGCTGGTCTACGACCTGTCGCGCATCGCCAACCGGCCCGGCTACTGCCGCGGCGCGATTCCCGAGCGGGTGTTCGCCAAGCCGCCCTCGGCCGAATTACGTCCCGACCAGAAAGACTCGGATTCCCTGCCCCCTTACGACGTGCTGGACGGCATCCTGAAGGGCTATGTCGAGGATTTCCAGTCGCCCGCCGAAATCGCCGAAAGCCAGAACCTGCCATTGGAGCTGGTGCGGGAGATCTGCAGCCGCGTGGACCGCAACGAGTACAAGAGACAGCAGGCGGCGCCGGGCTTGAAGGTCACGTCGAAGGCCTTCGGCATTGGCCGCCGCTTCCCCATCGCCCAGCGGTTTTCGGAATAAACCGAAGCCAGTAAGCAGTAGGCAGAAGGCAGTAGGCAGTAGGCAGAAGGCAGTAGGCGGAACGCAGCGGGCGCTTTGTGCCGCCTGCAGCCCACTGCTTACTGCCTACCGCTTACTGCCTACTCACTGGGCGGCGGCTGGACGGTGAAGGGCTGCTGGATGGTGAACTCAATCAGCGTCTCGCTGGGCACGCGGACCCGCTCACCGCGGGTGATGACGTTAGTGGCCGCACCCGCACCGCCGCCGACCCCGGCGCCGATAGCCGCGCCCCGGCCGCCGCCCGCGATGCCGCCGATCACGGCGCCCACCGCCGCGCCGCCGGCTGTCTTGGCGGCGGTGTTGCCGCCGCGCGCTTTGCCCGCCACTTCATACGTGCCGGTCATGATCGGCTGCGGCTGATTGTTCAGCACCATATCGGTCAGCTCCAGCTTCAGTTCCGAGCGGCCGGCCAGGCGGCCCGCTTCCCGGGCCTCCGACAGCCGCCCGTACACATCGGTTCCCTTGGGCGCCACGATCCGCCCCTCAACCACCAGGTTTTCCTGCAGGCTGGCCCGGAAACGCTCGCCGACGCGGTTTCTGTCGGAATCGATGCCATCGATCATGCGCACCAGCAGGCGCGTGCCCGCCGGAACCGTGATGCGGTCCGTGGAAGTGGACAGGTTCGGAGCCTGCAGCGTCGTGGGCGGTCGAGTTTCGAGCGAACGCCGCGGGGGCGCCGCAGCAGCCGCGGCAGCCGGCGCTCCAAACGTAATGGAGGAAACCTGGCTGACGGGGTAGTCGGCGGGCTCGCCCTGCCCGTCTACCTGAAAGCTGATGTTGTTCCGCGTGCCGCCCATGTACCGGCCCTGCAACACCTGGCCGTCCTTCAGCCTCAGCGTATCGGCCTGCAACCAGCCCAGCAGCAGGCCAACGCCGGCCAGCGCCAACACCAAACGTGGAAAACCTCTCATTGGGTGATTCCCTTTCTGCGGCGGCATGCGCATTGACCTCCGCCCCAAAAGCAATCCTAATTCCATTATACCTTGCGTAGTAGAATTCGCCTTTGGCGGTCGGGGGTTGCCACAGAGGCACACAGACACAGAGAAATTGAGATCGTCAGCGTCTCCGTGCCTCCGTGCCTCTGTGGCTGAATCTCCGAAGAACGGGAGGCATCCATGACCGATGAATTCGATCGCCGCGCTTTTCTTCAGGCTGTCGGCGGAACAGTGACCACGCTGGCGGCGTCGGCGCCGGAGGCCGCTGCCGGTCAGGCCACGGGCGCCTCGGCAAGCGCCGGCGCTTCCGCCAAGTTCACGCCCGTGGACCTCGGTTCACATTTCAACGCCTCGCCCGCCGACTTCGGCCCGCGCAGCCAGGCCAAAAGCCTTCGCGGAGACGGCCTGATTCGCCCCCCGGCGGGAAACCAGCAGTTTCGCGGCATCCCCTTCCGGTTGGGGCCCGGTGAGGCTCAACAAAAGTCCTGGGTGGTGCTCAGCACCCGGCAGGCGCCGTGGACCGCGCCACGGCTCGAAATTCCGCTGGGGAAGAAAGCCGGCTACTTGTGCCTGGCGCAGTTCTGCGACTGGGACGAGAACGAATGGCGGCCCTCGGGTGTGGACGATATCGAACGAGTGGGGCAGCTTCTGGCCGAGGCCGTGCTCATCTATGACGACGGCACGGAGAAGGCGCTGCCCATCCGCCGGCGCTTCGAGGTGAATGCGCCGTCGTTTCCCTGGGGCCACTGGAGTTTCGGCGCGGTCGCTCACGCGCAGCTTCTGCCCGCCGGCCTGGCCGACCCGCTGCGCTCGGCGCTCGACTGGGGCAACCAGCAGACCAGCGTGCGAAACAGCGGCGCGCCACCCTACGTCTGGGTCTGCGCCCTGCGCAATCCCGAGCCTGGGCGACCGCTGAAGGCGCTGCGGCTGCGGGCCGCCGGCGACGACTATCTCGTGGTCTGCGGCTTGACGCTGTTCCATGGAACCGAGAACCCGCTGCGCTATAACCGCCTGACGCTCTACCGCATCACGCTGCCGGGCGAGGGCGGCCGGGACAGCGACCGCTGGAAGGTGAGCGTGGATTTGGGCGTAGTGGCCCGCACTTACGCGCTGCCCGAATTCCAGCCCGATTCGTGGCTGGCGGCGCCCGACGCCGGCCTGGGCGAGGTGCGCAAGGCCGCGCCCGCCAGGCACCTCTACTCCGAAGTCAGCGCCGGTCCCGACGCCACGCTCTGGCTCGAGGACTCCGTCGCCGGCCAGCGCTACGCGTTCGAATTGAGCAAGGCCGTCGCCGGGCAGGAGCTCGCGGCGCTGCCCGCCGGCCCGCGCATCCAGATTCTGGAACCGCACAAGACCTGGCTCCGCGCCCGAGTCATCGATGCGGCTACCGGGCGGCCCACCCCGGTCCGCCTGGCTTTTCATTCGCAGCATGGCCGCTACATCCCGCCTTACGGCCATCGCGCGGAAATCAACGCCGGCTGGTTCCAGGATTACGGCGCCGACGTGAAGCTCCGCGACAGCTCCTTCGCTTACGTGGACGGCACGTTCCAGGCGGAGTTGCCGGTGGGCGAAGTCTACGTGGAAATCGCCAAGGGTTTCGAGTACGAGCCGATCAGGAAAAAGCTGGCCATCGAGCCCGGGCAGCGCGAGCTGGAGTTGCGCATCGCCCGCCACACCGACCTGCGCTCCCGAGGCTGGGTGACGGCCGACACCCACGTCCACTTCCTCTCCCCGTCCACGGCGGTGCTGGAGGGCCAGGCTGAAGGGCTGAACCTGGTGAACCTGCTGGCCGCGCAATGGGGCGACCTCTACACCAACATTGGCGATCTCTCCCACGGGCCGCTCACCTCCCAGGACGGTGAGACGGTGGTGCACGTCGGAACCGAAAACCGTTCGCACCTCCTGGGGCACGTGGGCCTGCTGGGCGTTCGCGGCGAGCCGGTGGTCCCTCTTTCGGGCTCGTTCCCCAGCGGCGCGGACGAGGCCTACCTGGGCGACCCGCTGTGGATGACCATGGCCGACTGGACCGACGCCTGCCGCCAGCGCGAGGGCCTGGCCGTCGCCATGCACTTCCCCTATCCCACGGCCGAGCTGGCCGCCGACATCGTGCTCGGCAAGATCGACGCCGTGGAAATCTTTCTCTCCGGCCAGCAGTTCAACACCCTGCGGTTTCTGGACTGGTACCGCTGTCTGAACTGCGGCTACCGGCTGCCGGCCGTGGGCGGCACCGACAAGATGAGCGCCCGCGTAGCGGTCGGCGCCATGCGCACTTACGCCTTCCTGGGCAACGATCCGTTCAGTTTCGCGAACTGGGCTAAGGCCGTGCGCCGCGGCAACACCTTTACCACCAGCGGCCCGCTGCTGCTGTTCCAGGCCGAGGGGCGGACGCCGGGCGAGGAGATCGCGTTGAGGGCCGGAGGAGGCACTGTCGAGGTGCAGGCCGAAGCCATCAGTTCCCTGCCCCTGCGGCGCGTCGAGATCGTCTACAACGGCCGCGTCGTCGCCTCGCGCGAGGAGCCGGGCGGCGCACGCCGCATCGTCCTGAAAGAAAAAATCGCGGCGCCGGGACCGGGCTGGTTGGCCGCACGCTGCGCCTCAATTGCCGCGCCCGCCAGCGGCTTCAGCACCGCCGCGCACACCTCGCCGGTTTACCTGAGCCTGCCGGGCCAGGAAGTATTCTCCGCTCCCGCGGCTGCCTATCTGCTCTCGCTGATCGAGGGCACGCAGTTGTGGGTGGAAGATATGGCGACTCGCCCCGACCCGCAGCGCCTGGAGCGCATTCGCGCCGTCCTCAACCAGGCCCATGATCGCCTGCACCGCAGGCTGAAGCGTGGCCCGTAACGTTTTTACCCCGTCACCTGCTAAAACAGGTTAAAAACAGGTGAACGAGCCCAATCTATCTGAAATTACCGGCTGCTACACCATATTTCAGTATAGCATACGTGTCAAGCCCCGGAGTCCTTTTTCGGTATCCGGCCGTTGAAAACAAAGCAAATATAGTCCGGACAGCAAATCCGGCGGGTACCCGACTGTTTGTTGGGCACCCCACCCTTTGCTGAAGCCAGGCGGGTGGGCCACCGCCGCCCCGTGCGCCGCCGGTTGCCTACTGCCTTCCGCCTTCCGCTTTCTGCCCTGCGGCCCTGTTAAAGGCCTTGCGGAGAAAGGCGAGTTCGGCGCCCGCAGGCGCCGGCTTGCCGCGGTGGTAGAAGTGGCATACCAGGCCCAGCTTGTCGCACTTCTCCTTTAACAGCTCGCCGAAACGCGGATGGTGAATCCAGACGCCAAACCTGGTGTCGGCCGGCAGCGGCGTGGGAGTAAGGTCGCCGGCATAGTCGAGAAACAGCGGCGGGTCATCCGGCGAGGCGTGCTCGAGAGGCGAGGCGTCCAATGCCTGCTTGCGCATCTTTGGCGTCATGTACTCTTCGCGCGTTTTCACGCCGTGAAGCGCAAGCATGGCGCCCAGTTCGGTCGCGCCGAGGTATTTGAGGATGAACTCGGGGTCCATGGAGCTGGGCCCGTTCTTCACCGAGGCGCAGGAGACGCGGGTGGAGATCCTGGCGACCGGGTCGGGGCTGGCGGGATCGGCCAGATCGTCGTGCAGCGCGATCCAGAGCGCCATCGTCGCGCCCGCCGAACTGCCGGAGAGCGCCACCCGCGAAGGATCGATGTTCCACTGCTTTGCCTTCCAGCGCACGAACTGCACCACCCGCGCGCCGTCCAGCATAGGGGCCGGATAAGTGGCCTGGTAATTCAAGCGGTAGTTGGCGGAGATCACCGAGATGCCGGCCAGGAGGAAGCCGTCGGCGCGCTCCCGGAAGACGCCCTTGTCGCCTCCCCGGAAGCCTCCGCCGTGGAAGAAAATCAATACCGGTGTCGGCCCCTCCGACGCCGCCTTGAAGAAATCCAGGACATGGCGCTCGTGCGGGCCGTAATGGACGTCGGCCAGCGTGGGTTCGGCGGCCTGGCCGGCGGCGGCCAGCAACGAGCACAACAAGAAAACCACAGGCAGTCTCATGGGCGATGCCTCCTTGGCACGCCGGATTCGGGCACGCCGGGGACGAGCCCCGGCGCTACGTAATCTCTGCACGACCTTTGTGCCACCCGGTTTACAGCTCCAGTTGCGCGACGTGGAGCTGGCGGGTCCAGCCCTTGGTCTCCAGCGCGTCGAAGCAGATGGCGTTGCCGGCGCGGTTCCAGCGCGGGTGCAGGTCGCAGCGCAGGTCGCCGCTCATGTATTCGCGCATGGGAAAGGAGCCGAGCACCTGCCCTTCCCCGGTTTTCATGCTGTACAGCATCAGGAGCTTTTCTTTCTTCTTGCCGTCGCCGGCGTCGGTGGCGATCCAGTTGCCGTCCGGGGAAAACGTGGGATGCCCGCCGCGGAAGAAGTCGTCGCCAAGGCTGCGGTAGTCGCCCTGGCCGTCGGTGAACAGGTAATACTTCTCCTCTCCTTTCTTCATCTGAAAGGTGGCGAGAATGCGGCGGTCGTCCAGCCAGTCGTAGTGGGAAATCTTGCCGAAGGGGATCACCTGCCGCAGCTCGGAGCCGTCCACGTTGGCGGTGAACATAGCCGACTGGAGTTGCTTCTTCTCTTCCTCGGGGACGCTCCAGACGCGGGCGAAGAACAGGAACCGCGTATCGTTGCGGTTGAACAGGACGTGGTTGAACCACATGTGGCGGGGCTTGATCTCGGGATGGGCCTGGAGCAGGCGGGCGTAGACCTCGGCAATGGGCACGATCAGGCGGGTCTTGCCGGAAGCCAGGTCCATCCGGAAAATGCCGTCGCTGTCGGGGGCGGGGTTGGCGGGGTTGGGGTCGCGGGCGCCGACGTAGCCAACCACCGGGCGCAGGCGCGCCAGCCGGCCGTAGGTGAGCGAGAGGGCCCAGCGGCCGTTGCGGCTGACGGCGCTGACGGCGCGCGGCAGCTCGCGCCGCTGGCCCGAGCGCACATCGAGCGCCACGGACACGATGTCCTCACCGCGCCGCTCGTTGAACAGGATGCCGGTCTCGGGGCGGGATGGATCCCAATGGATCATCGCGCCTTGCTGGAAGTTCCAGGCGCGCGTTTCGGCGACCTTATTGAATTTGCCGGTGACCGCATCGACCAGCCCTATCGCCGCCGCCTCGTCCGGCCGCGGGAGGTGGTCCTGAAACGCGCTCTCCAGCGAGATCAGGTACTTGCCCGACTGGTTCCATGGCGTGATGCCGTAGTAGCCGAAGAAGTGGTGCCGCGGGCCGGAGGTGAGCGCGCGGATGGTGTACGGCACACCGGCGGCCACGGCGCCCGCCGCGCGCGCCGCCGGAAGACACGCGACCAGCGAGACCGAGCGGAGAAGAGCCCTGCGAGACAACATCATAACGATTTGCTCCCGAGGCGGGCCGCGCCGAACTCGGCCCCTACCGCGGCTTCGAGCGCGTACTATATCCGAAATGGCGGGCCATGAGCGGCTATAATGCCAGGACGGAGGTTCATAATGCCATCAACTACGCGGCGTGATTTCATGCGAGATGCGGCCCTGACGGCCGGCGTCACGGCGGCCGCCCCGGCGGTGCGGAGCGGCTGGGCGGCCAATAGCCCCAACGAGCGGATCAACGTGGCCGTGGTCGGTTTCCATGGCCGCGGGCGCTCCCACTTCGAAGCGTATGCGAAGATGCCCAACGTCCGTGTCGCCGCCCTCTGCGACGTGGACGAACGGCTGTTTCCGGCCGCCGTGGCCGAGGTCGAGCGGGTGGCCGGCTACAAGCCGGCAACCGAGCCCGATTTCCGGAAGCTGCTCGACAACAAGGAAATCGACGCGGTCTCCATCGCCACGCCCGACCACTGGCATGGCCTGATGAGCATCTGGGCCTGCCAGGCCGGCAAGGATGTGTACGTCGAGAAGCCGGTCTCGTTCTCCGTCGTAGAAGGGCGCAAGATGGTGGAAGCGGCGCGCAAGTACAAGCGCGCGGTGCAGGCCGGGCAGAACATGCGCTGCGACCCCAAGGTCCGCGGCGCCATCCGGCTGCTGCACGGCGGCAAACTCGGCAGCGTGTACAAGGCCAAGGTTGACATCGTCAAGTACCGGGGCGGCATCGGGCATGCCCAGGATGCGGAAATCCCCAAGGGCGTCCACTGGGACCTGTTCCTGGGGCCGGCTCCCTCCCGGCCATTCAACCTGAATCGCTTCCATTACGGCTGGCACTTCTTCTGGGACACTTCCACGAGCGATTTCGGCAACTCCGGCGTCCACAACGTGGATGTTGCCCGGTGGGGCCTGAACAAGCGCGTGCATCCGGTGAAGGTGCACTGCTCGGGCGGGCTGCACGTCTGGGATTCGGACCAGGAAACGCCGAACACGCAGACGGCGACGTTCGAATACGCCGACGGCACGAGCATCGACTTCGAGCTCAACAACCTGTACGCGCCGGCCAGCGAGGCCTGGAACACCTTCTATGCCACGCGCGGCTATCTGACCTCGGCCGACGGCTGGAAGGCGATGCTGGGCGAGTTCAAGCCGCGGGAGCGCGCCCAGGAAGTCTCCGCCGCCAGCGTCAACGAGCGAGTCACCAACCTCAGCTTCCCCAGGGCTTCGTTCACCGCGGGACCGCCGCTCGAGGCCGGCGAAAAAGAGATCAGCCACTTCGCCAACTTCATCGAGTGCATGCGCTCCAGGAAGGTAGAGAACCTGTACTGCGAAATCGAGGAAGGCCACATGTCGGCGGCGCTTTGCCACCTGGCCAACATTTCTTACCGCACGGGCAGGAAGCTGATCTTCGACCCCAAGACTGAGCGCTTCGTGGGCGACGAAGAGGCCAACAAGTACCTGACCCGCGCCTACCGCAAGCCATACCTGCTTCCGGACAAAGTTTGACGCCGAGTTGTACCGCCGGCGTCCCGCCGGCAACCGGAACGGCCTGCAGGGGCCTTCTCAGGCAGCAGCGAAGGAAACGGCCATCAGCGATTCGACCGCCCTACCAGGCGAGCGTCTTCAATGCCGGAACCGCCGCGAAGTGCTCATCCCTGGTCGCCAGCGGTAGATCATGCTGCCGTGCCAGCGCCGCGATCCAGATGTCGTTGTCTGGGATGGGGCTGCCAATCTGGACGAGCTCGGCTTTGATCTGACCGTAATGCTCGGTGGTGTGCTGATCCGGAAACAAAACGACAGCGGTCGTCAGGAAGTCACGGATGTATGCAAGCTGTTCCTGTCGCCGCTGGGCCCTTTGCGCGCCAAAGTGAAGTTCGCCGAGCACCACCCAGGGCACGTACACGGGGGTGACCTCGGCAAATCGTGGAGGCAAGACCTTGTCACCGCGAAAGTATGCGACCACGATGTTGGTGTCCACCAGGACACTACCAGCCGTGTTCATTGATTTGCTCGCAGCCTTCGTCGATGACCCTTTCCAGCTCGTCGGCTTCTTCCGGCGAGAGACATCCGAACGTGCGGGCGAGGGCCGCTTGCCGCTCTTCCTGGCCAATATCCTTCAGCCGCTGGATATAGTCGGCGGCCATTTGCAGCTTGGGCGGCGGCAGCGACTTCAGGTCCTCGACAATAGTTTCCAGAGTGCTCACAGCTATCAGCCTACACCGGCGTCGCCAGGGTTGGCAAGGTAGCGTAGAGGCGGGCGCAGGGTCGGCGACTCCCAAACCGCTGCCGTAGCGCCGGCCTCCCACAGGTCGCGCCGCGAGCCACCGATAGCCATTGGATGCAAGGACAGCAGCCCAATTGGCGTACAATGAGGGAGTGAATCTCTCGATTAAACTCGAGAGGGAGGAGGACGGCCGCTGGATCGCGGAGGCGTTGGAGTTGCCCGGCGTCATGACGTACGGGGAGACGCGCGAGGAGGCCATCAGCAACACCGAGAGGCTGGCCATCGAAGTGATTGCTGACCGCATCAAGCACGGCGAACTCTCGCCAACGGCGCTCAACGTCTCGTTTGAGGAACTGGGGCGCAGAATCTTAAGCCGCATCGCCAAGCACACTGCTTTGCGGCCCGAAGACCTGTAGGTCAATCGGCCCAGCTTGGGACCCGGTAGCAGCGTTCACCGGATTCGGGCTTGGTTGCGCGTTTTTCGTGCGCCAGCGGGCCGGAGAAGCACTCATGCAGCGAGTCAGCATCGATATTCCCGACGAAACGCTCCTGGCGTTGAAGGTGGCGCCCGAGGGTGCTGCGGAGCAACTCCGGTTGGCCGCGGCGGTGAAATTGTACGAACTCGGACGCCTGTCGTCCGGGGCGGCGGCCCACTTGGCGGGCATCCCGCGCGTGGTGTTCCTCACAAAGTTGGGCGATTACGGCGTCCCGACCTTCACGCTGACTGAGGAGGATCTGCGCCGCGAGCTGGAGCATGGCTGAGACCATCTGCAATACATCGCCCCTGCAATACCTGTTTCAGGTGGATCTGCTGGATCTGCTTCCGTCGCTCTACGGAGAAGTGATCGTTCCGGAGGCTGTGCTTGTTGAAATCGCAGACGGCCGCCGTCAAGGCGTGGTGTTACCCGATATCGAATCGCTGCCCTGGGCACAAGTGGGGCGAGCGAAAGAACAGGCTCTGCTGCCGATATTGACCGACCTGGGGCCGGGAGAACGCGAAGTCCTGGCGCTGGC
>Ga0315285_10004570_pt1 | contig 14354 bp, 12 predicted proteins | sample YL17G09_36_MG_FD_203698 | JGI IMG/M metagenome (GOLD analysis project Ga0315285, IMG submission 203698) | Sediment microbial communities from Yellowstone Lake, YNP, Wyoming, USA - YL17G09_36 | ecosystem: Environmental > Aquatic > Freshwater > Lake > Sediment | place: USA: Wyoming | collected...
CGGCTCAGCCCGTACCGTCGTGGCGATTCGGGCGATCAGCTCTGGACTGAACTCGCGCCCACATACCCGCATGCCCCGCTATATACCACCACGAACCCCCAGTGTCAAGTGTGTCCCGTTGCCAGCCCTCAGGGGGCGAGGGGCTCGAAAAAATTGGTAGCGTAGAAAAAGAGAGACCTGGGCAATAAAAGAGAATGCCCTCCCGTTTATGGTACTACTAGTCTGGGAAAACTAAACCATAAAAGGAGGGCACTATGGGGGTTCCCCCACAAGTCACAGGTATCACCATTGAGTTTGATTGTCAATTTGCCGTGTATCTGAAGGACAGCACGCTTCCCTCGATCCTTGCGGCGTTTGCGGAGCTTTTCTCGCAGTTGTTGGCGGATTTTATTCAGAAAGTGCTGCGGGGGTTTGGCGACTATGCGCTGACGCTCAAGAAAAAGCCCTTTGCCTGCGGGCGCTGCGGCAATGATGAAGCGTTCACGTGGAAGACCCGGCATGGAAAGCCCACGAAGATTCACGCGTTCTACCGCTGGGTGGAGTTACAACAGTTACAGGTGCGCTGCACGCGCTGCGGAAGTAAGATGTCGATAACCCGGCACCTGCTGGGGATTGAGCCTCGGAAGCGGATTCCTGCCGCCATCTCCCGGAAGCTGGGCCTGTTGGGCTCGCTGACGACCTACCGGGTCGCGGAAAAGATTGGCAGGATGTTCGGCTGGACGGTGGATAAGATGACGATCTGGAGCGCGGTACAAAAGACGGCAGCGGAAATAGACTTCAGGCTGGACGGCAAGGAGCTGCCCCAGGGAGAAGCGGACGGCACCGGCATCGGCATCACGGGGATCGCAAAGCGCGGGAAGGAACTGAAGGTGTTTGTGCAGTATAAGCGGGGCGGCGGCGTCCGGGTGGCGGGGCTTGCCCTCGGGCCGTACAACGGCGCGTGGGACACGCTGTTCAAAAAGAGTCTGGAGGTGTTCAAGGGATTCCGCCGCCCGTTTCTGTTGATCACCGATGGGGACACCTGCATTCTGGATGGCTTGAAAGATAAGGTGAAGATACTCCTGCAGCGCTGTTTGTGGCATATTCCGCATCAGGCAAAATATGTCTTGTGGCAAGACGCGGTAAAGCACAAGAGCGCGGACTGGCTGCATGTGGTGGCGGAGCTTATGGAGATATGTGCGATACGGCCGTTGGTCGAGTGCACGAAGACGATTGACAGAATGATCGAATCCAAGCGGAAGCGATTAGACGAGGTCATCGGGTATTGCCACACCAAGGGATATACGCATACTGTCTCCTATCTTGAGAATGCCCGGCCCGACCTGTTTACCGCGATTGAAAAACGACTGAATGGCAAAACAACGAGTAAGGTAGAGCGGGTTATGCGAACAGTGAATATGAGGGTCAACGTGAGCAAGTGGAGTGACGCCGGAGCTCTCAACGTCACCAAAGTGCGACTGGCCTATTACTATAACGGCTTTGATGCATAGCTGATATGAAATGGAGGGCTTTTGTCAGGTCTCCACTTGACAACGCTACCAAAAAATTTCCCTCTCCCTTGTGAGAGAGAGGGTACGGGTGAGGGTGCGATGCGAGTACACGAAAAGCGCGGGTTTGGCTCCTGCCCATGGCGGTCAGCCTAGTCCTCGAGAGGGTCTGCAAGGAGTTTGGCGCCGGCGACCAGCGCGTGGCGGCCGTGCGAGACGTTTCCCTCCAGGTGCAGGAGGGGGAGATCTTCACCCTCCTCGGCCCCAGCGGGTGCGGCAAGACCACCACGCTGCGCCTGATCGCCGGCCTCGAGACCCCCTCGGCCGGCAAGATCATCTTTGACGGCCGGGACTTCACCAGCCTTCCCTCCTTCCGGCGCAACCTGGGCATGGTCTTCCAGAGCTATGCCCTGTATCCCCACATGAGTATCTTCGAGAACGTAGCCTACGGCCTTCGCGTCCGTCGTCTGTCAGAGGGGGAGATCCGGCGCCGGGTCCACGAGGCCCTGGATCTCGTCGGGCTGGCGGGCCTGGATGCGCGCCGGCCGGCCCAGCTTTCCGGGGGGCAGCAACAACGGATTGCTCTCGCACGGGCGTTGGTGTACGGACCAAGGCTCCTCCTCCTGGACGAGCCGCTCTCCAACCTGGACGCGAAGCTCCGGGTGTACATGCGGGAGGAGATACGGAAGATCCAGCAGCGGGCCCGGATCACGACGGTCTACGTGACGCACGACCAGGAGGAGGCCCTGAGCATCTCGGATCGGCTCGCCGTGATGTACGGGGGGCGCGTGGTGCAGGCGGGCACGCCGACCGAGGTATACGAGGCGCCGGCCTCGGTGGGGGTGGCCGACTTTCTGGGGAAGGCCAATTTCCTTGAGGCCGAGGTGGTCGCCTGGCATCGCGACCGGGTCCGGGTGCGCCTCATGTCGGGGGCAGCCCTGGACGTGGCCCGGGGAGATCCAACGTGGAATCCGGTGGAAGGGGAGGCTGCCACGCTCTTCATCCGTCCTGAGCGCGTGCGGTTGGGGGACGATCGCGGGCGGGCCGCCGTGCGGCTGCAGGGCACGGTGACTCGGCTGACCTTCCTGGGGGGCATCGTCCGCTACGCGCTGGATGTGGGTGGGGCGAGGCCGGTGCTGGCCGACGAGCAACGCCTCGTGCCCGACCTGGGGGTCGGGACAGCGACCACCCTTCACTTCGATCTCGCGGACCTGCGGGCGTATCCGGGAACGCAGCGGCCCTGGGGTGAGACGGCGTGAAGTCCGCCTGCGGCGGATGGCGGCGCCTGGACCCCGTGGCGGTGCTGGTCCTCGGCTTGGCGGGGCTGATCCTTCTCCTGTTCCTGGTCTACCCTATCTCGCGCATCGTCCTCAACAGTTTCCTGCCGACGGACGCCCCGTTCGCGCTGACCAACCTTACGCTGGAGCACTTCGCCCGGTTCGCCTCGTCGTCGCTCTACCGCAAGGCCCTGGTCCGTTCCCTGACAGTGAGCCTGGCCGCCAGCCTCCTGGCGCTCTGCCTCGGCCTGCCCATGGCCTTCTTCGTGGCCCGCGTCAGGATCCCGGGGAAGACGGTGCTCCTCTCCCTCGGCACGTTACCCCTGGTGGTCCCGCCGTTCCTCGGGGCCTACTCGTGGATCCTGCTGCTTGGAAGGAACGGGATCCTCACCAACCTGGTGAAGCGCGTCATCGGTTTTCAGCTCCCGTCAATCTATGGCGCGTCGGGGATCATCCTGGCCTTCACCCTGGGGTACTTCCCGTACGTCTTCCTGCTGGCCTACGGCGCGCTGGCCTCGGCCGATCCCTCCCTGGAGGAGAGCGCGCAGATCATGGGGGCCGATCGCTGGCGCATCACCCGGACGATCACGCTGCCGCTGGTGACGCCGGCCATCGCCGCCGGCATGGTCATCATCTTCATGCAATCGCTGGGAAGCTTCGGCGTGCCCGCCGTGCTGGGAGGGGAGTACTACGTCCTCACGACGCTGATCTACTTCCAGATCGTCGGCTACTTCGACCTGAACGCCGCCGGCGCCATCGCCCTGGTGAGCGTCGGATTCACCGCGGTCTCCCTCTTCCTCCTGCACCACCTCAGCCAGCGGCGCGGCTACATCACCGTGACCGGCGCCACGCGGGCGGCGAGGGAGCTGCAGGGACGCGGGATCCGGGTCGTCGCCATGGCCTACTGCGTCCTGGTCCTGGGGGTGGCCCTGGTTCCCCACCTGATAATCCTGATGACCTCGTTCGCGGAGACGTGGGGGAGGGGAGCGCTGCCGACGGCATTTTCCCTGGGAAACTACCGGCGGGTGTTCGCGAACGCCTGGGCTCCGATGCAGAACAGCCTGTTCTTGGCCACGGTGGCCACGGTCGCCGCGGGCGTGCTGGGCACCTTGATGGCCTACGTGGCCGTCCGCAAAGCCCTGCGCAGCCGGTGGGTCCTGGATCTCACCATCACGCTGCCCTTCGTCTTCCCGGGCATCGCGGTGGGGGTGGCGATCCTGAGCGGGTTCTCTTCGGGCCCGCTGGTGCTGAGCGGCACCTGGATGATCCTGGCGGTGGCCTACCTGATCCGGCGCATGCCCTACATCTTCCGCTCGGCCAGTGCGGCCCTGACGCAGATTGACCCGGCCATGGAAGAAGCCTCGGCAACCTGCGGCGCCGCCTGGCTTCGCACCTTCTCCCGGATCACGTTTCCCCTGATGCTCCCGGGCATCCTGGCCGGGGCGAGCATCACGTTCTCCACGTTGCTCGGCGAGCTGTCCACCACCATCATCCTCTACTCGGCGCAGTGGAAGACGATGACGGTGGCGATCTACGAGTATCTCCTCGCCGACCTCCTGGGCCCGGCTTCTGCGCTGGGGACCCTGCTGACCGTGGCCGTCCTGGCCTCTATGCTCCTCGCCAACAAGCTCCTCGGCCGCACCCTCGGTTCGCTGTTCCGGATGGTGTAGCCCGGGTAGAACCCTTCAACCGCCAAGACGCCAAGGCCGCCAAGGGGACCAATGCATCCGCAGATTCCGCAGATTCAGAAGATGGGGTCAGGCTTGCATAACTGCGTAACCTCCGCCCCACCTTCTCTCGGCACTCGGCTCTCGACTCTATATCCGGTACTCCTTCAGTTCTTCCGGAATCTCCACCGATCCCCCGAAGGACTGCATTGCCTCCTGGCGCAGCTCGTCCACGCGACCATGCAGATCCGCGCTGAAGTGGCAGAGGAACAGGCGCTTCACGCCGGCCTGCTTGGCCACCTCGCCAGCCTGGTAGCCCGTCGTGTGACCGTCCGCGGCCGCCCGCGCCGCGTCCGAGTGGGCAAACGTCGCCTCCTGGATCAGGATGTCGGCCCCCCGGGCCAGGGCGACCAGGGACGGACAGGGGCTCGTGTCACTGCTGTAGACGACCGTTCCGCGTTCGCCCGGCGAATCGAACTCCACCCGGAGGCCGATGTTCGGCGCCCCATGCTTGACCGGCGTGGAGAGTACCCTGAACCCTTTGGCCCGGAGCACCTCGTTCCCCTCCTTCGCCGGGATCTCGTGCTGCTCGATCCGGTACGGCATCTTCTCCTCCAGCGGGAACAGGTCCAGGAACCCCCGGAGGATTTTCATGGTTTCAGCGAGAGCGTACACGTGAAGTGTTGCCCGGCGCCCCGCCAATCCCATGTTGTGGGCCAGCGAGGGGATGCCGTACACGTGATCCACGTGACGGTGGGTGACGATTAGCGAGGATACCCGCATGGGGTCCAGCCCCGCCTTCAGGATCTTCTGGTACGGGCTCCCCGAGCAGTCCACCAGGACGACCTCGTCCTTCGAGTAATAGACCAAAGCCGTGTTGTCCCGGTCGGGCGATGGGACCGCGCCGGAGGTTCCGAAGAATTGAAGGGGCATGGCGATCTCCTCTGGGATGTGAGACGGGCGAGGGTGCCTCGCGCGGCCATGAAGGATCCGGGTTGACGCCGATCATGCTATCAAAGCCGGTTTTAGCGTGTCCACGGGAATCTCCGCATCGCGGCGCGGTACCGATTTCCCGCTCCGTCGGCGCAATCCCACTAGGCGAGTTTTCTCGTACTTCGAGAGACCGCGGATCGTCGCCCACTACCACGACAGCGGGCCTATGACGTGGTTCGCCTACGGCCCCGCGTGGACCAGTACGCGGCACAGGGTCGGCTCGGACTTCGTCACGCGGGCTGATAGGTCCTCTAGCTTGGGCCGGGACGCCCAGACCTTGGGGTAAGGTTCGCGGAAGACGCTACAGAGGTAGGGATGATTCGAGCCTTCGCCTTTCATCCGACCCTTATCGCTGCTTGCCTTTCCTGCAACTCGGCAATCGTCTGTTCCAACCTAAGCGCGTAAGATGCGGAGGCACTCCTTAGCAATTGGAGGATGACGAACAGTCCGTAGTCGAGGGCGATTACAGCCCATCTGGGCGACAGAGGGGTTCCTCCTAAGTGAATCGGGTGGTGCGGAGAAGGCATGTATTCCACCAAGTCAGTCAGGTGGGCGGGCTCGCAAGCTAACCTATATACGCGATCATACCATTCCGGGAGATTTGGCTTGACTGCCGCGGCCGCTTTCTCCACGGTCGCCTCCCGCTTTTTGAAGTGACGCCATTCAGTCTCTAAGCCCTGGGTGGCCTCATTCAATGCCTCCTGCCAACGTTCAACATCATCCCCCTTCGCATATTTCTGATTCCTCTCGTGGAATCTCAGTGTTTCTTCTATGCCCTTCGCGAAGAGGAGCCTAGCCCTTGTCTCTCCTGCATCCTGGGCAACCCAATAAAACCAGATGAAAGTCTCAATCACGGTCTTCAAGTGGTGCATCGCTCCTGAACGCCGCTGCCGCGCATCCTCACTGAGGGCTTCAAAAGAGTCGTACATCTTGAGAGCTGAGCCGATCAAAACACGCTCTCGAAAACTTTGTGATTGACTCCCCTTTTGGATGCGCTGACGCACCTGATTGATGATATGCTCACCAAGAGTCTGTATCTCCTCCGCGAGGCCTAGATAGGCCTGCAACTTCAGATGTCTGGACATCTACGCCGCATCCCGGATACCTGTAGTGTGCACCGGGTCGGCCACCCGGTAGCGGAGCTTCAGGTTGGCATGGGGCAGTGTGACTTCCAGCGCGTTCAGCTCCGCGCAGAGCCCCGCCGCCGCCCGGTGGAACCGGGGCGGGCTGAGGGGTTCGAGCTCGACCGTGAGGGTGTCCCCCTCCACCGCCAAGGCCCCCTTGGCCTGGGTGAGGATGCGGAGGAGGGCCCGCACGTCGTGGGGGTTATCGTGGTGGGGCCGGAGCCGGGTGAGCAGCCACTCCTCGGCTTGGTAGGCGCAGCACTTCAGGGCGTCCAGGAGGGCTTTCTTCTCCAGCCGGAGGGCCTCCGAGGCCCCGGCCGGGCCAGCCTCGGAGAGGCGGACGCGGGGCCCGACAGCGGGCCGGGCCGCCAGGAGCTTGGCGAGCTGGGCCTCCCGCCGCCGCAGGGTTTGCACCTCGGCCCGATGGCGAGCTCGGAGCCCCCGGACGGTGCGCCCCCGGTTCGGCCGCTCTAGGAGGGCGGCCCCCAGGCGCTCGCGGAGGGCGGCGAGTTCCGCCCGCAGGACCTGGATCTGCCGGGTCAGGGCCTTCTTCGCCGGGTTGGGGATCTCCCGATCCTCCGCCGGGCCGGCTTCATAGGTGACCAGGGCATCCAGGAGGTAGTGCTGCTTCATTGTGCTTGCGGTGGCAGGCATCCAGCGAATCGTGCAACCGGGCGATACTGGGGGCGGCATCTTGCCCGGCGGTGCGACCGGAATAGCTGCCCGGATTCATCCACGGAAAGGAGATGGCGATGGGGGTCCTGGATCGCTTTCGTCTCGACGGAAAGCGGCTCTTCATTACCGGGGGAAGTCGCGGTCTTGGCCGCGAAATGGCGCTCGCGATTGCCGACGTGGGTGCCGACGTGATCCTGGTCGGCCGAGACCCCACGAGTCTGGAGAAGACGGCAGCGGACATCCGCAGCTTCGGCCGAAACGCATGGCCCATCCAGGCGGACGTGGGCGTGCCCGAGGAGTGCGAACTGGTCTGCCGCACCGCCCTTCAGCAGTTCGGTCCGATCGACATCTTGATCAACAATGTTGGCGGCCGCCGCGCCAATATCACAACGCAGGAAATGCCCCTGGACACGTGGCGCCAGCTGATGGACCTGAACCTGACGAGCACGTTCCTCTGCACGAAGATGATCGGGGGGGCCATGGTAGCCCGGGGGAAGGGGGGACGGGTCATCAACATCGCCTCGATCAACGCCCTGGTGGCAAATCGCCGGATCGCCGGCCGGCACTATGAAACGGCCAAAGCCGCAGTCCTGCAGTTCACCCGGGCCACCGCCGCCGACTGGGCGCCCTTCGGCGTCACCGTCAACGCCATCCTCCCGGGCGGGTTCATGACCGAGCCGAACCTGCGCTGGGCCAGGGAGTACCCCGAGGTCATCGAGACCTTCAAGACGCAGATTCCGATGGGCGACTTCGGCAGGCCGGAGGGTCTCGGCCCCCTGGCCGTCTACCTGGCGAGCGACGCCTCGCGCTACATGACCGGCGCGGCCCTCGTCATCGACGGCGGCTACACGCTCTGGTGACCCGTCGTAGAGGGGGATCACCGGGGGGGTATTGTACTGTGCGGTGCGTAAGATAGGCGACAGGTCACCTGGCACCGCACAGTCCGGGGGAGAGTCCGAGGAGGGGCGGCGGCCCGCCCCTCTCGGTCGGGTACCCGCGCCTGAGGCGTGGGTGCGCGGGGAGGGCCGAGGACTTGCGGCGTGCCCTGCAAGTCCGGGGGCCTTCCCCGCGAACGAAGCGGCGCGAGCGAACGTGTAGCCTAAGTTTCGCGCCGCTGAGTAAGGTCGGGGTCAGACATTGGTAATTTTATATTCGCTCTCCTTGATCCCGCCGACGCCACCTTCAGTTCTCGATTCTGCAACTTTCCCTTGACACCGAAACGGGGGACGCCGATTCTTCGTCTCATGGCGAATGACAGAGGGGCGTTGGGCTGCTCAGCGAAATCTCCCGGGTCGGTGCCGACAGAGCCCGACAGCGCCGAAGAGGATTCCGGCCGGGCCACCTTCGGCTGGTTCCTGCTCCTGTTTTTTCTCCTCAACGTTGGTCAGGGGGTCTTCGCGCCTTTGCTCCCGCAGATCATGGACGGCCTCGGCCTCAGCTTTGTCTCTGCGGGGATCCTCGGAGCATCGTTGGGCGTGGCCCGATTCGTGGTTGACCTGCCCGCAGGCATCCTGGCCGAGAGGCTAAGCATCCCCCGCATCCTGCACATCGCCATGGCCCTGCAACTTGTGGGCACCGGCCTCTCCGCCTTGGCGACCTCCCTTGCCGCGATGCTCCTCGCTCGCGGACTCATCGGCCTGGGGTCCGGGATGAGCATGGTGGTGGCCATCCTGTACCTGATGCGTCGAAGTCCAGCCGAGCGGCGGATGCGCTGGGCCAACGTGTACGAGGTGGCCGTGATCGGCGGCATGAGCATCAGCTCCGAGCTGGCGGGGATGGTCGCCGCCTGGCGAGGCTGGCGGTGGAGCTTCGCCTTGGCTGCCGGGGTGCTCGGGCTCGCCTGGCTGGTGGCCGCCCTCAGGGTCGCGCCCGGCATCCGGCACCTCCTGGACGACGGGGATCCCCCCGCGCCAGCCTCCTCGCAGGGAGTGCGCCGCCTGGATGCCGGGATCCTGGCCGTGTACTTCGCCATCTTCGCCCAGGCCTTCACGTGGGGAGGCGCGATCTCGACCCTCCTTCCGCTGTATGGAGGACGGGCCCTGATGTTGAGCCCGGAGGTCATCGGGCGCACCATGGCCATCGCCTTCGCCGTCGAGGTCTGCCTGCTGTTCCCGGTTGGCTGGGCCTCGGATGTCCTCGGGAAAGTCCGGGTCATGATCCCGGGATTCCTTGCGATGCTGGTCGGGACGGTCGTCGCCCCCGCCACGCGGGGCGGGCTGGGGTACGGCGTCGCCTACTCCTTGGTGGTTGCGGGCATGGCGGTCTGGATGGTCCCGCCGGCCTTACTGAGCGAGCGGTTGCCGAGCGGCTTCAGCGGGCGGGTCGCGGGATTCTACCGCCTGGTGATCGACGTGGGGATCATCGTGGGACCGGCCTTGATCGGCCTCGCGATCGAGTGGTGGGGATTCCAGATGGCGGCCGGCGCCGTTGCGGCGGTGCTCGTGAGCTCGATCTGTCTCAGTGGAACCTTGATCCGCGGCGTTGTAGGCCAGGGCGACCGGATACGGTAAGGAAAAATGTGCCGGACACGATCCACCCTTGCACCAAGCCGGCCGCGCCCGGGTTTCCATTCGATGGCCTGCCTTCATCTCCGTAAACCGGGACGTTGCCGAGTATGTCAACTTGGCTTGGGCTGCGCTCCATGCCAGCCAAGAACCGGCCTTGTCAGCCGGGACGTTGCTCGAACAGTTCGATTGCCCGATCCTGCTGTGGGCCGCGCCTGCCCGATGTAGAGGGGATGCTCGTTCCTTCGTCTCCTTAGCCTTGAACGAATGGATGGCGAAGTATGTAGGGAAAGTGTGAAGGTCATTGACGAGAGGCCTGGCCATTTCTTCGTTGTCAAGACAAGAACCTCGCCCGCGACGTCAATGCGCCATGCCCAGGTTGTAGAACCTCTTCGTCCGAGGATTCTCTCCCGAGGCATTTGCCCCCCAATCGTAGTGGCTCCTGACGATTGCGGAGTGCGGAATTTAAACTGAATGCAGAAAAGCTAGAGGAACCCGATTGGCGAATGCGGAATAGAGAGGGTGGGCAGGGGCATTCTGGTCTGCGTCGTCGCTGCCTGACGTGCCCAACTGGCCCGCCAATTTGATGCGACTCGGGCCGGACTCATATGAGGATGCCACAGACCTGACGAGGACCAACTTGGAGCGCCTGGCCCTGGTGCGAGACCGCGCGAGACATTTTCGCGAGATCCGGCGGGAACTGGAGTCGCTCAGCAGGAAGCCAGGCGAGGGCAGATAGGCGATGCGCACAAGAGACTACCTCTAGCAGCGATGCGTGGCCACCCTGAAGTTTTCGATGCCATCGGCTGGAGGTTCAAATGGAGATGGAAAGTGCTCCTCGCGGTTGCATTTCGCCCCTGCTTTCGAGCATCCCGAGGAGTGCGAGTACAGCCGGATGCAGTTGGTTGGATCAAGAACAACCCATGGCTGAACCACAGGGGCGTGGGGAAATGGGCTGTGATCTTCCATTTCCTCCCTTGGCCCCCAGGGGATACGTTCTGGTTGGTTCGCCGAGACTGATGCCTCCGTCGGGAAAGCTATTGAGACGGAGGGGCCCCTAGGGATGAGCGACAGGGAAGGGGCTCTTCTGGGGGAACTCGTGCTGGCCCATGCGTTCGAGTTCCAGGCCCTGCTGAACGTGCTGGAACGGCAAGGGTTAATCACCCGGGGCGAGGCGCTGGAGGAGATCAGGCGGCTCCGAGAGAAGGCGCCAAAGGCCGGGAAGGTGTGGTAGACTAACTCGCGGACGCCGAAGGGAATGATCAGGAACGCTACCGCGCTGGGGTCCGCGCAATAGACCGGTCGGCCACGACTGAGGAGGAGAGCGGCAGATGGGGATCGGAATCCGCCTCGGCGCTGGCGCAATCGTCCTCGTGCTTTGGGTGATGCCATGGGGAGTTCGTGGAGCGGAAGCCGAACCCTCTGAATCTTGCCGAAACCTTGCAGCCCGCTTCGCGGCTGCACCGGCGCAATTGGATTTGAAGGCGCTTGCTACGTTGGGGACCTGTCTCACGACCGAGATCGGTGAACGCGTCGGGGCCACAGGACCTTCCGCAGCACCCCGGGAGGAGACCCCAACCCCCCCAGCCCCTCAGGAGGAGCCCTCGCCTCCGCCAGCATCTCGGGAGGGGACGTCGCCACCACAGGCACGCCAGTACGGGAACTGGCCACCGCCCGCGCCCTGGATGGAGCATTGGCCTTCTCCCAATCCCTGGTAGCCGTGATGCCTGGTACGAGGGACTCAGAAGCGGAGTGCGATGTCAGCCGGGACGTTGCTCGAAAAGTTCGATTTCCGGCTGCTGCGGCCTGCCGAGGGCCGCTCTCCTCGGGAGTGCCTCCCCGCCGCAGCGTAGTGGCATAGTGCAAATGCAGAATTCGGAATGCGAAATCGAGGGAGCAGCGGAGCAGAGGAGACAAGGGGAAGGGGGGACAACCAGATTGCGGAATGCGGAATTCGGAATGCGGAATGACAAGAGTAATGAGGGAGGTTGGCGCTTCTGTCACTTTAAGGCTTTCCCGATTTCACGCGGAAGGACCTAAGGACTCCGTGAGCCCCTCACCTGGCGTTGACCAGCCCACAAGTTCAGTCGCATCTGACTCGCCCCCGCCGCCCCGCCAAGCCGGCGTGCGCCCCGGGCCTCCGTATTGACAACCCACCCCGCGAAGCGTAGCTTTCTTGTAGGGCGTCCCGCCTAACACCGTTCCCCAATGGGGTGCCCACCTGCTCCCAGCGCGTTCACCGGGCCGGCTCGGCCCGTCATATTCCTGATCTTCCTCGGAACACATTTGAGCTGGCGTCCCCATCGAACCAATCCACCGGGGCACGTCGATCCGTGCGCCGAGGCATAGAGAGACCATAAATGCAATGAGTTATGCGATGCCTCGGACAGGAAACTCAGGGGGGTTATACTGCGAGGAGACAAGGCGAAGGATCTTGTACGGAACGAGATAATACATAGATGCGCCGCCGCGACGCCGTCGGCGCATCGGGGCGGCGGCTGAACCCATCCTGGTGCCGGGGCCGCTCGCGCGGCCCATCACGCGGTTGAAGCCGACCACGCTCGCGTGCCTGTGGCTTCGCTCCGCACACTCACGTGGCGGCTTAACCGCGACGCCGTTAGACCGCTATGGATTCATGAGTATGTATGCGGAAAACCTAAAAGCCGTCCTTACTGGGGGCCGTTGCCGGTTTTGTCGTCTTAGCCCTTGCCCCATTCTAAGCGGGAGGGCTCGCCGACCCTACTTCCTCCCGCGTAAACTGGGCCGCGCTGGGCCGTGAGTCGATTCTTTCCCCCGGTATGCAGTCGGGGCTCCTCACCGCCTGTCGCAGTGACAATCGTGGGGTGAGTGACCGGCTGCGCCCGCTGCCACCGGCAGGCCAAGGAGGAGTACTGGCTGCGGGAAGGGGTGAGAGCAAGGGAAGGCTGGGGACGGAGCTGCGGTGTCCGACCCAGGCCAGCAGTCCTTCCAACGTTCTCGAAAGGGGGAGGCCATGAACCTGTCGATGGGGAACAAGAATGTCGTGATCGGGCTGATCGTACTGATGGTGTGCCTGTCCATGACGTTCTTTATCGAGCGAACCGCCGCCCTCCACGGGTTCCACGCCAAGGCAGCGGCGGTGGTTCTGGAGACCAAGAACTCGCCGAATCTCCTGGACCATCAGATCACGGATGTGCGAAAGGGCCCCGCGTACCGGATAGGCGGCATCTACTTCACCAACTACTATCCCGCCTCGTACGTGCCCGTGCCGAACTTTTACCGAGATGCCGGCTACAACATGCGGCTATACGCCTGGATGTTCGCGCTGTTCAACATCGCGATCGGCGTCATCGTGGGCATGCAGACGCAGGCCAGCCAGCCGCTGCGCGCGTGGGCCTCGTGGCTGGCGGTGATCGGGGTGATCCTGTATCCGCTCCGCGATGCCGTGTACTTCTGGGGGCGCCGGTTGAATCCTGACTTCTCGGCCGGGCCGCCCGGGCCGTATCTTTACCCCATCATGTGGATCGCGGGCACGGTGATGTTCCTTGCGCTGCTCTTCTCGCTCCTGGTGTTTGTCCGGGGGACGCGGCAGGCAGCTGCCAAATGATCGAGCCGGCTCGCCAACGCCGGAGCAGCCCCGCTGCGCCAGGGCTCGTGCCCATGGTCCGCGGCCTCCCACCTGGGACGCTCCGAGCCGGTGAATTGAGTTGCCGACCGTGACCTGGAAACTACTCATGCGCCGGATCGCCAAGCGGTTGGAGCGCCACGTCGGCGGTCCCGGCGCATCTCAGCAGAGCCATCACCAGAGGCAGGATACACCACAAAGGCACGCAGCGGGAAAGCCACGCGGTGACCCTCGCATCTTCGGGCCTGCGGGGCGATCAAAGGGAAGAATATCATGGAGCTGATGGGGTCGGTCGCCATCGTGACCGGCTGCACGGGCGGGCTCGGGCAGCGCATCTGTCGGGCGTTTGCCGAACACGGCACGCAGGTGGCCGGGGTCTACGTGCAGTCGAAGGAGCAGGCCGAGGCGTTCGCCCGGGAGTGGTCGGCCCTCGGGCCGCGCTGCCTCGCCGTCCAGGCCGACGTCAACGACCCGGAGCAGATCATACGAATGGTCGACCGCGTGCTGGAAACGTACGGCCGGATCGACATCCTCGTCAACAACGCCGCCTACAACCAACTGGTCCCGTTCAAGGACCTGGAGGGCCTGACGCGGGACCTCTGGGACCACATCCTGCTCGCCAACCTGACCTCGCCCTTCCTGTGCGTCAAGGCGGTGGCACCGATCATGCGCAAGCAGAAGCGCGGCCGGATCGTGAACGTGGCGTCGATCGCCGGCCTCGCGCCGCTGGGCAGCAGCATCGCCTACGCCGTCTCGAAGGCGGGCCTCATCCACCTGACCCGCTGCCTGGCGGTCGCCCTCGGGCCGGACGTGGCGGTGAACGCGGTCGCGCCCGGCACGATGCTGGGCACCCGGATGACGGCGCGGCTGGACCCGGCACTAATCGAGCGGACGACCAAGAACGCGGCCCTGCAGAAGCCGGTGGAGCGCGACGATGTGGCCCACCAGATCGTCGAGTTCTGCCGCAGCGACAGCACGACCGGCCAGGTGCTCGTCCTCGACTCGGGCGTGGTGTACCACTAG
>Ga0315285_10004571_pt1 | contig 14354 bp, 10 predicted proteins | sample YL17G09_36_MG_FD_203698 | JGI IMG/M metagenome (GOLD analysis project Ga0315285, IMG submission 203698) | Sediment microbial communities from Yellowstone Lake, YNP, Wyoming, USA - YL17G09_36 | ecosystem: Environmental > Aquatic > Freshwater > Lake > Sediment | place: USA: Wyoming | collected...
ACCTCGATCACCAGTCGGCCATGAGGCGCATTGAGCAGGGCGTCCGCCGAGCTCAAGATGCCATTGGCCCAGCTGATCTTGTCGGCCAGGGTGCCCATCAATGTCTGGGCTTCACCTAGCTTTGCGTTGCTGGGTTGGGCCTGAGCGACAAGATTGACCAGGTTGTTGCGGGCATTCACGCCCGCTTCCATGGCCGTCTCACATTCGGCTTTCTTGGCCGCGATCACCAGATAGTCTGGGCTGGCCGCGTTGAGCGCTTGCTCGAGCGCAGCGCAGGTTCCGTCGATGTCGCTCACCGCGTCGTTACCTTCGGTAATGACGTTTGTGAGGTCGACGTCGGGCGTCACCACACTGTTCGAGTCCTTGAGGATGAGAACGTACACGTCGGGTTCCGACGGTGAGTCGGAGACGTTGACCATTTGCGGCCAGTCTCCATCCCGCTCCTTCCCTTCGGGGATGGAGTAGGTGGCCTGGCAGTCGCCGGGGTTGAGGTTCTCATCACCGTTGACGGTGCCGAAGAGGGCGACGCCATTCTCGGAAACCTTTTCGAAGGTGCCGATCTGGTCAGCGCCGTCATCGGCCTGGCCGGTGACGCACTTCAGGGTGAAGTGCACCACGTCGGTCGTGTTGGCGGTGCCGTCCTGGTTCTGAACTAGGAACTGCCCGTCGGTGAAGGTCTTGGCGTCGTTCTCGCCTCCACAGTTGAGGGTTGTGGCCACACACAGAAAGGCGGCCAGGGTCATCAGGGTGGTACGCATGGTAGCCTCCTTTGCAAAAAAGTTGTTGAAGGTTTGGAAAGCAAAGAACTTGTTGAAATTTTTGGTCATTGCTGACCTCCTTGTTCATCCCTCGCGGGATTGGTTTGAGCGCCTCTCCCGCGAGGGGAAAGGAGGCGCATGGTTTCTTGTTGAGCTGCCTTATCGGTAGCGCCCCAGGTTCCAAGGGGAACACAGAACGCTACCGATAAGGTGTGCATAATAAAAAGTATTTTTTCCGTAAACTCAATAAGATATCCGAGCGCGGAGCTTTCAAGCAGGCGTAGCGAGGAGTCGACATGGGTCTCGAGGGACCCATGAGAAGCTCGCGAAGCTGAGCGAGAAAGCGATGCGCGAGACCTTGAGCTTGGGAAAGACTGAAAACCTTCGCAAAGGTTTTCGGAATATATTGCAAGCGAGTTGTTAAGGATCGCTGCTCTTCGATAATTCTGTGCATTGCACAAAACGGCCGAAAGGTGCAGGAAAACCATTGTATCATATATATAGAGAATGTCAAGAGTTTTTTGCCTCACCCCCCTCTACGCCTATGGCCGCAGAGGGCCCCTCTCCTTGGGGGAGGGCTAGGCCACACATCGCCAGAATTTTTTCAATAACTCCGTCAATATTATGGATTACCTCAAAGTTAGGCACCCGTAAAATTTGGTATCCCTTCTGTATGATTATTTCATCCCTTTCTTGATCTTGTTTCATTTGTGCTGGTTCTTCGTGATGGCCACCATCGAGTTCGATAATAAAATTTTTTTCGATACAACAAAAATCAGCAATAAAGGGAACAATAGGGAATTGTCGTCTAAATTTTAGATTATTTAATCGTCGATTTTTTAAATATTCCCAAAGAATCGCCTCATGATAGGTTTGCTTGCGCCTAAGTTTTCGGGCGCGTGGTTTTAAAAGTGGATAAGTCGTTTTGAAATCATAAGAGCAATTAAGTGATTGATGAATGTTCATTGGAATACAAAAAAAATTTACGGTTAACAAGTATAACATGATGGTCAAGATTTGCGGAGTGTAATGAATAATAACCCCTCTCCTTCTGGATGAGAGGGGCCCTCTGCCCGCCCAAAGCGGGCAGAGGGGGGTGAGGCAAAAACCCACAACGAAAACGCCGCCAGCAGGATGCTGAGCGGCGTTTGTATTAGGCGGGAAGTTCCAAGGCAATCCCTTTGCAGGGACACCTGTGAACAAACTGGAACTCGCTTGCAGAGGAGGTTTCGCTAGAAGGTGTAGCGAAGCCCGAACGTGAACCCCATTCCGCTGAGGGTGAGGTCGGGGGTATTAACACCCCAACGACGTCCTGACGGAACGGTGGTGGGCAGGTAACGGTAGGCCGCCCCAGCCACCAATGAGAAGCCCTTACCGAGCGCGAACTCACCTTCGAGTCCCGCGCCGGCGCCGATGTTCGGCTGGAAGTAGAACTCACCCACCAGCCGGAGGGTCAGCCAACTGAAGGGCTTGAGCCCAAACTTTGCAGTCAGGGCGCCCACGAACTGGTCGCTGTCTTTCTTGGCCCGGTCGGCGTTGGCCGTGGGATGGCTGCCGCCGATCACATTCATATACCCCACCTTAGCCCCGGTCCCGAGTACGAGCCCATTGCTGAACTCGTGCTCGTAGTTGAACTCGACCAAGATGCCGACCCCGACCCCACCTTTGGCACGGTCGATGTTCTTCATGTTTACGTCCGCATCACCCACCACTCCAATCTGAAAGTGATCGATGCTCTGCGGAGGCGGCGGGGGAGGAACAATGATCTCGGCACACACCCTGATGGCGTCGGCAGCGATTTCGGGCACTTTGTCCGTGCCCTGATCGAGGCTGCCGTCTTCCAAAACGGTAGCGACCACGTCGGTGCGACTGTCGTCCGTCTTGGTAATTCGCAGGTGCTTAGGCCCGCCCACACCGGTCGCTTTGCAGCCGGCCAGGGGTGGCGGCGGGGGCGGCTCCGGCGGGAGGGGATTCAGCGCGGGGTTGTACCACACCCGGAGGGGTCCTTTGGTGGAAATGAGCACTTCACCCGAGGAGACATCCTTGAGTTCCCACAGACCATTGGTCTGCTCAAGCGTGCCAGCTTTGAAGCTGGCGCCCGAGGCCACGGTCACGATGTGACCCACGCCATCCTCTGGCTTGATCTCATAACTGCCGAGCTCAAGCGTCAGGGGTTGAGTGAGCCGTTTCTGCTCACCTTCAGGCAGGGACGCAAGCGCGGCCCACGCATAGAGCATGAGCTCATCGCTCTGGATGGTGACTTTATCCGTCTGAAGGCGGGTCACCTTTTTGACGATGTCCGAGGCCTCTTTGCTGAGGTTTTCAGGCACCGTACCCAAATCTTTCTCGAGCTGTTTCCAATAGAGCTCAGCCACAGGGTCTCCTGTAGCGTTATTCCACCGGATATCGCTCATGGCTTTCACATACTCCTGCCAGGCCGTCTCGATTTCTTCGAGCGGCTTGCTCAGGGTGGGAACGTGCGTTGCGTTGAGTTTGCCCTTCGCCGCGGACTTGAGGTCAGTGACGAGGGTCTGCAGGGTTCCGAACTTGTTTCGGAACACCTCCCTCAAGGCCCGCACTGAACCGATATTTGTGCGGGTGAAATTGTCAGCCTCGTAAACTGCATCCGCCTCACCCTGGAGGTCAGTCAGTGCAAAACGGTTGCCGGCGATCTCGAGATTGTCGACCATGTTGTCGAAATTGGCAACCTCGATTGCGGCCTGGATGGAGGCCTTGGTGGACTTGTTGGCTTTCTTGTCTTTGAGGAGCTCCTCGAGCCCCAGCTTGATCTTGGCTTTACGGCCCTCGACGTTCTTCACCTGGGCGTTGGTCGCATCGGTGAGATCGAGCATCGTCTTCGCCTTTGCAAAGAACTTAAGGCTCTGAATCTTGGTCGGATCCTGCACGATGGGTGCAGGGTGCCCGGCCGAGGGGGGTGCCCCATTGCCGAGCTCGCTGGCGCAGTTGCCCAGGATCTCCTTGGCCTTGGCTTCGTTGCACTGGTGCGCCGCGAGGAGGGTGGAAAGATGCTGGGAACAGTTCCGCGAAGCCTCCAGATCGCTGTTGATGCTGCCGATGAAAAGTTGCAACTTGGCATCCGTTGCAGGGTTGCACTCCGCCTTTGCGGCGGGGGTGGCGAGCAGCATAATGGCTGCCGCCGTCAGGGTGACGATGGTCTTCATGGTGTTCCTCCTAGTCAAAAGGTTGAAGGCTTGGAAAACAAAAAACTTGTTGAGATTACTGGTCATTGCTGACCTCCTGTCTCATCCCTCGCGGGATTGTTGTGAGCGCCTCTCCCGCGAGGGGAAAGGAGGCGCGTGTTTACTTTTAATCGCCTTATCGGTAGCGCCCTAGGTTCCAATCTGGAACACAGAACGCTACCGGCGAGGCGCATTATTAATTAGTTTTTTTTCCATAAACCCGTTATATATATTCTGAGCCTGAGGGGTACGAGCAAGCGTAGCAAAAACCCGAGCGGGTCTTGTGGGTCCCACGAACTAAGTTGCGAGCAGCGCGGGCCGCAGTGAAAGGAATCCCGCAAGGCGGGATGACTAAAACGAAGGCTTTCGGTTCCAAAATCCGCGAAGAGGATTTTGTGAAAAGAAAAGCGATGCCCAATTAAGGGAAGTTTGTGAAGCTAAGCGAGTATTCCGAAGGCGAAACATTGAACGGGAAAAGGCCGAAAAACCAAAGCGGTTTTTCGGAATATAACTAGTAGGGCAACGCTTGAATTCATTGCAAAGTCCTCAGCTCGACAAGTCGAGAATCGTACTTTTCTTCTGAATTCATCCTCGCTTCAGTCGTCCTCACCGCTTTGGGTTCGGACTCCTTGCGCTTCGGAACGCGTCGCTCGCTACTTTCTGCAAGCGAGTTGTTAAGGATCACTACACTTCGAATATTCTATACATAAGCATAAAATGGCCGAAAGGTGCAGGCAAACATTCTATCATATATATAAGAAATGTCAATAGTTTTTGCTAACTTAATTCTCCCCCTGATTAAGGGGGAGTCCCGCCTCCACAATATGTTAATGGCGGGGAAGGGGTCATTTCTCCGGTCATGGTGAAGACCCCCACACTCACCTAGGATAAGGTTGTGTCTCGGGGGTCTTCGGATTAGATGGGTCTGTGCTACCCTCTCACTCCATGAATGGAGGACGGGTGACACAGAAATAGCAGGGGGAAATCACTAGAGGCCAGCGGCTTTGTTGATGGCTGCCATGAACCTCTCATCAGCCGGTTTCTGCGGATTGGCTGCGAAGGTCGAGGCCATGGTCGCTAGAGCATCACTGAGGTGGGTTTTGACCGTGCGTTCAGCAGTCTGACCAACCGTCTCAGGAATTGACTCGAACTGCTGTTGAAGTGTCGTCACCTTTCCTTCGAGGTCAGCGAGCCGCTGCTCCGAAGCTCCGTCGAGCCCGGCGCATTGCGCTGGAGGCGGAGTGAGAACTGTGGGAGGGGCATCGGCCTTCTGGTCGGTCGGCTTTGCACCGCCGCCGCCACCTACGCCACCATGGGGTGAGGAGCCGGAGCCGCGGTTCTTCTTCACGACGACGCCGATCCCGACCCCGGCCAAAAGGGCAACCGCAGCGGCTACAACGAACATCCACCACGGATAGCCCTCGGGGGGGCGGGGGGCGTTGAGCGCGGCCCAGCTGGCGCCGTCGAACGGCGCTTTGGCCACGATTCCCGTGCCGGTGATCTCACAGACTTTCTTGTCGCAGCCGGTGATGTTCACCTCGGTCATGCCCGCGCCGCATTTGCCGGCGTCGAGCTTGCACTCCTGGAACCAGGGGTCCCAGGTCGGAGCAGTTTCCCCGTCCTTGACGACGGTCTTGCCATCGCAGGTGCTGATGCAAACCTCCTTGTCCTTGTCGCCCTTAGGCGAAGAGCCGGCGGGGCAGTCGGGGCAGGGATCCTTCGCGGGGATCTCTGCCTGGAGCGAGGGGCACCACTTGGTGGTCTTGCCGCCGCCCTTGCAGGTATTTTTCACGGCGAGTATGCATTCGCCGTATACCTCGGGATCCTCTCCATGGACCGTGCCGCAGCGGCCGAGCATGCTCGTCTTCACGGAGCAGTCGGGTGCCTTGAGATAGGCGTCGATGGTGGCATCACCACCCGTATAGGCCGCTTGGGCCAAACCGCACCAAAGTGCCGTGGCCAAAGCGGTAGCTACAATCATTAACCTGTTCATGGCTTTCTCCTTGTTGAAAGGGCTGCGCCCGCCTAAGCAAAGCGCAGCAAGTTTGAGTACGAGGCCTACTTTTTCTTGAACTTATTGTAGAGCAGGATGAAGGCCCCAATCAGGGCCGCGCCTACCACGAAACTGATCACAATGAAGATCCAGTGGAAGCCAGTGCACTCCTCCTTTTGAGAGTGCGCGGGCGTCGCTTGCAAGCGATCCAGCATTGCGCTGGGGTCCGCGGGTTCCTTCACAATGATCCACGGATTCTCTCCGAACCCGCAGATCGGTTGCTTGGAAAGGGCTTCCAGAACCACTTCTGTGGTGTTCTGGGGGCAGGGTTTGCAGGCGCCCTTTTTGACCCATTTCTGGGCGTAGGGGCACCACTCCAGTGAATCCCCGCACTTCACCGCCTTCACGGCTTCCACACATTTGGAGTAGATATCGGGTGGGGGATCCGTGTCGGCATATACCGTACCGCACCGCCCGATCATGCTCTGTTTCAGAGAGCAATCGGGTTTGGCCAGAAAGGCCTTGAGCGTCGCGTCATCCCCGCCTGCTTTCGTAAATATCTGCAGGGGGGTTAGGGCGTACGCCTGAGTGAGGTTAGCCATCATGACAATGACAATGATCATGAACTTTTCCATGAGAGTTCTCCTCGAGGCCTACGCCTGTTATGATTTGGATGCCTTGCCGCACACCACGCTCTTGCCGTTCTGCATGGGCGGGCTGCGAAAAGTTCCACTGACATTGATCATCTCGGCCTTGAACTCCTCTTGGGTAAAGAGGGTCTTGCCTGCGGGCGTGGTCTTGAGCCACTGCGTGACCGCAGGAATCGTCCTGATCCGTCCCAGTGCTGCGCGTACGCGGGCCTGGACGACGGAGTTGAGCAGGGATACGTTGTCGATTTTGAGCTCGTAGCAGCCGATGAAGCTGCCGTCGGCCTGAAAGCCGTCATACACGGCCTTGAGGTCGATCTTCTTCATGAGGACCGGGATGATCCCGCCCACGTCGTTGTTGGTGAGCAGGACCTGCTCAACAGGCACCACCTGCTGTCCCCACGCCGCCGAAGCAGTGCAGAGAACGATGAAGATGACCGTGATGTTTTTGAGCATGATAGACCTCCTGAATCGGTTAAAGTGTTTTCAATGCTTAACAATCAGGTCCACAATTGGGCCCACCATTGGGTCCACAATCGGATTCCCGATTGCGATTTCCCCTATGCTGTTAACGAACAGCAATTCTATGGTTTCCCTGCGTAAACGCAAAGAAAGCGATAAGAATTGGACTAAAATTGTATAGTATTTTTATATATATGTCAAGCCAAATAAACAGGAATCCTAAAATTTCCACGCCAATTTAGGCATAATGAGTTTTGTCCGTGTTTTGAATTTTGAAATTTGGATTTTGGGATTATTTTTGGATTTTGAGTTTTGTGCTTTGGATTTATTTAGTATTTAGAGTTTAGGATTTAGGATTTAAGTTATAAAGTTATGTCCCTCAAGATCGGCATCGTCGGCCTCCCCAATGTCGGCAAATCAACGCTCTTCAACGCTCTCACTAAATCGAAAGGCGCCATGGTGGCGAATTACCCGTTTTGTACTATTGACCCCAATGTGGGCGTGGTCGAAGTCCCCGATGCGCGCATTAAAAAACTCGCTGAAATCGTTAAGCCCGAAAAAATGGTGCCGGCCATCGTCGAGTTTGTCGATATCGCGGGGCTGGTCAAGGGCGCCTCCGAGGGCGAGGGGCTCGGCAACAAATTCCTTTCGCACATCCGCGAGTGTCACGCCATCGCGCAGGTCATCCGTTTTTTTGAAGACCCCAACATCATCCACGTGCACGGCGGCATCAACCCAAAGCTCGACATGGATGTTATTCATCTGGAGCTCATTTTGGCTGACCTCGACACTATAAACCGCCGCCACGCCGAGGCCGAAAAACGCGCGCGGTTCAATGAAAAAGAAATTGTCTTTCAGGCGAATACGCTGAAAAAAGTAAAAGACGCGCTCGACGCAGAAAAGCTCGCGATCAATGTTCCGCTCACCGACGAAGAAAAAGAAATTATTATTCCCTTAAGCCTGCTCACGTATAAACCCTTCCTTTATATCGCAAACGTCAAGGAGCACGAAGCGGCCGCGTTCGATTCTGAAAAAGCTAAAAAACAGCTAAGTCTTGGCCCCGGCGAAATCATTTTGCCCATTTCGGCGAAAGTGGAAGAAGAGCTCGTGGGCTTTCCCGAAGCGGAGGCAACTGAATTTTTAAAAGCCCTGGATCTTAAAGAATCCGGCCTCAATTCGGTCATCCGCGCGGCCTATAAACTTCTTGGCCTTCACACTTATTTCACCGCAGGTCCCCTAGAAGTAAAAGCGTGGACGGTCCGAATCGGCGCCAAAGCCCCCGAGGCCGCGGGCGTGATTCACACCGACTTTGAGCGCGGATTCATCAAGGCCGAAACCATTAGTTACGACGACTACATTGCCTGTAACGGCGAAGCCGGCGCGCGCGAAAAAGGCAAGCTCCGCATGGAGGGGAAGGAGTATATAGTGAAGGATGGAGATGTGATGCATTTTAAATTCAATGTATGAGCGAAATCACAAATCGCACCCTGCCCCCAATCGCAAATCCACCCAGCCTCCTTTGTCAAGGAGGAGACTAATTTCAATAGCTAAGATTAGTTATGAGAGTAAGTCCGTTTATACCTTACAACACAGCCCTGAAGGAACGCGCCAGAGAGATACGAAAGAATCCAACGTCTGCCGAAATTATTATGTGGGATTTGCTTTTATACGACACCATTATTAATAAATTTCGATTCCTCCGACAAAAACCTATAGACCAATACATTGTTGATTTTTTTTGCAGTAAAATTAAGTTGGCCATAGAAATCGATGGTTCTGTTCACGACAACGTAGATACCCAGGAATACGACAAAGCAAGAACTGAAACACTGAAAAAATATGGCATTAAAGTGATCCGTTTCACTAATGATATGGTGATGAATGATATTAATGCTGTTAAAATGGTTCTAGAAAAGCAAATCGAAAAACTCAAAATTAAATATAATATATAAAAGGTTCCAAATTGGGGGGTTCTCCTTGCGCGCCCTCAGAAGCTAAAAGCGCAGGAGGGTCAAAGGAGAAGCAAAGAGGATTTGCGTTCGGGGGACGGGTCATTTACGAATAATTTATGTCAATTCTAAAAAATAAAATCGCATATTTTTCAATGGAATTCGCCCTCGAATCCAGTATCCCTAATTATGCAGGAGGTCTTGGGGTGCTTGCGGCCGATATTCTAAAATCCTGCGCCGATGTCGGCGTGCCGGCGGTCGGTGTCACGCTCATGTACCACGGTTCCGAAAATCCAAAACTGGCGTTTAAGCCCGACCCCAAAAAATTTAAAAAACTCCCTGAAACCGTCTACATCCACATTGAAGACCGCAACGTGGCCGTGGGCGTCTGGGAATACAGGGTGAAAGGCGCGCGAATCGATATCCCGATCTGCTTTCTCGACACCAATCTGCCCGAGAATAAACCATGGGACCGCGACATCACCAAAAATCTTTATTCGAACGACCGCTATACCCGTTTGTGCCAGGAAGGAGTTTTGGGGTTCGCGGGCATCCGCATGCTCCGCGCGCTCGGGTACAAAGACATGACCTATCACATGAATGAAGGGCACGCCGCGTTTTTAACCCTCGAGCTTTTAAAGGAATCCGGCTACAAAGATGACGCGGTTCGTAGTCAGTGTGTCTTCACCACCCACACCCCTGTGGCCGCCGGCCATGATGTATTTGAGTATTCTATGGCTCAGAATGTGCTCGGCGGAAAACTGCCATGGCATATCACCAAATTGGCGGGTGAAAATGGATTAAATATGACAAGACTGGCCTTAAGCTTAAGCCGCAAAGCGAACGCGGTAGCCAAACGTCATGGCGAAGTGTGTGCGCAAATGTTCCCAGGAATCCCTTTTGAATACGTCACGAATGGCGTGCATCTTGAAACCTGGGTCGCTGAAAACATGCAAAAGCTTTTCGACCGCTTTATGAAAGGCTGGCGTAAGGACCCGGCAATACTCAAAAACGCGTTGTCGATTCCCGATGAAGATCTTGAAGAGGCGCATGAAAAAAATAAAACCGCCTTGGTCGAGTACATCAATGACCGCCCTGAGCTTTTGCCCATTCCGCTCAAGTCCATTAAATCCGAAGACTGGTTTAACCCCAATACCCTCACGGTCACGTTTGCACGCAGGTTCGCGCCCTACAAGCGCGCGCTCCTATTGTTCCAGGATCTTGATCGCCTTCGCGACCTTGGGTTTGAAAAACTTCAACTTATTTTTGCCGGGCCTTATCACCCCGACAACACTTACGCCGCTGAAGTGATTGGCCAGCTCAAAAAATTTGGAAAAGAGCTGAGGGGGCAGATAAAGATCGCCATCATCCCCAACTACAATCTCGATGTAGCCAAAATTCTGACCGCCGGGAGTGATATCTGGCTCAATAACCCCCAGCCTCCCATGGAGGCCAGCGGCACCAGCGGCATGAAAGCGACAGCAAACGGCGGTCTTAATCTTTCGATCCTCGACGGCTGGTGGCCCGAAGGGTATGCCTTAGACCCCAAAGCCGGCTGGGCCTTTGGTTCCGCCGAACGGTTTAAAAGTGATGTGCGCGACGCGGAGTTTTTGTATATCGAGCTGAACAAGGCCATATCCCTTTACTACGATTATCCCGAGGAATGGCTTGACCGCATGAAGCATGCCATCTCCCTTGCCGCCACCTTTAACACCCATCGGTGCGTGCGGGAGTATGAGGAAAAAATGTGGAACGCCCCCTATTGATTACCAATCGATTACCGACCTGCCTCCGCCGTAGCCCGCCTGATGCGGGCGCGGGCAGGTCGATGACCAATCGACAGGTAATCGACAGGTAATCGACAGGTAATCGACAGGTGATCGACAGGTAATCAACTGGAGCCTATGCAGATTAGAAAAAACTTCATCGTCATCAACAAAGGCTTTGTCTGCAAAAATTGCAAAAAGCGCGTCAAAAAAAGCGAGGATGGCTCGTGCCGCAACCACTGTCCCTATTGCCTTTATTCGCTCCACGTCGACCTCGAAGTCCCGGGTGACCGGCTAAACCCCTGCAAAGGTCTGATGATGCCCATTGGCCTAGAGCTCAACAAAAAAAAGGGCACGCGCATAAAACACATGTGCAAGCTCTGCGGCGAAAAAAGCTACAACCGCAGTGCTGATGATGACAATTGGGATCTGATCTGCCAATTATCCAGGATCCCACAGGAATAATCGAAAATCACCCCGCCCCTTCCTTGTCGCTCCCGCGCAGGCGGGAGCCTGTCTTTGCCCCCATGTTTTATGGTGATTGAGTATAGCGTAAACTAAATAACCAGCTACCATGGTGATTCTGACAGACTCCCGCCTGCGCGGAAGTGGACAATACATAGATGGAAAAGTGGATTAGTGATTATCCAAAATTTTAAGTCGAATCAGCATGAAACCGTCGAATAAAAGCATCGTGGTGGTCGGCGCCGGCGCCTCAGGCCTTATGGCCGCAGCCATGCTCGCAGAGAGTGGGCGTGGTCTTAATATTCACCTGGTTGATAAGAATCGTGAGCTGGGCGTAAAGCTTCGCCTGACGGGCGGCGGGCGATGTAACATTACAAACGCGCTGACAGACATCGACGAAATACTCAGGCGGTATCCGCGAGGCCGGCATTTTTTGAAATCCGCGATGCATGAATTTCCGCCCCAAAAAGTCCGCGAGTGGTTTGAGGCCCACGGCGTAAAACTCAAGGCCGAAGCGGATGGCCGCGTTTTTCCAGTCTCCGAAAAAAGCGAAGAGGTGGTCGCCGCGTTCGAACAGATTATTAAAGAAAAAAAAGTGGAGCTCCACCTCGGTTCAGGGGTCACCGGTATCCAAAAGTCCGGCAACACGTTTAAGGTGATGCTCCAAAGCGGAGAGGATATTGAAGCCGACGTCGTGGTCCTCGCGACCGGCGGTGAGGCTTATCGCCATACCGGTTCAACCGGCGACGGATACGCGTTTGCAAAGCATTTGGGCCACACCATCACTCCGCTTGCGCCCAGTTTGAGTTCGTTGGCGCTTTCCGATTCGTGGATCAGACACATAACGGGGGTGAGCCTTAATAACGTCCGACTTCGAATCAAGGGCGAATCCGTTTACGAGTCCGCCGGCCCCCTCATTTTTACCCGCAACGGAATTTCGGGCCCCGCGGTTTTCGCGCTTTCGGCGCTGGCGGCGTATGAGCCTATTTCAGCCGAAAAACCCACCCCGCTTCTAATCGATTTTTTCCCCGATAAATCACACGAAGATATAGCCTCCGAAATCGCTCAATCCATTGCTGAGCATCCGCAAAAAACAATCCTAAACCTCCTCGATTTTTGGCTACCGAAGTCATTGGCCAAGGCCCTGGGCGAAGCGTTGTATTTGGCGCCCGATAAAAAAGCGGCCGAAGTGCCAAAAAAAACATTGAATTCCATTGCCCTCTGGCTCAAGGCCGCGCCGCTCCGCGTCATCGCTAGAAACGCGGGTGAAGAAATGGTGACAGCAGGCGGTGTGACGCTGGGTGAGGTCGATAAAATAACCATGGAATCAAAACGCTGCCCTGGGCTTTATATCACGGGCGAGCTCCTCGATGTCGACGCCTTCACCGGCGGCTTTAACTTGCAGGCCGCGTGGTGCACAGGGGCCGCGGCGGCGAGAGCGATACTGAAGTAAGACGGTCCAATAAACCTTGTACAGAATTGGTAAATTAGTTGGCCCGAAGGGCATAATTTGCTAATTAAGACCCCATCCCCTCCTTCGTCGGGACTTCCCCTGAAGCAGGGGAAGCGTTTTCTGTTTTTGTTTTTTTTGAAAACAAACAGCAAATGCCTCACCTTTTTAAGGTGAGGTGCCGACAAAGGAGGCGGAGAGGTCTTTATGGGTAAACGAGTCCGACGCAGGAGGAATACTGAGTTCTCCAATCCCGTATAAAATTTGTTATACAGAAAAATAACGCAACCATTGACTTTTTAGTTAAATCAGTATTTAATATAATCCAATAATTATTTCTTCCATGAGCATCGAAAGACAATCTTCAGTTGAAACTCCGAAAAATTGGTTCCGTATGGCCGCGTTAGCCATCCTCGCATCAGTCCTTTCTCCATCAGAGGCTAAGGCTGCGCTGCCGGAATGTCATGATATTGGTTCCAACCCCGCACCCACCGAATCCGTCCGATTGGATGACGGCGATGAGGCTACCGTAGAGTGTATTGTCGATGGCGATACCTTTGACGCACGCTTAAATGACGGCCGGTTGCTCCGCATTCGTTTATGGGGAGTGGATTGCCCTGAATCGCGCGAGAATGAGAAGTGTATGAAAAATGGCGCAGCCTCCTGCCAAGCTGAAATCCAGCGCGGCAAGAAAGCCAAAGAACTTACCAAACAACTATTGGCCGGGGGAAAGATCACATTGAAAGGCCCTTTTGCCAATATAAAAAACCGCAAGCAAGCTTATGTAATCATCAACGGAAAGGACCTGGGGTTAACCCTCATTGGCTCCTGTCAGTGCGAAGATGAATATAAACATAAGCGGAAGTCGGAATATCAAAATGAAGCCAAGAAATGCAAATAATCTTGCGCCCCAAAACAATTCTGCTAAAATTTCGTCGCCCCCAATTATCCCTCCCATGACCAGTATTGCAAGTGCCCCAAATACGGCTGAACTGATCGTTCCGGCAAACCCGCAGCCGGCAACCGAAAATGCCGAAAGTCAAAATACTTCGGAAATTTTGTCTAAAGAAAATGTAATCAAGGCCACCCGTGTAGCATTGGTGGTTTTGGGCGTTGCGGTAATTCCTGGTGGCGGCATTGCGGCTGCAGTCGCGGGCACCGCATTGTTGATCAATCGGCTTCGAACATCCAAAAAGAATCTGCGTCCGGCAAGCCAACAGATGGCCTGAGCGGAATAAAGGGCTGTTCATAAAAAAACAATGAATAGAATCGGCAAGAGCGTTTTTTAAAATGAGGTTGCAATGCAAATGCAATCTGATAAAATTTTTACGCTTCTTAGGTATGCGGGTGTAGCTCAGCCCCGACAGCGGTCGGGGAGCCGAATCCCTTCGGCTTTGATTAGAGCGGTCCGATGTACATCGGACAGGCCGAGGTCAGCGGGTGAAACCCATTAACATTCTTATGCGGGTGTAGCTCAGTTGATTAGAGCGTCGCCTTGCCAAGGCGAAGGCCGAGGGTTTGAGTCCCTTCACCCGCTCCAGATAATTTTTTGGAGTACGTTAGCCTGGAGGTCAAAAACTGACTTTCTTACCATGATCACATTCAATCTGGCTTTAAAGTATCTCGTCCTTTCGCTTTTTGGCTATCTTTTTTACCTTATTATG
>Ga0315285_10004573_pt1 | contig 14352 bp, 17 predicted proteins | sample YL17G09_36_MG_FD_203698 | JGI IMG/M metagenome (GOLD analysis project Ga0315285, IMG submission 203698) | Sediment microbial communities from Yellowstone Lake, YNP, Wyoming, USA - YL17G09_36 | ecosystem: Environmental > Aquatic > Freshwater > Lake > Sediment | place: USA: Wyoming | collected...
ACAAACCAAGCTTCTGAAGGCCCCACGAAGGCGTTTTCGCGTTCTTGGATCGGGAGATCGAAACATCGCATCTTTGGCGACCTTGGCGTCATGGCGGTTCAAGGTTTTTCTCGGATCAGGGTTAGGTGGGATTTACTACCCCAAAACTGGGGTCAGATAGGTGGGACGTAACAACGGCTCACGCCTTCGCCGCGCGAGGCCTCACCCGCCGGATTACTCCGGCGCATGCTCGCGGGGCTACATGGCAACGGGCAATTCCCATGGTGACCTCCTTTCAGGTCACAAGATCGGCCAGGCTTGGCCTGGCGCACCAGATTGCGCAGATTCCAGGGAGGGGGCACAGCCTGAGAGGTCGGGAGGGTCCTTGTACGCCCGGTGTCCTTGTCCGCCAGAGGCGGACGGGCGGTTCAATTGCATTGCCCGGCTTTCTGGCTCAGGATTCTTGCCAGGGATGAGGTGGGGATGGGAGGCCAGCAGTCGGCTGTGTTCTCGTGGCCGCCTGAGCGCGGCGCAGGGCCAGCATGCTGATCGGTCCCATGAGGACACCGAGGGCGAGGATGCCAAATGCCGGTCCCCATTGCCAGGGCGAGGCCGCCGCCATTCCGCTAGAGGCGACCTGAAGCTGGTCGAGGACGAAGCCGAATGCGGCCGGCGACAGCGCTGCCGCCAGAAACCCGAGGCAGGACTGGACGGCCAGTGTCGCGCCCAGCGCCGAAGGCTCGGCGAGCTCGGTGACCCCAGTGGAGAGCGTGCCCGACTCCGAGGTCACGAACGTTCCGTAGGCCGCTGCGACCGTCAAGATCATCCAAACCGGGGCGGAGAACAACCAGCCGATGGTGAAGGAGCAGGCAGCGCTGAGAATCTGCGACATGACGATGACCCGCAGGCGCCCCCAGCGATCCGAGGCCCAGCCGCCTACGATGTTCGAAGTCGCACCCATCAGGAGAATGCCCGACGCCAGCGTGGCCGCCAGGCTACTGGCCTCCACCACGCCCGCTCCGCGGCGGACGAACGCGGCCGCCAGGAAGGGCGGAAGCCAGGCTCGCATCCCGAACAGCTCCCAGTTGTGGGCCGTATAGCCCGCGATCATCCAGAGGGCCGGCCGGTTCCTGAAGACCCGTGCGTCCAGGAGGCGCGGCCTCTCTACACGCGGCGGCGGAAGCGCCGGCGAGAGCACGGCGGCGGCCAGTCCGGCGGCGAGAAGCGGCCCCAGGGCGGTGATCCCCATGGCCAGCCGCCACCCGCCGAGGCGGGTGAGGTATCCGGTGAGGAGCAGCGACGCCGCCGAGCCCAGCCCGAAGGCACTGGCGTAGCACGCGATGGCGAGGCCCCGCCGTTCCGTCCCAAACCGCTGCGCCACCAGGCGCATCCCGGGCACGTAGGTCCCGGCGAGGCCGATCCCGGCGAGGGCCCGCAGGATCGCCGCAGAGCGGAAACCCTGGGCGAGGAATGGGAAGGCCAGGCTGGACGCCCCTGCCCACACGGCGGAGGCGAGGTAAATAACGCGGGTATCCATCCGATCGGTGAGGCTCGCCAGGACGAGGACAGCAACGAGGTAGCAGGCCTGGTACGCGGAGAAGATGAGGCCCGCCTCGCCATGCCGCATCCCCCACTCCACCTGGAGAATGGGCAGAATGGCGGTGTAATTGAGGAACACCAGCATCGTGGCCATCTCGCACAGGCAGAGGGCCCCGAGCCATATCACATGACCGCGCCGCATCGTCCTCGCTGGTCCCCTCCATGCCTCACGCCCCGAACGGAAAGCGCAAAGCGAAGGGGGCGTTGCTCCGTTACTTCCGTTGCGGAAAGATCCCTGCTCTCTTCAGTACGTGTGCCGCCTTCCATCTCCCTGGCGCCGTGGGTAGTCACCGGTCGGGGGAACGACAGAACGATTGCCCTTCTACACCAAGGACGACCCGGAAGCAACGTCTCATCACGCCCGAGAGAGGACAGGCCGACAGATGGTATCGGAAATCGCACCTAGCAAAGATGCATGGTGACACCGAAATAAATTTTGTGCTACCATATTCGTGAAAGGAGGTAAGGCTGTGTCCGGTGTAACCCGATTCGGGGTATCGCTCGACGAGACTTTGCTCGCGCAGTTCGATCGGGTCATCGCGCGAAAGGGATACACCAATCGCTCCGAGGCCATCCGCGACCTGATCCGCGAGAGCCTCGTGCGAGAGCAATGGGAACTGGGAGCCGACGAGGTGGTGGGCACGTTGACGCTGGTCTATAACCACGATGTCCGGGATCTCTCCGACAAGCTGACCGACCTTCAGCACGCCCACTACAAGGCGATCGTCTCTGCGTTGCACGTCCACCTGGATGCGCATCACTGCCTGGAGGTCCTGGTGCTCCGCGGAAAGGCCAAAGAGCTTAAGAGTATCGCCGACCGGCTCATCGGCACCCGGGGGGTGAAGCACGGCACGTTCTCCGCCACGTCGGAGGGCCGCGCACTGGGTTAGCTTTGCCAGCAATTTTTTTGAAGGAGTCGGTAGCACGAATGGACCTTTCGTAGCATCAAGAGTTCCACCGACCCGCGACGTCGGAGACAGGAAAAGAACAAATGCACATCCCCGACGGATACCTTGGGCCCCCGACGTACCTGGCCGCCTACGCGGCCTGTGCCCCGCTGTGGGCAATCGCGGCCCGGCGGCTGAGGGAGAAGCTTTCAACCCGACGGACGCCCCTGCTGGCGATTTCGGCGGCGTTCAGCTTCCTGGTGATGATGTTCAACATCCCCCTTCCTGGGGGGACGACGGGCCACGCCGTGGGCGGCGTCTTGATCGCGATCGCTGTCGGTCCCTGGGGGGCGATGCTCTCCATCACTATTGCACTCATCATCCAGGCTCTCCTGTTCGGGGATGGGGGGATCACCGCCATCGGCGCCAACTGCTTCAACATTGCCTTCGTCATGCCCTTCACCGGGTACGGTGCGTACAGCCTCCTGTCCAGGTTATTCTCCTCGGAAAAGGGGAAGGCCGTGGCGGCCGGCATCGGGGGATGGGTGGGGCTCAACAGCGCCGCGCTCACCACCGCTCTGATGTTCGGGATCCAGCCCCTCTTGCACACGGGCGCCGATGGCCGGGCGCTGTATGCCCCCTATCCCCTCTCGGTGGCGATCCCCGCCATGTTGCTCGGGCACCTGACCTTGTTTGGAGCGGTTGAGGCCCTCATCACCGGGCTGGTGGTCTACTTTCTCCAGCGCTCAGAATCTGCCTGGATCTTGCGGATGGCGGCCGAGGAGACGGTCCGATGAAGGCGTACCGGAAGCTCTGGGTGGCTCTGGTCGTATTGGCCCTCGCGTCACCGATCGGGCTCTATCTCCCCAAGATCATGAAGGCGGGTTCAGCCTGGGGCGAATGGGGCGTGGATGAGATACGGCAGATGGTCGGATATGCCCCCGCCGGGATGGAGAAGAACGCGGATATCTGGAAGGCGCCGATCCCCGATTATGCCCCGCCAAGCCAGGAGCAGGAGCCGCTGTCTCGCTTGAGCCTCTTCTACATCCTCTCGGCGTTCATCGGAATTGCGGCCTGTGGCGGCGGCGGATACCTGCTCGCCCGATGGGTGACGGGCAGCCGGGGAAAGCACCGCGCATGAACCAGGCCACCCGGGAGCAGCAATTCCTCGAACTCGCCAGGATGCGCGGCCTGAGGCCAGTCGGGAGGAATTCCGCCGACAAGACACTCCGACAGATCTCTGCATTCTTCTCCCGCTCCCTCCTGCGGGACGAGACGGCGTGCCGCCCCGGCATCCTGCAAGGGGTTGACCCGAGAGCCCGGCTGGTTGCCACGCTTCTGTTTCTGCTCAGCGTCAGCCTGGCGCGGTCCATCCCTGTACTCCTGGGCCATGCGGCCCTTCCCATCGCCGCCATCGCGCTCTCCCGCATTCGGATGAAGGAAGTGCTGGGGGCCGGCTTCCTTGTGGCACTCGTCTTTTCCGTGCTCGTTGCGGCGCCAGCCACCCTGAACATCTTCACCGGCGGGCAGGTCATTCTCCCCCTCCTCTGGCGAGAGCAGGAATGGCATTACGGCCCCTACGTTCTTCCTCGCGTGATCGGCATGAGCCGCGAGGGGCTGCTCACGGCAGCTACATTGCTCCTCCGCGTCCTGTCTTCCGTTGCCGCAGTCCTCTGGCTGACCCTTGCAACGCGATGGGTGGACGTGCTTCGTGCCCTGCGGTCCCTTCGCCTGCCTCCGATGTTCTTGCAGGTGGCCGGGATGACCGTGCGGTATCTGCATGTGTTCCACCGGCAGTCCGAAGAGATGCACATGGGAAAGAAGAGTCGCGCGGTCTGCCGCGCACCCATGGCCGATGAGCAGGCATGGGTTGGATCCCGCATCGCCAGCGCCTGGGACCGGGGCCTGCACCTGATGGAAGAGGTCAGTGACGCGATGACGGCCCGGGGATTCAGGAGGGACGCGAGATTCCCTCCCGGCTCGCGCCTCCGGGCACGGGACTGGGGATTCCTCGCGGTGGTCGTCGCCCTCTGTGCGGCCGCCCACATCCTCTGGAACGCCGTCCACTCCCGAGTCTGAGGGACCATGACACCGCTGCTGGAGCTGGTCGACGTCCACTACGCCTACGGAGAACACATCCCCGCCCTGTCGAGGGTGTCGTTCACCGTCTCTGCCGGAGAGCGGGTGGCCATCCTGGGCGCCAACGGCTGCGGGAAGACGACACTGCTCAGGGTCCTGGGGGGTCTGATCTTTCCGCAGAGAGGATCCTATCGCGCTTTTGGGAGGGAAATCACCGAGGCGCTTCTCTCTCGCGATCCCTTCGGGATGTTTTTCCGGAAGGAAATCGGCATCCTGTTCCAGAACTGCGACGCGCAGCTCTTCAACCCCACCGTGGAGGACGAGGTCGCCTTCGGCCCCCTCCAGATGAACGATCCCCCGGAAGCGGTGAGCCGTGGTGTCACCGAGGCCATGCAGACCTTCGGGCTTCGCGGCCTGGCCGGACGACCTCCCTTTGCCCTGTCCGGCGGGGAGAAGAAGAAGGTCGCCCTGGCGTCCGTGATGGTGATGGATCCGCAGGTCCTCCTACTGGACGAACCCACCGCCGGGCTCGATCCTCGAAGCAGCCGGACGCTCGTGGATCTCATCCTCGAGGCGCAAGAGCAGGGCAAGACGGTGATCACCGCGACCAACGACCTGCACATCGTTCCGGAGATCGCCACTCGGATCCTCGTGTTCGGGGAGGACCGGCGCATCCTGGCCTCCGGGCCGCCTGAGGAGATCCTGACGAACCGCCCCATCCTCCTATCCGCCAACCTCGTCCACTCCCACCGTCATGCCCACGGGGACCTCTGGCACGCGCACGAGCATGAGCACCCCGGAGCCGACCACGTTCATACCCACCACGAATCTGCGTCCAGCGAACCCAACATGCGCTGACCCCGCCCCGCACACCCGGGGGGTCAAGGGTCACGATACCTGCGAGGGGCGGATCGCTCGGGCAGCGCGGGACCACCACGGGGATCAACGGACAGAGCGTGGAACGAAGGGTATCACCGCGGCAAGGGAGAGGCTCAGAGGGGGGAAGAGGGGAAGTCGCTAGTTCCTCTTGGATTCCACGTTCTTCTGGATCCACTGGATGAAACTCTCGACACTGCGGAACGTCTCCAGGGGTGATCGCGCACTCAGGTCATCTGCACTCGATGAAACGGCCCAGGCGGCCCCCAGCGGGATGACCCCAGCCTCCCTGGCGGCCTCCATGTCTGCGGGGACATCGCCGACGTAGGCCACCTGGTGAGGTATAGCACCCCACGCCGTTAGGACCTTCTTGATGGACAGCGGCTTTACGCCTCCGTCCGGAGAGCCCGTTTCCAGAACGTCAAAATACTCGGCCAGGCGAAGATGCCTCACCGAGATGTCCGCACTGTGCGGCCCCTTCCCTGTGACGATCGCCAACGCCACGCCGCGCCTCTTGAGCAGGCCTAGCGCCGTCTCGATACCCGGGAACAGTCGGGCCCGCTTTGCGGATTCCTCTTCGTAGGCCGCAAGATAGGCTTTCAGGCAGGCCTGCCACTGGTCCGGGACCAACTGCCGGATCATCCCTTCTTCGCTCGGCCCGAAGAGGGCCGCAATCTCCTCGTCCGTGTAGGGGCGGTTCGAAAACCCCCTCAGGGCTCGCCGGAAGGCTGCGAAGCATGCGGGCAGCGTGTCCCCCAGCGTTCCGTCGAGATCGAAAATCATGCCGTCGAGTTTCATAAGGGCTCCAGGTGGACTAGTTGCGCCACCCCGCGGCCTCTCCTCTCGCGGGGATTGCGCCGAGCCGTTGCATCAGACCGAGGCTGTCTCCAATGGCCCAGCCATCCACGATCTCGCCATCAACGAGGCCGAGGAGAGCGGAAACACACCCGCGCTCGATCGTGGTGCTTGGTCGATTGTGCACGCCTCACCTCCATTCGCCATCCGGGTAGCGCCGGAACTCAACTCGCCGGAAAGGACCTCGCGACCGGCCGGGCGAGGTCAGCCGCCGTGGCGGCGATGGCCGCAGTCACCTGCGTGAGGAATGGGAGATCCAGGGTGTCCAGGCTATCGCTGGCCGAATGATAGTGGGGGTTCCGCAGGAAGGCCGTGTCGGTGATCATGACCGCGGGGAAGCCAGCGTCCCAGAACGACACGTGATCGCTCAGACGAACAATGGGCAAGAGGTACCCGTTCCACCCGACCACGAGCGACTCCACCGGCAGAGACGGAACGGCACGCCGGGCCGAAGAGACGAACGCCTCCACCAGCGTCCGGGACCTGCGGTTGCCCACCACGCCGATGAAGTCCCCGGTGATTCGGGCCCGGATGCCCGGAGGGAGGCGTTGCCTCCGACTGGTGAAGCCCACCATCTCCATGTCCAGCACGCCGACGATCTTTCGCCGCTCCCGCTTGGCCCGCCGGGCGAAGTGGCGGCTCCCCAGATAGCCGTACTCCTCCAGGGTGAAGCCGACAAATTGAAGCGTCCGTTGGAAGCGCGTCGGCACCAGCGTCCGCGCGGCCTCGATCATCGCGGCCACGGCGCTGGCATTGTCATCGGCGCCCGGCGTCCCCGGCCTGGTGTCATAGTGCGCCACGACCAGGACTTCTTCCTGCGGCGCCAAAATCCCAAGGCTCGTCCCGACGATGTTGCGGAAGAGCCGACCCTCGGCCGGGAACGCATCCTCCGATACCGCGAGCCCGGCAGCCTGGAACTGCTCCGCCACGTAGGTCGCAGCGGCGTCCAGGGCCTGCAGACTTGCGTAGGGATCGCGCGGCCCGACGAGGGCCGTGAGATCCCGACGGATCTGCGACTCGGAGGGGTTCATGTGTTCGCGGCTCCTCTGCGTCGCGGCCTTCAGGGATCAGCGGACGTAGATGGGAATCGCGGGCAGCGCGGGCTCGGGGACGACTCGGCCGTCCAGGAAGTGGAGCCAGTGCCGCCGCTCCCCGCCGCGGATCTCGACCCGGCGGAAGCCCGGGGGCTCCGTCGTGATCTCCAGTTCCTGGTTGGTGGAAGAGAATTGGAAGGCCAGGGCAGGCACGCTGAGGAAGAGCACGCCGCGATACCGCCAGCGGCGAACCTGGTGGACGTGTCCATAGCAGACGACCTCGACCTGTGGATGCCGGGCCAGAACCGAGAGGAACTCCTCCTGGTTCTGGAGGCCCAGGGCATCCAGCCAGCGAATGTAAATGGGCAGGGGCTGGTGATGGAGGAAGACCCAGGTCGGTCGGTCTGGATGGGCCATCAACTCGGTCTCCAGCCAGTGGAGCTGGTCGCCCGAAAGCCGCCCCTCGATCTTGCCGGGCAGGACGGAATCCAGAAGGAGGAACCGAACCCCGCCTCGCCCGAAGGCCTCGCAGATCGGGTCGGCCGACGCCGGTACCTGCGGGCGAAACACCCGGCGGAAGGCTGTCCGGTCATCGCGGTTGCCCATGAGGTAATGGACCGGGGCCTCCACGGGCGCGAGGAGCGCCTGCAGGCGCCGGTAGGACTCCTCCGACTCGTCGCCAATCAGGTCGCCGCTGGCGATGATGAAATCCGGCCGCAGCGCATTCATCATGGGGATGGCCTGCCGAAGGATGGCGGCCGTGTCGGCGCCGTACTGGCGCCGCTCCTCCTCCCCCAGGATGTGCAGGTCCGAGACGTGAAGGAACGAGAGGTGGGCGTCAGGCATCTGATTCCCTCCACCAGGGATCACGCCGGGATGAACGTCAGCGAGGGGACCGCGGGCAGCTCGCCGGCCTCGGCCAGGAACTGCAGGAAGGTCCGGAGTCCTTCCAAATGTCTCGGGCCGAGATCGAAGCAGAGACTCTCCCGCAAATACCGCCGGCACGCCTCCGGCGGGAGCCCGGTGCGCTCGCAGGCCAGGGCTACCATGGCCTCCGGATGGGTCTGGCTGTAGGCCTTCGCGGCCAGGAGCGCTCGGTGAAGCGCCCGCACCTCCTCCCCTGCGGCGTCCCAGACCTCGGCGCGTGCCGCCCAGACGGCAAAGACAAAGGGGAGTCCTGTGAGCCCGTGCCACGCCTTGCCCAGGTCCAGGCTGTTCGGATATTGGGGGCCCAGGCGCAGCGCCTCGTCCCCGATCATCAGGCGGGCCGCCACCCTGGCCCCCTCGGCGTCGGCCACGAAGCGGGGCCGGACCTGATACACCTTTTCCAGGAGAAGCTTGACGAGGTAGACGGAGGTGAGCGAGTGGCGGCTGAGGGCCACGGGAAGATCGTTCAACTCCTCCACCGGCCGCTCGCTCGCCAAGAGAACGCTCTCGACGGCTCCGTCGCAGGCGATGGCCAGCCCGGGCAGCAGTCGATAGGCCTGGGGGCGGAGCGCGGCCTCCATCACCGAGATGACCGAGACATCCAGGTCGCCGGCGCGTAGGCGTCCGTTCAATTCGGCTGGCGTCCCATCCTGGATCTCGCAGTCGGCCGGCACGATCCCATGCTCCAGGGCATAATACACCGGCTCGCAGTTGATGTAGCGAACCCGTCCCAGCCTCAGGCGCATGGCACCTCCGCGAGCCGGTGGTGGCGCACCTCACCCTCCACCAGACTCAATAGCACATCCTCCCCTCGCGTCATGGCGATGAGGGAGCCCGCGGGATCCGATGCTACCACCGCTCCTGCGGGTACGGCGATGAGGTCGGCTCTTTTGCCCACCTCGAGGCTTCCCACTTGGTCCGCCAAGCCGAGGGCCCGGGCGCCCCCTCGCGTCGCCATGTCGAGAACCTCGCCCGGGGCGAGGCGGCCCCGCTGAGCCGCCAGGGCCGCACGCATCTCGTCCCAGAGGTCCAGGGTCGGGACGCTGGCCAGCGAATCCGTCCCCAGGCCGACAGGGATGCCGTGCGCCAGGAAGTCCGCCACCGGGGCCACGCCATCGGAGAGGCGGGCATTGCTGCGCGGGCAATGGGCAACGCTGACGCCGCTTCTCACCATGCGGGGGATGTCGGCTGCGTCCACGTGGACGGCATGGATCAGCAGCGGGCGCCACGCCAGGGCGCCCAGTCCGTCGAGGTATTCGATGGGGCTTTGCGCCCGCCGCCGCGGGGGCGGGACGCGGCACCCGACCGCGGTATAGAGCAGATCGGAGATGGCTCCCCGCCCCGTGGAGAGAAACTCCACCTCCTCCCGGGATTCGGCCGCATGGATGCAACACGGAAGGTGCGACCCGCGAAGCATCGCCCCGCAGGCGCGGAACAATTCCTCCGACAGGCTGTATGGACTGTGGGGTGAGAGGCCGACCCGAAGCAGCCCGCCGCGAGCCATCTGCTGCATACCCTGGAGGTCCGCCCGCGCAGCATCGCATCTCCTCTCGGCCTCTCCGGGTGTGAGACCCAAAATCTCCCGGTACACCACTCCCCCTAGTCCCAGGGACAGGAGGGCCGCCAGACTCAAGCCGGCCGTGCTGACTTCGCCCACACAGGTCGTGCCGGATTCGATGAGCCTCCGTGCGCCAGCCTCGGCGGCGGCTGCCTGCTCCGCGACCGGAATCCCCCGTCGCTTTTCGATCAGGGCCGCGAGCCACAGGACGAATGTGCCGTTCACGAGTTGCTGTGAGGAAAGGCCGGAAAGCTCCAGATGGGTATGACAGTTCACGAGGCCGGGCAAGAGCGCGGCCTCGGGGAGATGGAAGCGGCTGGCACCGGGCCAGGCCGCGGTGAGATCGGCGCGGGTCCCCACGGCCAGGATCCGTCCACCCTGGGTCGCCACCGCCCCATCGGCGATCGGGGGCGAGCTGATGGGAAAGACCCAGCGTGGGGTCAGGACGCTAACGGCGGGGTTACTCATATCGCCCGCGGCCTGCCCCCAGCCCCTGTTGCTGTCCCTGTCGCTGTCGGATGTCGTCCTCGCCCCCGGCGGCCAGCCGTGCGGCCGCCTCCAGCTCTTCCCGGGTGTTGACGTTGACGAAACAGAGCAGGGACGGATCCAGCGGGCGCAGCTCGTCCTCCCCGACCGTCCGCACGTGCACCACCGGGAACAGCCGGTCGATCCTCAGGCGATCGGCGCAGATCATCGTTTCCATGTGGGGGAGGCAGGTCTTGCTGTAAACGGCGTACACAGGCTGGTATCCATCGGCCGTCCGTGGGACCACCACGTCGTACCCCGGGGACACATCCCGCAGGAAGGCGATGACCGCCGGATTGGCGAACGGCATGTCACAGGCGATGCAGAAGGTCTGGGGGAAGGCGCTGCGGAAGACGGCGGTGTAGATGCCCCCCAGGGGTCCCTTCTCCGGGATCCGATCGGGCCAGATGGGCACGCCGAGATCCGCATAGCCGTCCGGGTCGTTGGCGACGATCACGATTTCGGGGAACAACGGACGGATCATCCGGAGCAGCATCTCGATGATCCGCACCCCACCGAACGCGAGCAGGGCCTTGCTCACCCCCATGCGGGTGGAGCCCCCGCCGGCCAAGACCGCGCCCGTCATGGCGTCTGTCCGCGAATCCGGAGCTCGATCGGCGGGCCACCGGCCAGGTCCCGGCAGTCGCCCACGAGACTCCGGACCACGCGGGCCAGGATCTCCTGGGCCTGACCATCCAGGGAGATGCGGCGTCCGCCCACGAGGACCTCCACGCGCGACACGCCGGTCTCTTTGAGAAACTCGCGTTCGATGAAATCCGCCAGCGGGCCTGCCTCCTCCAGGCCGAAGCGGGGAACTGGGAGCGCGAGGTCACGGTCCGTCACCACGGCCACCAGGTGATCCTCCGGCCCGCAGAGGAGCGGCATCTCCTGTGCGGCCTGGTTCACCTCGATCTTCGGCATGGGGCCGGACTTGAACCCCTCGGTGAGGATGAGGTCCACCTCGAAGAGCGCCTGGTGAGCGATGGCCTCCAGCGACCACTCCCCCGCGATGTCGCCGAGGACGAAGAGCGTGTCAGGCGAGGACAGGGCCACGGTCCGCGCCCCCGCCCGCTTGTGGCGCCAGGAGTCCTTGCCAGGGACGTCCACCTCGACGGGTCCATGGAAATGATGCTTGATCGTCCCGACCCGCCACCCACGATTCGTCAGCTCCCGGATGAGCTTCTCCAGGAGCGTCGTCTTCCCGCTGTTGGACCGGCCGACGATGGACAAGATGGGAACCACGGCTCATCCCTGAGGCGAGAGTTCCACGGTGGTTTGTTCGTCCCGGCCGGCCGCGCGGCCTTGCTCTCCACGGCCGCGGCCTCGGTCGGGGGCGCTGCCTCGGCGGGAAGGGCCACGCGGTCGAGAGCAGCACTCGCCGCGCGTCGGCGAGGCGCGGGTATGGGATGGAGGATTACTCCTCCACCTCCTCGCGCTCGATCACGTCAAGGTCACCCAGTTCGTCCAGGCTCTCCTCTTCAAGCTCGTTGATCAGCACGTCCCCGGCTGGGGCGCCGGCCACCGGGGCCTCCACCGCCGCCTCTTCTTCCTCGATCGGCTCCTCCGCCTCGACCACCGCCTCCTCGGGGACAACCTCCTCGGCGCTCAGGCTCCGGAACCAGGTGGGCTTGGCCTCGGCCTCGACCAGCTCGCGGGCCATCTCGCCGGTGAGCGGTTCCGCCTCGTAGCCCAGCTTGCCGCTGGCGATTTCCTCCAACGCCTGGTAGGTGGGCTTCGCGCTGCGTGGCTGGATCAGGCAGGCTGCGCCGCGGTTCAATTGCTTGGCCCGCTTGGCGGCCACGATGACCAGCCGGTACTTGCTGTCCACGTGTTCCAGAAGGTCCTCGAACGGCACTTGCGACATCCGCGTGACTCCTCTCTGCCCGGTCCCGCTCCTCCGCGGGATCAGGCCTGCAGAAATCCGAGATCCACCCGGACATTCCGCCGGCGCTCGGCCAGAACGATGGCCTTCAGCTCCTCGGCCGCCCGGGCGAACACGTCGTTCACGATGACGTACTGGTATTCGGCGTAGTGCGTGACCTCTTCCCGCGCCCGCTGCAACCGACGCTGGATATCGGCCTCGGTGTCGCTCCGCCGGCGACGGAGGCGCTCTTCCAGCATGGCCCACGAGGGCGGGACGATGAAGACGAAGACCGCATCTGGATGGGCGCGCCGCAGGAGGGCCGCGCCCTGGGTGTCAATGTCCAGGATGACATCCTGCCCCGCCGCGAAGTGCCGCTCCAGGAGCGCCTGCGACGTCCCGTACAGGTGGCCGTGAACCACGGCCCACTCCGCGAACTCGCCCCGGTCCACCATCGCCCGGAACGTCGCCTCGTCCACGAAGTGATAGTCGCGCCCGTCCTGCTCGTCGGGCCGCGGGGGGCGGGTGGTGAAGGAGACCGAGTGGGCCAGGTTGGGCACCGCCGTGACCACCCACTCGCAGAGCGAGGTCTTCCCCGCTCCGGACGGGGCCGACACCACGACGAGCAATCGGCCGGGTCTCACCCGTTCCGCCTCGCCGGTCCCTGGCCCCTTGGATGCCACATCCGCCTCAGGTTCGCTCCGCGACCTCGTCCGATGCGCCGAGCCGCTGGGCCAGCGTGCTGGACTGGATGGCCGAGAGGATCACGTGGCCGCTGTCGGTCACGATCAGCGTCTGGGTCCGGCGCCCGCACGTGGCATCCACCAGCCGCCCCGCCTCCCGGGCGTCGTCTCGCAGCCGCTTCATCGGCTCCGAGAAGACGGCCTTGGAGTCCTTGGACGATCGCGCGCTCAGGATCGCCACGATGCGCGGCCTGAGCACCACGTTGCCAAAGCCGATGTTCAGGACCTCGACGGGTACTGCGGCCATGCACTCCTCTCCCCGGGTCGGCCGCGTCCTCCCGGTCTGCCCCCCGCGTGGCGTCTTGCGCGTCCCCGCGGTCTTCCAGGCCGCCCACGGCGGTACCTCGCGGGCCTACTCGAGGTTCTGCACCTGCTCCCGCAGCCGCTCGATGGACGTCTTGAGACGAACCACCTCGTGCGCCAGCGTGGCATCGGCCGACTTGGACCCGATGGTGTTGGCCTCGCGGTGCATCTCCTGGAGCAGGAAGTCCAGCCGGCGCCCCTGCGGCCCTGGTTGCTCCAGCACGTCCCGGAACTGGGCCAGGTGGCTCCGTAGCCGATCGCACTCCTCCGCCACGTCGCCGCGCTCGGCCAGCAGCGCCACCTCCTGTTCCACCCGGGCGGGATCGGGCAGGCGCCCGTCCAGAAGTTCGGCCACCCGCTCCCGCAGGCGATCCCGCTGGGCCCGCACCAGCTCTGGCGCGCGCTCCACGATATCCCCCAGCGTGGCCTCGACCTCACCCAGGTGCGTTCTGAGGTTTGCCACCAGGGCCTCCCCCTCGTGGCGACGCATCTCCGCCAGGGCGTCCAGGGCCTTCGCCAGGGCAGGCGAGAGTTCTCCCCAGCTCTCGTCCAGGGATTCGGCCGTTTCCTCCACCGCGATGAGGTCGCGCTGGGCGGTCAGCATCTCCAGGGTCACCTCCCCGGAGAGGCCGAGCGCCTGCTGGAGGGTGCGCAGTGCATCCACGTATTGCATGGCCAGGGGCACGTCCACCTTGAGGGTTCGCCCTCGACCGTCCAGGTCCTTGTCCAGGACCAGGACCTCGAAGTGGCCCCGGGAGAACCGCTCCTGGATGGCCTGTTGGATGCGCGGCTCCAGGCCGGTCAAGCGCTTCGGCACCCGGCAGCGAACCTCCAGGAACCGGTGATTGAGGGACTGCACCTCGACCGTGAAGGCGCGGCCGCGGCCCATGGCCTCGCCGCGGCCGAACCCGGTCATGCTGGCGCGTGCGCCTGGCCCTTCTTCGGTAGCCGTGGGAACCTCCCAAGTCCCTGGAAAAATGGGACTTTATACCTTACCCTTAGGACATCAGAAAGTCAAGGATTTCGCACGGCCGTGAGGAACCGGGGGCAAGGAACTGAGTTACAAGGACTTGGGGGAAATTCGCATTGTGGAGGAGTTTCTTTTTTCTTGACAGGGGGTGAGATT